>ERZ842401.358-NODE-358-length-65264-cov-9.713690_pt1 | contig 65264 bp, 43 predicted proteins | sample MGYA00521270_ERZ842401 | MGnify/ENA primary metagenome ERZ842401 (study PRJEB31892, sample SAMEA3878208) | bioreactor metagenome | biome: Moose rumen | place: Sweden | collected 2011-10 | study: EMG produced TPA metagenomics assembly of the PRJEB12797 data set...
GGCTACGAGCGTTTCGTCCACGACTGCATCTCCAGAGAGCAGTACGCCTACACCAGGGGCGAGCGTCAGGGCGTACAACAAGGTCTTGAACAGGGCGAGCGCAAGCGGGCACTGGAAGACGCACGGCGGATGCTGCAGGACAACCTGTCGGTGGAACTTGCTGCAAAGTATACGGGGCTCTCCGCCGAAGAAGTCCGGCAGTTACAGCAAGACCTGCCTCAATAGCGTGCAAGAAGCTCAAATCATTTATGGAATACGTAAGGACAGGCAAAACGTGTTCCACACACACCGCAAAAAAACAAATTTTCTGAAAATTTCTCTAAAGTCCAGTCATTTTTCTGCCGATACTCTAGCGGGGAAAGTGTAGGCAAAAGTACATTTTCCCTGAAAATTCGCAAAATAGCGGCTAAAAAGTTGTCTTTTTGATGAATATGTGTTATACTGTTTAATTGGGATATACAGACGGGCGGGTAAACAGGTTATTTTTGCATGACACACAATGGAGGGTGTGCTTGGAAAAATATGGATTTGTTACTTTAGCAGACCCTATTTTCTTTTCTTATAAATCAATTCAAAAAGTTGTTAGTAAAGGGAACCTCGAAAAACTTCAGTTTTTCGAGGTAACTCTGAAAATTGTCGATTGAGGAGGTGCAGACGTGAGGAAACCCCTGCTCATCGTGTCGTTTGTGCTAGGCGCAGCGTTTTTCTTAAGCGGTTGCACCAACTCCATGGACGATATGCTGAGCAACTATAATGGCGGTTATACCTACCAGACAAAGACCGCCGAGGCATACACAATTGATAATGTCACTGGCGAAAACATGCTGCGGGACACCTATGCAATTTACTTTAGGTCTACCCTGTGTCTGACGGCTCCAGCAGGTGCCGCCTCTTATGAATGGAAGGTAAAACTTGGTGAAAATGCCAACGGCGACAAGGAAGGTAAGGAAACCATCATCGGAACTTCAAAAAACCTGACCTTGTATGTCGTTGAGTCTGACTTAAAGCGTTGGAGCTCATACAAACTGACGCTGACGGTAAAAAAGGACACGGGTCTGACCTACTCAGACACCGCTGACTTATACGTCTATTAATTATGGTAAAACCTTTCCGGCGTATGCCGGGGAGTAAAAACTTTGTTATACTACTATTGGAGGTAAACAATGGTAAAACACATCAAGACGATTGCCGCTGTATGTACAGCCGCAGTCCTAACATTGGTCGGTTGCAGCAACATCAACAATGGTGCAATCATCGGCGACAGTACAGAAACAACCTCTCTCAACCTTTCTGTAACAAATGCAAACAATATCCACGCTTTGATGGCTCCGGATACACTCGAACGCTCTGCTATTACCAAATATCAGATTGAAGGCGAATCTCTCTCTGGCCAAAAACTTGCTCTGCAGGATATCGAGCTTGACGGAGATGGAAAAGGCAAGCTTGAAAACGTGCTGGTAGATGACTGGACATTTACGCTCCATGCCTATACGGGAGCATCAGAGCCATACACAGAAGTTCTGAGGGGCACTTCTACCTGTATGCTCAAGACGGGAACGGACATATCAAGCGTATCGTTTGTTCTTTCTTCATTCAATGTAAACACCACGGGTGGCTATGAAATTACCATCGGTTATACTGGCGGTGCATGGAATACTGACTATACCTTTAAATACGGCGTATACGACAGTACTACAGGCGCACCTGTTGGCTCAGAGGTTTCTGTAACCACCAACACTGACGAAATCGTTTATGATTCCAGTGATGATACAAAAAATGGAAAAACAGTTACTGGTACTGGTCTTGCAGCGGGCTCATATATCTTTGGTGTACGCATTTACAAGGGAAGTGCCAGCCTTGCCTATGTTTCTGACGTACTAGTCATCGAACCTGGTCGGACAACAACAGATGAACTTATCTTCGGTAATGTCATCTCTACCCTGCCAGCCGCCCCCTCAACGCTTATCGCACAGGAACTGCTGAACACTGCATACAAGCCCTCAGGAGACTTCTACAATGTTCGCCTTTACTGGAAAGACCAGGCGACAAACGAAGAGTCTTATGAACTCATCGTCCGCGAATTTACCAACACAAGTGATGTCTGGACCGCATATGCAGAAAATGACAATGACTCTACTATTAATGCAGCCTATGGTACCCGCTATGACTTTGCGGACATTCTCACCCTCACAACAAGCAATAACGACTTCAATATCGGTTGGAAAGACGGAAGTCTCTATGCAGGAAGCGAGGAACTGATTCTTACCGTACCCACTGGCCGTATGTTTGACTTCCAAATCCGTGCAAAGAACCAGATTGGTACATCTGTTTCTGTTGTCCGTTCAAAAGACAGCACCCCATCCCTGTCATATCTTGCCGGTACGGCTTCTGCCACACAGACAAAAATTTCTGCCATTCAGGGTGACTGCAAAGGCTATGCCATTGATGACGACCCTAGCGAGGGTAACACACCTAACTTCTACAAGCACGTAAACTTGGTGCAGACCAAGTACAGCCTTGACGGTGGCGAATTAAAGATAACCTCTGCAGACACCTTTGCTGGTGACGTGTATGTTACTTATGACATCTATGCAATGAACTATGTGGCTTACACAACAGCCTCCTCACCAAATCCTTTAAGCTACGACACAACCTATCTGAAGCTTCTTAACGAAGAAAACTGGAATTCTCTCAAAAAGGCAAATGCAGAGTGGACTGGCTGGAATACAGATATCGGTAGAGTTTCCACATCGGTAGAATACAACATCAATGGCTACAAGAACATTACCGTTGTGGCTCAGTACGGTTCATCAGAAACCGATGTTAACATTACCGGCGTGACAATCGAAACATTGCCCACACTTACAGACAGCAACATCACCTGTTTCTACGGTGATAACGATGCAACGGCAAATACCAACGACTGCAAAGACGGTACCATCACAATTGCCCGTGGCAGTGCCGCCCAGTACGTAACGGTTACCGTTGCCTCTGCCTCAAATGACATCTTCAAGAAGTATGATCTGTACGTGAACGGTCGTCTGATTGACTCTCAGAATGGTGGAGCATCATTCAGCTTTGCAAACTTCTCCACGAACATACTGACGAGCGGTGTTGCAAACACCATCATGGTTACCGGCACTACCGCTGCAGGTCGCAAGGCATCGTCTAGATTTACCATCACACTTACCAACTAAATCGTAACAAAGTTTTCCTCCCTGCCATCCGTTGGATGGAGGGAGGTTAGACTTTGCCTTTTTTACGGGAAGTTTTTTGCTAGGTTTCATCAATTCGGGTGCATGACATGAGTTGTAAAATTACATGCTCAGAAAAAATGCAATATTCTCACGCAAAGCACAGAGTGCATATTCTGTTGGCACTATGTACACTGCTTGCGGGACTGTTTGTTACCGCCTGTTCATCTCCATTACTGAACGAGCCGGAAGCAGCAGAAAGACCGTCTATTGATGTTATTGTCACAAACTATGCCGACAACCAGTCAAGTGCGCGTTTACTATCTCCCGACTCATACGGAAGCGTACAGAAATACACGATAGATGGCGAAGATATAGATGGCTTTCCGCTTTCTTACAGTAACTTTACGCTGGCAGCAAACGGCACAGGAAAAATATCAGGCGTTCCCAAAACGCTATGGAACCTTACCCTTCACGCATATTCAGATTCAGAAGGAACAAACGAGGTGCTCAGAGCCTATGCAACGGCAGACACCCGAAACGGCGATGCGGAAGTCTCGTTCACGCTTTCTTCCTACGATGTCGAGACATTGGGCGAATACGATTTAACATTCACCTACCCCAATGCAACAGCATTTGAAAGCGTCACGCAGATTAATCTCAGCATCTGTAATTCTGATTCTGCAGAAGCAATCTACACAACCGTACTCTCAAAAACAGCAAACGCATCTGACTTTGCAGCCTGGACAACGACAGGATACCAGTTCACGCGCGGTAACATTCCTGCCGGCTATTACTTGCTCATCGTTGAATTCCGAAGCAGTTCCACAAAAATCGGCACCTACACCGACATACTGGACATTCAGCCAGGACTGACAACAGCAAGCAACGTTGCCATTCCAGACATTCTCAACAGATTGCCAGCGGCTCCAAGCAACCTGAAAGTCTATCGTGTGGACAGTTCTCTTTCTAGTGACTTCTACAATGCAGTCATTCGCTGGGAAGACAATGCCACGAACGAAGAGTACTATGAAATCACCATACACCAATTTGCCAACAACACGGCAAGCACAGGCACACCGATTAAAATCATCAATCGGGAAAACTATGCAACGCTCTCATTCGTAAACGGAGATGATTTTAGCTATGCAGGCGGAAACATTCTCTACGGCAGTACAGAATATGTACTCAAACTCAAAACAGGAATGTTGTACGACTTCAGCATAGTTGCGGTAAACAGTATCGGCCGTTCTGATGTAGTTCAGAGAACAACATCCGCAGACATTGCAAACGATGCCTCCTATGGCGCACTCACAGGATTTGATGTCGAGGCAAGTTCACCCTATGCACGCATAAACACCTATGCCATTACATACGGCTTGGGAGACGGAACATGGCAAACAGACACCGCACTGACGCTCCAATCTCAAATCATGACGGAATACTACGTATACGACGGTAATCCCGTTACCCTGACGACACCAAATGCAATCGTCACATCTGGAGAGCAGAGCTACCCCATCGCCTATCTGGGCAGCACCCAAAATCCCTGGACAGGCTGGACACGTAACGGCTCAACGGTAACGGAAATTACAGGCTTTTCAAACGCAAGTGTCTTTGCGGCGTATAACGTAACCGATACAGACTATGAAGTTGAGTTTGACTCAGACGGATTGTCACTTGCGTATGGTACAACAGAAGACGGCTCATTTACAACGGCAGGAGACGGAGCCACCATCACTTCCTCAGCCTGCAAGTATGTACGCATCGCTATAGACAAAAACAAAAACCCATTGTTCACACGCTTCATCGTATACATAAACGGCACGGAACAAGGCGATACTACTTCCAGCGCAGATACCGAATACTACACTTTTGCCACACCGCTTAAAGGAACCTACACCGTGCAAGTTGCAGGCGTTTACAACAACACCAAATATTTCTCATCCGAAAAGACCCTCAAAGTATATTAAAATCCGTCATTGCCACAGAAGTTTGCCGTGGCAAACTTTCCTGTCTTTTCTAAAATTTTAGCCTAGAATGCAGGAATGTCTTTTTTCTGGTCTTTTGAGCCGATGTAAACGGTAAAACCTAATCCAGCCTTAAAGAGCATGCCGAGATTCGTGTCAAAAGTACCGCCGGCAATGACGTGGAAATGGTTCCACTGAACACCCATAAGAATATCAAGCTGCATGGCTCCTGAAGGAGTGCTTACATTGTAGTAGGTAAAGTCATTGTTAAAGAAGACCCGCAAGTTGCCGCCAAGATGGAGTTCCGAGAACAAAAGCAGGTTGGCCGTTGGATTATAATAGCTTAAACCTGCCAAGCCAAAGACAGCGGCAGAATAAAGCCAGGGTTTATTGTCCACAGAATAGGTATAGCGGAAATTGCTGCTGGGCATACCGGCACTCAAGTCGCCACCGCCGCCAAGGTAAATCGGATAAAATGCAAAGTTTCGGTAAATGCCGGTCAATCCAAAAGCACCCACATACTGATCTGAACCAAGGGTATTGTATGTCAGCGAGAAACTCAATGTATTGCGGGGAAGCGTAACGGTTTTCTTGCTGATTTCTGAAGCAACGGCTTCTTCATCGGTTTTGATGTTGCGCACCACTGTTTTGTCAGCAAGTACTTCGGCAAGCTTATCCAAATCTCTTGTCTCGTAGGTTTTACGTACCGGCGGAACAATCTCGCGGCGGGCAATTTCTGTCGTTCCCCAGCGGAAGATATAGCCCCGCTTTGTTCCTGCAACCAATGAATTTCCGTCAGGACTAAAGGCAAGAGATTCCACCACGTCGCCGGCTTCAACCAGAATGCTATAGGCATCGGTCACCTCTCCAGTGGAGATTTCGTACACCTTAATCATGCCGTTTCGCAGTGCAGCGGCAACTTTTGTACCGTCAGGGCTAAAAACTGCGGCATTCAAGGGCATGTCTGAATCACGAATGACGGAAGCCCCCTGTCCATAGACGGGACAAACAACCAGAGAAGTTTTGTCAGCCGCGCTCAAAAAATACTGTCCGTCCGGACTGAAAATCGCACCGATATGGGAATCAACATAGCGGGGAAAAGTCTGCTTGCGATGCTCTGAATCAATACTGTCATCCAGATTAAAGAGTGTCACCGTTCCATCGGAAGCAGTCAAAAGCAGGCGGGAAAGTTCCGGGTTCACGTCAAGAGCCGTAACAGGGGAAACAGAAGTGGTAATTCCCTTAAAGATAAACTGATTGGTCATTACAAGGCGGAAACAGTGGGTCGTGTTCAATCCGTCAATAGGTGCCATAACCGAATAGCCGTTGTCCATAAATACGGCATCTTTTATGGGGTAGGCTCCCTCGCCTACAATCTTTATTGCAGAAATTTTTTCATCTAGATTTCTGATGATAAGAGAATTATCTTCGCTGACAGACAAAAACCATTGGCCGTCTGCGCTGAATTTTCCTGAAACCACAGGCTCCTTGTGACCTGACCAGATTGCAGTAATGGTGTTCAAGTCGGCATCCCACAGAATAACGGAATTATCCCATGTTGTGGCAAAATATTTCCCGTCGGGTCGCCAGGCAACAGACTGAACGGGCATGCCGGTATGAGCCAGCACGGACGTATTGCTTACAGGCGCTTCTTTTTTTATCTCAATGGCATTAGCGGGCTTTTCAACCGCTGACTCCGCAAAAAGAATGCTTGAAACGAAGAGAAAAAAAACTGTCAGCATATCATATCGAAAATTCTTCAATTTCACCCTATGACTCTCAATATACTATTGTAGTGTAATTATCGGTAAAAATCAGCAGAAAATAAAGTGGCGAAAAAAAGATTTCGCATTGCGTTTTTTTTATTTTACAATTTTTCTGAATGGGTATACAATATAGGGGAGAGAGTTTTAGGAGAATATGAATGGAATCAAATGTGGAAATTTTCGGACGAAAGACTTTCTTCATTGCATCCGATGCTTCATTAATTCCAGAGTCTTATCTTGAGGAGTTTTTAGCCAGCGGATACGAGACCTACATCATAGACGATGACTATATCTGCCCCCTCAGAAAGAAAGTTGAGGCAATCATTAAGCATTACCCTGATGCCATCCTGTTTTTCAATATAGACGCATCTGCTGACGGCATTGAAAACTGGAAGACCTATATTGCCGAAACATGCAGGAAGCACAGCCATGACGCTCTCATAGGTGTTCTTCATGCAAAAGGCAATCCTAAGGCAGATGAAATCTTGCGGCAGTATTACGAAGAAACAATCGGTGTACGCTGCGGGTTCATCACCCTGCAGGCGCATCACCACGAAAATTTTGACCTGATGCTGAAAATCCTTGAAAAATACGGGGCGAAGGGACGGCGGCAGCTGGTGCGTGCAAACATGGATGCCCAGAGCCACTTTCATTTTGACATTGACGGCAAAAAGTACAAATCCCGCGTGCTGGATGTAAACATCAGCCACTTTGCCTGCGTATTTCCCGAAGAATTGAAGCACATGAAAATTTACGACAAAGTGCGGGGGGCTTCGTTCCGACTCAACGGCTTAAAATTCAATTCTGATGCCGTCCTTCTGATGAAACGGAGCAAAAACGATGTGCACCTGTGCGTTTTCATGTTCATAAGCCAGCCTGACGACAAGCCTGCACTTGAGCCGGAACTGCGGAAAAATCTTACCCGAAAAATGTACCAGGTTGTTGCGGAGGAAACGCTGAAAAACCTTAAAAAAGCCTTTAAAAAAGCAGACAAATAAAAAAAGAGAATTTCAACCTACAATTTGGAGGATACTGTATGTCGTTGGGAATAAAAACAAAAATAAATCTGGCGCTGGTTATGCTCATTTTTGTGACAAGCGCCGCAATCGTGCTTTTCAGTTATCGGAAGTCATCTGCTGAACTCACCGCTGCCGTGGACACAGGAAACCTTGACCTTGTGCACACCGTTGCGGCGGAAATTCAGACGATTAACGAACGCGAGTTTAAAATGCTTGAGACCGTGGCAAATCTTTCGATTATACGAGACCCTGATGTGGACATGAGGGAAAAATGGCTGCTGGCAAACACCACCACCGGCGGAAATCCGCACTACTTTGGCATGGGCTTTTTTAACGCAGACGGTGTCGGCTATGCCACATCAGGTAAATGGAGCGATCTGCACACCCGCCGCTACGTTTCAGAGGCAATGAAAGGAAACAGGGCCCTGCAGGATCCTGACTTTAGTCCTGTTACGGGTAAATTCAGTTCATATTACGGTACGCCGGTCTACGACCAGAATGGAAGGCGCATCGGCTCCGCATCTGTCGTTGTGGATGCCACGGAATTGTGCAAGACCATGGCGCAAATCAGCGTGGGTAAAAATTCCCATCCCTTTGTCATCAGCCAGTTGAGCGGAAAATACGTGGCCCATGAGAATCAGCAGCTTGTGGCGGACGGCATCGTGGTGGAGGAAGTTGTCTCGGAAGGCTTCAAGCCCATTATGGCAAAAATCAAGGCAGGAGAAACGGGAACAGAAGTTTTTTATGATGAGGTTGCAAAAGAAAAATTTTCCGTTGCCTACCAGCCCATTCCCGGCAGCCACTGGAGTGCCGTCTGTCTTGCCCCCTACAGTGATTTCTACAGCGGCGTAGGAGAACTGCTCCGCGCCATGATTTTCATCGGCATTACGGCACTGATTATCGCCTTTATAGTGGGTCTCGTGGTGGTAAACCTTTCAGTCAGGCCCCTTTCCCGTGTAAGTTCCGCAATCGAAGGCATTGCAAGCGGAGACGCGGACCTTACCAAGCGGCTTGAATCATCTGCACAGGACGAAATCGGTCATCTGGTAAAAGGCTTTAATGATTTTACCGGAAAACTACAGCAGATTGTTACTGAACTAAAGGCTTCCAAGGGAGAACTGCATGATTACGGCGAACGCTTAGGCGGCATGATTCAGAACAACGCCTCCATGCTATCCCTCATGCTGACCAACATCAAAGAAGTAAACGGCGAAATCTCAAACCAGCATGAAAAAGTCGGCAGCACACAGAATGCGGTCGAAGACATTTCAGGGGCAGTTGAGCAGCTGCGGGAAATGCTCTTAAAACAGGAGCAGGGCGTTGAGCAGGCTTCCTCCGCCGTTACGGAAATGATTGGCAACATCGAGTCTGTATCCCACTCCGTTGAAAAAATGGCGGGAGAATTTGACCTTCTGCAGGGAGACGTAAGCAACGGCATTCAGCGTCAGCATGAAGTGAACGAGCAGATTCAGCAGATTGAGCAGCAGTCAAAGATGCTGAATGAGGCAAATGTGGTCATCTCATCTATTGCAGACCAGACCAATCTGCTTGCCATGAACGCCGCCATAGAAGCGGCGCACGCGGGAGAGGCAGGAAAAGGCTTTGCCGTTGTTGCTGACGAAATCCGCAAACTTTCCGAAACATCTTCAACACAGTCAAAGAATATCGGCACTCAGTTGAAGGCGATTCTGTCTTCCATTTCAAATGTCGTCACCGCATCAAATCTTTCAGACCGGGCATTCAGTGCCGTAGCGGAAAAACTGCAGGGCACGAGCAGCCTTGTGCACCAGATTAAACTGGCCATGGACGAGCAGAGCGAGGGAAGCAAGCAGATTGGCGAGGCATTAAGCTACATGAATGACGCCACGGGACAAGTCCGTACTGCTTCTGATGGCGTGGACACGGCACGAAAGGGAATCGTAGGAGACGTTACCGCTTTGGGTCAGTCATCCGATGCCGTTAAAGATTTGGTCGCCCGCATGGCAGAAGAAGTCAAGCACATTGAGGAAGATGACGACAGTCTGATGAACATCGCAACGTCAATCAACGGCACGATTTACCGCATCGGAAGTCAGATTGACCAGTTCAAGGTGTAAAATGCCATTGCAAGCCGTCCGACAATCGGATGGCTTTTCTTTTTTTATTCCAATGTGTACTTTCTGGCAAAACTAGGGTATACTGGAATAATGAAAGCATCAGTCTTCCGCATACTCCAGACTTCTCTCCTTGTCCTGCTCGTCAGTTGCGGAAGTACGGCAGTCATTTCCTCCGTAGAAGAAGCCGCACCGCCCCAAGAAAAAAAAGAAGTCGAATCCCGCATTACCCTGCTCTTTGCGGGAGACATCATGGCCCACAGTGTCAACTATAATTTCGGTCACTTTGATGCAATCTGGAGCGATATTGCCCCTCTTGTTTCTGCGGCAGACCTTGCTTTTGCCAACGTTGAAGCCCCTGTTGCGGACTCACTCCCCTGGAGCACCTATCCCCAGTTCAACATGCATGGCAGTTACATAGATGCGGCGGTCAATGCAGGTTTTGACGTGTTTTCCCTTGCCAACAACCACACCAACGATCAGAGCCTGACCGGAATGCGGGGAACGCTCAACTATTTTAAAAGCAAAAAAAATATCTGGGCATGCGGCATCAAGGAAAAACCGAACACAGCCCTCACCTATCAAATTGTCGAAAAAAAAGGCTGGACGATTCTTTTTGTCGCCTTTACGGAAATACTGAATTCCCCGGACAGCGCAGGCTACATTGACTACATTCCGTCCAAAGGAAAAGAGCGCGAGGAGATTATAAGCGACCTTAAAAAACTGCGGAAAGAACACCCTTGCGATGTCTTTGTCGTCAGCGTCCATGCCGATGAGCCCGAATACATCAGAAAAGTACATGACTATCAGAAAAAATTCTATCATGCCCTTTTTCAGGAGGCTCACGCCGACATCGTTTGGTCAAATCACGCCCATGTCGTAAAAGAATGGGAAGTGGTGAGCGCAGATGATGAGCAGACAGGCGGAAAACGGAACGGTCTCATTATGTACGCAAACGGAAACACAATCAGCGGTCAGCGCACAAATCCTCAGTTCAAAAAGCCTGACACCGAGCGTGATTACACTGGTGACGGACTTTTGATGCAGGTAAGCCTGGCCAAGCGCACCGATGCAGGCGGAAATACAAGCCTCAGCATAAAGAGCCTTGAACCGCATTTCATCACAACCTACATCACGCCCGCATGGCAGTTTGTAGTACGGCTTTTGGATGATGACCTTTCCCGCGCCCTCCAGCGGGCAGGGCTTTCCGTTTGGGCAGACTACCTTGCTGAGCGAAAAAAAATCATGGATAAACTGAAGGAAAAATCACTATGGCAATAGATTACGAAAAACTCCCCGTATATGAACAGAAACAGCGCATTTTGGACACCCTGTCCAGTCATCAGGTAATTGTCGTGCAGTCACCCACTGGCAGCGGAAAGACCACGCAGATTCCCGTCATTCTGCACGAGGCAGGTTACTCCGCAAACGGTGTCATTGCCGTCACCCAGCCCCGCCGCATTGCTGCCCTGAGCGTCAGCGAATTTATCGCTCGGCAGTTAAAGACAAATTATCCCGGTCTTGTGGGCTACAAGATGCGCTTTGAGGACAAAACTGACGCAAGTACAAAAATCAAGATTATGACAGACGGCATCTTGCTGCAGGAGATGAAACTTGACCCCTGGCTCAGCAAATACTCGGTAGTCATGGTTGACGAAGCCCATGAACGGAGCCTGAACATCGACTTTGTACTGGGCTTACTTAAACGTGTCCTTGCCCAGCGGAAAGACTTTAAGGTGATTGTCTCCAGCGCGACCATGAATGCCGAGGCTTTCAGTGCCTATTTTGACGGCTGCCCCATTGTGACCATTGACACCGTAACTTTCCCCGTCACCATGATTTACGACCCGCCCGCCATGAAAATCACCACGACCACCGAAAGCGGCTGCGAGGCAATTTTACGGAAGATTGAAACAACGATTGACCGTGTACTGGACAACAAGGACGAGGGAGATATTTTGGTTTTTCTTCCGGGAGAAAAAATCATACGGGACTGCGTTCGTCGCCTTACCTTTGCCCCCTTCCACAGCAAAATCCACATCATCCCCCTCTATGGTCGTCTTCCAAAGGAGGAGCAGGAGCGGGTATTTGATGACGCGCCTTTCGGAAAGAAAAAAGTCATCGTCTCCACAAACATTGCGGAAACCTCAGTAACGATTAACGGCGTAACCACGGTCATTGATTCAGGGCTGGCAAAACTGAATTTCTATAATCCCCGTACCTACACCTCCAGCCTGATAGAAGCACCTGTAAGCAAGGCCAGTTGCAACCAGCGGCGAGGTCGGGCGGGAAGAACCTGTGCGGGCACCTGCTACCGCCTCTACAGCCGTGACGATTTTGAAAGCCGCCAGCTCTACACTACCGAAGAAATCTACCGCACGGATTTAAGCGAAGTTGTCCTACGCATGGCGGAACTGGGCATCACTGATTTTGAGTCCTTTGACTTTATCTCGCCGCCGGGACAGGAAGGTATTTTAGGAGCCATCGACACCCTGAACCTTCTGGGCGCGCTGAACGAAGACCGCACCCTTTCTTCCATCGGAAAAATGATGACCGAATTTCCCCTGGAACCTCGCGTAAGCCGCATCCTAGTGGAAAGCATCATGCGTTACCCCGAAGTTCTGGACGAAGCCCTGATTGCGGCGGCTTTTTTAAGCACCACCTCTCCTTTTGTACTGCCTCCGGGAGAAGAAATGGACGCCCGCAAGGCACATCACGCCTTCCGAGACATCCAGGGTGATTTTGTCTCCTATGTCCGCCTCTTCCGCACCTACACCAGCATGAAAAATCAGGAGCGTTTCTGCAAGAACAACTACCTTGACGAAAAAATCATGCTGGAAATCGTAAACATCAAGCAGCAGCTGGAAGAAGAAATTACCGCACTGGGCATTCCGATTACTGGCGGCGGCTCCATGGACGATTACCTGTGCTGTATTGCGGCGGGCATGATTCAGTTTGTCTGCGTGCGTGAAGGACGGGAAAACTACCGCAGCCTTACCGCAGACCATATTTCAATCCACCCCGGAAGCAGCATGTTCCGCAACGACCCGCTTTTTATTGTGGCAGGAGAAATCGTGCGTACCAGCCGAATGTTCGCCATGAGCGTCTCTCCCCTCACCAGAACGCTTTTAAAACGCATTTCTCCCGATTTGGAGGAAAGGCTGAACATCGCCCGGGGAAAAAGAGGCCGCTCCCTTACAGGAAACCTTGAATACACTGGCGGCGAATTTAGAAATCAAAAGGAAGCAGTCGGGCGTGATGACGGCTATTTTGGCGGACGGGCACATAAAGTCAAGGATGAAAACATCGTTACCATTGGCGGAAGTCAGTTTGAACTGCAAAAGTCCAAGGGAAAGAAAATGCTCGTGCTCCCCTTTGAGCCATTCAAATCCGCCCTGCTTGCCGAACACGATGAAAACCGACTTGCACAGATTGGCGGTCTAAAGGGAAAGATTCTGCTTAAAGGCGGCGAACTTTTGGCTGGCGAAAAAGTCGAACTGATTTGCAAACTGACCAAAACGCTGAACCTGCTCCCCCTAGGCGAAAAAGACTGGCCGCGGGGCATGAACGTACAGCTGGGAAAAGATGACGGCACGCAAAAACTGATTGCAAGTCTGGACTATGTGCTTCGGGTCACCATGGCAAAGGCAAAAAGCCGCGAATACGGTTTTATCTGCCTCTATACCGACGGCAAGGGCACCTACTGGTTCAAGGTCAGCCGCGGCTTTGCAACGGCATTGAACGAAAGTCTTTCCAGCCTTGAAACACTGATTGACGAAGCAACTGTAGACCTAAGCCCCGCCCAAAAGGAAAAAGTCAACATCGTCTACCGCGTACTGAACGGTCTATATGACTAGCCTCGTGGAATGGATATGTGTAATCGCGGCGGCAAGGGCATCTGCGGCATGGTCAGGCTTCGGTTCTGTCTCCAGATTCAGGAGTATCTTGACATACCGCTCCACCAGTTCCTTGTCTGCCTTGCCGCTTCCCGTCACCGAGGTTTTAATCTGATTGGGCGTATACACTGAAAGCGGAATGGCAAATTGGGCAAGGCACAGAGTCACCACGCCTTTTGCCTCCGCCACATTGAGGGCACTGGTGACGTTGCGGGCAAAATACAGGGTCTCCATGCTCGCCTCATCCGGCTTAAATTCCTCAAGCACAGCCACAAGACGGTTGTAGATAGAGAGCAGTCGCGTTCCGTGCTCATCGTCTGGTGATGTTTCAATTATGCCGTAACTCACCAGACGCTTACTCTGACCGACAGCATCCACAATGCCAAATCCCGTGTGGGCAAGTCCTGGGTCAATGCCAATTATCCGCTTTTTTTTCATGCTCTGCCATTCAGCTTCGTCCACCAACAAAAAAAGCCCTGACCCAAAAAGTCAGAGCCTTTTCCTGTCATGTCACTATCGGACACGCCCGATAATCCTATTCGCTTACGCTTCCGGATCGAAGTCGTCAGGATATTCTACGGTTGAATAGACATTCTGAACGTCTTCATCTTCTTCCAGACGGTCAAGGAGTTTCTGCACTTTTGCAGCAGTTTCCTTGTCAACAGCATTGTATGCCATCGGAACCATGTTCACGCCGGCAGAAAGTGATTCGTAGCCCTTGCCCTGCAGTGCTTCAAGAACTCCGTCAAAACTGCCCGGCTGAGTAGTTACCGTGATAACACCGTCTTCGTTTACGATGTCATCAGCACCTGCTTCCAAAGCAACTTCCATCAGTTCATCTTCGCTTACTTTTTCTGCATCGTACTCGATAACGCCCTTGCGCTCGAACATACGGCTTACGGAACCAGATGTACCCAGGTTTCCGCCAGTCTTATTGAAGATGTTGCGGACGTTTGCAGCCGCACGGTTCTTGTTGTCGGTCAAAACCTCAACCAGAACAGCAACGCCACCTGCTGCGTATCCCTCGTACACCAATTCTTCATAGTTTGCAGCACCAGTTTCACCAGTTCCCTTTTTGATTGCGCGCTCGATGTTGTCTTTCGGCATGGAAGCGGCACGTGCCTTCAAAATAGCAGTGCGCAAGCGCGGGTTAGCATTCGGGTCACCACCGCCCATCTTTGCAGCGATAGAAATTTCCTTGATAAACTTTGTAAACAACTGTCCACGCTTAGCATCTGCAATACCCTTAGCGTGTTTAATGGTAGACCATTTACTGTGTCCTGACATTATATGCTCCTAAAAAATAAAATCAAAGTATAGTTCCTTATGATACCAAAAAATAAAATATAGTGTCAACTAGAACAGTTTCTTTAATCCGCCACCCAGTGCATTTTTTGCCGCATCCGTCGCCGCTGCCTTTCCTGCATTGGTGAGCGCATTGGCAAGTTCCTTCTTCTTTGCCTCCAGCTGGTCATTCAGACTGTTCACGCTGTTGCTTGCATTGTTGAGTGACGTATTGATGCCCGTAAATTCAGTGATTTTGGACATTGCACCGCCAGACATTTCGTCAATCTTTGCCTGTTCTTCCTTAACCTTTGCCAGAGCCTTTGCACTCGCCTCACCCATCATGGTAGAAGCCATTGACTGCATGGCATTCATCAGCTTTTTATCCAAGTCACTGGTGATGTTCAGGTCAAGGCCATGTACCGGACTAAATCCAACCTTTGCTCCCAGAGTCAAATCCTTAATCGAAGCAATTGCGCTTTGATAGAGTTTGTCAGCAGTTTCGTTGGGAAGTGCCGCCGAGGTCAATTTGACTGGATTCATACCAAGTTTTCCGTCAATGCCAAAACTGTAGTCAGCATCAGCCGTAAGGGTACCCGTAATAGTCGTAATGCCCTCTAGAGACGGAACCCCGTCAGCAGAAACCGCCTTGGTCATATCCATTGTAAAGGGATAGTTATTGCCGCTATAGTTTCCTGTAATCAGAGGTGCCGTCGAGTCTGTACGTGCGTCGATGGTCAACCCCGCCCTATGCACTTGCTTTTCCGTAGTATAGGAACCTTTTGCCACCATGGGGGCACCGCGCTTATCCATGTCGCTGGAAATATCGGTTGCCGTTGCCTCCAATCCCAGACCAGAAGCCGCAAGGTGCTCAATCAGAAACTTCGGCACTCTGTCCGCCTTCCAATACACGTCACGTCCAGCAAGACGACCGGTAGCAGTCTTTTTCTTTGCCTTCTTTGCCTTTTTGTCAGCCTTTTCTTTTGAATCACCGTCAGCCGCATTTGCATTTTTCATGCCGCCGGCATAGTCAATCGCCTGTTTCAGATAGGGATAATATTTTCCCAGCGTCTCATAGGCAACGCTGTCCAGACAGCCGGAAAGAATGCCTTTTGCCGTATCTCCATTAAAGGAAGTATACATGCCTATTTTTTCGCTAATCAAAGCCTTGTCCTCGGCAACAGTCTTAGCCAGCTCATCAGAAAGCTGCTTTACCTTGTCCGCATCTCCCTTGATTGCATTGCTGACATTCTCCACATTTTCCTTGACCTTTTTTCCGCTTTCCAATGCAGCGGTCACTTTGGAAACAGCATCCTGAATCTGTGCAGGGGTCTTCAGGTTGTTCACATTAAGGGAAGCGAGCGACTGGGCTGATGACTGGAAACTCTTTACCTGAGATTCAATTTCAGCAGGCTTTGCCTTCCATGAGTCCACAATTGTCTGTACCTGGGCTTCCACTTCCTTGGCCTTTTCCGCAGTCTTAAAGTTTTCCTTGATGTCCTGAGCGACATTCTGGGGATTGTAGGCTGCGAAGGCGGCAGTCAGATTGTCTTTTGCCGTATCAAGTGCCGTTCCGCTTTTTTCTTTAAGGGCAGAATAGAAGCCGCTTTCATCCTTTACTTCCTCTACCTTCTGCTTAACAGCCTTTGCGGGCAGTGCGCCGCTGGATTTTCGCTCCGTTCCCAGTGCAACACCTGAAATTTCAATGTTCTCCGCATCAAAACGACCGCGCAAAAGTTGAGCCAGATTGAAGTTCAGGTCAAGTTTTTCAAACTCAAAGATATTCTTCATCGGCTCATCTTTATTCGCCTGGGCCAAATGATTTACCGTAAGCTGGGCTCCAAAAATCTCCACGCGCACAGAATCAATGTCACACTTGGCGGCAAAAACATTCTGCATTGCGCTCTTAATTCCGTACTTAACCACCTGATTCTTAAAGAGCGTCACGGTAATGCCCACTGCAGCAATCACCGCAGCCACCGCAACAAAGGAACCGACCTTAACGCGCCCCTTGTTCTTCTTGATTGACTTTGCAATGACTTTCAGCCGATTGAGTTCTTTTTTGGTCAGTTCCGTATCCATGGGAATGGCAAGTTTTTCCTTTCCCTTTACGTTTACTTTCTTAAAAAGTGACTGTACGTATGCGATGTCGTCTTCAATGTAGAGTTTTTTGAGAATTTTCCTGTCAAACTGCTGCTGGGTGTACTTTTTTTTCAGAAGCCCGGGCAGTTTTTTTGCACTCACTTTTTTAGGCTCTTTTTTTGTTTTTTTTGCCACAGCCTTTTCTTCGGTCTTTGCCACTTTCTTATCTGCCATCGTGATTACCCCCTGGCCACACTTGCGATTTTTGCAATCAAGGGAAGATTTGCAATTGTCTTGAATACAGGTGCCTTGCGCAATGCCGGAACCGCATACTTACGAATCACTCGCACCAGAAGATGTCCGAGCAGGCACATGGGAATATACAGGGCAAGTCCGATAAGGAAAGACCCCATCACCACGCTGTTGTTGAACTTGGTAAAGGCCACAAAAGGTATGTCCATCAAATCGCCAAAAAATCCTGAGAGACTGGGAATCGTAAGAAAAGCATAGCCAAGGCGGTCAAACAAAGGATCCAGCGCGGGGGAAATCGCAGCCCCAAACAGAATCATCAAGAGGTATGCCGCTTTGTTGAAACGAATAAAGAAGATAAAGACAAACACAAGATACCAAAGCAGATTGTTCTTCGGCATCAAGCCCAAAAGCAGACCGCATGCCATGGCATGGGCGATTTCTCCGGGATTGGAGTTAGCGCAGAGCGCCTTAAAAAGATTGACAATGGCTTTTAACATAATACAGTCAGTATATCACAAAAACATTAAAATAGTATATAATCATAAACGAGGAAAAAGAAAAAAATGATTGTTGTAGCAGAAATCGGAACTTCACATGGCGGCTCCATCGCAAAAGCAAAGGCACTGATTGAAGCAGCAAGCGATGCGGGAGCCGATGCCGTAAAACTGCAATGGGTATACGCAGACGAAATCCTACATCCTGATACGGGCTCTGTTGACCTGCCCGCGGGAAAGGTCCGACTTTACGACCGCTTCAAGCAGGTGGAAGTGGCGGCAGATTTTTTTTCAGACTGTCTTTCCTATGCCCACCAGAAAAAGATGCAGTTTATCTGTTCGCCCTTTGGGCTCAAAAGTTTTGCTGAACTTGCGGCAATCAAACCCGATGCCATAAAAATCGCCTCGCCTGAACTCAATCATTTTCCACTGCTTAGGGCTGTCGCCGACTGGCGGAAAACAAATGACACTCCCCTGATTCTATCCTCTGGAGTTTCCACACTGGCAGATATTGAGGCCGCCCTTTCCATTACAGGCATCCACAAGGTAACCCTGCTCCACTGCATTACAAGTTACCCTGCTCCCGAAAGCGAATACAACCTGCGGCTGATAAAAAGCCTGTCCCAGATTTTTGGCGTAAAGACCGGCATAAGCGACCACAGTCTGGACCCCGTGCTTGTGCCGTCCCTGTCCGCAGCCATGGGCGGAGAAATGATAGAAAAGCACATCACCCTGAGCAAGGAAACGGACGGACTTGACGACCCGGTTGCCCTGACTCCAGAGCAGTTTGCCCACATGTGCTACTGCGTTCACCAATGCGAGGCAATGATACGCCGTTACAGCCTTACCTGCGGTGGCGACAACATTACGGAAGAAATGGAAAATCAGTACGGGAGGGAAAAAGTTCAGGCAGTCTTGGGTGACGGCGTAAAGAGACTGGCAGAAAGCGAGCGTGCAAACTACGGAAGGACAAACCGCAGCCTGCACTTTATGAGAGCGATGAAAAAGGGAGACCGCATTGCTCCCCAGGACATCGCCGTGCTGCGGACGGAAAAAGTCCTTACGCCGGGTCTGGGGCCGCAGTTTTTGGAGCAGGTTATCGGCGCCCTGCTGACAAGAGATGTTGCCAACGGCTCTGGCCTCCAATGGGATGATGTGATTACCTCTTAGTTTGACTCTGGCGTACCCGCAGCCGGCGGTTCCCTAAACTGAATGCGCTCAAGGTTTTCCGGCTCTTTTTTCTGCCGGGGATTTGCATCGGGAAGCACGGGAATTTCAATTTCTTCCTCAACTGCCTTTTCTTTTTCACGCTGACGGCGGGCGGCTTCTTCCGCTTCCAGAATGTCTTTTTCAGCCTCGTGGATAACAGTCTCTTCCACCACTTCCCTTGCACTCTTGGGCTTTTCCTCCTCGGCAGGAATATCGTTTTCCACGGAGACACGCTCGCCTTCATCGCTTTCTATGCGCAATTCTTCGGGCGGAAGTTCAGGGGCGGCAATCTCATCCATGGCAATTTTTTCAGGAAGCACTTCACCCCCGTCTGTCTGTTCTTCTTGGACGGGAAGTTCCTCCATGGCGATTTTTTCTATGTTTTCAGGAACCTGCATATTCTGATTTTCCACGTTCATGTCCTCGGGACTAATCAACTCAGGCTTTTCATTTGCCCGCCGCAGGATTTCTGCATCCAAAAGCGCAATCAACTGCTCAATGGCGGGGCGCTGCTCGTTTTCGCTTTCCATCTCGATGAATTTCTGATAGTTTGCCCGTGCGTCCTCCAAATGATCCTGCTTAAGCTGAGCATTGGCTCGATTCAGGTAGGCGGCAGAGAAATTCGGGTCTTCCTTTATGGCAATGGCATAGCAGGCATCGGCACGGGCATAATTTCCCAAGGCATAGGCAGAATTTCCGCCATTGTAGGCCAGCACTTTGTGGTCGGTGTCTGGACGCGTCAAGCCCCTTACACAGACATTCAGCGACTTTTGGTACTCCTCCACCTGATAATATGCCACTCCCAGATACACGAATACAGCGGGATTTATGTTTTTGTCGTCGATTATTTTTTCAAACAGGGGAATGGCTTCCAAGGGTCTGTTCAGCTGAAACAATTCCTCTCCGTCCGCAAAGTCCTGACTGAACACAATTGTAGGCTCAGCATCTTTTTTCACTTTTTTTGAGGAACTTGTTTTCTGAGTTTTTTTTGTATCTGGCGACGACTGGGCAGACAAGGAAAGCAGGCTCAGCGCGACCAGACCTAAAAGAAGAAATCGCTTCATGATTGTTTAAACTATCGGAAAAAAGCAAAGGTAACAAGATGATTTTTAGTCTATCCCCTCTCCACCCATTTGGCGGGTTTGACATATCATGTAAAAATGAGTATCTTTATGGAAGTATTCAGTTCTTTTTGGAGGAAGAATGGTTTCGCTGATTATTATCGCAGTCATGGTTGTAGGCATCGGCTTTCTCGCCGTTTTTGTTGTTAAATCCATGATGCAGCCTAAAAAGATTGACAGCATTAAAAAGCTCGTCAAGCAGGGAAAGTATCCTCAGGCAGAAAAACTTGCTAAATCCATAATCCAAAAAGACCCCCGTGACTACCTGGCCCATTACTATCTGGGCAGAGCCTATCTTGCAGAGCACAAGAACGAACTCGCCCTCATGGAATACAAGAACGTTGCCCAGAATGCCCTGTTTGACTCCCAGATTCCAGAAGCACAATTCCGTACGCAGCTGGCAGACCTGTACATGAAATTCAACCAGCTTGACGATGCAGTAAAGGAATACCTTTTGCTCACTAAACTGGAACCCAACAATGCGGAACATTTTTTCAACGCAGGAAAAATCTACGAGCAGCAGGGACACGCAGACATGGCCATGGGATTCTACCAGAAAGCCTTGCAGTTCAACAAAAAGCACGTCAAGGCTCATGCGGCCATGGGACTGCTGCTCTTCCGCGGCAAAGACATGAAAGGCGCACAGCAGGAAATCAGCACGGCAATTCAGTTGAGTCCGGAAACATTCTCTACCTACTATTATTTGGGAAAAATTCTGAAAGAATCAAAAGACCTGCCGGGAGCCGTCAAAGCCTTTGAAAAGGCTGTCCGTGACCCCGACTACAAGCAGAAAGCCCTGCTGGAAAAAGGCTCCTGCTTCATGCTGGCAAACGCTCCCGACAAGGCCATGAGTGAATTTGACCGCGCCATCAAAGCGTCCAAAAATGACCACGCCCAGGAAACCCTCTTTGCCCGCTACTTTCTGGCAGCCTGTCACGAAAAGAACCGCAACATCGACAAAGCCATCGAGCAGTGGCAGCTGATTATGCAGGCAAACAAAAACTTTAAGGATGTGGCGGCAAAACTCAGCCAGTACAAGGAATTACAGGCAAACGACAGCCTGAAAGAATACATGACCTGCGGTCAGGAAGAGCTGGTGGAAATCTGCAAGAAGGCAGCCGCCGTCATGAATTTTACCTCCCAGAGCCACGAGGTCAAGAAATGGGGTCTGCAGATGATTGCCACCGAAGCTAAGAACGATGACTGGAAGAGCCTGCGCAAGCAGATGTACCTCATCTGTTTTTTCCGCGACACCGACCCCATCGAAGATGCCGTTGTCCGCAAACTGCTTGATGCCGCAAAGACAATGGGTTGTGTAAAGGTTGTAGCCTGCAACAGTTCCGGCTTTACCAGCACGGCCATAGGCTTTGCAGAAACCCGCCCCATCGAACTTGTGGGAAAAGAAAAATTGGAGCAGGTGCTCGCAAAGGCAGGCGTCTAACTCTCCATGAAAATACTCTGCGTTTCCGACCAACTCGACCCGCTGGTCTACAGCACCAGGGCTAAAGAACGCTTTACGGACATTGATGCCGTCTTATGCGCAGGCGATTTGCCGTCCGACTACATTGATTTTATCGTCTCCACACTGAACAAGCCTACTTTCTTTGTATTCGGAAACCACAACCTTACGGAATTCAGCTATTATCACCATCGTCAGGCCGCCATGGCAAACGCCCGTGGTCCGCATCCTACTTTTGAAAAAGAAATCAGTTCCTTTGACCTGACCCACAGCCATGGAGCCACCTACCTGGGATTCAAAACCGTAAAGGAAAAAATGCTTACCGTAAAGAATGCCAAAGGCAAAGACACTCCCCTGCTTTTGGCAGGAGCATCGGGTTCCATCCGCTATAACAAGGGCCTCTGCCAGTACACGAACAGCCAGATGTTCCTTCTGCTCCTTACCATGGCACCCCGCCTCTTATGGAATAAAATCCATTACGGCCGCTATCTGGACATTTTTTTAACCCATGCAGCTCCCCGCCATATCCACGACCGCGAGGATGCCTGCCACAAAGGCTTTGACTGCTTCAACTGGTTTATCAAGCACTTCAAGCCCACCTATCTGGTGCACGGACATATTCACCTGTACGACATGAACAGTCCGCGCTACACAAAAAGCGGAGAGACCACTGTAGTAAACGCTTTCAGCCACTGCATCATCACACTGCAAGGATCAGACCAATGAGTACAATGATTTCCTCACAGACAGACGAAGACTTCAACAAGGCACACAACAAGGCCCTTTTTAATGAAATACAGCATTTTCTCAATCCTGACGAAGCCACGCTGATTTCCTTCTCTGACATAAAGAAAATGCTCAAGCCAAAAAATGAAGTCTACAAGGGCATGACCGTCGTCCCCATCAACCAGATTGTAGGAAGCGAAGGGCGTTACCATGACTTTGACAACCGATTCTTCCCCAAGAGCATGCACCTCAAAAGCCGCTGGGAACACATCGACATGGCTCACATCCAGGACATCAACCTTCCCCCCATTTCGCTCTATGAACTGGGAGGACTCTACTTTGTCCGTGACGGAAACCACCGGGTATCTGTCGCCCGCGCAAAAGGGATTGAATTTATTGATGCGGAAGTAGTAAGCCTGCAAAGCGAAATCCATTTAAAGCCGGGAGACAACCTTGCCAAAATGACCAGGCAGGTCATCAACTATGAAAAAAGAGTCTTCTACGCGGAAACCAGTTTTGGAGACATCACTGACTACTGGGTGCTGGACTTTTCCGTTCCCGGCCAATACGACGTGATATACAACCATATCTTGACCCACAAATATTATATAAACATGAACAAATCCGAAGAGATTTCCATGGAGACTGCCATCCGCTCATGGTTCAACACAGTCTATCTGCCAGTCATCCATGTCATCGACCGTCACCACATCATGCGGCTCTTCAAGAAGCGTACAAAGGCAGACATGTATGTCTGGGTCATCAAATATTGGGACGAACTCAAACAAAAATTCAACACGGAAATTCCCTTGGACACGGTGGCAGACTATCTGACCCACAAATACAAGATGTCCCTTACCCGCAGGCTCAAGAACAAGATACAGCAAATCCTCTTAAAAAAACACACTGAAAACAATTCTGAACCTTGACGGCAGCAAATTTCAATGATAAAATAAGAAAGATTGATTGTACACGCCTTATGTGCTGACAATCTCTACAAACAGGGAGAAAAAGATTTGTCTAATCTTGACGCAATAGCATACATTCCTTTATTTGCAACAGCAGTTGTTGCCATCGTGATTGTCGCATTCCTTATCGTCATAAAAGTGCGCAACACCGCTAAAGTCAGTTTCATTTCCTTCCTCTCTATGGCTCTTATCGCAGGCGGGTCACTGTACACGATTTTTAACCCCAGCCTCATGCTCATTTCCCTTGTTCTTTTGGCAGCCGCCATACTCATCATTCCCTACTGCGTTATCCTTGCATTCGGAAAGCCCAAGGAAGTGATGATTCTTGCCTCCGAGGCAAAGGAAGCCGAAGCACCTGATGCCATTATCGAAGAAATCCAGCCGGAAGAAATCAGTCTTATAGAAGAAGGCCGACAGTTTGTATTCAAGGCTGCGGAAGCATTCTCCAAGCCCGACGGCGCACAGGAACTGATGGATGCAATCAACCAGAAAGTAGTAGAAATCACCAAGGCTGACGGTGGCGTTGTGCTTTTGGTTGATGACTTTGAAGACGTTATCTCCGTCAAATCCTATACCGGTGAATTTCCGCCGCCCTACAAACTGCCTGCGGACTTGCCCCACAAGCCTATCCGTGTTTCAACGAGCTTTAAGTTTGCCCAGTTCCCCCTGCGCGAGAACATTTTTGGCGAAGTAGCCAGTGCAGGCAAGGCAGAACTCATTACTCATCCGGAAAAAGACGACCGCATCTATCAGAACAGTCCGGAAGAGTTTTTGCGCTGCGGCACCTACATTTTTGTTCCCCTCAAACAGGACGATGTGGTTATCGGTTTGGTCGGCCTTGCGCGCAAGCGTGAAAGCGAAGAATTCAGCATTGAGGACTTTAACCATGCAAAAACCCTCTGCGAATTTGCTTCTACTGCCCTGCGTACGGTCTACAGCTTCCAGGAATACAAAGAACAGCAGGAGATGACCAAGGAAAGCGACATCGCATCAGATTTGCAGAAGAACTACATCATTAAAAAACTGCCTGTACTTCCCGGCATAACCTTGGGCTGCTACACCGACCAAACATCAGGCGTTTGCAGTGACCTGTACGATATCGTTCCTTCCCGCAAGGACAGAACATCTTTTGTCGTCATGGACGTTGCAGGAAAAGGCATGAACGCCCTCCTCGTTATGACCATGATTCGCGCCATGCTTCGTCTCATCGTCAACACAACCCAGTCTGCGGGCACTATCCTTACTTGGGCAAACAAGGGAATCTGTTCAGAAAATTCAGGTCTGGATCACTTTGCGTCAGTATCACTGATTAACTACGATGACACCAAAAAGAAGATTCAGTTTGCCTCCAGCGGCACCAATCAGGTACACCACTACATTGCGGCCAAAAATGAAGTTGCCCGCGTCTCTGCCCCCTGTGAGCCAATCGGTGTAGAGAAGACAACACAATACAAAGATATAGAGTTTACAGGAAGCAAAGGTGATATTATAATTGTCTTTACGGATGGTCTTGTTGAAGCACTGAACGGTCAAGGTCAGCAGTATTCAGCGGCGCATCTTGCAAGCGTTATTAAGGCAAATAACAAATTACCTGGCAAAGACATTGCTGCCAAGGTAAAAGATGACATAAAGAAGTTTTTGGGCACGGAGAAATTGCACGATGACCAGACGCTTCTTGTAGTGAAAATTCAGTAGGCAAAGGAGTTATTAATGGAACTGAAGATTCGTAAAAATGGTGAAGTCTACATCATTGATGTAAATGGAGAGATGGACCTCTACAACTCCTATAAACTCAAGGAACTGGTTATGAAGATGCTTGAAAAAAACGTCAAGAGCTTCATTATCAATCTTGAACAGGTAGACTACATCGACTCATCTGGAATCGGTGCGCTGATTTACATCTGCTCTACGATTAAAAAGATGAACCTCAAGCTCGCAATCTCCAATATTCATGGCTCTGTAAAAAAAGTCATTGAATTGACGAAATTGATGGGCTACTTCCCCATTGCAAACAGTGTTGAAGAAGCACTGCTGATGGTAAACGAATAGGAGAATACTATGGATCAGTTTAAAGAATTGCGTTCTGACGATAACGACCCCTTGTTTGACACTTCAAATATGTTGTACAAGGAATTTCCGTCAGATTTTCGCCAGATTCGCTATTTTACATTGTTAATCGTGCAGTCTGCACCGCTTGAAATCAAGGAAATCAACTTGCTGGAACAGCAGATCAGCGAGGTTATCAAGAATGCCGTCAAGCACGGTAACCGCTGCGACATCAACAAGAAGGTAAAGGTTTGGTATTCTTTCAGCCCGTCACATGCACACATTATCGTACAGGACGAAGGCGAAGGCTTTAAGGACTTGGAAAAATGGAACGAGTTTAACCGCAAGCGTATCGAAGCCCTGCACAACTCAGACTTTGAACAGCTGGCAAACTATGTTTCATTCCGCTCAAAGGAATCAGACGATCAGGACGGCGGTAACGCACTGTTTGCCGCTCTTGAATACTGGAACGGCGGATTTGTATACAACGGAAAGAGAAACGGCGTTGCCATGCTTAAAAAATATCAGAAAAAGCATCACGGTGTTGCCGTAGAAGACTAAGCAATTTTTTTGTTGCAGGCTTGCTGTACAAAATCAATTTTGCTTAAAAAACCGCAAAGGTGTTCGTAACAGGTTTACAAACGCTTTTGCGGTTCTTTTTTTTCATTTCATGCAGTTTATCTTTTGGTGAAAATGATTAGCGTTTTACGAGGTCAAGAAGAACATCACGTATCTGCTGCGCAGTCTTTTCCCAACTGAATCTTTTTGCCCATTCCAGACCGCCGGCAACCAATTTTTCTTTGAGTGACTTATCACTTGCAAGTGCCGTAAGAGCCGCCGCCATCTGTTCTATATCGTCGGAATCAAAATACAAGGCGTTTTCACCCGCAATTTCAGGAAGGGCGCCACAGTGTGAACAGGCTACGGGAACCCCTGTCGCCATTGATTCCAGCACGGGAAGCCCCACCCCCTCACTTACAGATGGGAATATGCAGCCGTCACTACCAGAGTACAGTTCGGGAAAACTTTCATGGGGGAAAAAACCCGTCACAAAAATATCCGATGCAGAATGAGAAGCAAAAACGGCCTTGCGGACTTCCTCGGAATATGCATCTTCACTGCCTGCCAGCACAAGCCGATGGGGAAGATGAGTCCGTTCCTTAAAGAGTGTAAATGCCTTGATAAGTTCAATATGTTTTTTTGACGGCGAAGAAAGCCGCGAAGCATAAATAAAATAAGGCCGTTGAATGGCAAAGGGCTTTATGTCAACCAGATTGGGAGAAAGCAATTCCCGCGGATAGAACATGGAATGGTCAACACCGTTATGAATTACCGCAATCCGTTCGCTTTTTATGCCAAGCCGCTCCAAATCACGCTTGATATAAAAACTTGCGGCAATGATTTTTTCAGCCTTGTTCAGGCTGTGCTTTACATGGATTTCATGCTTGGTATCTTTTCTTGACGTGAAAATTTCCGAAACAACATCATTGACGATGGCCACCCCTGGAACTCCAAAGAAAAAGGGCAGCATGTGGGCAGCAGCAGGATACAGAACAGCAGTGTACTTTTGCTTCTTTGCAAAACGGTTTGCGGCCAGCAGATGCCAGGTGCGCTCAGCAGTAAGGCTGTCCGGCAGGGAAATGCTTTTGTAGCCAATGTCATTTTCGTTTCCGTAGGTATAGCGGTCAATCTCTGCGCCAAAAAGTTCGTATTGCACCTCATCATCATTTTTCAGATACTGCACAAGAGAATTGAGATATGAACCTAGCCCCGACCTTCCATGGTCACAACCGAACGTATCTATACCGACTTTCATACTGCTTAATTATAGCATATTTATTATTTCTTTGCTATACTGTTTCCATGGAGCAAAAAATGACCTTTACCCAGCTTTCCATTCCCCAGGACGTTACGACAAAACTTGCAGAGCATGAAATAGTGGAGGCAACTGCCGTTCAAAGCCAGGCTATTCCTGTCATCAGGGAAGGCATATCGGTGGTTTTTCAAAGCGAAACTGGTACGGGAAAAACGCTGGCCTACCTTTTGCCCCTTGCAGAAAAAATTCGCGAAAGCGAAAACCCCAAAAAAGAAGTGCGGCTTATTGTCCTTGCGCCAACCTATGAACTGGCAGCACAAATAAAAATGCAGGTTCCCCTCTTCAGCGATATAAAGGCCGCCCTGCTCATTGGCGGTTCTCCCATAAAACGGCAGATAGAACTGCTCAAGGAAAAGCCAGAAATCGTCATCGGAGGACCAGCCCGTCTCCTAGAACTCTACCATTTGAAAAAACTCAAACTAGACGGCGCACAGGCAATCGTTCTGGACGAGGTTGACCGTCTTCTTTCGCCAGAACTGAGAGATGAAACAGTAGAAATGATTTCCCTGCTCAAAAAAGAAGCGCAACTAGTGGCTTGCAGTGCGACAATCAGCCAGAACACCGTAAAGATTCTTTCTGCTGCAAAAAAAGGCGAAAAAATTGACACCTTGTTTTTGCCGCCAGAGGATGTGCTGAGAAAACGCATTACCCACATGGCCATTTTTTCCGAGCAGCGTGATAAAATTGAAACATTGCGAAAACTGCTGACCGCTGAAAAGCCTGCAAAAGCCTTGATTTTTACCAGCCGCGTCGATCAAGTGGCCAACATCACCGCAAAACTGACCTACCATCATTTTGACTGTGCAGGTCTGCACGCAAAAGCTGACAAACAGGAACGCAAGGCTGCCATAGACCGTTTTAGAAGCGGAAAGTGCCCCATTCTTGTAACTAGCGATTTGGCATCCCGCGGGCTGGACATTCCCAACATCACCTACATCATTCAGATGGATTTTCCGTCAAACGAAGATTTTTTTATTCATCGTGCAGGAAGAACTGCCCGTGCCGGCAAAACAGGCACAAATATTGTTATTGGTGATGAATACGAAATGAGGAAGTATGCCGCACTGGAAAAGAAACTGGGATTTATCGTGTATCCCAAAGTACTGTACGGCGGAAAACTGATGAGTCCGGACAAAGCGGAATCCTAAATCTCTACGGCACCTTTACGCACAAGGCTTACAGAGCCGTCCGTTTCAATGGCGACAATCGTTGAGGGAATGTTTCCCCGCTTGCTGCCGTCATCAATAATCAAATCTACCTCATTGCCAAATTCCCGCTTGATGTCCTGCACATTGTCCAAAACGTTCTGTCCGCTGCGGTTCAAACTGGTAGAATAAATGGGTGCACCACATTGGGCAATCACCTTGCGAAGCCATTCGTCATCAGGACAACGGAATGCAGTTGTAGTGATTTCTCCGCCTTTGGCAAAAGTATGCACGATAATCGTCAGGGGACCGGGCCATTTGGCAAGAATCTCGTCAGGAACAAGGTCTCTGGTATATTTCTTTAAGTCTGAAGGAGATGCAATCAACTGGATAAAGGGCTTTTCTTCACACCTGCCCTTTATGGCTCGAATTTTTTCGTCAGTATGATAGGAATAATGGCGGCCGTCCACAATGGCAGAAAACCCGTAGACAGTATCGGTTGGAATGGCAACAACTTTTCCACGTTTCAGGTAGTCACTGGTAATACTGATTGATTCTTCATCACACTTGCGGCAAATCATAAATCGGAATCCCCTGTACTGTTGTATGTTTTTTGGCAAAATGCCCTTTTCGATAATCGTCCAGAATCAAAAGTACATAGACAATGATAAAAACCGCCAGCGCAAACGCCTTGCAAAACCATTCCGGCAGCGTATAGGGCTCAACAGCCTTTAAAGGAATGCCTGTCTTAAAATGAAAATCACTGTCCGTATCAAGACCGTTAATCTTTACGATTTTTTCCCCGCTTTTTATGTAGCCAAGTTTTCTCGCAAATGCCGCAATAACATCAGGGTCATGCTCCAAAGCAGTGTATTCCAGTTCAAGGCTGTCCGTAATATTCTGGATTTCCTGAGTACGTGCACTGAGTAATCTTTTCTGTTCCTGCATCTGCTGTTTTGCCCAAAAGCCATCCCTTCCTCCCGACAAGGAGACGAGGACATACATCAAGGTTCCAGCCAATGCAGCGCAGAGGAATCGTAATCTTTTCATTATGTGTACATTATCGGCACAATCCTAAAAAATCCACAATGAAATATAGCAAATTATAAAATCTGATGGACTTTTATAAAATGCTGGTGTATAATACTTTAAGTACTATTATTTGCTATAAAAAGTGCCGATAGTAAATCATAGTGCTATTTATTTTCGCACAAGGGGATGAATATGAGCGATTCAGAAAAAAACGATGAATTAGACAACTACGGCGTTTGGGTAAAAAAAGGTCCCCAAACAGTCGATTCATCAGCTGCAGAGGAAGCAGATTTTACCATGGACATGAATCTCCCTGACTTTTCTGATTTAGACCTACCTGACGACACTTCCAGCGAGAGTACTGTAGACGTAACAGACTCATTTCTCTCTGACTTAGACACTGACTTATCTGACATTACAGGCGACCTTACGGAAAGTTCTGAACAAGAAGCCGCGGCAAATGAATCAAGCGGAGAAACCGAAGACATCGCCCTTGACGAATTTATTGCTGGCGGAGAATTTGAAGACGTGGCAGAAGGAAACAGAGGCTACGGTCAGGAAGCCGCTCCCGCCTCTGCTGCAGAAAGTACTCCTGCTGGCGAAGAATCCGTTTCTCTTGATGACTTTTTGGACGGAGACTCTTTTGAATCCGCTCCCGCAGAAGCCCCTGCCCCCGACACGACAGCCGCTGATGAAGCCCCCCTTGACATTGACCTTTCCTTTGATGACAGTGCAGACAGCCTTGCAACAACTACAGTGGATGCAGATGTAAGCGTTGCAGACGAAGCGGCAGAAGAATCTTCCGCCTCTAGTCTGGACGGCACCGAATCCATTGATTTAAGCGAATTTGGCTTTGATGACAGTGCAGAAGACACTTCTTCTATGGAGGCTCCTGCTACAGATGCCCCTGCTCCAGAAACAAGTGAAGCCCCTGCTGCCGAAGAACCCGTAGCAGAGCGTTCTGGCGGAGACAGTTTTGACGAAATGTTCAACAGCATTTCTGAAGATTCAGCAATTGATGCCAGTGCATTCTTTGACGAACCTGCGGAAGAAAGTCCTGCAGAAGCAGCCCCAGCACCCGCGGAAGCAAGTGCTGGCGGTGAGGAAGAAGTTGATTTGTCGGACTTTGGTTTTGATGACGACTCACTGGCAAGTCAGGGCGAAGTAAAAGATGACACAAAATCGCTTGCCACTGGTACCGTAGACTACGAAATGAATGTTATGGCAGATGACGATTTGCCGCCGGAAGCCCCTGCTCCAGAAGCAGTTGTGCCCGCTTCCGAAGAAATGCCGATTGTTGAAGAGCCAGAACAGCCCGTTATTGAGGAAACGGCAATTTCTAATGAAGAATTGGCAAATCTGAACAGTGAAACAGCCGAAGAAGCAACATTTGACATGCCTGCATTTGAAGACACCCCTGCTCCAGCGGAAATTCCTGTAGAAGAAGCAAAAAAAGAAAGCATAGAGGAAACGACTCCTCAGAATATCGCACAAGAGTCCGCTGCTCCTCAAAGCCCTGCTCCCCGACAGGATGCTCTGGCATCTTCCGCCGCAACAGCAATTCTTTCACAAATTGTGGGTGAACTTTCCTCCCTTAAAAATGAAATTGCCGGTCTCAAGAATGATTTTGAAGAAATGAAAAATCGAGAAGTCATTTCGGCACCTGTAGCCGAAGAAACGGCTGAAAAACAGGAGTCAGGCGGTTTCTTTGATGACAATGGGGAAGATGATACCATTGCCCTTTCTACCGATGAATTGGCAAATATCATGAATACCGCTGATTTTGAAACCGAGCAGGCAGAAGAAACGGTAGCTGAAGAAGCTGCACAAGAAGCAGTTCCCGCAGAAGAGGCAGTAACCGAAGAAGCTACACAAGAAGCCGCTCCCGCAGAAGAAACGGTAACTGAAGAAAGCACTTTTGACGCGCCTGCTGAAAGTGCAGAACCTGGAGCGGAAACAGCTGATGACAGTGATTTTGTCATGCCGGAACCTGATGCCGTTACCGAAGAAGACAATACGCTGGCCGGTGAGGAAACGCTTTCTACCGATGAACTGGCAAACATCATGAATACTGCTGACTTTGCCCACGAACAGGCTGAAGACAACGCCATGGAAGAAAGTCCTGCTGCGGAAGAAGATGCAACAGAAGCAACTGTGGCTGAAAACCTTGACGACAGCGATTTTGTCATGCCGGAGCCGGGTACTGTTACCGAAGAAGACAATACGCTGGCTGGTGAGGAAACACTTTCTACTGATGAACTGGCAAACATCATGAATACCGCTGACTTTGCCCACGAACAGGCTGAAGACAACGCCATGGAAGAAAGTTCTGCTGCAGAAGAACCGATAATTGAAGAAGCGGCATCCGATGACTTTAATTTTGATGCAATTGAAGGCGGTGAGGAATCCTTGCCGGAAGAAATTTCCGTGCCAAAGGCAGAAGAACCTGTTGAAACGCCAGTTTCATTTGAAACAGAAAATCTTGCTTCTGCCGCAGAAGAAGCAACTGCTGAAGAACCTGTTGCGGCAGAAAGCGAAGAAGACCTTGCTCCTGTCGTTGAAGAACCTGCCGCAACCTCCGCAGCAAATGACAATGACCTTTCAGGTGATTTGAAGACGGAAATCAAATCGGTGCTTTCATACATGGACAAACTTCTGGAAAATCTTCCCGAAGATAAGATTGCAGAATTTGCTCAGTCAGAGCAGTTTGAAACCTACAAGAAACTGTTTAAGGAACTAGGACTGGCATAATGGGTTTGCTAAGTTATATCGACACAATGGAACAAAAGGGACCCGGACTGCTTGCTCGTGCTGCACAATATGAAATGATGGGTCAGCACCCGGGAAATTTCTATGACTGGTGTAAAAAACATACTTTTACCCACATTGCACTTTTTCAGCACGATGGAAACGCATACCACATAACAAAATCCATTGGATTTGACGCAGAGTCCATCGCCCTCTCCTATTCTTCAAAAGACTTCTGGGAAGGAACCTTGTTCACCAATGGCGACTGGCAGTCTTATAATCAGGGAACCCCTGAAAGCGGTGCATTCAATCAGTTCTTTTCAGAACAAATGCTGAGCATGATTTCAAAACTGCATTTTATCAAGCTGGACGACTCCATACTGATGATTGTGCAGGAGCCTGATGAAGAAGAAACAGAACTTCCTCCAGCGGACATCATAAAGAAAGAACTGATTCAGCTTTTGTTTTTGCCCAATACTCAGGAAACAGGCTTTGAAACTGAAACCGCTGTAAAAAAAGGACTTGCCGTATCCAATGCAAACCTCTATTTTCTTTCAGTAAAAAATGCCGTTGCCACAGCGATAAAAGACGTGCCCTTTGCGGAAGATGCTGCGCGGAATAAAATGACAGACATCATTTATGAGCATATTGCCCGTATCTGTAAGACCATTTTCCAAAATCCCAATTGCAGCGAACTGGGAAAAGACGGTGAAATCAAAATAGCATTCTTTGCAAAGGATGAAGTTGACGAACAATTGCTGCAATTCCATATCGTGCAGACGCTTACCGATGTTGTAGGACAAGAAGCCGCGAAGGGTATCGTTCTTTTGATGGCTGGGGTCTGTCCGAATGTAAAAGGAACGCTGGCTTTTCTGCAGCAGGGCTAATTGTGGTTACTTTCTCTGACGCAAAAAACGGCGAAAGGACATGTGTCCTGGGAGGAAAGCACCTCCACTCTGTCTACAATCCGTCACGAGAAGCCGAGCAGTTTGTAGCCAGGCTAGATGCCGGCTTTAATCCGAGCACAGTCTTTATTATTGAACCTGCCCTTTCCTATTGCCTTTCCTTTTTGCGAAAACGTTTTCCTCATGCCAGGCTTTGCGCAATTAGACTAGTGCATGATTTTGTAGAAAGCGACAGGCTCTGGGATGCCACTTTCTATGCTGGCGGTAAAAACGACCTTGCAGAAACATTGTATACGGCTTTTGGAGAAGAAAGTTTATGTTCCAGTCTCTTTTTTGCCTGGCCTGCAGCGGAGGCCGTTTTTGAAAATCAAACAAAAGCTATTTGGCAGGAAATTAAAAAGGCCATGACAAAAAGCCGAGATGTGCTGGGAACTCGGGCCTATTTTGCAAAACGCTGGCTCAAAAACAGCATACGGTTCTGCACTTTTCTAGAGCAGCCAGCCATCATAGAAAAGGGTTCTTGTGACATTCTGCTTGCGGCATCAGGACCAAGTCTTGCATCTTCCCTGCCCTATATCGCAAAGATGAGGGAAAGATTTTATCTGATAGCCCTTTCTTCTGCCCTGCTTCCCCTGCTGACCTGCGGGATTACCCCTGACCTAGTCCTTTCTACCGATGGGGGGGTCTGGGCAAAAAAACATCTTGCCCTGTGCGGAAAGCAAACGTCTCATATTCCCCACGCAATCGCCGCCGAGGGGGCATGTCCCCAGAATGTATTGGAAAAAGCACCGATAGTTCCCCTCTGCTATGAAGACAGCATGGAAAAAGAACTGCTTTCGGCCTGCGGTATCTCAGCCATGAGCGCGCAAAGAAACGGTACGGTAAGTGGAACTGCCGCAGAACTGGCACTGACACTGACAGATAAAAACCTCTTTTTCTGCGGACTGGATTTGGAAAAGTCGGCAGCGTTTCAGCACACAGAACCAAATGCCCTTTCCCTCTGCAAGGAAACAAGTGATAATCGGCTTCAGCCAAAAGAAACGCGCATTGCCTTTTCTGCCTGTGCGCCTGCAGGAGCCTTAGACCTGTATCGCTCATGGTTTCAATCTGAATCATCACGCTTAGGAAAAAGATTGTACCGGCTGTCCGACAAGATGCATTTTGCAAACAATCTTGGAGCAATTGAGGACATCAATTGGGTAGACTTTGAAAAAAAATGCCCTGAGTGCAGGGGAAAAAAACCGGCGCTCCATCTTTCAGCAAAGAAGTCTCCTTCTTATAGGCAGATACTGCGTTCAAGAATCGAACAATTTGCAAAGTCAGAACACTTTTACCAAGAATTGTGTCCCGTGGAAATGATGTTGAAGAAAAGGACTTCGTCTGAGGCGGAAAAAGCATCATATGAAAAAAAAATTGCAAAAAAAACGGCAGCGGTTCTCGCAGAAGCAGAGAGGCTACTCCATGAGTGAAAAATGCTCCTACACGGACATACTTGAGGCTAAAGACGGTTCTTTGATTCCCGTGAGAAATGGCATTGCCTTCCATTCAAAATATAATCCCATTCGGGAGGGAGATGGCTTTGCCTCCCAATGCGCGGGAAGCCCTACGGATTCTTTTTTTGTGATTTTGGGGCTTTGTGGCGGCTTTCATGTACAGGCCTTGTGCCGCGCTTTTCCAGATGCTTACATGCTGCTTGTAGAGCGCAGTCAGGAAGATATTAGTTTTCTAAAGAAACTGCCCGTGGTACAGGACTTGCTGAAAAACAAGCACCTGCTAGCCTGCAGCGCAGAACAAGTAAAATCCATGCTGACCACTCATTTTCTTCCAGCAGAACATGCTGCCATACAAGTACTTTCCCTGCGCGCCTGGGAGCAACAATTTGCCGAGGATGCAAAAGCGATAAAGTCCTGTATACAGGAAACCCTTGCAGAAATCAGCGCGGACTTTTCCGTACAGAGTCATTTTGGCGGCATCTGGCAGAGGAATATTCTGGCAAACCTCAAGGCGGCCTCTTCATTTTCACCAGCGACCATTTCTTTAGACAGGTCAAAAAAAGCGGCAGTCATTGCGGCAGGTCCCAGTCTGGATGAAAGTGTAGAGGAATTGCTGCATCACAGGAAAGAATACGTCATCATTGCAACAGATACCGGCTACCGCGCCCTGCTCCGCCATGGCATTGTAAGCGATGTAGCGGTAAGCGTAGACGCACAGATGATTTCCCATGCCCATTTTTTTGACATAAGAAAAACACACTTTGTGCTGGATCTGTCTGCAAATCCTGCCACAGGGAGAAAAATTGCAAGTCAAACTTCCCTGCAATTCGTACAGACTGGACACCCCTTATCCGCATACGCGTCACAGTGCTCCCAAACCGCCCTACCCCTTTTGCAGGCAGGAAGCGGAACCGTAACGATTGCTGCCGCAGACTTTGCCATACAGACAGGCTTTCAGCAGATAGTTTTTTTTGGTGCTGACTTTGGCTACCTGCATGGAAAGGCTTATGCAAGAGGAACCTACCTTGATGACCTCTACAACAATAAAAGTTCCCGCCTGAATACCAGTGAAACCCAGTTTGATGCCCTGCTTTTTCGCACGCCGCTGGTTAAAAAATCATCCGACAAATACACCAGCCAAGTGCTGGAGTCCTATGGAAAATCACTGGACTCTTATATGGGAGTGAACAATTTTATAAAAAAAGCCGATAATACCTATATACGGGCAGAAAAAGCCGGTCAGCAAAAAAAACAAAATGAGGCTGACCTGCTGAAAGTCACACGCTTTGACTTTGAGCGTTTTTCTCGCACGTATGCAAGTGAATTGCGCAGATGCCCTGATACAGTCAGCAGAAGTTCCCCCCTGTGGCTGACACTGCTTCCCTATGTCGCATGGCTGCGCACACGAGGAACTGCGGAGAGTCTTTCTGAAATTGTCCGGCAGGCATACACAAAAACATTGGAGTATATGGAACAGATATGAAAACAAAACACATTAAAATCGCCCAGGCCATTATCGCTGTCATTTTTGTTTTTGCGGTAGCCTATTTTATGCTCGGAATCATGTCAGACAAAAAGGCAGGTCCAGGCAAGGCTCAGGAACGCTTTGATACATTCATGATGGAAACTACAAGCCTTGCGGCAAAATACGAGCCTAATTCTCCAAACTTTAACGGGGAGTTTACCCAACTTTTGACGCGTTATCGAAATGACTTTGCCTATTTGCGGCTTGACGTGAACAATAAAAAAATCTATGAGTATCCTGCAGAGCAGCCCCAGATTTCTGACACTGTAACAGAAAGGCTGACCCGTCAGACAAATACGATGCTGGGAAACACGCTGACGGTAACGGCCATCATGCTTGCCATAAGCCAGGCCGCCATCTACAAGTATGCAAAAATTTCATTTATATTGATTTTAACGGGAACCATTGCCGCCCTTGTGCTTCTCTTTATCATTCAGTTTACGGCCGCCCCCCGCTACCGCAGAATCAGAAAGACAGATGAAGCATTTCTTGCAGAAGATGATGAAATTGTCCTTTCCGATAAAAAAGAGCCTGAAGACGAGGAAGATTCAGAAAGTGCAGATGATGATTTTGACCCCATCAGCGCAATGGAAGAAGAAAACCGTGAATCAGCAGAAGATGAAGATGAAGATGAAGATGAGGACATACTCTCTTTTGAAGACGAGACCGACGCTTCTCCTGCCCGCGCTCAAGTACTTTTGGAGCCAGAACTACAGACGGCAATTTCCAAGAGTTCACAGGACGACACAGACCTTTCCCTGCTGATTATCCGTATTACGCCATTTAGAGAGCATGCAGAATCTACAAGAGACATTGCAATGATGCTTTCAGACCGCATGGGAAATCAGGGCATGACTTACGGCTATAACGACGGCTTTGCCCTGCTGATTAGCAATACCAATCTGGATTCAGCATTGGCAATTGCGCAGTCGCTTTATAACGGCATCGCCACAAAACTAAAAGAAGAAAATGACCGTGCGAACCTTGCAATTGGTATTTCATCACGCAGCGAACGAATCATCACCGTGCAAAGACTGATTACAGAAGCGGAACAGGCCGTGCTCCATGCTGCGGAAGACAAGGATTCTCCGATTATCGCATTCCGCGTAAACCCCGAAAAATACCGGCAGTTCATGCAGAAGAACAATTAGTTTTTCTTAGCCTGATTATCGGCTGGACTTTCTTCAGCCGTTTTTGTTTTTCCCGCATCAGGATCGGCATTGTCCACCAGTTCGGCAATACGAACAGCCAGGTCAGAAATCAATTTGCTGTCAGGAAACTTTTCTTTTAGCACAAAGTACTCTTTTTCGGCAAACTCTCCCCTCCCGCAGTCAACTAAAAGCGAAAGATAATTTTCCTGCAAAGCCTGGTCATTGGGATATTTTTCGATAAGCGTCCGATATTGGGCAAAGGCTTCATCGTTGTTGCCTTTCATCGCATTGATATAGGCAATGGATTTTGCCAGTTCACCATTTTCCGGGTCGCGGGACAGCATGTCTTGATAAATGGGCATGGCACTATCCCACTGACCTGCAAGGGCATAGGCTCTGCCCATTTTATAATAGGCCTGATAATACAAGTTTTCGTTTCTCATGGCAAGCTTGTAGTATTCGGCAGCCTTTGTATAATTTTTAAGTCCCACATAGGCTTCGGCAATAGTATAATACTCTACCGCAAGATTCTGCAGAACGATTCGATTCTGTCCCGGCACAAGAAGACCACCACTTGCCGCACAGCCAAATAAAAGACCAGCGGCAAGGAGAGAAAAGAAAATCAGGACAAAGGCTCGAATACGCATAAAGCCTTACTGGAGAAGCAGTTTTGACAGAGTGCTTTTGCTCAGTGAAATATCAGAAATCGTGATATAACTTACACCTGTCTGCTGAATTTTTGCCGGCATAGGAAAGAGAGCAATCTTTAAGCCTGCAAGCAGCGCCTTGATTTTTGCTGGTGTAGCATCGGCAACCTCAAGAATAACCTTGGCATCGTATTCTGAATCCGTTTTTTTTGCATTTGCCAGTGTTCCTGCCACGGATTTAAGGGGCAGTTTGAGGTCTGTACCCAGCATATTCTGCAAAAAAGCGTCTGCCTTGCGCTCGTAAAAGCGGATTTCAGCATTGCTGCCCGCAGTCAAAAACTCATAGACTTTTTTGTCAAAGCCCTCAGGCATAGCGTTGACAGGTGTAGCGTCAACCAGGGCATTTGCCTTAGCCTGCACTGCTTCTTCATACTGACCAAGTTGAGGTTCAACATGGTATGAAACCAAGGCATTTTCCGATGAGGGGAGAGCCACTTCTATCTGTGTCTGAGGATTCTTGTAATAGCTATGAGGCAGCGACAGGTTTTCGGTGACCTGAGGAGTCCATCCGTTTTCTGGCACCAGGGCTTTTGTCACATACTTCAGCGGATAGGAGCCTTTTGCCGACAACTGAAAAACCTGCCGTTTTTTTGTAGTCTCTTCGGCAATATAGACTGTTTCCGTGCGGCTTGCAATGCGCTCCGCGTCCTTTTCGTTCATATTGGTCATGCGCACCAAAGTGGCTGTGACAAGCGGAAGATGAGCCTGAACGGGAATGTACATATATAATGCTGCATCACGGTCAATCAGTGCAAGAGGCTCAACCGCTTCTGGCTCAGGAAGAGACTTACAGCTAAAAGTCAGGGCGACTGCACAGGCAATCGCCAGTCCAAGAAAACTAGGCCTTTTCAATTTCAATGCTCCATGTTTTGTCATCAGCTTCAACAGAAGTTGGCTTAGAAAGTTTTTCCTTCCATTCCTGAACGGTGGCAAGGGTTTCGCCAGAGACAAAATCCTTGAATTTAGCAAAAGCGTCCTTTAAGTCGCCGTCGCCAGAAACAAAGAGCCTGATGCGGTCGGTGACTTCAAATCCGCTCTCCTTGCGGAGGTTCTGGATTCCGCGGATAAGGTCGCGCACATAGCCTTCTTTTTTGAGTTCGTCGGTGACTTTTGTGTCCAAGCCCACGGTAAGGGTGCCGTCATTTACGACCTTGAGGTCTTCTTTTTCGATGCGCTCGACGATGATTTTGTCGGTGTTCAAATCCACATTCTGACCGTCAACATCAATGGCAAATTTCTTTCCGCCCAAGATGTCGGAAATCGCCTGATTCTTAAGCTCGGTGATTTTTGCGGCGGCGGCCTTCATTTTGGCTCCCAGCTCTTTTCCCAGAACCTTGAAGTTTGCCTTTGCCTTGTATTCAACAAGTTCATCCTCGCGTTCATGGAAGATGACCTGCTTGACGTTCAGTTCCTCACGGATGGTGTCAATCATGCTCTCAAGAACCTTGCGTTCCTCGGCGTTGCGGGTGACAAGCTGGGTAGAGGCCAAAGGCTGGCGGTTTTTGAGGTTGAACTGATTTCGCAGGGAGCGTCCCATTGAGACAGCCTTCTGAACGGTTGCCATGCGGAACTCAAGTTTTTCGTCACGAAGGGCTGCATTGTAAACCGGGAAATCTGCCAGGTGGACTGATTCAGCGTCTTTTTCAGTGCGGAGATTCTGCCACATGCTTTCTGTAATGAAAGGAATGAAGGGAGCGGCAACCAGAGAGAATGATTTTAAGGCATAGTAAAGTGACTCGTAGGCTTCTGCCTTGTCGCTGTCATTCTCGCTCTTCCAAAAGCGACGGCGGCTTCGGCGGATGTACCAGTTATTGAGCTGGTCGATGAAGTTAATCAGGGGGTCGATTGCCGTGCTCAAATCGTAGTCATCGAGGGCTGTCGTGACATCCTGAATCATCTTCTGTGTGATAGAGACAATCCATGCGTCAAGGGGATTTGCAGGCTTTTTGCCTTCAAATACAGTGCCTTTTGCCGTGTAATTGTCGATATTTGCGTAAGTTACGAAGAAGCTGTATCCGCTCCAGAGAGGAATAAGGATATTCTTCAAAACCTCGCGCACGCCGTTATCTGAATAGCGTAAGTCATCCGCCTTAACGACAGCCGAGTGAGTGAGGAAGAGACGGAGGGCATCCGCTCCGAACTGATTGATTGCCTCAACCGGGTCTGTGTAGTTTCTGAGGGACTTAGACATTTTTCGTCCGTCTTCTGCAAGGACAAGGCCGTTTACGATACAGTTCTTGAAGGCAGGTTTGTCAAAAAGCTCGGCTGCAAGAATGGTAAGGGTGTAGAACCAGCCTCGTGTCTGATCCAAGCCCTCTGAGATGAAGTCTGCGGGGAAATGCTTTTCAAAATGCTCTTTGTTTTCAAATGGATAGTGAAGCTGGGCGTAAGGCATGCTCCCTGACTCAAACCAGCAGTCAAAGACTTCCGGGATTCGGTGCATTGTTCCGCCGCACTTACACTTAATCGTAACTTTATCAACAAACTGCTTGTGAAGATCTTCCAAGTCAACGCCGCTCTTTGCTTTAAGCTCGGCACGGCTTCCGATACAGATTTTCTCGCCGCAGTCGTCACATCTCCAGATTGGAATCGGGTTTCCCCAGTAGCGGTTACGGCTGATTGCCCAGTCGCGGCTTCCGGCCAGCCATTTTCCGAAGCGGCCTTCCTTGATGTGGGCAGGCTGCCATTTAATCTGAGAATTTGCCTTTAAGAGGCGGTCGTGCTGGTCGGCAACCTTTACGAACCAGCTTCCGATTCCACGGTAGATGAGTGGCGAGCCGCAACGCCAGCAGTGGGGATACTGGTGCATTACGGTCTCTCGCTTAACAAGCTTGCCCTCTTTCTTCAATCTGTCCATGATGTCTTTGTCAGCGTCTTTTACGAAAAGGCCTGCATAGTCAGAAACTTCTTTTGTAAAGCGGCACTCAGCGTCAATAGGCTCCATGAAAGGAACACCGCTTCCCGCAAAGACCTTGGAGTCGTCTTCACCAAAGGCCGGGGCAATGTGAACGATGCCGGTACCGTCTTCAGTTGAGACATAGTCCGCATTGAACATACGGAAGGCTCCCTTCTCACACTTCTGACCGCTCTGCTTTTCACACTCGGCGGCGTCTTTGAGAGATGCAAAGTAAGGGAAAAGAGGCTCGTATTCCGCACCAAGGAATTCGCTTCCCTTGTGGCGGTAGATGATTTCGTAGTCTTCGGGATTTTTGTAATATGCGGCCAGCCGGCTTTCTGCGAAAATGTAGTAGTCGCCAGACGACTTGTCCAGAATCTTTACATAGTCAATCTCCGGCCCCATACAAAGTCCGAGGTTTGAGGGCAAAGTCCATGGAGTTGTCGTCCATACAAGGAAGTAAGTCTTGCCGTTGGTCATGTCCGGGTCAGTAAAGGCGGCAGGTGCTTTTGTGACCTTGAAGCGGATGGTGATTGCAGGATCTTGCTTTTCTTTGTAGCCCTGAGCCAGCTCGTGGGTAGAAAGGACGGTGGCACAGCGGGGACAATATGGAAGAATGTACTTGCCCTCGTAGATAAGGCCTTTGTCCCAGAGGGATTTTGCCACCCACCAGATTGTTTCCATAAAGTCAGGGTTCATGGTCTTGTAGTCGTTGTCAAAATCAACCCAGCGGCCCATGCGGGTGATGGTCTTTCGCCATTCGCCGGTGTATTTGAGGACGGAAGCCCGGCACTTGTCGTTAAAGTTTGCTACACCATAAGCTTCGATTTCGTGCTTTGAGTTGATGCCCAGCTCTTTTTCGATGAGGTTCTCAACAGGCAAACCATGGCAGTCCCAGCCGAAACGGCGGTCAACCTTTTTGCCTTTCATGGTCTGATAGCGGGGAATAATGTCTTTAATCGTTGATGGAATGAAGTGGCCGAAATGGGGAAGACCCGTGGCAAACGGAGGGCCGTCAAAGAAAACGAATTCCTCCGCCTTGCTGCGCTGCGCCACTGACTTTTTAAATGTGTCATTCTTTTTCCAAAATTCAAGGATTTCTTCTTCCTGCTTGGGGAAATCAACCTTTGCATCAACTGACTTATACAAAATGAGCCTCGCATCAATAAAATATGTGGACATTATTATACTGAAAAACAAGATAAAAGTCTATGCATACCCTTTAGGCTGTTTCAGACCTCATGCTGAGACCGTGGATTTTTTTTCTTGACCAAACGGCTTGTCTTGCAGTAGCATAATAGTAACTATCTTACTGTTATGATAGATTGAGGAGGTTCGTGTGAATCTTGTACATCGGATTATAGCTTTTGCAGTTATATTATCAGCCAGTTCATTGTCATTTAGCGCCCCCCCCCCGGCCAAGACCTTAACGATTGAAGATGCTGTTAAGTCTGCGTTGGAAAATGACGCGAGTCTTCAGCAAGGCAAAATCACCCTTGACCAAACGAAGCGCGAAAGCAGCCATTCCGCCAATTCTTTCTTGCCCAGCATTGCCGCCGAAGGGATTATCGCAAAAGCGGGCGACTTAAACGACAAGGACTCTCAAGAGAATGTGTATCAGTCCAAAATCGGAGCATCCGCATCGCTTACGATTGACCTTGGTGTTCCTGCAAAAATAAAGGCCCTTAAAAAACAGTATCAGGCACAGCAAATCACCTATGATTACTTAGTGCGTCAGGTAACATCAACCGTCAAAAAAGGTTTTTACGCCGTCATCTGCAAAAAAATGATTTATGATGCATACCGCGACTACCAGTCTTCTTCAGAAAAGACTTTGAATGATTCAAAGGTCAAGCATGCAAACGGTATGATTCCTGAAAGCGACCTTCTTATGGCTCAGTACGACGCAGAAGACGCAAAAATTCAGACTTCAAATGTCGGACTCGACTACACTTCTTCTCTCGCAACATTCCTTTCCACAATCGGCATCACTGACAGCGAAGGCTATGAACTTCAGGGCAATATTGAAGATGCCGTTCCCTCAGAAGAATTCGGTGAAGGAACTGTCAACAAAGTCCTTTCTGCATCAACAGAAATTGCCGTCATTGAAAAACTGCTGGAAGCCGCCCGCGCATCAAAGTGGACGGCAGTCGGTCAGGGCTATCTTCCTTCTATTGTTTTGAACGGAGGCATTTATCCGCTCGGCTACCGCAAATTCGACAACAACGCGCTCGACAGCCAGGCGAAGAATAAAATTCAGCCCTGGTCAGTTTCTGCCATGGTTCGCATTCCCCTTGATACATGGCTTCCGCTTTCTTCTACGCATGACGCCATTTCACAGGTTTCAGATTCAGTAAAGAGCCTTGAAATTCAGCTTGCTGACACCAAAAGGAATTTGCGGACCGACACAAAAAACCTCATCGACAAAATCAACCTCACAAAAGAAGTTGTAGTGTCTCGCCGTAACGCAATCAACATTGCAAAGCGACGCTACGAACTTACCGACGGAGCGTTCCAGCGCGGCACCAAAACCGCCACGGATTTGCAGAAAGCGCGTCTTGATTACGAGGCGGTGCGCGTCTATTACTATCAAGAACAGTACAATCTTATTTCTGATGTGCTGACTCTAAAAGAAAAATATACAGAGAACTGACATTTGAGGAGGAATTAAGGATGCATACTAATTTTAAAAAAATCAGAATTATTGTTATAGGAATAGCAATCATTGCCCTTGCGGTGCTTATCCCGGTAAGGCACGGATCTGTCGAAAGTCTGGAGGTAGCTGACCCGGTAATTCCAGTCAGTGCGACCACAGTAAAGCGCGGCAACATGCAGGAATACCTCCTCATGAATGGCGGTGTCCGCTCAGAGAATGCCATTTCCGTATACCCTAACATGGCCGGTAAAATTTCAAGCGTTCCTGTCGTTTTGGGAAGCAGTGTCAAAAAAGGTCAGCTGATTGCAGAAATTGACCCGTCAACACCGGGTACGGCTTACCGGGCAAACCCCGTCTATGCGCCGATTTCAGGTGTCATCACTTCGCTTCCGCTTCCAGTCGGTACTTATGTTACGCAGTCTACTCCAGTCGGTAAAATCGGCGACATCAAGTCACTTCAGGTCCTTTCCCATGTTCCAGAGCGACATGTTGCCGTCTTAAAGCCGGGGCTCAAAGCCCATGTCACTCTTGAAGCGTATCCAAACGAAAGTTTCGACGCTCACATTCAGCGCGTTTCTCCGATTGTCGATGAAATCTCACGCAGCAAGGAAGTTTACTATGTATTCGACAGCCTCGACGAGCGCATCAATGTCGGTATGTATGTAAAAATCCGCCTTGACACGGTTCTCCATGAAAACGTACTCAATGTACCGATTGACTCACTGCTTGTGACCGACCACGGCACATTCCTGTACACGATTACTGCCGATGACACGATTAAAGAAAAAGAAGTTCATACCGGCGTCACCATTGACGGTGTCGTAGAAATTCTTGACGGTATAGAGGAAGGCGAAAAAATCGTTGCTTCCGGTATCCGTACCGTCGCTGATGGTGCAAAAATCCGTATCGCATCATCTGATAATCAGGGAGAAGCCCTATGAGCATTTCAAAGAAAGTCCTTGAACATCCGGTTCTGACGCTCTGTGTATTTGCTCTTATCGCTATCATTGCAGTATTTACGCTCGGTAAGATTAAGATTGCCTTGCTGCCGGAAGTTACATTCCCGCAGGTTGCTGTTCAGACCGTGTATGAAAACGCGGGGCCGGAATCAGTGGAAAAGAGCGTTACGGAAGTACTTGAAAGCGGCTTGATGAGCGTCAATAAGTTAAAGAAATTGACTTCAAAGTCATTTGAAGGCTTCTCCAGCATCACGCTGGAATTTAACTACGGCACAAACCTTGATGCGGCAGTAAACGATATCCGTGACAAACTTGACACCGTAAAAGGCCGTCTGCCGAAAGATGCTAAGGCACCGCAGATTTTCCGTTTCAGCACGAGTGCGGCTCCAATCATGATGATAGCAATCAGCGGCAACCGATCTTCTGACGAAGTGCGCCGCATTGTGAATGATACGATTATTCCACGCCTAAAGCAGACTGACGGTGTTGCCCAGGCTTCAATCGTCGGCGGCCGAGATTCAATAGTCCGTGTTGAGCTTGATCAGAACCGCCTCGATGCCTACAACATGACCCTTATGCAGATTGCAAATACGATTAGCAACGCAAACCTTGAAGTCGGCGGCGGTGATGTTTCAGAAGGCAAGACAAAACTCATGGTTCGTACTACAGGTGAATATTCATCGGTCGAACAGATTGCCGATACGGTTGTCGGCATTATGAACGGCTATGAAGTGCGTCTTTCTGATGTCGCGGAAGTTTCGATGGGCTACAGCGATGAAAAGAACCGCGTTTACATCAACGGTAAGCCAGGCTTGTACATCAATGTCAACAAACAAAGCGGTGCAAACACCGTACAGGTTTCTGATGCCGTCCACGAAAAGATTAAGGAACTTAAAGCCACGCTTCCGCCGGACATAGACATGCACTTTCTGACAGATGATGCCATCGATGTCCGAAATACATTGAATGAACTGATTCATTCAATTGTAGAAGGCTTTCTCCTCTCAATCATAGTTTTGATTGTATTCTTGCGCAATGTCCGCAGTACCATAATCATGGGAATTTCTATTCCCTTTAGCATTATGATTACATTGCTGATTATGGCCATTGCGGGAATCACCCTGAACCTTATCAGTATGACCGGTTTGATTCTGGGTGTCGGTATGGTCGTCGATGCTTCGGTCGTCGTTTTGGAAAACATCTTCTCTTATCGGGAACGCGGCTCACAGCCAAAAGTCGCGGCTGCAATCGGTACGCAGGAAGTTATGACATCGGTCATTTCAGGTAACTTGACGACAATCTGTGTCTTTATTCCTTTCTTCCTCTTTAAGAGCGACCTCGATATTATCGGTGAGATTTTCACCAACCTGATGGTCGTCATCATCATCTGTCTGGTTGCGTCTCTCTTCGTCGCTATGTTCCTCGTTCCGATTCTGGCAGGTAAGTTCATCGTTGTCCAGACAAAGGCCGAAAAGCCGCTCACCAATCCGCTTTTAATCTTCCTCGATAAGAAAATTGAGGATGCGATTACAGGACTTACGAGCGTGTACCGAAAGGGACTGCACTATGTTCTTCAGCATCGGTTCAGTACCCTGGTGATTGCAACGAGTGCGATGCTTGCCGCATTTGTGCTCTTTGCTAAGATTCCGATTATGTTTATGGGCGAGATGGCAGGAACGACCGTCAAACTCTACGTAACCACTCCACTGGGCACAAAACTCGGCGACACCTACGATGTATTGAACCGTCTGGCAAAAATCGCCGCCGATGAAGTAAAGGGCTATGATTCTATCGTCGTTGCAGCAGGTAAGGACTTTGAGGCTAATATCGATGCGACCAACAAAGGCAGCATCGACGTTACATTGCCGCCAGTCAAAGATCAGATTGACCGGGACAAAGTGGTTAAGCAAAAACTCCGCAAGCACTTCAATGAATTCCCGGGCGTGCGCTTCTCATTCATGGCTGACGGTCTTGATCAGGCGAACGGTCCTGCCATCAAGATTGTCTTTACATCAAAGGATCTGGCCGCTTCTACGGTGCTGGCAAACCAGTATATTGATGCCATTAAATCAAAAGTGCCGGAAGTTACGGAGCCGAGAATCGATATGGAAGACGGTCTTCCGCAGGCAGAAGTACACATCGACCGCGACCGCGCTTCTCAGTTCGGGCTTAATGTCGCCTCAATCGCAACAGAAATTTCTGCGAGCGTAAACGGCTACAAGGCTTCTGTGTACCGCAAGAACGGTAACGACTACGACATTAGGCTGCTCTTCCGCGATGAAGACCGCGAGACCATCTCTAACCTCGACAATATCTATGTCACCGGTCCGAAGGGACGCTATCCTGTATCGAACTTTGCCCACATTGAACGCGGTTTTGGCCCGGTTACGATTAACCGTGAAAATCAGAGCCGTGTCGTTAACTTGACGGCAAGCCTTGCGGAAGGTATTTCTGCAGGTGACGCAGAAGCACACATTAAGGAAGCGACAAAAGGTCTCATCATTCCTGAGAACGTTACGGTTTCATATGACGGTTCTTGGAAAAAGACTCAGAAAACAGGTGCGGTGTTTGGAATCATCCTCTTCCTTGCTATCGTGCTCGTCTTCGGTGTTATGGCGGGAACATACGAATCCTTCCTTGACCCGATTATCAACTTCTTTACGATGCCCTTCCTTATCATCGGTGTCGCATTGATTCATGTCATCACAGGAAGCATGTTCACGATGATTTCAATGTTCGGTATGGTCATGCTGGTCGGTATCGTCGTTAATAACGGTATCATTCTGGTTGATCAGACGAACCTGCAGGTACGGCGCGGCATGCCGCTTCTTGAAGCGTGTGAGGATGCGGGTGCTTCCCGTCTGCGTCCGGTCTTGATGACGACGCTTACGACGATTCTCGGCATGGTTCCCTTGGCCTTCTTCTCTGATCCCAGCGTCAGTTATACACAGCCGATTGGCCTGTGTATTGTCGGCGGACTTACCACGAGTACCTTGGTCACGCTCTTTGTCATTCCGGTCATCTACTCACTGGTCAGCAAGAAAAAGGTGATTCAGCAGGTACAGAACCCGGCTCTTGAAGCGGCCTTGAATGGTACGGCAGAAGCAGCTGAAGGAGGTGACAAATGATTCGTATTGAGATAATCGCAAATCAGTCTCTGGAAGTGGAATTGACGACGAGCCTGGAGCAGGCGATTCCCGATTTTATGTACACGGTGATTCCGCTTGCGACCGGTCGCGGTGGCGATGCCCGTAAACTGGGAGATACCACCTGGCCAGAAACGAACATCGTCATCATTTCCTATGCGGATGACAGCGTACAGGAAAGGGTGGAAAAAGTAGTGGACTTCATAAAGAAAAAGTTCCCCACTGAGGGTACGAAACTCTTTGTGATGCACGACAGATAGAAAGACGGGCTGTTTCTACCGTTGACGGCGGTCGTTGCGGCCTTGGTAGAAACGCTGTTTTTCCTTGTACATTGCGGCATCTGCCCGCTGGAATACGGTCTTATACTCTTCGTCTTCTTCGCCATAAAGCGTGTAGCCTGAGGAAATGGACAGTTCGATGTCGTACTGGCGTTCAGTCTGGTTAAAGGAACTTATCGCAGCCCGATATTTTGTAAACAGGTGAGAAAGATAGTCAGCGGTTATCTTTTCTTTGATGACGATAAATTCATCTCCGCCGATACGATACACAGCGTCATCTCCAAAAGCAGTTTTAAGCACCTTTGCGGCATCGGAAATCAAGGCATCGCCAATTTCATGCCCCAGAGTATCATTCACATGCTTGAGACCGTTCACGTCAAAGACAATGACGGCAAAATCTGCCATATGCTCGTGGATTTTTCTGTCTAGCAGTTTGATTCTGTCCATGTAGGCGGCCTTGTTCCCTACCCCCGTCATGGCATCGGTATAGGCCTGAGCATGAATGTAGCTGATGTATTCCTGCAATTCCCCAGCCATTTTTCTGATGCTTTCGGCAAGTTTTCCAATCTCGTCGTCTGAATGATGATGAATGGGTATGTTGAGCTCACCGCGGGCTATGCGGGAAGATGCATAGGTCAACTCTCCGATAGGGCGAATGATATAGCGCATGATGAGCCGCATGGTAATTATCGTTGCCATCACAACCAGCAGAAAAATAATCACCATGACAATGCGCATGCGGACAAGAGGCTGCAAGACCTCACTGGCAGGAGATGTGATAGCCAGAACCATGCCGTTCTGCATGTCTGCGCCAACGAGATAATGCGCTTCCCCATGCCAACGGTAGCACCCTACAGACATTTTCTTTTCCCGCTCAGAAAGCAGGTAGCGGGAAGCCTCTCGCAGGGATTCGTTAAACTGAACGCCAGAAAGACCTTCGGGGTATTCACGATGATAGACAAGGCTGCCGTTCTGCCCGAGGAGAAAACCAAAGCCGTTTTTGTAGTCAATAGTATCAACCACTTGATGGATTGCCGCCATATACATATCCATACCGACGACACCAAAGAAGGAGTTGTCACACCATACAGGAATAATGAAGGAAATCATCAGTACGTTAATGTTTTTATTTGAATAGGGCTCCATCCACATGGGGATTCCCCGTTCCTTTGGCTCATAGTACCAGCCAACATGCTCGCGGTCATTACTGGCGTACTTGAGGATGTCGGTAGGAGTAATGCTCATGTAGTTTCCGTCTTCACGATGCGTAAGAAAGATACCCGCGGTAGAACCATACACATGGGGATCGGGACGAAAATACACCGTTTCAATATCTCCGGCAACAGCGGCCGCCTCAGCGGAACGTATGGCAAGGGCTTCCATAAAGGCCTGCATGTAAGCGGGCTCTTGCTGCAGGCGATGGATATCTGCATTTTCAATAATATACTGGGAAAGTGTTTTTACACCCCGCTCTACGGCCGCCATGTGAGCATTCAGTTCACTCGCCTTCTGTTTTACGAGCATATTCATAGTGGCGGCATTTTCCTCGGAGATGATGTGCCTCATTTCCCTGGAGCCAATGACCGCAACAAGGGCGTAAAGTCCAAAGACAATGCCGCACAAAAGAGAAAGCATTTTTTTACGAATAGAATGTCCGATTTTATCCTTCATGCGCAGTTTCCGTTATGAGCGTTTGACCCCATTGCCGCCCATCTCTTTTACCAGATAGCAGCCCTGTGCCGCCCGATAGTAATTCTTCTTGATAGTATCGGAAAGCCTCACTTCTGTCACCCCAACCGAAACCGTCACCTGTCCATTCTGCTCTATTTCCGCCACAAACTGACGGCACAAATCGTAGGAGTCCGACACTTGCTGAGCCATGAGCACGGCAAATTCATCACCACCCCAGCGGAAGATTTCGTCCTGCTCGCCAAAAATGCGGAGGGCACATGAGGTAACATACCTGAGCACCGAGTCTCCATCCAGACGGTCGTTTGCCTCCTTAAAGAAGTCGATGTCAAATACAGCGATGGACTTGTAGCGGGTTGTATTGAATATGCCGCGTTCGCCGTACACTTCCTTAAAGTAATTGCGGTTGTAAAGCCCGGTCAAGGAATCGGTCATAGGTTCTTCGGACGAAAGCGTTTTTTTCTTTCCTCCACTTTTCCACAAGAGGAAATAGGCAGTCAAGAAAATGACAGCCCCGGCCAGGACGATTGCCAGCGCAAACAAGCCGTTAAAAAGCTCCCGATGATACTCGGAAACGGTATTTTGCACCACCAGATACCAGTCCAATTCACTTATATAACTGGTGACCAAAAAACCATTCTTACGCTTTATATACACATATTCTTCCGTTGAGGAAAGCATCTGTCCGCTGTGATAGGTAGTCTCGATGTTTATGGTATGCGTGTCCACCTGCACCAGACCATCTTTGTTTACCAGATTGATTTTTACTTTGTACTGCTGTTCATATTGTGCAAAAAGTTTCTGCAAATCCGACATAATCACACCAACACCACAGACTCCCAGCAGCTTTTTCCGCTGATTTTCCACGCGGACATTCAGAAAGACCGTCCATTGGTTTTCATTGTTCTGGTCAATATCCACATCAAGGTTCATCTGGACATTTTTAGTGATAAAATTAGTATACCAACTGTCATGGTTGTCAGAATCTGGCTGAATGATTTTTTCAATACCCTCTGCCGTATAGTAACGATGCGTTTTATCAGAAATAAAATAGGCAGTACTGTAATTTCCACTGGACTGTATGCCTGAAAGCCACATGCGCATTTTTTCTGCCATAAAAGATGAAGGATATGACGTCTCGTCTTCCAAAAGTTCAAGGACGACACCGTTTCCCGCCATGGCCTTGGCAACCATAACAGGCCCATGGATGCGGGCTTCGATATCGTCATGAATCAACTCCGTCAAAAGAACATGAAATTCATCCGCAGAGTATGTCTCCCTGTCAGGAACCGCATAATGCACCAACAAAGGAATGCAGAGGGAAATAAGCAGCAGAATAAAAAAAAGCAGTGGATTGCCTTGTTTGTTTTTCATACACTCTCTCACAATGAATTTATTCCCTTACATTTTACCACACATTCATAAATCCCGCAAGAAAGACCCTGTGTGGTAAACCATTGCCTTTTGACAAAGCATACAGTATACTTTACTAGTGTCGTGATACACTACAGCGGCACAGCCTATGAAGATGAAGAATCCCTTGTATTCAGCGATTTGATTACGGAGGCGAATTAAAAGGCATGAGGATTTTACGTGCGGCTCCCGCCGACATGGGGGCCATCATCAGCCAGCACCTGCAAAAAAAAGCCGCCCGAAGCGAAGCCCCTCTCTTTGTCTTTTCTTCTGATGTAGCGGCGGACTCTTGGTCTGTCTGGGCAGTCATGCACCCAAATGAATCAGGTGTAGAAGCTGTTGCCCTGGACGACTTTACCGCATGGGACAGATTTAAGGGAAGTTTTCTTGCAGGTCAAGTTGCCGAAAAAGTCTGCATTCCAGCCCTGCTGAGAAAACTCTTTGTACGCACGCTTATCCGTGAGAATATTGGCAGGGGCTTTCTCTACAATATCATTCCCTCTGATGACGCGGAATCCGCCTATGCCTTTACCGACTGGCTTTCAAAAATCCTTCCCTCCCTCAAACTCTGGCATGAAAAATACATGGCTTTCTTACAGGAAGAAGGTCTTTCTGCTGAAGATGACGGGGATGGGGAAAACAAAGGCTATCTTGCCCTTTACACGCGCTACAAGGATTTTTTGGACAAGAACAATTTTTTTGAGCCGGCCTGGCTTACGCCGGAATTTATCGAGCAGAAAAAAACAATCGTCATTTTTTTTCCAGAACTGCTGGAGGATTTTTCGGACTATGAGGACGTGTTTGCAGAGGCAGAAAACGTGATTGCCGTGGAACTGTCCGCCGAAAATGAGCCAAAACACGCTCCAACCGCATACGAATACAAGGACGCTCGGTCGGAACTCAGGCGCACCATGCTGCATTTGCGCGCCCTCCATGAAAAAGGCATAGGCTGGACGGACATGGCCTTGAGCGTTCCCGACTTGGAAACCTACCGTCCCTATATCAGGCGGGAATGTGAGCGCTACTGCATTCCAGTGAACATTCGTTCGGGCGAGCCGCTGACAAAAAACTGCGCGGGACTGATTTTCAGCCAGATTAACGACTGCTACACAAGCCATTTTTCCTACGACAGCGTGCGCGCTCTTTTGCAAAACGAATACCTGCCCTGGAAAGAAGACCTGCAGGGGCTAAAGGAAAACCTGATTCGTGAGGGAAACCGTCTGCGCACGATCTGCAGTTACGAGGAAGGCGAAAAACGCATTGACAGTTGGGAAGAGGCCCTGTCGGCAGTAGCGCAAGACCAACTGGAACTGACACTGTACCGCGCGATAAAGCATGAAGTGACCGCCCTCTGCGAGGCAAAGACTTTTTCTGACCTGCACACGGCATGGCTTATCTTCAGGCAGAATTTTTTGAGCGCGGATTTTTCTGAAGAAGCGAACAACATTCTTGGCCGCTGCATAAGTGAACTGAAGGACATCATTGACATTGAAAAACGCTATGTTGAGCCCCTGCAGCTGACTGTGGAAAAGCCCTACGCCTTCTTTTTGAACGAACTGAACGCAAAGACCTACCGTCCTCAGGAAAAACTGGACGGCATTTCGGTCTTTCCCTACAAACTTTCTGCGGCAGCGCAGATTCCCTGCCAGTTTGTGATTGACGCAAGTCAGGCAAATCTGGACATTCCCTACCGCAAGCTGGGCTTTTTGAATGCAGAAAAACGCAAGCGGCTTTTGGGCGAGGATGCGGAAAACCATGTCAATGCCTCCAGCGCATTCATACGGCTCTACGCCAAATCAGCGGACGATGACGTGCATTTTTCCTACGCAAGGGATAGTTTTTCCGGCTTTGCCATTGCCCACAATGTCCTGCAAGTCCTGTCTGACAAGAATCCCCGTGCAGAACTTGACAAGGAAGATTTTTATAAAAACGAGGCGGAACGCATCAGAGATGAAAGTGGCGTTGAAGCAGCAAAGATAACGGAAGTGCAGAAAAAGGCATTTTTAGACTGGGCAGAAAGGACGGAAGGCTTTGAAAAAATCCTCCCCTACAAGGTGAGCGACAGGCTGCGGAAAAAAATCACGGAAAAAATTGCCACAAGGAGGCACAGCGACAAAATCGTAGTGACCCAAAAAGACCTTTCGCTCTTTTACCCCTGCCCCCGAAACTGGCTTTTTTCTTCCATACTGAATCTGCGTGAAGACTCCCTGGACACAAGCCTGATGCAGCCCTTTGACATGGGAAACGTAAACCACAAGATTCTGGAACTGTTCATGGGAGCGATGAAGGGAAAATATCTTCCTGTAACAAATGAAGACGGGCTCTTTGATGAAGAAGCTGCAATCCGAGAGCGGCTGCATGCCTATACGGTGACGGCAATTCACAGCAGGGAGATGGACTTTAAGGACAGCCCCCTTGTATTGCGAACGCTGGAAAGTCAGACAGACCTCATATGCCAGAACCTAATCAATTTTCTGCACTTTCTTTGCAAGGCTCCCGAAAAAGTAAGCCCGGACAAACAGAATACGCAAACGGCACTCAAAGGATTTGGCGGTTATCGGGTACTGGATGCAGAAAAGGACATTGCCCTTACCAATGCAGAAGGCATAGCCCTCTTTGGAAAGATTGACTGTCTTCTTGCTGACCCGGAGACTGGTGCCCTTGTGATAATAGACTACAAGAATTCCACTGCCGCAATGCCCAAAAAGGCCGACCTTTTGGAAGATGAAAACGGACTTTTAGGCGACTTTCAGATACCCATGTATGCCAGGCTGGTGCAGGAGCCCTTGGAGGCAGCCTATTTTTATGCGATAAAGCATTGCGAGAAAAACTGCGTGGTGGATGACTATCTGGGATTGAGCAAGAGCGCACAGGAAGCCGGCATGGAAAATCCCTGGCACTATGACAGCTTTAAGAAAAACACCCTTCCGCTTTTTGACCGCTATACGGCTGACTTTGCCGCGCGGGTGCAGGCTGCGAATTTTGAGCCCCGATTGCCCAGACAAAAGCAGCATGCCTTTGTTCATGTAGAGCCATACAGCGTATGCGCAGGCTGCCACTTTGCGGGTATTTGCAGGACGACGTTCACTCTGGGTGAGCGGAAACTTGGGCGGGAGGAAGCAGACTGATGTACGAGTATCTTGATTTACTGGAACGAAAACTTGACGACCGCCAGATAAAAGTCTGCTGCAGGGCGGAAAACACGGTAGTTGCGGCGGGTGCAGGAAGCGGAAAGACACAGGTACTGGCAACGCGCTTTGCCTGGCTTGTAATGAGCAAGAATATTCCCACCTCAAAAATCCTTACGCTGACCTTTACCAAAAAGGCGGCGGGAGAAATGTATGAGCGCATCTACAAAACCCTGACTTTTTTTGCGGAAAACCAGAGGACTCCTCCAGCCGAAAGGGAACGGGCAAAAAAAGCACTGGAAGCCTTTGGCGAAAGTCATATCCAGACGCTGGACTCCTATTGCAGTGCCATAGTGCGACAGGCGGCAAACCGCTACGGCATTCGTCCTGACTTTACCACGGGAGATGCGGAGCGGGAAATTAAGGATGCCGCCCTGCCCTTTATTCTAAAACACCGTAACAATCCCGCCCTACAGGCATTTGCCGATGCGGGAAAATTGCAGGACTTTGCAGAAAACATCCTTGCCTGCTCCATAAACGACTACACGAGCATAGCAGATGACAGGGATTTTTTTGTGCAGAAGTTTTATACGCAAAAGGAAAAAGTCCACAAGGATTTTGTCTGGTTTATGACCGGTCAGGGAAAAAAGCCGGAGGAACTGGAAAATGCGGTGAGCTTGAGTGACGTGTACGCAGATTTGCAGGCCGCCTTGGGCTCAGCGGCAAAAGAAAGCGACTATGTTGCACAGTGCCGAAAATTGTGTGGTTGCATACAATGCGCTAGGGATAGAAGCGGCGCGGAAGCGTTGCCGCAAGGCAATGGAGCGGAAGCGAAACCGCGCATAGCCCGACCGCCACAGGCGGGAGCGCCCGAAGACCTTGCAAACATCACAAAACTTGCCACAACGCTCCCCCGCTCAGGTTACACCAAAGACTTGCAGGCAGTAATCAAAGTGCTCAAGGAAAACGCTCTTCCCTACCTTGTCTCCCTTGACCTCTATTTGAAACAGGCAGATGCCATGGAAGCCCTCTTTGTGCTTTTTGACGAATTCCTTTGGGAGATAAACCGCACTAAGCGCATGAGGGGAAAACTCACCTTTAGGGACGTGCAGAAAATGGCCCTTAAAGCCCTGAGGGAACAGAACGACTTGCGGGAACAGGAAAACGCCGCCTACGACAAAATTATGATTGACGAGTTTCAGGACAATAACGGCGAAAACCGCGACCTGCTCTTTTTGCTCTGCTCCCCCCCATCCAGCGGAAAAAATCCTCGGGTCAGCGACATTGCGCCGGACAAACTTTTTTTTGTGGGAGATGAAAAACAGTCCATCTACAAATTCCGCGGGGCAGATGTAGCCGTCTTTAACAGGCTCAAGGAAGATTTTAGCCTCACTTTTGGAAAAGACAGTTTTCTTCCCATGGAGTACAATTACCGCTCCACCCTTTACCTACTGGAAAGCTTTAACAGCCTTTTTGGCGGAGAGAAAGGAATCTTTGACAAGAGCCTTGGCGACTCCTACGAAGCACAATACAGTCTGCCGGCAAAAAAATTTGACACCAAGGAACGGAAGGAATATACGGAGAAAAAACTTACCGAAAAGACGGTGCCCATGCATGTCTGCCTTCTGAACAAAAAACATTTTGCCGATAACGATGATGCCCTGCCAGAGGATAAAACTGACTATCTGGATGAAGATGAACAGACGGCCTGCTTTATCGCAAAAAAAATCGCTGAGCTAAAGCCTGAAAAATACAGCGACATTGCCATTCTGGAAAAATCACGCAGTCACCGCGCCTCCCTCATAAAATGGCTGAACGCATACGGCATTCCCTACACGGTAGACCAGAACGCAAGCCTTTTTGCCTCAGGACTGGTCTTTGACCTCTATAATTTTCTGCGGCTTTGCGTCTACCCCTCGGATAAAACTGCCCTTGCCGCCTACTATGCCTCTCCCCTTGCCGCCCTGAGCGAACATGCCCTGGAAACACTACTCGCCTACGATGAGGAAGACGACAGCAGGGAAGCCATGGCGGCACTTTCCGAGCAAGACCGAAAGCGTTTTGAAAAGGCAAAAAATTTTTTTGACGAAGAAAAGCCCCGTGTACTGAGCCAGCCCCTCACCACTACGCTGGAAACTTTATGGAATCAGGCGGGCTATCGGTATGAAACCATGCTTTCAAAGCGGGCGGAACTTTCTGCCGAGCAGTTTGACATGCTCTACGAACTTGCCCGCCAGTGTGACGCAAATGGGAAAAACGTTGCCTGGTTTGTTGACCAGCTTGCCATACTTCGAGACAAGGAAGGCTCAGGTTTTTCGGAAGATGCCGATTTGGAGGCAAAGGAAGTTACCTATCCCGTGGAAAAGGCTGATGGCGTGCAGATTCTCACCATTCACAAAAGCAAGGGATTGCAGTACAAGCATGTCTTTATCACTGGTTGCATTGGCGCACGGAATAAAAGCGACCGTTCCGCTGCCTTTTTTGACGAAACATACGGACTGAGCATCAAGCCGGAAAAAGGCGGGACCAATTATTTTGTGCAGTTGCAGCAGGAAAGGGCAAAAAAAATGGAGCGGGCGGAATTTCGGCGGCTTCTGTACGTGGCCATTACAAGAGCCGAGGAAGATGTATATGTGGTGGGAACTTTTTCAAATGCCAAGTCTTCCCGCAGCACTTGCTCCAGCAACGAAGACAAGGTGAACCTGAAACTGCTTGAAAAACAGATGGACATCTATTATCCAGAATGGAGGGACGATGACCTGACCTTTGCCGCAGAAGCCCCGAAATATGCAGACGGTGCGCCCTTTGATTTTTTGCAGTTCAAGCCAGTCAAAAGGGAAGATGCGCAGGGAAGTAAAAAAGAAAAATCCCCGGCAGAAAAGCGGGCAGACATAATTGCAAGGCTGCTTCCTGTCTACACCGCAGCCACTCCCTTGATGACAGAGCGAGAGCCCCAGCTACGCACTACGCCCAGCGCACTGGAGCAGACAGATGAAAGCAAAGAGAACATTTCCGCGCAAAAGACCGACCCCTATGCCGCAAGCGTAAACGCCATTGTAGAAAAATACGCGCCGACATCAGACAGGACTGACCCAGACAGCGGGGCAAAAACCGAATATGCTGGACTTTTGCAGAACGCCGCCTTTAGCTATGCGGATTTTGGAACCCTTGCCCACGCCTGTCTTGAAGCGGCAGCAAAGGGAACACCGCCAGAGAAATTCACGCCAGAAACAAGGCTCTTTAAAAACCTTAGCGAAAGCGAACAGGCTACGGTGCTTTCTGCCGCCCGAAAAATGGCGGAAGGCTTTGCAAAGAGTTCTCTGGGAAAGGCGCTCAAAGCGGCTCAGGAAGCCGGAAAATTCATACAGGCTGAATACGCTTTCCGCACGATGATTCAAAACCAAGCCCTTACCGGCAGGGCAGAAGGCATGCTGATTACCGGCTCAATCGACCTGCTTTTTGAGGATGCAGACAGCACAAATTCCTCCCCCACCTACACTCTGGTGGACTACAAGACCGACCAGTGCATCCGCCCTGAAACCTACTATGCCCAGCAAGCCTGTTACCGCACCGCCGCCGCCCGTCTTTTGGGTTGTGACGTGACTGCAATCCGCTGCTGGCTGTATTACCTCAGATTCGATGAGGCGGTGGAGATTACAAAAGACCTGTAGACCGCACAATGCACCGCTCGGCATGCATACACCCGATTATAGACGCCCTGCCATTGCATTATGCAGCCTGTTTAGAATAATCTGTGACAAATACCTCGCTTGCAAAGCCGCGAACTTTATTTACAATTGATTCAAGTTTTTCCATTACTTCATCAGAAAAAAACTTTTCGCCACACTCCGAACATTCTTCACAAGGAACATTTTTTACAATGATTATGCAGTCTTTCAAATCAACCATATAGGTTGTATATGTGTGAATAACAGTGCCATTTTTGCAGAAAAAACAAGTTTTCATTTTGTGCGCCTCCTTGTGCGTAAGTCATCTTCAAATTTTACTGTGTCAGGATAATATGCAGTTATTATCATCAGCAAATCTTCTTTTAATCCTACTACAGTATGCATTATTTTACCACCAACAGAATTCCCAAAAACAAGGCAACTCGGATGCGGAAATGAATTCGGATAATCTTCTATAATTTCTCCGCTTTGCAGACAGTTCAAAACATCCCGCCGGGAAATTCCTCTTTTCATCATCATTTCAGCAGCATGAATCGACCATCCAATTTTCCGTTCTTCACAATATTTTTGTATCTGCTCTATGACCATCGGGGGTATTATACCACAAAATCAGATTTTTTTGGGAATTTATTTAAAAGATTTGCGAAATTGCCACATCTGTCATTGCCCGGCTTGACCGGGCAATCTCATGCACGAGATTATCGGGTCGAGCCCGATAATGACATGATTGCCCGATAATGACACCGCGCTTCGCTTGCTAGAACTCGCGGATACAACAAACAGCCATGCTGCCGCTGTATTTGTTGATACTTTTATAGCACCCATCGCCGGTATAGCGTCCAGAGTCTAAAAAGAGATTGTAAGCGCCATAGTCTCCTTCATTGCTCTGGGACGACGACCAGTAATAGCTTGATCCAAACGTATCTCCGCCAAGAGCCTGACTTGCCTCATCTATGGCAAAGACTTTGGAAGATCCCCTGCCTTTCACATAAACCTGGAAGAGTTCTGCAATACTTGGTAAATACCAGCCTTCCTCATAAGCAGTTCCGCTCACATTGCTGCCGGAGACATCCTTGTAGTTCTTTGCAAAATAGAAGGCAGGATACAGCGCCGCGGCCTCTTCTTTTGTTTTTGTGCTGTTTTCTCCAACTCCTGTATCATTGTTTTCCCCCAGAAAGTCAGCAATCTGCTCCAGATTGTCACTTCCGTTTTTGTCGCCTTCAAAGGTGTATTGTCTGTCCGGTCCGCTTGGAGGACATTGTATTGTCGTGATGTTCGTGCTGTAAGCTTTTGCAGAAGATCTACACCAGGAAACAAGGCTCTTGTTGTGTTTGAGACCTACACCTAAAGTGCGGTTAATTGCAGTGTTGTCACCACTGTTCAAGTCTGTTCCTTTGTAGAAAATCAGGGCTATTGCGGCAGCCTTTTGAGAGTTCGTAAGGGTAAGACCTGATGTATAAGGGAGAGCCGAGCCATCGTTGAAAACAATATCACCAACAGCGTAATCTTCTGATGAATCTTTGTCCCCATATTTATCTTTCAGTTTTCCCTCAGTATCTATCCGCCACGGAGTATCAGGATTTGATGAATCTTGCGTTACCGAAAACTTTCCAGATTCTGCCGCCAGCGTTGTGCCAGCTCCAGAGGCAAGCGTGAGGATTTGTCTTCCCGCAGTATATTCTTCCGGGGTAATGGTGGCAAGAGGAAGGGAAGCCGTCAGCGCAGAGGCAATCTGCGCGTAGCAATTGGTCTTGTTCATATAGACATCATTCTGCCTGACATCTCCTCCAAAGGGAATGGAAATGCCGCCGCCAAGGATAAGGCTTGTGTCATCAAGCATTGCGATTGCTCCACCGTTGTTTGCTGATGCGTTTGCCGCTATCGTGCCGCCAAGAATGGACATGTTGCCGCTCATAAGCAGAATGCCGCCGCCATCATCCGTAGAAAAGTTTCCGGAAACAGCACAGTCATTGATTGTTACCGTGCCGCTTCCGACATCAACAAACAATCCCCCGCCGCCGCCGTCTGAGCCGTTGTAATTGAGGGGGAGTGCATTCGCAATCATTGTTCCGCCGGCAACCAAGATGCCGCCGCCCATGCCTGCGTAGTTGCAGCAGATGCCGCCGCTAAAGGCAGCGGGTGTATTTGTCTCCTCATCGGTATAGGAACTGTAGCCAAAATACAGTCTGCCAAGGCTGTAGATTCCCCCGCCCTCCTCTGCGGTGTTTGAGCAAGATGTTGCTGTGGCGGCAGTTGATTGGGAACTGTCTCCGATGACTGCGGTGCCGTAGATACAGGCGCTTGCATTGTCTGAATTATAGATGCCGCAGCCTAGTTCCCTTGCAGTGTTGCCGCTGACAGACCCGCCGCTCACCGTCAATGAACCGGCATTGTAAATGCCGCCGCCATTTTTTGTTGCCGTGTTGCCGAGTATTGCACCTCCGCTCATCACCATTGAGCCATAGCCTGTTACAAAAACCGCGCCACCGGTTCCGTTTTCGCTTGTGCAGGCATTTCCCTTACCTGATTCACCGCCAATCAGCCCGTCTTCAAACAGGAATGTTCCCTTGTTGACCCATATACCCCCACCGTTTAACGGCGCCGTATTTGCCTGTATGTGCGCTCCCCGGCAGATGACCGTACCTTTGTTCAGTCCGATGCCTCCACCACCGTACTGGGTTGAGTCACTGCACGTGTTGCCGGTAATAAGGGTATCCTCTCCAAGTATGACAGTGGCATTATCATTTCCCACATATATGCCGCCACCAATGGTGTATGAGCCGCCTGTTATGGTAAGCGACTGCATCGTAACGGTAGCGGGTACATTGACCATAACAACCGCCGTTGTGCCATTTCCTTGCAAAATATCGGTGGTGCTTCCTGTTCGCCCGCAAATCGTAAGAGTCTTTGCCTGTAGTGTCCCTATGACACCAGATGGCATTTTTACATTCCCCTCCACGGTGCCGCTCACGTATATCGTCCAGTCTTCCGTGCTGAGGCCGACGGTGTTTATGGCTTCCACCGCCTTCTGCAAAGTCTTATATGGCAGGCGGCTCGTGCCGTTTCCGCTGTCGTCATCTCCTGCGGCGGAAACATACACTTCAGGACGGACGTTTGCCTGCGCCTCTGAAATGACGATGACACCGTCCGTGCCTGAAGACGAGTCAGGGCGGCTGGTTGCGCCCGAAATTGCCGTAACCATCTGGGGGATGACAGTGGAGCGGTTCTGTCCGTCCGTTATCGTCAGAAAAAGGATGTATGTGCCTTTTGTCGTGCTGTAGTTAAAGGTGACAGTCTGTCTGCCGTCCGCACCGTCAGTCGGGGTGAGCGTTTCGCTTGCGGTGAGTGAAAGTGCCGGAAGAGAAAGAAGTTTTGCCGTAACCGTGGACAAGTCTGCCCGTGCGGGAAAAGAAAAGGGAACGGAAATCTCAGCGTTTTCCGTGGACGAAGTAGATTCCTGCATTGCAAAAGACAGGGAACTTGTACCGGAGGTAACTGCCTCGCCAGAGGTGCTGCTTTCAAGGATGGGCGTAACAGAAGTGCTTGAGGTGTATGCCGTAAGGGTAAAGACATAGGTGCCGGTAAGCAGCTCAAATTCTTTTGTCGTAATGTCCGTATAGGATGCCGCAAGCAGCGTGGGATACATAGTGATGCTTGAGGGGCTTTCGCCATAGCGGTAGTAGCCGAAGCGGTAATAGAGTACGCTTTTGTCCAGGTCAGGAACAACTGCGCGCATGCTGTCGGCGAGGGTGTCTGTATCAATGTTCAGACGCACCCTGCAATATTCGGGTGCAGGCGTTTGCCCGGCCGCTTCGGATACAGATGCACCAGATGCGGATGAACTTGTTGCATCCGTGTTTTGTGACTGAGAAGCATCAGAAGAAGCCGAAACGGACGCATTTCCAACACTTTCATCTCCGGGCGAGCAGGCCAGGAATAAAAGAGGTATCAAAAACAAAAGCCGTGTCATTTTTTTCATTGGATTTTTCTTATTCTCCTATTCCACCGTTATGGTTGTGGTGGCGTTGTGATAGTTGCCGCCAGAATCTATTGCGATAAGCAGCATGATATGCGTTCCCATTGTAAACGTGCTCCTTGCAATGGAACATGTATTTGCCGTTGAGCCTTGTGTCGTGCCGTCAATTGCCCAGATGTATGTGCTGTAGCCGTCCTTTGCGGTAAAGACATAGTTTTCGCCTGAAAGCGCGGCTGTAAGTTCAAGGTCATCGCTGGTGTATGTGGGCATAGAAATGGATATGCCGCCGGTCACCTGCTGCTGGAGCAGTCCCGCACTGTCAATGCTCCATGTTTCACTTCCCTTTGGCGTGACGGCAAATTTTGTGTACTCGGCGGCAACCGTGGTGGTCGCGCCAGAGGCAAGCGTGAGCATGGAGCGACCGGCCGTATAGTCGCCGGGCGTAAGCCGTATAGTCTGGCTGCGGGTAAGCGGACTTGAAAGCGCAAGCGTCCATTTTGTTCCAGCGTCTGTGTACAGGAAGACATCGTTTTTGCCGTCTGTGCCTGCCGGAATAGAGGCATCGCCGCCAAGCGTTACCGTACTCCAGACGGCAAGTCCGCCGCCGCTGGTGACGGCAGTGTTGCCGCTTATCGTGCCGCCTGTCATGTTGAACGTTCCTGAATTATAGATGCCGCCGCCATAGCTGCCGCTTGCATTTGAACTTATCGTTCCTCCGCTCATCGTAAAGGTGTTGGCCGCGATATACACTCCGCCACCGTTTCCTGTCGCCGTATTGCCGCTTATCGTGCCGTCCGTCATGGTAAAGGATGAGAGGGAGTTTGCAATGGCGACTCCTCCGCCATTTGTCGCCGTGTTGCCGCTGACGGTGCCGCCGTTCATGGTGAACCTGCCGTGATAGCCGCAGTACACACCGCCGCCCGGTCCGTCACAAGCGTTTCCCTGTATCGTGCCGCCAGTCATGGTAAAGGTGCCGTATTTATTATAGTCATCGCTTCCTACATACACGCCCCTTCCCCAGTTATATGAAATATTTCCCGAATCCATAAAGAGCGTGCCGTTTAGCAGTCCGATTCCGCAGTCACCATTGTAATATATGCCACCAGTAAGAGGCACTTTCGTGCCTGAGTCAGAGTAGCCGAGATACACCGTTCCTTGAGAGGTGATTCCGCTTCCTTTGTTTGCGTATGCGCTTTCTGATGCGGTCTCTGTCTTAGAACTGTCGCCAACCACGGCAGAACCGTACATGAATATAGTTCCCGAAGCAGTGTTATACATGCCTCCGCCAGTGTTGCCGCTGACGGTGCCGCCGCTCATGGTGACTATGCCGCTGTTATTGATACCGCCGCCGTTAGCCGTAGCAGTGTTGTGCATGACCGCCGACAGATTCTCCATGGTGAGCGATGCACCTGATCCGACATACACGCCGCCGCCATTTGTCGCAGTGTTGTACGCGATTTCTGCGCTTCCATCCATGATGAGAGATGCGGCTGAGACAAGGTACACGCCGCCGCCATTTACGGCGGTATTTGCGTGGCTGGCGCCGCTTCCACCAATAGAGCCGCCTCTAAAGTCAAGGACACCGCCGCAGTACACGCCACCGCCGTCCGCGCTTGCAGTATTACCGGCAATGCCGCATAAATCCTCTATAGTGAGACTTGTTCCCGCGGCCACATAGATGCCGCCGCCAGAAGCCGCGCTGTTGGGAGAGGAATCCGTGCCGACATAACTGCTTTCGGTAAGTTCGGCAAAGCCTTGGGCAAGGTAGATGCCGCCGCCGTTTTTCGTAGTCGTGTTGCTTCCGACCGTGCTGTTGCGCAAGATGAGTGTTCCGCTTCCTGCCTTGTAAATGCCGCCGCCGTCTACAGAAGCACTGTTATCCCCTACCCAGCTTGACTCAATAATCACATTGGCGTTTCCTGTAATCTTCATGCCCTGACCGTTGCTGTTCGTGCCTGACTTTGCAAAGGTGACCGTACCTGTGCCGGTAACTTCTACGCCCACAGAGCCGCCCGAAACGTACAAACCGCTCAGCATGACGGGAACATTCGTGTTAAGGACGAGTGACGAGGCGGTCTTATTGTTTCCGTAGAATCCGTCCTTTGCGCCGCCAGTGCCAGTGTTGTAGTTCACGCCTGCAAGGATAAGGGATTTTGCATCGACGGTGCCTATGGTCTGCGTACCAGCAAAGCCGCCGCTGAGACAGACTACCCATTCGGCATCGCTCTGTGCGGCCGCATTGATGTGCGTCTCTGACCGGGAGAGACTTGCATAGGGGGAGGCTTTTGTTCCATCACCCGTAGTGTCGTTTCCGGAGGATGAGACATACACCACCGTCTTGCCCGTAAAGTAACCGGGGCGGGCAGTTCCGCCGTCTGAGCATGCATACTCCGCATCGGTGTGTCCTGCATCATACACAGTGCCCGCACCGCCCGCAAGGGAAGTACAGCCGGTAAACATGTCATCTGAGGTGGTAACACTCGTCGTGACAAAAAGCCCCGATACGGTAATGGTTTCCAGCAAGGAGCAGCCGTAGAACATTTCATCCGTAGTGCTGAGTTCCTGCGTGTCAAAACCGCTTATGTCAAGGCTGGTAAGCGATGTGCAGCCGCTGAACATGCCGAAAGCACTTGAAAGATGGCGTGTGTCAAAGCCGGAAAGGCGTGCGGAGACAAGTTTCGTGCAGTCTTTGAACATATTTGATGCCATGGTAAGGGCAATGCCCGCGCTGTCGTCTGCCACAAGGGAAACTGCGGATGCAGACGTATGCGCAATGGCGTATGCGATTGTGCCGCTTGTGGCGGACTTTCCGATGTCTCCTTCCTGCACCGCGCCGTAGAGCGTTACGGTGATGTCACCGCTGGCATTGGTAATTGCATTCACGGTATCGGCAAGGTTTTCATACCAGGTGTCGTTTACCTTTGCGTACACAGTACCAGTAAAATAGCCGGGAGAAGCCGTACCGCCGTCAATGCGGGCATAGGTGGCATCAGTGAAGGAGGAGCTGAAAGGCGTTCCCGCGCCACCCACGAGAGAAGTGCAGCTGGCAAACATACCTGAAGATAAAGTTACGGCAGTTGTGACAAACGATGTAGACGCATAAATAGCAGTAAGAGAGGAACAGGCGTTAAACATACCTCCCATATACCTTACGGCAGATGTGTCAAAGCCGCTCACATCTAGGGAAGTCAGCCCACTACAACCAGAGAACATACTTCCCATATCCGTTACGGCGGACGTGTCAAAGCCGCTCACATCTAGGGAAGTCAGCCC
>ERZ842401.360-NODE-360-length-65215-cov-16.081415_pt1 | contig 65215 bp, 67 predicted proteins | sample MGYA00521270_ERZ842401 | MGnify/ENA primary metagenome ERZ842401 (study PRJEB31892, sample SAMEA3878208) | bioreactor metagenome | biome: Moose rumen | place: Sweden | collected 2011-10 | study: EMG produced TPA metagenomics assembly of the PRJEB12797 data set...
TTGCATTTTCTTAGAATGGACTAAATGAGCCTCCCATTCAGGCGTTTTTGTAACTTATAAGTAGCAAAAGTGAGAAATTTGACAAAAAAATGCAAAAATATTTGTGTATATCAAAAAAAAGTTGTACTTTTGCAGGCTTTTTCGCCGCTCCATCCTCACACACGCGTTACATACACGCGAGGAGAGGGTAAGGAAGCCGACGGAAATCGGGGAGTTAAGCGAAAAAGCTAACCGCGATAACAGAAACAAATTAACATAATTATTAACAACCAAATTAAGTTACAATGCCTACAATTCAACAATTAGTTAGAAAAGGAAGAGCAGAACTTATCGACCAGAGCAAGAGCCCTGCATTGGACGAATGCCCGCAACGTCGTGGTGTATGTGTGCGTGTTTACACGACAACTCCTAAAAAACCTAATTCCGCTATGCGTAAGGTGGCTCGTGTTCGCCTGACGAACCAAAAGGAGGTTAACGCCTACATCCCCGGTGAGGGACACAACCTGCAGGAGCACTCGATTGTTATGGTACGTGGCGGTCGTGTGAAAGACCTGCCCGGTGTACGTTACCACATCGTTCGTGGTACACTCGATACCGCAGGCGTCGCTAACCGACTCCAACGTCGTAGCAAATACGGTGCTAAACGCCCGAAGGTTAAGAAGTAAGAATTCCAAACAACTAACAAAAGTAGGTCCCTACCGGGACGGAAAAACTGGGTTGATCGGTTGAGTAAGGCGGACGAGTTCCTCCTGAAGCGATAGACAACCAAAAAACAAGTTAAAACAATGAGAAAAGCAAAACCAAAGAAACATGTCATCCTGCCCGATCCGGTCTATGGAGAAGTGATGGTCGCTAAGTTCGTCAACCACCTCATGCTCGACGGCAAGAAGAATACCGCTTATCACGTATTCTACACCGCACTCGACATCGTGGGTAAAAAGAACAAAGATGAAGGCAAAACCGCACTTGACATCTGGAAACAGGCTCTTGACAACATCACCCCGCTGGTAGAAGTTAAATCACGCCGTATCGGTGGTGCCACCTTCCAAGTGCCGACCGAAATCCGCGCCGACCGTAAGGAAAGTATCGCGATGAAGAACATGATTAACTATGCCCGCAAACGCGGCGGACACTCCATGGCAGAGAAACTTGCTGCCGAAATCATGGATGCATTGAACAGCCAAGGCGGAGCCTTCAAACGTAAAGAAGACATGCACCGTATGGCAGAAGCAAACCGTGCCTTCGCACACTTCCGTTTCTAAACAACATTTTCCAAGGTACAAGTCAATTTAATCAGAAACGAAAATGGCAAAACACGATTTGAAATTAAATAGGAATATCGGCATCATGGCTCACATTGATGCAGGTAAGACTACTACTTCAGAACGTATTCTGTACTACACAGGTCTGACTCACAAAATCGGTGAGGTTCACGACGGTGCTGCTACAATGGACTGGATGGAGCAGGAGCAGGAACGTGGTATCACTATCACGTCCGCTGCCACTACTACCTACTGGCCATATGACGGACAAAAGTACAAGATCAATCTCATCGACACCCCGGGGCACGTGGACTTTACCGTGGAGGTAGAACGCTCGCTCCGTATTCTGGACGGAGCCGTCATGGCACTCTGCGCAGTCGGTGGCGTACAACCTCAGTCTGAAACCGTTTGGAGACAGGCTGATAAGTACAATGTCCCCCGACTCTGCTACGTCAATAAGATGGACCGCTCAGGGGCTAACTTCTTTGATGTTGTACGACAGATTCACGACGTTCTTGGTGCTACGCCCTGCCCCATACAAATACCGGTAGGAGTGGAAGAAACATTCAAGGGCGTCGTTGATCTTGTTAAGATGAAGGCCATCCTCTGGCACGACGAAACAATGGGGGCTGAGTACGAAGTGGCGGACATCCCCGCAGACCTCCTTAGCGAGGCGCAGGAGTACCGCGACAAGATGCTCGAAACCGTTGCCGAGTTCGACGATGCCCTGATGGAGAAGTACTTCTCTGACCCCGCTACAATAACCGAACAAGAGATTCGCAGTGCTATCCGCAAGGGCACACTCGCCATGAAGATCTTCCCGGTTATCTGTGGCTCAAGCTTCAAGAACAAAGGTGTACAAACGATGCTTGATGCCGTGTGCGCTTATCTTCCTTCACCTCTGGATACTCCCGAGATCAAAGGTACCAACCCACGCACCGACAAAGAGGTCGTTAGACACCCCGAGGACGACGAACCCCTCTGCGCACTCGCCTTTAAGATTGCTACCGACCCGTATGTGGGACGCCTCTGCTACTTCAGAGTTTACTCCGGTAAGTTAGACGCCGGCTCCTATGTTTATAATACGCGCTCGGGCAAGCGCGAGCGCATAAGCAGAATCTTCCAAATGCACTCCAACCACCAGAACCCTGTCGATTTTATCGCAGCCGGTGACATAGGTGCAGGCGTGGGCTTCAAGGACATTCGTACCGGTGATACCCTCTGCGCGGAAGAACATCCTATCACCCTCGAGGCCATAGAGTTCCCCGCTCCCGTTATCGGTATCAGCGTTGAACCTAAGTCTCAAGCAGATATAGATAAACTGGGGGTTGGGCTGGCTAAACTCGCGGAAGAAGACCCCACCTTCACCGTTAAAACCGATGAACAGACCGGGCAAACAGTGATCAGCGGTATGGGAGAACTCCACTTGGAGATCATCATCGACCGACTGAAACGCGAGTTCCACGTCGAGTGCAACCAAGGACGCCCTCAAGTAGCGTACCGCGAAGCTATCAGCGCACCCGTTGAACTGCGCGAGACCTACAAGAAACAAACCGGTGGACGTGGTAAGTTCGCGGACATGATTGTACGCGTTGAACCCGCTGACCCCGACTTCGACGGCGCACTCCAATTCATCAACGAGGTGAAAGGCGGTAATATTCCTAAGGAGTATATCCCCTCTATCCAAAAAGGATTTGAGACAGCGATGAAGAACGGTGTACTGGCTGGTTATCCCATGGACAAACTCAAGGTAACCGTTATCGACGGAAGCTTCCACCCCGTGGACTCCGACCAACTCTCCTTCGAGGTCTGCGCACAAATAGCGTTCAAGCAAGCTTGCCAAAAGGCTAAACCCGTCCTCATGGAACCTCTCATGAAGTTAGAGGTTGTCACTCCCGAAGAGTACATGGGCGACGTCATCGGTGACCTCAACAAACGTCGTGGACAAGTGGAGGGTATGGACACAGACCGTAACGGCGCACGTATCATCAAGGCTAAGGTACCCCTTGCCGAGATGTTCGGCTACGTCACTGCCCTGAGAACCATTACCTCCGGACGAGCCACAAGCAGCATGGAATTTTCACACTACGAAGCAGTCGCTTCCGCACTCGCGAAAGCAGTACTCAAAGAAGTAGGTGGACGAGAAGACCTTGTATAATTAACGCGCACGCACGCGTAAGAACCTGAGCAAATGACTCTTTAGGTTCTACGCGGCGAGCGAGAGTAAGAACTAACAATAATCATTAACAACAATGAGTCAAAAAATCCGTATTAAACTGAAATCGTTCGACCACAACTTGGTGGACAAATCAGCTGAGAAGATCGTTAAGGCCGTTAAGGCTACCGGTGCAGTCGTAAGTGGTCCTATTCCACTGCCTACGCACAAGAGAATCTTTACTGTTAACCGCTCAACCTTCGTGAACAAAAAAAGCCGCGAACAATTTGAACTCGCTAACTACAAAAGGCTGATCGACATCTATAACAGCAACGCTAAAACCGTTGAAGCTCTCATGAAACTTGAACTCGCATCAGGTGTGGAAGTCGAAATCAAAGTATAGTACCCAACAAGGCATTTCCCACGGATAGCATCGAGAACCCGTGGGCGAGAATGTCTCATTAACTAATAATTAACAACTAAATTCTACAGCAAAAATGGCTGGTTTATTAGGTAAAAAAATCGGAATGACATCCGTTTTCGGTGCCGACGGTAAAAATATACCGTGCACTGTTATTGAAGCCGGACCGTGCGTTGTGACCCAACTCAAGACTGTGGAGAAAGATGGCTATAAGGCTGTTCAGGTAGGTTTCATGCCCAAGAGCGAGAAACATACCAACAAAGCCGAAGCCGGTCACTTCAAAGCCGCTGGTGTACAACCTATGCGTCATCTGGCAGAGTTTGACTTCGATGAGGAACTCAAGCTCGGCGATACACTCAATGTATCGATGTTTGAAGAAAACTCCTTCGTAGATGTAATCGGAGTTAGTAAAGGTAAAGGTTTCCAAGGCGTTGTGAAGCGCCACGGATTCGGTGGTGTCGGCCAATCGACACACGGTCAAGATGACCGCCTGCGCGCACCCGGTTCGGTCGGCGCTTGTGCCTACCCGAGCCGCATCTTCCCCGGTACCCGCATGGCAGGACACATGGGACAAGACCGCGTCACCGTACAAAACCTCGTAGTATTAAAGGTTATACCGGAGTACAACCTTATTATGGTTAAAGGTTCCATACCCGGCGCCAAGAACAGTATTGTAACTATTAACAAGTAAGAACATGGAACTTAGTATTTTGAATCAAGCCGGTCAAGAAACCGGAAAGAAGATTAAGCTCAATGACGCTATCTTCGGTATCGAGCCTAACGACCATGTCATCTACTTGGACGTTAAGCAATTCTTGGCGAACAACCGTCAAGGGACAGCTAAAGCTAAACAACGTAGCGAAAACGCACACTCTACCCGTAAACTCGGTCGCCAGAAAGGTGGCGGCGGTGCTCGCCCGGGTGACTTCAAGAGCCCCGTTCGCGTTGGTGGTGGTACCATCTTCGGTCCCGTGCCACGAGACTATAGCTTTAAGCTCAATAAGAAAGTAAAACAACTCGCACGCCGTTCCGCTCTGGCTACGCGCGCTCAAGCTAACCAAATCATCGTACTCGATGACCTTAACTTCGACGCTCCTAAAACCAAAGCAATGGTAGAGGTTCTGAACGCACTCAAAGTCGCGGACAAAAAAGTACTCTTCGTCCTCAATGAGGTGAACTATAATGTACTCAAATCTGCTGCTAACATCCAAAGAACCAATGTCACAACCGCTGCTGAGTTGAATACCTACGCAATCATGAACGCCAACACTGTCGTGTTCGTAGAAGACGCAGTCAAGACGATTGAAAACATTTTAGCATAAGGAGGCACTATTATGGCAATTATTATCAAACCTATCGTCACTGAAAAGATGACCGCCGCCGGCGAAAAGTTCAATCGCTATGGGTTCCGCGTAGAACGTACTGCCAATAAAGTAGAAATCAAAAAGGCAGTAGAAGAAATGTACAATGTACAAGTGCTCGATGTAAACACCCTTATCGTTGCTCCTAAACGCAAACAGCGCTGGACACGCTCCGGACTGCAACGCGGTAAGCAACCGGGCTACAAAAAAGCTATTGTGACATTGAAAGAAGGTGAAACAATCGATTTTTATAGCAATATCTAAAAATGGCTGTACGTAAATTAAAACCCACTACACCGGGTCAGAGACACAAAATTATCGGCGCGTTCGAAGAGATTACAGCAAGCGCACCGGAGAAGACTCTTGTGGTCGGCAAACGTAAAACGGGTGGTCGTAACCATTCTGGTAAAATGACCATGCGCTATATCGGCGGCGGACACAAGCAGAAGTATCGTATCATTGACTTTAAGCGCAACAAAGATGGTGTACCCGCAACCGTAAAGACTATCGAGTACGACCCGAACCGCTCGGCTCGCATTGCTCTGCTCTTCTACGCTGACGGTGAAAAGCGCTATATCTTGGCTCCTAACGGACTCCAAGTAGGTCAACAAGTTATCTCAGGTGACACCGTAGCACCTGAAGTCGGAAACGCTCTTCCTATGGGTAATATGCCTCTCGGTACCATTATCCACAACATCGAGCTGAAACCCGGACACGGAGCACAAATGGTGCGCTCTGCCGGAGCTTTCGCGCAACTCGTTGGTAAAGAAGAGAAATATGCACTGATTAAATTACCTTCCGGCGAACTGCGCAAGGTCCTCGCGGCTTGCAAGGCTACCGTAGGCGTTGTAGGTAACTCCGATCACGCACTCGAAAAGTTCGGTAAAGCCGGTAAGAGCCGCTGGCTCGGACGCAGGCCACACAACAGAGGTGTCGTTATGAACCCCGTTGATCACCCGATGGGTGGTGGTGAAGGACGCCAATCCGGTGGACATCCGCGTAGCCGAAAGGGCTTGCTCGCCAAGGGTTACAAGACTCGTCATCCGAAGAACCAAAGCAATCAGTACATCATTGAAAGACGTAAAAAATAACCTATAAAAAACAAGAGAAATTATGAGTCGTTCACTGAAAAAAGGTCCATTTATCGACCGAAAACTCGAAGACAAAATTCTCGCGATGAATGAGGCTAACAAAAAAGACGTTGTTAAGACCTGGTCTCGCGCCAGTATGATCTCTCCTGATTTTGTAGGTCATACGATTGCCGTTCATAACGGAAATAAGTTCATCCCTGTGTACATTACCGAAAATATGGTAGGACACAAACTCGGTGAGTTTGCTCCCACACGTATCTTCCGCGGTCACTCAGGCAATAAGTAATCCACTAATCATTCACAACAATTTAAAATTTTTTAGACAATGGGAGCTAGAAAACATAATTCAGCTGAAGCAATGAAAGAGGCTCGTAAGACCCAATATTTTGCTAAGCTCAACAACGTTCCTACTTCTCCGCGAAAAATGCGCCTTGTTGCTGACATGATTCGTGGTTTGGAAGTTAACCGTGCCCTCGGTGCCCTGCACTTCTCAACCAAAGAAGCCTCGCGCGCACTCGAGAAAGTACTCAAATCCGCTATCGCTAACTGGGAAACAAAAACCGGTAAGAAAGCTGATTCCGAGACACTGTATGTAAGTCAAGTAATGGTGGACGGAGGTATGTCCCTCAAGCGTTTACAAACCGCTCCGCAAGGACGTGGATACCGTATCCGCAAACGCTTTAACCACATTACAATCTTTGTAGATACTAAAACTAATAAAGCTGAGTAAGACTATGGGACAGAAAATTAATCCGATTAGTAACCGTCTGGGTATCGTACGCGGATGGGATAGCAACTGGTTTGGGGGTAAGAAATATGGTGACACTATCCTCGAGGATAGCAAAATCCGTAACTACCTCAACGCCCGACTTGCTGAGGCTAATATTAGCCGTATCGTCATTGAAAGAACTCTTAAACTTGTGACCGTAACTGTCTGCACTGCTCGCCCCGGTTATATCATCGGTAAGGACGGACAAGAAGTTGACAAATTGAAAGAGGAGTTGAAGAAAATCACTAAACAAGACGTCCAAATCAATGTCTTTGAGGTTAAACGTCCGGAACTCGACGCAACCATCGTGGCGCAAAAAGTAGCTAAACAGCTCGAAGGGAAAATCGCTTACCGCCGCGCTATCAAGATGGCTATCGCTTCGACCATGCGAATGGGAGCTGAAGGTATCAAAATCCAAATCTCCGGACGTCTCAACGGTGCCGAAATCGCACGCTCTGAGATGTATAAAGAGGGTCGTACCCCGCTGCATACTCTCCGCGCCGATATCGACTACTGCCAAGTGGGTGCCCTCACGAAAGTAGGTATCCTTGGTGTCAAAGTATGGATCTGCCGTGGCGAAGTGTATGGCAAGAAAGACCTTGCTCCTAACTTCACACAAAAGCAAGAGAACGGACGCCCTGCCGGAGCTGACCGTCGCGGTGGTCGTGACGACCGTCGTGGAGGAAGACGTAACGACAGAAGAGGTGATCGCCGTAACAACAAACAATAATGTTTAACCGATTTGTAGATTACAGTTATGTTACAACCTAAGAAAACAAAATTCCGCCGCTCGCAGAAAGGACGCATCAAAGGCGTAGCGCAGCGCGGTAACGAACTCGCTTTTGGTTCGTTCGGTATCAAGTCGCTTGGTACTATCTGGTTGACAGGTCGTCAAATCGAAGCCGCCCGTGTAGCCGTTACTCGTTATATGCAACGTCAAGGTCAAGTGTGGATCCGCGTTTTCCCGGATAAACCCATCACTAAGAAACCTCTCGATGTACGTATGGGTAAAGGTAAAGGCGCTCCGGAAGGATTCGTTGTGCCCTTGGAACCCGGACGCATCATCTTTGAAGTTGACGGAGTACCCATGGAGGTAGCTCGCGAAGCATTAAGACTCGCTGCCCAGAAATTACCAATCACAACCAAATTTGTCGTAAGACGTGATTACGACGCAACCCAACTTGTATAAATTTAGGATTATGAAACAAAGTGAAGTAAAACAATTAACCATCGCTGAGCTTCAAGAGAGACTCGAAACCGAAAAAGCCGAACTCACTCGTTTGAAACTCAACCACAGTATTTCTCCGCTCGACAATCCGTTGCAAATAAAGGCTGCGCGTAAAAGCATCGCTCGTCTGGCAACAGAGTTGCGCAAAAGAGAATTAACCAAGTAAAAATCGAACGAAAATGGAAAGAAATCTTAGAAAAGAGCGTCAGGGTATTGTCGTTTCCGATAAAATGGACAAGACTATCGTCGTTGCCGTTAAGTGGAAAGAAAAACACCCTATTTATGGCAAATTTGTCAATAAAACTCGTAAGTTCCATGCTCACGATGAACAAAATGATGCGCACGTTGGAGACATCGTTCGTATTATGGAAACACGTCCTTTGAGCAAAACTGTTCGTTGGAGACTCACTCAAATAGTAGAAAGGGCTAAGTAATGATACAACAAGAATCAAGACTCGTAGTAGCTGATAACTCTGGTGCGAAAGAAGCACTCGTTATCCGTGTTCTCGGTGGTACCAAAAAACGCTATGCCTCCCTCGGCGATACCGTCGTGGTGGCGGTGAAGGGCGTTATTCCGTCCTCCGACATTAAAGATGGTACGGTTAGCCGCGCTATCGTGGTTCGCGTTAAGAAAGAGGTACGCCGCGCTGACGGTAGCTATATCAGGTTCGATGACAACGCTTGCGTGCTCATCTCTAACCAAGGCGAACTCCGCGGTACACGTATCTTCGGTCCCGTTGCTCGTGAACTCCGGCAAACGAACATGAAAATTATTTCTCTGGCACCTGAAGTGCTTTAATCACTAAATCTGAACAGTAATGGCTAAATTACACATCAAAAAGGGTGATATCGTTTACGTAAACGCAGGTGCTTCTAAGGGTAAAACCGGCCGCGTGCTGGAAATGCTCGTAGATAAACAACGTGCTATCGTAGAGGGTGTCAACATGGTAAGCAAGGCTACCAAACCCAACGCTAAAAACCCGCAAGGGGGTATTGTTAAACAGGAAGCTCCTATCCATATCTCTAACCTCAACCTCGTCGAGGACGGTAAACCCGTTCGAGTAGGGCGCGTAGAGAAGGATGGTAAGCTCGTCCGAGTAAGTAAAAAAACAGGTAAACAACTTTAAGCATGAACACAGCATCATTGAAACAAGACTATCAGGAGCGCATCGTTCCTATCTTGATGAAAGAGTTTGGCTACACAACCGTTATGCAGTGCCCTAAACTCACCAAAATCGTCCTCAACCAGGGACTCGGTGAAGCTGTAGCTGATAAGAAAATCATTGACGTCGCTCAACAAGAGATGTCACTTATCGCCGGCCAAAAAGCTGTTGCTACCGTTTCCAAGAAAGATATTGCTAACTTCAAGGTTCGTAAGAAAATGCCTATCGGCGTACGTGTCACCCTCCGCGGAGAGCGTATGTACGAATTCTTGGAGAGACTCGTCCGCGTGGCGCTGCCACGTATCCGCGACTTCCGCGGTATCGAAAACAAAATGGACGGACGAGGCAACTATACCCTCGGTATACAGGAGCAAATCATCTTCCCTGAAATCAATATTGATAACATCACCAAACTGCTCGGTATGAACATCACGTTCGTTACCACAGCTAAAACGGATAAGGAAGGCTTCGCTCTCCTCCGTGAGTTTGGGCTGCCGTTCAAGAAGTAATCTTTTAAACAAAACGAATGTATGGCAAAAGAATGTATGAAAGCCCGCGAGGTTAAACGCGCTAAACTCTGCGCCAAGTACGCTGCGAAACGCGCTCAACTCCTCAAGGATGGAGACTACGAAGGGCTCCAAGCTCTGCCTAAGAACGCTTCTCCGGTACGCCTGCACAATCGTTGCAGCATCACCGGTCGTCCTAAAGGTTATATGCGCACATTCGGCTTGAGCCGTATTCAATTCCGAGAGATGGCCTCTAAAGGACTCATCCCCGGAGTGAAGAAAGCCAGCTGGTAAAAATAAACACTATTATTAAATATTGTCTCCACAGTGGAGATTAATTTAAAAAACTAAAAACAATGACAGATCCTATTGCAGATTATCTCACTCGGTTGAGAAATGCTATCAAAGCCGGCCACCAAGTGGTTGAAGTACCGGCTTCGAATCTGAAAAAGGAGATCACTCGCATCTTGTTCGAGAAGGGATATATCCTCTCGTACAAGTTTGCCGAGGATGGCCCTCAAGGCACTATCAAAATCGCCTTGAAGTATGATCCGGCTACTAAAAGCAATGCCATCAAGAGTTTACAACGTGTATCAACACCGGGTCTCCGTCAATACGTCGGCTATCGAGAGATGCCACGAGTACTGAACGGGCTCGGTATCGCCATCCTCAGCACTTCGAAAGGCGTTATGACCAACAAAGAAGCAGCTGTACAAAAACTCGGCGGCGAAGTATTATGTTACGTTTATTAATGGAGGAATGAGTTATGTCAAGAATTGGTAAATTACCCATCGCTATTCCTGCAGGCGTTACCGTAGCAGTTAGCCCCGAAAACGTGGTCACCGTTAAAGGTCCCAAGGGTGAGCTCTCCCAAGCGGTTGACCCTATTATCTCTGTTACTATCGAAGATGGTCAAATCCATGTTACTCGTCCTAACGACGAGAAAGAGTCACGCTCGAAACATGGTCTCTATCGTGCTCTTATTCACAACATGGTTTATGGCGTAAGCGAAGGTTACAAAGTAACACTGGAACTCGTCGGCGTAGGTTATCGTGTCGAGTTGGCGCAAGGACTCCAAAACACCCTTAACTTCTCACTCGGTTACACACACCCCATCTACCTCCAATTACCCAAAGAGGTGAAGGTCGAGACGAAAGCGGAACGTAACCAAAACCCGCTCATCATGCTTGAGTGCGCTGATAAACAATTGCTCGGACAAATTTGCGCTAAGATCCGCTCCTTCCGCAAACCCGAACCCTACAAAGGAAAAGGTATTCGCTTCCAAGGAGAAACCGTTCGTCGTAAAGCCGGTAAGTCTGCTGCTAAATAATAGAAAGGAATTAAGTTATGGATAAAATTGCAAGAAGAAACAAAATTAAAGCTTCTATCCGCACCAAAATCTCCGGTACGGCTGAGCAACCACGTCTGACCGTGTTCCGTTCTAACTGCCAGATTTATGCTCAAATAATCGACGATACAAAGGGAGTTACACTCGCTCACGCTTCCTCCCTCGGTATTAAGGAGAAAATGACCAAGACTGAAAAAGCGAAGAAAGTCGGTGCTATGATTGCCGCAGCCGCTAAAAAAGCCGGCATCGAACACGTAGTATTTGACCGAAACGGCTACCTCTATCATGGTCGGGTACAAACATTAGCTGACGCTGCCCGCGAAGCAGGGCTTAAATTCTAAAACAAGGAGACTGTAAATTATGATTCGTGTAAAATCAACCCAAGACTTGGAGCTCAAGGAGCGCCTCGTTGCTGTCAACCGCGTTACTAAAGTAACCAAAGGTGGACGTACCATGACTTTTGCAGCCATCGTTGTTGTAGGTAATGAAGACGGTATCGTTGGTTACGGACTCGGTAAAGCCGGCGAAGTACAAGCCGCTATCGCGAAAGGTACGGAAGCCGCTAAAAAGAACCTTATCAAAGTTCCCGTACTCAAAGGTACTATCCCCCACGAGCAATATGCTAAGTTCGGTGGCGCACGCGTTTATCTCCAACCCGCATCACAAGGTACCGGCGTTAAAGCCGGTGGCGCTATGCGTGCCGTGCTGGAGTCCGCCGGCGTAAAGGACATCCTCGCTAAAGCCAAAGGATCCTCTAACCCACACAACCTCGTGAAAGCCACCATCCTCGCACTCAGCGAAATGCGTGACGCTTATACCGTCGCACACAACCGCGGCGTGAACCTCGATGTAGTATTTAACGGTTAATTTCATTCTGTATTATGGCTAAGATTAAAATTCAACAAGTTCGCTCCACTATCAAGTGCTCGAAGAATCAAAAACTGACCATGCAGGCCCTCGGTCTTCACAAAATGAATCATATCGTTGAACATGAGGACACACCCGCTATCCGTGGCATGGTCGAAAACGTAAAACATTTAGTAAAAGTAATTGACTAAAAGAAAGGTAACACATTATGGAATTACATAATTTAACTCCCGCTGCCGGTTCTGTTAAAACCGCTAAGCGCGTCGGCCGTGGTGCCGGATCAGGTTTAGGTGGAACCTCTACTCGCGGTCACAAAGGTGCTCAATCTCGTTCCGGTTACTCTAAGAAAATCGGGTTCGAAGGTGGTCAAATGCCTATGCAACGCCGTCTGCCTAAGTTCGGATTTAAAAACATCAACCGCGTGGAGTATAAAGGTATCAATATCAATATGCTCCAACAACTGGCTGACAACGCTAAAGTAACTGAAATCAATCCTCAGGTACTCCACGATGCCGGTATGGTTAAGAAAAACGCATTGGTTAAAATCCTCGGCAACGGCACACTGACCGCTAAACTCAACGTGAAAGCACACGCTTTCTCTAAAAAGGCTGAAGAAGCTATCACCGCAGCCGGTGGTACCATCGAGAAAATTTAAAACAAAATAATTATTATGAAGCCTTGTGCAAGCCGAGCGTAAGCATCATCTTATGGTCCCTTAATCGGGAGACGAACGGCTTACCCCACTCGGCAACGCCAAGACTCCATATGAAATCTTGTTTAATATGAAATTTATTGATACAGTAAAAAATATCTGGAAGATTGAGGATCTCCGCAACCGTCTGCTGACCACGCTCCTATTCGTGCTCATCTACCGGTTCGGCTCGTTCATCGTTCTTCCGGGTATCGATCCCACTGCACTAACCGCACTGCACAGCCAAACAGCCGGCGGACTGATGGCACTCTTGGATATGTTCTCCGGAGGAGCCTTCTCCAACGCGTCTATCTTTGCTCTCGGTATCATGCCCTACATCTCTGCATCCATCGTGGTACAATTGCTGACTATTGCAATTCCCTACTTCCAGAAAATGCAGAAAGAGGGTGAGTCCGGGCGTCAGAAGATGAACCAAATCACCCGCTACTTGACTATCGCTATCCTGCTCATTCAGGGACCGAGCTACCTCGTGAACCTCTCTGTACAGATGGCACAAGGCGGTCAAGCTCTCGCAATAGGATTCAACTGGTTCACAATCTCTTCCACTATCCTCCTCGCAGCCGGCTCTATGTTCGTGCTGTGGTTGGGTGAGCGCATCACCGATAGAGGCGTCGGAAATGGTGTTTCCTTCATCATCTTAATCGGTATCATCGCGCGCCTACCGGGGGCTATCGTGCAAGAGTTCTCTAGCCGTCTCAATGACGCCGGTGGTGGACTGATTGTGTTCTTCGTCGAGATCATCATCCTGCTCTTTGTCTTCGCATTCGCTATCATGCTCGTGCAAGGCACAAGGAAAGTTCCTGTTCAATATGCTAAACGCGTGATTGGCAATAAACAATACGGTGGCGTCCGGCAGTATATTCCGCTGAAGGTCAATGCCGCTAACGTTATGCCTATCATCTTTGCTCAGGCAATCATGTTTATACCCCTGGCTATCGCCGGCTTCAATACCGACGGCTCCGGTGCGTTCGTTCGCATCTTCTCTGATATGAACGGCTTCTGGTATAACCTCGTGTTTGCTGTCCTGATCATCCTGTTCACCTTCTTCTACACCGCGGTTATCATCAACCCGACGCAGATGGCGGAGAACCTGAAGATCAACAACGGCTTCATCCCCGGCGTTAAACCCGGTAAGAAAACCGCGGAGTATATTGACACGATTATGTCCCGTATCACCTGGCCCGGCTCTATCCTGCTCGCCATCATCGCCGTACTGCCCGCTATAGCGCGCCTGTTCGGCGTCAGCCAAGGCTTCGCACAATTCTTCGGCGGTACATCCTTGCTGATCATGGTTGGCGTAATATTGGATACCCTCCAGCAAATTGAGTCTCACCTGTTAATGCGTCACTACGACGGCTTCTTTGACGGCTCTATGCGTATCAAAGGCCGCTCCGGCGCAATGGCTTACTAATCATGATCTACCTAAAGACAGATGAAGAAGTCGAACTGATGCGACAAGCTAATAAGGTTCTGGGCATGGCTTATGGCGAAATGGCCAAAGCCATCGCCCCGGGCATTAGCACCGCTGAACTCAATAAGATTGGTGAAGAAGTCGTACGAGATAACGGAGGTATACCTTCCTGCCTCGGCTACGAAGGATTCCCAGCAGCTTTCTGCACATCCGTCAACGAGCAATTGGTGCACGGCATACCGTCTAAGGACACCATCCTCAAGGACGGCGATATCCTCACCCTCGACGGATGCGTCCTGCTGAACGGCTTTCATGCAGACTCTGCATACACCTTCCCCGTGGGGAACGTGAGTGAGGAGACCATGAAGCTGCTCCGCACAACGAAAGAGTGCCTCTATATCGGTATTGAACAAGCCGTTACAGGACACCGACTGGGAGACATCGGCTTCGCTATCCAACACCATGCGGAAGCCAATGGCTACCAAGTAGCCCGCGAGTTCGTAGGGCATGGCATAGGACGCGAGATGCACGAAGACCCCGATGTGTCTAACTATGGCAGACGCGGTAACGGTGTGGTACTCAAGTCCGGCATGACACTGGCTATCGAACCCATGGTACTCATGGGCAGACGCAACCTCATCATTGAAAATGACGGCTGGACGGCACGCTCCGTGGACCGCAAACCGACCGCTCACTACGAACTCTCCGTCTGCGTACGAAACGGCAAAGCCGATATCCTTTCAACATTCGACTATATTCAAGAAGTTCTTAAAGATAGATTTATTTGATTATGGCTAAACAAGATGCAATTGAAGTCGACGGAACAATCATTGAGGCATTATCCAATGCCATGTTCCGCGTCCAACTCGAAAACGGACATGTAATCATCGCGAATATCTCAGGTAAGATGCGCATGCACTACATCAAAATCCTTACCGGAGACCGCGTTAAAGTGGAAATGAGTCCCTATGACCTGACTCGTGGGCGTATCTCCTTCCGCTACAAGTAACAAACACTCTAAACAAACAACAAGGATTAAATCCTATTATCTTATGAAAGTTAGAGCATCCATTAAGAAGCGCAATGCGGACTGCAAAATCGTACGCCGCAAAGGTAAGCTTTATGTTATTAACAAAAAAGAACCTAGAATGAAAATGCGTCAAGGATAACGCGTCTTTTAGGCTTAACTCAAAAACAATTAAAATCCTTAAGTAATTAATTATGGCTATAAGAATTGTCGGTGTAGATCTGCCGCAAAACAAAATCGGCGAAGTCGGATTGACTTACATCTACGGAATAGGTCGTTCAAGCGCTAAGAAGATTCTCGCAGAAGCAGGCGTTGACCCAAGCATCAAAGTCGAGGATTGGACGGATGACCAAGCAGCTAAAATCCGTGAGATCATCGGGGCTAAGTACAAAGTAGAAGGTGATCTTCGTTCGGAAACACAACTCAACATCAAGCGTCTGATGGATATCGGGTGCTATCGCGGGGTACGTCACCGTATCGGGCTCCCCGTACGCGGCCAATCCACTAAAAACAATGCTCGTACCCGTAAGGGTAAAAAGAAAACGGTTGCTAACAAGAAGAAAGCAACGAAGTAATCAACCCACTAAAATCATTTTATTATGGCAAAGAAAACAGTTGCAGCTAAAAAGCGTGTCGTAAAGATTGACGGCGTGGGTCAACTCCATGTTATGTCATCGTTCAACAATGTAATCGTCACCTTCGCTAACGCTGACGGGCAGGCTATCTCTTGGTCTTCCGCCGGTAAGATGGGCTTCCGTGGTTCTAAAAAGAACACACCCTATGCAGCCCAAATGGCAGCAGAGGATGCCGGTAAGGTCGCTTTTGACCTCGGACTCCGTAAGGTGAAAGCGTATGTTAAAGGACCCGGACAAGGACGTGAGTCTGCTATCCGTGCTTGCGTCGCCGCAGGTATCGAAGTAACCGAAATCGTTGACGTTACTCCTATGCCCCACAACGGCTGCCGTCCTCCTAAACGTCGTAGAGTATAATCAGATTCATTAACCATTAAAATTTTTAACACAACATGGCAAGATATACTGGTCCTAAGTCGCGTATCGCACGCCGCTTTGGTGAACCTATTTTCGGTCCGGATAAAGCCCTCGAAAGGCGTAATTACGCACCCGGACAACACGGCGTAAACCGTCGTAAGAAAAACTCTGAGTATGGTACTCAGCTCGCTGAAAAACAAAAAGCTAAATATACCTACGGCGTCCTGGAGCGTCAGTTCCGGCTGCTTTTCGCGAAAGCATCACGTAAGAAAGGTATTACCGGTGAAATCCTTATTCAACTCCTTGAGTCTCGGCTCGATAACCTCGTCTATCGTCTCGGCATCGCTCCTACAAGAGCAGCGGCTCGGCAACTCGTTAGCCACCGACACATCACCGTGGACGGGAAGGTAGTCAATATCCCATCCTACGAGGTTAAACCCGGACAAGTAGTAGCAGTGCGCGAGAAATCGAAGTCACTCGAAGTAATCGCTGCTTCGCTCGAAGGATTCAACCATACCAAATATCCTTGGCTCGAGTGGGACCAAGCTTCCCTCTCCGGCAAGTATCTCAATGTTCCCGCACGCGAGGAAATACCCGAGAACATTAAGGAACAACTCATCGTTGAATTATACTCTAAATAATCTATGGCAATCTTAAATTTCGTAAAACCTGACAAGGTCATTATGTTGGAATCGAGCGCGACGAAAGGTACTTTCGAATTTCGTCCCCTCGAACCCGGTTATGGAATCACAGTTGGTAACGCCCTTAGGCGCGTACTGCTCAACTCCCTCGAAGGCTATGCTATCCATAAGATCAAGCTTTCCGGCGTCGCACACCAATTTGGTACCATCCCGGGCGTCATCACAGACGTAACCAACATGATTCTCAACCTCAAACAGGTACGATTAATCCGCAAAGAAGGTATTGACGCCGAGGCTGAGACCATCCGCTTGCATGTCGCGGGGAAAACCGAACTGCTCGCAGGCGAGTTCAACGCACTCCTCAATAACTTCGAGGTCCTCAATCCCGACCTGCTCATCGCCGAACTGGATGAAACAGCGTCTTTCGATATGGAGATCTCTATCAATAAAGGTCGCGGATATGTGCCCGGAGAAGAGAGCCATCATGTGAACGATGCTATCGGCACCCTCAACATCGATGCTATCTACACTCCTGTTCGTAACGTACGCTTTGCTATCGACTCCTATCGTGTCGAGCAACGTACGGACTACGAGAAACTGACTCTCGATATTGAGACCGACGGGTCGATTGCACCACAAGATGCACTCACCGAAGCCGCTAAGATCCTTATCTACCACTTCATGCTCTTCTCCGATGAACGCATCGTTCTTGAGGAAGAGACACAAAGCAACACGAAATCTGTTGACGAAGAGATCCTGCACATGCACCAACTCCTCAACCAGAAACTCGTGGATATGGACCTCTCCGTACGCGCACTTAACTGCCTTAAAGCAGCTGAAGTGGAGACACTCGGCGAACTCGTACGCTACCACCGACAAGACTTACTCAAGTTCCGGAACTTCGGTAAGAAGTCCCTTACGGAACTCGATGAACTGCTGGAGCGAAACGGACTCTCATTCGGTATGGACATCGCACGCTATCGCTTAAACGAACAACTTTAACACTAAAAAACAATGAGACATAATAAGAAATTTAATCACTTGAGCCGCAAGGCTGCACACCGCTCAGCGATGCTCTCCAATATGGCATGCTCCCTCATTATGCACAAACGGGTGGCTACTACGCTGGCGAAAGCTAAAGCCCTCCGCATTTATGTAGAGCCTATCCTTACGCGGGCCAAGGAAGATACTACCGCCAATCGCCGTATCGTCTTCTCTGAACTCCGCCAGAAAGAAGTCGTAACCGAATTATTCCAAAACGTAGCTGAGAAGATTGCTAACCGCCCGGGGGGGTACTGCCGTATCCTTAGGACCGGCTTCCGTCTCGGTGACGCAGCCGAAATGGCTATCATCGAACTGGTGGACTACAACGAGAATATGCTGAAGGACACGAAGAAACCTGCTAAGAAATCTACTCGTCGTGCCGGCGCTAAGAAAGCCGCTAAAGCCGAGGAAGCTCCCGCAGCAGAAGAACCCGTAGCAGAACCCAAAGCAGAAACTCCCGTAGCAGAATAATAATCTTGCATCCTGCATTTTGCATCTTGAATTTTGCATTTTTGAATTATGACTAATCTGAATAACGCCAAAGCCGGAGACTTCGTAGAGGTCTCCGGTATGGTTCATAATGTACGCGTCACCAAGTGGGGAGGGTTCCTCATCTTGCGAAAAGCCCAAGGCTTGCTCCAATGCGTAGTGTCTGACCCCAACCTCTTAGCGAATATCAGCCGCGAATGCGCCGTTACCGTTACCGGCACCGTACAGGACGCTAAGATTAAGGACAAAGCCGTCTACTATAACACTATCGAGATTGCCGTTGAGACAATCACCATTCTCTCACGTCCGTCAACAACTGAGGTAGTCGACATGAACGCCCTTAAGTTCGGGGACGAGGAGACCCTCCTGCGCTTCAAGTTCGATAACCGACAGGTCACTCTCCGCAACCCGCGCGATATGGCTATCCTTAAAGTACAATCTACTATCGCCAAGGCTTTTGCGGATTACCTCACCGAGCAGAACTTCACACAAATCTTCACACCCAAGATTGTCTCTGAGGGTGCTGAAGGAGGCGCTAATGTGTTCAAAATGGACTATTTCGGCAAACAGGTCTATCTGGCTCAATCCCCCCAGTTCTATAAGCAGATCGGGGTCGGCGTCTATGAACGTGTGTTTGAGATAGCCCCCGCTTATCGTGCGGAAAAACATAACACTTCCCGACACCTCAATGAGTATATCTCTCTGGATGTAGAGATGGGCTTCATCAAAGGACAAGAGGATGTGATGGACTTAGAGGGCAATCTCCTCCGCCATATCATCAAGACCGTAGGGACTAAGTGCGCCCATGAGTTGGAACTGTTAGGTGCTACACTACCCCACCTGCCGGAGGAGACACCTGATAATGAGGAACATATCGCAGGTATTCCTGCTTGGAAACTCAGTCGTGTGCATGAGATTCTCTACGAGGAACATCTCACCGAGGATCACCGCGGCGAAGACGACTTGGCACCCGAAGAGGAACGCGCTATCTGCAAGTATGCTTTGGAGAAGTACGGCTCGGACTTCGTATTCGTAACACACTTCCCCTCGCAACACCGTGCGTTCTACGCCATGGATGACCCCACCGACCCATCCTTGACGCTCAGTTTCGATCTGTTGATGAAGGGCCTTGAAATCACTTCCGGTGGACAACGTATGCACGATGAAGCCGATTATCGCCGTAAGATGGAGGCGCGGGGCATGAATCCCGACAATTTCCGTTTCTACCTCGATACCTTCCGCAACGGTATGCCGCCGCACGGAGGCTTCGCCATTGGCTTAGAACGCATCACAGCATGCTTCTTGGACATCGCGAATGTCAAGGAGTGTTCCATGTTCCCACGAGACATCAACCGCGTCGCACCGTAATAGCAAGCGTAGACGAACCTGCTATTCTCGCACTCTCTGTCCTACCTATGCCGGGACCATCTTTATAGATCCATGATGGATCTGTTACGGATCGCATGCGGAAAAGAACAATAATTTTAGTGAAAAATAAAGAAAAATTTGGACAATTTGGATATTTTGTGTCATTTTGTGGCATCAAAACCGATACGATGATGAAACACACCTTCTCACTGGCCTGCTTATTTGCCCTTTCGCTCTTGTTCATCGGCTGCAACCGCACCGCCAAGACGCCACACTACACCATCGGCGTGAGTCAATGCAACGACGATGCTTGGCGTCAGAATATGAATAACGAGTTACGGCGCGAGCAACTCTTCCATCCCGAAATAGACCTTGTCATCTGCCAGGCAGATGCCAATAGCCGACGTCAATGTGAACAGATTGACTCTTTAGTTGCTGCGGGGATAGACTTGTTGATTGTATGCCCTAATGAAGGTGTCGCCGTAGAGCCTGCCGTGACGCGAGCATATCGGACAGGATTACCGGTAGTAGTAGCGGATAGAGCCGTTCCCGGACATGACTACACATCCTTTATCGGAGGGGACAACTACGAAGTCGGCCAACTATTAGCCAAATATATACGTTATAATTCACTGAAATTAAATCATTTAGGGGGGGGTAATACCAAAATCTTAGAAGTCTGTGGACTCAAAGGATCCACCCCTGCCGTCCTGCGTCACAAAGGCATGTTAGAAGGATTGGAAGGAGTTCCCTACGAGCTTACATCAGTCGAAGGCATATGGTTTGAACCCAATGCCTATCGGGTCGTTGACTCCATACTGAATATAATGGGGCCCGTGGACATCATCGTAGCCCATAATGATTTGATGGCACGCGGTGCCAAAAGAGCCTATGAGGAACATTTTCCCGATCTGCCAATCAATATCATCGGCGTAGATGCGCTACGCGGAGAGGGCAATGGATTAGAGGCGGTTTACAATGGCATTATCACCGCGTCCGTTACCTATTATAGCGGAGGCGATCTGGTGCTCGAAACGGCAGCAGCCATTCTTAATCACCAACCCTACCTTCATGACACGGTTTTTGAACCCTTCCTCGTCACCGGCGAGAACGCCCGCACACTCTATCGCTATGAACAAGCATTGGAGCACGAGGTTTCTATCGTCAAAATGATGCAGGAGCGTGTGACAGACCTACAAAACGTTATCCGGTTGAGACAGAAATATATTTATGTCTTGGTGGCATTCATCATCCTCCTAATCGGTTTTGTTTTCCTCGCGGGTTATATTGCCCGCTACCGTGCTCTCGTCCGGCAGGAAGCCCGAGAGGCGGAACGCAAAATGGCAGAGCAAAAAAAGCGCCTGAACGAGATGGCCAATAAGTTGGCGGAAGTGGAAAAGAAAGAGAGCATGGACGATGCCTTTATCAAGAAACTGCATGCCGAGATGGAAAAGCACCTTGCCGACCCTAAACTGAACATAGAGACCCTTAGCGGTATTATGGGTATGTCCCGCTCACAACTCTACCGCAAGACCAAACAGTTAGTCGGTGAGAGCCCCAATGATATGATACGTATCTGCCGACTTAAGCGGGCACAACAGTTACTCTCGGCAACAGACCAAACCATCCAGCAGGTTGCCTATGCCGTCGGGTTCTCTTCCCCATCCTATTTCACCAAATGCTATAAGGATTACTTTGGCGAAAAACCCAGTGAGAAATAGTTGAACCCATTTCCTACAACTAACACAATTATTGCAAAGTGCGAAACAAATGTTGCATCTTCGACGAGGTGCAATATTTTTTGTATCTATTGGCACGCGCCTATTTGCATATGTGCGCGAAAAGCAGTAATTTTGCACACAATTTTGATGAAACGCTGCACAATTCATACATAAAAAACGAATATCATGAAGAAACAACTCTTTCTTGTTAGCATGGCAGTCATGTGCTTTCATTTAGCAGGACACGCAGAATGTACGTTGGATAATGTTACCTTGCCATGGACCGGCTCACATGCTGTAGGATGGAGCGCCACCCTAAAAATTGACGAGTCCGTCTTCACTGACATAGCAGAGAACAGCGTCTTGGGTATTTATTTTGAAGCATCTCAAGATGGTCAAATGGACTTGAGGAACGACAAGTGTCTTGGTGAAGATAATAATTGGCATATTCCGGATAATTCAATAGTATATTTCACAACGGCAGACACCTACAAAGAAGTGGTTCTTACTCAGGCGACATTAGAAAAATTGAGAGAGACGGGATCCGAGGGACTTGAGTTCTGCGATGAGCATTACACCATCAAGGCCATTACACTCAATGATACCATTTGGAAAGGCTCTTTTGAATGTACAAGTTACGAAACCACACCTCTATCGATTGATAAAATATTTTTTAGCAGTGCATCCATCGGACACAAACTGACCATTTCCTATACCGCTTCCACTTCCGACAATGGCAATGTAGAACTGAAAAGCAATGACAATATTCTTCCCGGGACAATCCTACATACTATTGCTAAAAACTCCGGAGAGGGCGCACTAACATTGTATCTCACCACCGATGCTTTAGCGCAATTACAAGCCTACGGCTTAACGCTGACAGGAGAGCATTACACCGCCACCGCAATCAAATTAGAGCGCACGGAATTTCAGATGCCGACGAATGCCGTTTGGGGTGGATATTTCTGGATGGAGGCGGCGGCAGAAATGAAGTCGTTGGAGTTATATGGGCAAGCCTTTGACAATCACAAAGAAGAACGCTACATGGTCATCAACCTATCGGAAGAATCGAATCATTACGACTATCACTTCAATGTTGTGTCCGCTTGGCATGAGGGTTCTGACCCTGATTATGTGACCAAAGGAGAGGCAAACACAGCATATTATGCGCACCAAATCATCATTGATTTAACGAAAGGTGATATTGGGACACTCGCAACCATTTTAGGCAGCAACGGCTATAAGTTATGGTTTCAAGGCCAATCAACGACAACAGGACAAGGTTTTAACATAACCTCTATCGTAATGTCCGACACGGTGCCACTCCCCTCGCTGGTTTACACGATGAACGGTTATGGCTATTCCACGTTCTTTTACGAACAGACTTACGAGATTCCTGCCGGAATTACAGCCCAAACTATTGATGGTAATGACGGAGAAGATTTAACCTTTAATACCCCGTTATCGGAATATATACCGGCTAATACGGCAGTAATGTTGAGCGGTACGCCGGATGCAGTATATACGTTTAAACCTGCCATCGCCATACCGGCTTATAGCGGTTCAAACTGTTTAAATGGCACATTAACAGATACGAACATAGCGGCTACAGAAGATAAAGTACGCTATATCCTTTCCACCAATGAAAACGATCAGGTAGGCTGGTTTTGGCCCGGTGATAGTGGGGAAGGTAAAGCCTCTTTCACCAACGCTGCCCATAAGTGCTACTTAGAGTTAAGCGGACAGGCAGCTGTTGCAGCACGAACAATCAGAGGTTTCATATTGGCTGGGGGAGGTATATCCACACCACTGATTGAAACGACATCCTGCCCGCCTCCTGCAACCAAAGTGGTGATAGATGGGCAGCTGTATATTCGCCACAACGAACAGGTCTATAATATTATGGGACAACGAATGAAATAAGGAGGAAGCAGGTATGAAACAAGCATATATTCGGCCGCAGCTTTTTATCTACAGCCACATGGAGTCTCTGAACCTTTGCAGTAGTTCCCCTTCCCCGCGCACAACGACGCCGGAATATCATAAAGGTCAACAATTGTAACAAATCATCAATAACTTTAAAGCATGAAACACACCTTTCCTTTGTTATGTTTCTTTGTCCTTATCAGTGTAGGACAATCATGGGCACAACTTCATGTGACGGGAACGGTCTTGGACGAAAAGACAGGTGAGTCCGTTATCGGAGCGAGTGTCCTACAACTCGGTACAAACAATGGTACCATTACGGATTTTGACGGGAACTTCGACTTGGATGTTCCGGAAGGCAGCGAACTGGAGTTCTCGTACATGGGGTACAAGACACTCGTCATGAAAGCCGCTGCTACCATGAACATCAAAATGAGCGAGGACAACGAGCTATTGGAAGAAGTCGTCGTCACGGGTTATACGACTCAGCGTAAGGCAGACCTCACGGGGTCGGTCAGTGTCGTTAGTACTGCCGACTTAGCCAAACAGAACGAGAATAACCCCATGAAGGCTATTCAGGGCAAAGTTCCGGGCATGAATATCTCAGCCGATGGTAACCCAAGTGGAGAGGCTACCGTCCGTATTCGCGGTATAGGCACGCTCAACAACAACGACCCGCTCTATATCATTGACGGTGTACCGACAAAAGGCGGTATGCACGAGTTGAACGGCAGCGATATAGAGTCTATTCAAGTACTCAAGGATGCCGCATCCGCTTCTATATATGGTTCGCGCGCGGCTAACGGCGTCATCATTATCACCACCAAACATGGTAAGGACGGCAAGATCAAAGTGGACTTGGACGCTTCCGTCTCTGTCTCCAATTATGTCAATCGAATGAAAGTCCTCAATACCAAACAATACGGGCAAGTGATGTGGCAAGCATATGTGAACGATGGTATGGACCCGAACACCAACGCCTTGGGATACAACTATAACTGGGGGTATGACGCAGAAGGTAACCCTACCCTATACGGCATCACAATGGACAAGTATCTCGATGCAGCCGGCACCACTCCCGCTGCCGAAACAGACTGGTTCAACGAGACAACACGAACAGGAGTAGTACAAAACTACAATCTGGCTGTCAGCCACGGCTCGGATAAAGGTTCGGCGTATTTCTCCCTCGGTTATTACAAAAATCTTGGCATTATCAAGAACTCCGACTTCGAGCGTTTCAGTGCCCGTATCAACACGGAGTACAAACTCTTTAACAATATCGTAACCATCGGAGAACACTTCACCCTAAACCATACGGACGAAGTGCAAGCCCCGGGAGGATTCTTGGAGAATGTATTGCAGTTCAATCCCTCACTGCCGATTTACACGACAGATGGCTCATTTGCCGGTCCGGTAGGCGGTTATCCTGACCGAGAAAACCCCGTGGCACGATTGGAAAGAAATAAGGACAACCGCTACTACTACTGGCGTACATTCGGCGATGCCTACTTGGATATACAACCGATTAAAAACCTGCACATCAAAACAACTTTTGGCATAGACTATAGCCAAAAGCAACAACGCATCTTCACCTATCCGGTTACAGAAGGGAATGTCGCCAACGCTACAAATGCAGTTGAAGCTAAACAAGAACACTGGATGAAATGGATGTGGAATGCCATAGCGACCTATAACTTAGAGAAAGGCAAAAATCGTTTTGATGCCATGCTCGGTGTTGAGATTAACCGACAGAACGATACCTATTTCTCCGGATATAAAGAGGATTATGTTATCCTTAATCCCAACTATATGTGGCCCGATGCCGGTACCGGTACCGCATTAGCCTATGGCTCGGGGAGCGGATATACCTTGGTTTCGTTCTTCGGCAAAGCCAACTATACCTACGCCGACCGCTATTTGGCTTCCGTCACCCTGCGTTACGATGGTTCCAGTCGGTTTGGTACCAACAACCGCTATGCCTTCTTCCCCTCCGTTTCCGTAGGGTGGCGTATCAGCCAAGAGAATTGGATGAGCGGTGCGCATAATTGGTTGGACGATTTGAAAATCAGGGCTTCTTGGGGACAAACCGGTAACCAAGAAATATCCAACCTGGCACGCTACACCATTTATGTCAGCAACTATGGCGTCAATGAGAGTGGAGGTCAGAGTTATGGTACATCCTATGATATAACAGGTTCCAACGGCGGCTCACAACTCCCTTCCGGCTTCAAACGTGACCAACTCGGCAACGACAATATCAAATGGGAGACAACTACCCAAACCAATGCCGGCTTGGATTTTGCACTTTTCGGCAATAGCCTCTACGGGTCATTGGATTACTACTACAAGATAACGACGGACATCCTCGTGCAGATGGCAGGCATAGGGGCAATGGGAGAAGGTACTTCGCAATGGACCAACGCCGGAGAAATGATGAACCAAGGTGTCGAGTTCAATATCGGGTACCGCAAAAAATTCTCCAATGGCTTCAACTTGGACCTTAATGGCAATATCGGCATGTACCGCAACATGATTACCAAACTGCCGGCAACCGTAGCCGCTAATGGCACATTTGGTGGTAATGGTGTTAAGTCCGTGGTAGGACACCCCATGGGCGCACAAGTAGGCTACATAGCTGACGGCATCTTCAAGAGCCAGGAGGAAGTGGACAACCATGCTTACCAAGAAGGGGCAGGCATAGGGCGTATTCGCTATCGGGACCTGGACGGGGACGGGATTATAAGCGAAGCCGACCAAGACTGGATATACAATCCGGTTCCCGATTTTACCTATGGGTTCAATATCTATCTGGAGTACAAGGGCTTCGACCTGACCCTTTTCTTCCAAGGAGTGGCGGGACAGGATGTGATTTCCGACCTCAAGAAAGAAACGGATATATGGGCAGGACTGAATATCGGCTTCCTCAACAAGGGAACACGACTATTAGACGCTTGGTCGCCCACCAATTACAATAGCAATATCCCCGCCCTTTCTCTCTCCGACAATAACAACGAAAAACGCGTCTCTTCCTATTGGGTTGAAAATGGCTCGTACCTCAAACTCAAGAATATCCAATTGGGATATAATCTTCCGGATAAATATGCTCGCAAAGCGTATATGGAACGCTTCCGTGTATTCGTCAGTGCACAGAACGTGTTCACGATACGCTCCGCTTCTTTCACAGGAGTGGACCCCGAAAACCCCAATTTCGGGTATCCCATTCCGCTGTCCGTGACAGCAGGTTTTAGTGTGACATTCCTATAATAAATATCGACTATGAAAAAGCAACTCGTATATTCCATTCTATTAGGGGCTCTAATAGCCTGCGCGGCTTGTAACCTCTTAGACGACCAACAACCACAAGGTGTATTGTCAGACGAGCAGGTCAAAGACCCGCAATATATCGACAATCTGGTCATCAGTGCCTACGCTATCTGGATTAGCGCCGAAGACATCAACTCCTCCTTCTCAATGTGGAACTTCGATGTCCGTAGCGACGATGCCTACAAAGGTGGAAACGGAACCAGTGACGGTGATGTATTCCACCAGTTGGAAATTAGTCAAGGTATATTGACCACCAACTGGAACATCAACGACATGTGGGTACGCCTTTATAATGCCATCAGCCGTGTCAATACGGCAATCGCGCTCTTGGAACAGGTGGACGAAAATACCTATAAACTCAAATCTCAACGTTTGGGAGAAATGAAGTTCCTGCGTGCATACGGACATTTCCTGCTCAAAAGACTCTACAAGAATATTCCTTTCGTGATTGAGGCAAATCTCTCAACCGAAGAATATAATAATCTCTCCAACACCACCTATACCAATGATGAGGGTTGGCAACTGATTATTGATGATTTGGAAGAAGCGTACAATGTGCTGCCGGAACTGCAAGCAGACAAAGGGCGGCCGACCAAAGCTGCCGCTGCCGCTTTCCTCACGAAAGCGTATCTCTATAAGGCGTATCACCAAGACGAGCCTACTTCCCATGAGGTGACAGAAATCAATATGGCAGACCTGGCCAAGGTCATTGAATATTCAGAGCCGAATATCTATGCCACTTCAGGAGTAGATTTGGAGCCGGATTTTCACAATAATTTCCGCCCCGAACCGCAATATGAGAATGGCGTAGAGTCCATCTGGGCAATGCAATACTCCATGAACGATGGAACTAAAAATGGTAATCTCAATTGGGCATATGGTCTGATTGTTCCCAATATACCGGGAGTCACCGATGGCGGGTGCGATTTCTACAAGCCCTCACAGAACTTGGTGAACGCTTTCCGTACCGATGCCGCCGGCATGCCTTACCTGAACACCTTTAACAATACCGATTACAACAAATCGTTGGATTACGCAGACCCACGGCTTTTTCTGACGGTAGGTCTCCCAGGCTCACCATATGAGTTCAATACCAACTTCATCATGGCGGAAAACTCCATCTGGTCCCGCTCCAACGGCTTATATGGCTACTATGTGACACTCAAACACAATGTAGATCCCGAGAGTGGTTACCTTATCAAAGGGGCTTGGTGGGGCAGTCCTATGAACCGTATCGTCTTCCGGTACGCCGACGTGCTACTCGAACGGGCTGAGGCTTTGGTGCAACTCAACGATGGTCGTATCAGCGAGGCTATTCAACTCGTCAACCAACTGCGTTCACGCGCCAAACAAAGTACCGCTATGATTAGCGATTACGAAAGCCTGTATGGTTTTCGCAGTAATATCGGACTCTATACCGGTGCTTACGGCAAGGATGAAGCCCTGCAAATAGTGAAAATGGAACGCCGTCTCGAACTGGCATTGGAGTCGGAACGTTTCTTCGACTTAGTACGCTGGGGAGAAGCAGAACAGGTCATCAATCAATACTACGCCGAGGAAGCTAACGACTGCTCTATTTACACCGCTGCACATTTTACAAAGAACAAAAACGAGTATTTGCCGATTCCCTACTCCCAAGTGGCAGCGGCTAACGGACATTATACCCAAAATATAGGAGGATGGTAATATGAAGAAGTTTGCTTATATCTTATCCGCTTTAGCAATTCTTTTGATGGGTTGCAACAACGATTTCCACTCGGATATGCAATTGAATGGCGATTGCCTCGTGGAGGAATTAGCTTTGGATAACTACAGTGGTGCCATTGATTTAGCATCCCGCGAAGTGGTAGTTAGCCTTCCCGAAGTGTATGACGAAAGGAACATGACCCTCACTACCCTCACACTCTCCGAGGGGGCTACCGCAAGCATAAAAATAGGTGACACCTATAATATGCTTACCCCAAAAATGGTACGGGTGACCAACTGGAACGTGTCGTTAGATTGGACAGTCCGTGTAAAACACGATGAAGCACGCATCTATACCTTCAAACTTAATGACACTTACTCCGGTATTATTGATGAAAACAATAAGACAATCTCCGTTTTTGTACCATCAGGAATCTCAGTTACCGCGCTCATCCCGATGATGCGCATCAGCGACGGAGCAAGCGTAACACCGCCCAATGGGGTCGCTTGCGATTTCACAACCCCCGTGGACTTCACCGTGACGAACAATACGGCTACAGCCACCTATACCGTCACCGTCACACCTATTGGTGCCCCACACGCATTGTTCATCGGACTGGCACCCACTATGGAGCAACTGAGTTTAGAGGAAAAAACAGCCTGTGAGTGGATGCTCGCCAATATCCCCAACTCCCTCTATGCTTCCTTCGCGGATTTGAGCACGCACACCGTGGATTTGTCGGAATGTAAAGTAATGTGGTGGCACTTCCATAAGGACGGCGGTGTGGATGGAGCCAATGCCTTTGAGACTGCCGCACCTGCTGCACTCGCTGCACAAGTCGTCCTGAGAGATTATTACCAAGATGGAGGGTCATTCTTGTTCACACGATATGCCACGAATATGCCGGCATATATAGGTGCCGTGGCCAATGACGCTGTACCCAATAACTGCTGGGGACAGAACGAAGCCGATGCCGAAACCATCGGGGGACCGTGGAGTTTCTTCATCACAGGACAAACAGGACACCCCCTCTACCAAAACTTGATTCAGGGCACTAACCCCTCCGAGGTTTATACCTGCGATACAGGGTACCGCATCACCAACTCTACTGCACAATGGCATATCGGTGCGGACTGGGGTGGATATCCCACGACGGAAGACTGGCGCAATGCCACAGGAGGAATCGACCTTGGTTGGGGCGGAGATGGTGCCATCGTGGTTTGGGAGTTCCCTAAAAACGATGCACATGGAGGTATTGTGTGTATCGGTTCCGGTTGCTATGATTGGTACACCGTGGCAGAAGACCATACCGATGACGCATATCATGACAATGTCGCTACTATGACACTCAATGCTCTTAATTATTTAACCGCTAACGAATAACCCATATGAAACGAACAATGATATTTTCCACCATCGCAATCCTCCTCTTGGCTGCCTGTAATACCAATACGCCCATTGAGGAACAGAAAGACTGGACCGGTACCTCGACATATTTCGCATCTTCCGACGCGGCGGGGCAGAATCTCTACTATAAACCTACTGTAGGGCATATCGGAGACCCCATGCCTTTTTACGACCCTATCAGTAAATCATTCAAAATCATGTACCTGCAGGAGTATCGTCCCAATCAGGTGGGCACGTATCACCCGTTTTGGGGCGTGGAAACCAAAAATGGGGCAGCATACCTCTCCTTAGGAGAACTACTTCCGTGTGGAGGTATCAATGAGCAAGATGCCGCGCTCGGTACAGGTTCTACAGTGTATAACGAAGCCGATGGACTATATTATACCTTCTACACGGCACACGCCTATAATATAAGTCTCACCGGCCAAGGAGAGACCGTCATGATGGCTACCTCACCTGACTTTAAAACCTGGACCAAAAGTCCTACCTTTATGCTATTAGGAGCAACGAACGGATACTCGTCTGCGACCTTTCGCGACCCCTGCGTCTTCAAAGGCGATGACGACGTATGGCATATGATTGTAGCAACACAAAATGGCTCAAAAGGCGTACTCGCAGAATATACCTCGCCGGACCTGACAACATGGACCCATGCCGGTATCTTTATGTCCATGATGTGGGACCGCTTCTATGAGTGTCCGGATGTCTTTAAAATGGGGGACTATTGGTATCTTGTGTATAGCGAGCAACACTCCGCTATCCGCCGTGTACAGTATTTTAAGGGACATACTTTATCCGACCTGAAAGCCTGCACGGCTAACGATGCCGGAATATGGCCGGATAACCACGAAGGATTTCTGGATAGTCGGGCTCTCTATGCCGGCAAAACAGCTTCTGATGGCATCTATCGCTATCTATGGGGATGGTGCCCGACACGGAAAGGAAAAGACAATACTGCTGTCGGAGCTTCACCCGACCAACCGGAATGGGGGGGGAACTTGGTAGCATACCAAGTCCTGCAACACGAGGATGGCACATTGACCTTAGGAGAAATACCCGGTATGAAGGAAATGTTTACAACCGTGACAGACTGCCAAGTAATGCAGCAATCCGATGCCGTTACACCGATAAACGACGGCTACCAACTCGCTGGGGATAGTTACGTCCTCTTCAGCCGACTTGCCACATGCAATAAGATTTCCTTCACGGTCACAACGGCTTCTGCATCCGACAAATTTGGGATTTCACTCGTTAGAGGGTCTAACTCCGCGGTATATTATACCATGGTCGTCAATCCCGAGTCGGAGACAGCCCGCAAAATCAATTTTGAACAGGAAGGTGCTGATGGTATAGGTTTCATTGCCGGCATAGACGGATATAATTTCAACACCCCTGCAGATAATGTGTATCATGTGACTATTTATACAGATAACAGCGTCTTGGTCATGTTTATCAATGATGTCTGCTCCTATACCAACCGCATCTACGGTATCCAACGCAATTGCTGGTCTATCAACAGTTATGGCAATGCGTCTATCACAGTAACCGATATACAAACAGCAACTTTATAACATATACATAAATCAATTAACTAAATCAATCACATTATGAAAAAACTTTCTCTTATTGCGCTCTTCGCAGCATTAGTAGCACTGAATGGAAATGCTACAGACTTATTTTCCGGTTCTCAACATGTCTCTTGGGACGATGGCGGGTTACAAATCGCTGCAGAACAATTTGCAGACGCTGCTGCCGGTCAGAAACTGGTAGTACACTTCACCGACGCCACAGATGGTATCGAGTTTAAGGTGATGAACGCAAATTTCGACCATCTTGCCGGTAGCCGAGAAGCTGCATGGATTAGCGGCAACGGCACGTTTGAACAGTTCCTCACCGCAACCGCAGTCGATAGCTTACAAGCTCATGGCTTGGAAATAATCGGAGCTAACTTCACCTGCACTCAGGTGGAATTACTGGAAGGTAAGGCACCGAAGGAGGGTTACACGGTTTGGACCGGCTTCTTCTGGGCGGACGCATGGACCACCCTGGAACTTTATTACAATGGGTATGAAGGCGTCGATTGGGAAAAAACGCAAGCTCTGCGCATTTATTCGGAAGCAGGACGTAGTGATTTTATTGTGAAAATCATGAGTAGTTGGGACCCTGAAGGTTTGATTGCTGACCAAGACGCTATGACTGCCGGTGAGGGGTATCTGGAACTCGAGCTAACAGACGACCTCCGTACCGCTTTGGCAGAAGCCGGGCGTTGGATGATTCAGTTCAATAAAGAAGAGGGCGACCCCTTCAATGTAACCGATATCGTTATCGTTATGGCTGACGAAGAGGAGCAGGAGCAGGGACAAGATGCCGTCGTTTACTACATTAAGAATAATTGGGGTGGTGGCGCTGATTGGACATGGCAAGAAATGACTCCGAGCAATGATAACGAATGGATGTACGAAGGCGTCTTCGGAGGCACGGGTGTTAATATCAATACTGCTGAGTCCGATGACGATGCCACGTGGTATCCTTTAGGCGATCCGTATAAAGGGCATGCTTTGGAAGGAGATGCTATCGAAGCCGGACAAAAAGTACGCTTCGTTTACAACGTAGCAGAGGCTACCGTTACGGCGATTAACTTGGAACCTGCCGGCTTAGAGCATATCAAGTTCAATGCAGACATTCGTAAAACTATCATTGACGGACAACTAGTAATTGTGCACGAACACACCATCTTCAATGCACAAGGCACTCGCCTTCATTGAATTAACCCATAGCCATGAGAAAACAGTTTCTTTATCTTCTGCCGATTATGGCAATTACGATGGCTTGTTCATCCCATCCGGATGAAGCATTCCGCTCTATGTATCACCACACCCCTCCTGCGAAATGGATGAACGACCCCAATGGGATGTTTTACCAAAATGGAGTTTGGCACCTGTACTACCAACATAATCCATTTGGAACCACATGGGGACCTATGCACTGGGCACATGCTACATCTACGGACTTACTGACTTGGGAAGAACAATCCATCGTGCTCTATCCCGATAGCCTTGGTACGATCTTTAGCGGGTCGGCTGTTATTGACACCGATAATACGGCGGGATTCGGGAAGGGGGCAATCATCGCTATTTATACCCAATCGGAAGTATGTGGTCAAAATCAGTCCATCGCCTATAGTTTAGATGGTGGTTATACATTTACTCCATATGAAGCTAACCCTGTCTTAAAGGGGGATGTGCCGGATTTCCGGGACCCGAAAGTGAGTCGGGACGGAGACCATTGGCTGATGACCTTAGCTTGTGGGCAGGAAATTCGTTTCTTTCGGTCTGCTGATCTCAAACAATGGACCTACCTGTCCTCGTTTGGAGAAGGGTATGGCAATCATAACGGGGTATGGGAGTGTCCTGAACTTATCAAAATGGGCGACCGCTTCGTGCTTTTGGTAAGTATTAACCCGGGGGGACCTTTCGGCGGCTCCGCAACACAATACTTTGTTGGGGATTGGGACGGAACGCACTTCACCTGTATGGATAAACCGGAAACACAGAAATGGCTCGATTATGGAAAAGACAACTACTCTACTTTCACGTTCCATAATGCACCGGAGCACCGGTTGGTGGCTATAGGTTGGATGTCTAATTGGCAATATGCCCAACAACTCCCTACGAAGGCTTTTCGCTCACAAAACACCATAGCACGCGATTTAAGCCTCTATCAAGACGATCACGGAGACTATCGCATTGCATCAATGCCTTCTAAAGAGACACTATCTGTCCGAGGCAGAGAAACCAAACACCTGCCCGCTACCGCTGTCGTGGATATAGAAATCAATGGGAATCAAGATGCTTGCCTGACACTCTCCAATGACCAAGGAGAGAAACTAATCATGACCTTCGATGCCCGTCAACAGACCTTCTCCATGGATAGAACGGCTGCCGGAGATTGCTCTTTCTCACAGGACTTCGCAGCAACTACTACTGCCCCCATATTCGTGGCACACGAAACGCATCATATCACACTCTTCATCGATCGGTGCTCTATAGAGGTATTCGGCACAAACGGAGAGTGGACCATGACCAACCTCGTCTTTCCTTCTAAACCATACAATAGGTTAGATGCCCAAGGGGGAAAAGTTACCATTTATACGTGTCAAATCAATGATTAAAACATTATGCACAATGTACCTAAAACATCCTTAGGAGCACTGGCCGTTGTGATGCTGTGCTTCTTCACCATGGGTTTCGTGGACCTCGTTGGCATTGCGTCCAACTATGTCAAAGCAGATATCGGTCTGACACATGCCCAAGCCAACATCATGCCATCATTGGTATTCTTCTGGTTCCTCATCTTCTCTGTGCCTACTGGCATATTGATGAATAAGATAGGCCGTAAGAAGACCGTTTTGCTCTCCATCATCGTGACCGTCATCTCGCTCTTCTTGCCCCTCTGCGGCAATAGCTATGCGTTGATGTTGGTCGCTTTCTCCCTGCTGGGTATCGGTAATGCACTGATGCAGACCTCCCTCAATCCCTTAGTGAGCGCTATCGTGAAGGGCAATCTCAGTTCCACCCTGACCTTCGGTCAGTTCGTCAAAGCCATCGCCTCCTTCCTCGCACCGATTATTGCCGCATGGGGAGCCGTGCACTGCAGCACCTCTATCGGGTGGAAGATTCTCTTCCCCATCTACGGCATCATCGGCATTATTGCTGTCCTTGCTTTGGGCTTTACTTCCATTGAGGAAGAGGCTGTCGGGAGCGCTGCTACCAAAGGCGTAGGACAGAGTTTTATCGACTGCTTCAAACTCTTGGGACAACCCTTTATCCTGCTCTGTTTCCTCGGTATCATGTGCCATGTCGGTATTGATGTCGGCACCAATACCACGGCTCCCAAGATTCTCATGGAACGCTTAGGTATGGGTCTCACCGATGCCGGTTTTGCCACTTCGCTCTATTTCATCTTCCGCACCTTAGGCTGCCTCAGCGGCAGTGCCATCCTGCGTAAAGTGCCCGAGAAAGTGTTCTTCGCCATCTCTGTCGGTATGATTGTGGCGGCAATGGTCCTATTGGGCGTCGGCGATAGCAAAGCGTTACTCTATACCGGTATCGCATTGGTCGGGTTCGGCAATAGCAATATCTTCTCCATCTGCTTTGCACAAGCCCTGAACCACGACCCAGCACATAAGAACGAAATCTCCGGCTTGATGATCATGGGACTCTTTGGCGGTACCATCTTCCCCTTCTTTATGGGCTTACTGTCCGACACGGCTCTCGGCTCGCTCGGAGCAGTGCTCGTTATGGCGGTCGGCGCACTCTACTTAACATGTCTAACCTTTAAAATTAAAAAATCATGAATAACTTTTCAGAATCCAACAAACGCTATGTCATAGGTTTAGGCGAAGCACTTTTTGACTGTCTGCCCGAAGGGCGTAAACTCGGCGGCGCACCTGCCAATTTTGCCTATCATGTCTCCCAATTCGGTTTGAACGGCTGCGCTGTATCTGCCATAGGGGACGACGAATTAGGTCGCGAAATCATTGAGACCTTCACCAATGTCGGGCTCCGCTATGTCCTCCCACATGTGCCCTACCCGACCGGTACAGTGCAAGTGACCCTCAGCGGCAACGGTATTCCACAATACGATATCTGCCAAGGCGTGGCATGGGACAATATCCCGTATGTCGAGGAAATTGCCGCTCTTGCACCCGATACCATGGCGGTATGCTTTGGTTCACTCGCCCAACGCAACGGCACTTCACGCGCTACCATCCAAGCCTTCTTGGACGCTATGCCCCAAGACACACTCCGCATCTTCGATATCAACCTCCGCCAGTCGTGGTACTCCCGTGAGGTCATCGAGGCTTCCCTTAAACGCTGCAATATCCTGAAGATTAACGATGAGGAACTGGACATTGTCGCTCCCATGTTACTCAACATCACCTTGCCCGAAGGACATATGATAGCCGAGGATGAAGCCGCAGCAACCGCTGTTTGCCGCAGCCTGATTGACAAATATAATCTCCGTATGCTCATTCTCACCTGCGGCGCAACCGGCTCCTATGTATTCTCCGCAACGGATATGTCCAAACAGGCGACTCCGAAGGTTCAGGTGGCGGACACCGTGGGCGCAGGCGACTCCTTCACCGCGACCTTTGTGGCACAACTGTTGCTCGGCAAAACCATGCAACAAGCCCACCAAAAGGCAGTCGAAGTCTCCGCTTATGTCTGCACGCAGTCCGGCGCCATGCCTACACTCCCCGCAGCGTTACTCAACTAAGGTCAGGCTAACCCCATCGTACCCGAAACGTACCCGAAAGAATGGATAACTGAAACATTGAAACATCGGGTTGATTAGCAGCATGCTCGTCCCGCAAGGACGGGCATGTTTTTTCGATAAAGTGAACAGAGTTGGTGGGTTACTTTAGGCTATTCGCGGGCCCCACGGTCCACCAAAGATCTCTGTTCACTGACTTAATCCGCCTTCCCTTTAGGCGTTGTGTACCTCTTTTCGGTCTTCCCGGCGCCTTTTCAGGACGACTCCTGTTCCGACTGCGGCGAAGGCAAGGAGGGCGAGCGCGGAGCCGATAGAGTACTCGGTAGAGGCTTCTGTTACATCTCCCGGGTCACGACCGTCTTGACCTTCTCTACGCGCCTTACTACGGCGGGCATTAGACGACTGACCGGAATAGGTTGTAGTCGCCATTTCGTTCGGCGCAGTGGCCCCGACGGGGGTCACCTGCGAGGAGTAAGCGCTGCCGCTACCGGCAACTCCTCCTGTTGACCATGCGTTGTCTTGTTGCGCCAAGGCGGGTACCGAGCACGCCACCAGCGCACCCAGTACCATTATCTTAATCATGTTTTTCATATTCATTTTGAGTTGTTTTTTTGTTATCCTGGAGACCAGGTATCCAGGTTTCCAGGTATCCAGGTTCCCTTTTTGCAAAATGCAAAATTAAATTCTAAATGCAGGCTATTTTCCGTCACGGTTACCTTCGCGACACATGAGCCCATCGAACGCCTATCGAACGCTTATCGAACGCTGACCTTATTCGTGACCCCATTTTGCATTTATTTTACCCGTGTGCCTTGGGCGTCATAAACGACGCCGTCACGGAGGATATACATCACGCCATCGACCATGCGTTTTGCGGCAGTGGTGGAGGGTTCCTCGTTATTGATGCGGTCCACACCTGTGCTTATGCCCCGATAGGCGGAGAGTTCCAAGGTGAAACGGTCCTCGTATGTTCCCGCTTCTAAAGCCACGCTATAGTCCCCAAGAGCAAGATTGGTGCGTGCACCAGTGCTGTTATCAATCAGCGTTGCCCCAATGCCGCTTGCCACCTCCGGCATAGCGAAGGTAAACTCGCCGGCATGGGCTATCTCTACCCCCACAGGCACGATATTGATACTATCCGGCAGACAGTTACCCGCCATCTTGTAATAGCCGGCAAGGGTGTAGAGGTTGTCGCAGCGTTTGTTCATCAACTTGCTGAGGTCTTGGTTGAGGTCGTAGCCCTCCGTTGCTCCTTCCGCCATGCGGGTGATGTAGGTCACATCGACCTGTTGGTCACCGCTGCGGAGGACAAGGGTAAAGGTCTCATCCGCCTCTTCCTCGCCACGCACGGGGGCTCCTTTAATCGCCACAAGAGGGTTGCTTGCATCGTAGTTCTGCCAGTTGATGGTGCCGCCATACTGCACGAGATAAGCGTGGCTCGCCTTAAACTCTATGCCTGTAGCACTGACAGCTGTATAGACCGGGGTTCCCGAGGAGACAGACCATGTATAGAAGTACTTCAAAGTCCCTGTCACATTGGTAGTCGGATAAGCCGCGGTGCTCCAACTGCCATCCGTTATCTTGGCAGTATTGAAACTGGGTGAGCCGATAAGATTCCAGTTGGAGTCAATGGTCCGTCGGTCGTAGGTTGGATTGCCGGCGTTAGACTCATCGGCATTCCGATGCCACTGCAGACATTCGTGCGTCGGGGGAGTGGTAGTGGTGGTGGTCGCTAATGCGTCTCCGTTCAAAAGCAACCCCATTTCAAGCCCCGTTGCGAGTGAGGGGAAGTAGAGGTATAATTTACCGCCACTCTCTCCTGCAAAGCGTTTGGGTATGCCGGTGGAGGTACTATTTTCGCCATTCAGGTTGGTCAATCGAACGACATAGCCTTGGTGCGCCTTGAGGGTATCGGTCCTGTCCATGTTGTACCACCAACTACCGGTCTCTGCCCACCAACCTCGTTGCGCACGATAGTCGCCGTGATAGGTCTGCATCACCCAAGAGGTGCCATATCCTTCAATGCCGAATATATCCCCTATGTAGCAGTCGTACGGCAATGAAATCCAGTAATATTCATCGGTATAATTACCCGTTACGATACGCCTATCCGCATTACCGCCTGATTTCTTCCAATTATCTTGGGTAATTTCCAGGACGGTATAAACCTTGGTGATGTTGGTCAGAGTTGCTTTTCGTTGGTCAACATCCGCTCTATTCATATTCAGCACAGTCGGGCTGCCGTTCTCCGTGCGCACTGCCATGAGGTTAGACTGCAAATCAAATCCTGTGAACGCTCCTGAAGGTGTCCATGCTGCGATAACGCGGTTGGTCTTGAAATCATAGACGATAATAACATCATATGTCTGTGCGTTGTCCCCTTCTATCAGTTTCTTCGTATTGGCAAGTGTCTGTGTACCTGACACATAGGATGTCGTCACATTCGCGTGAGCTGTTCCTTTTACCTGTGCATAGACTTGGTAATTCCAGTTGGTGGCATCGGAGAAATAGCGTGCCGTTGTTGCATCGTCGGTGTATGTTGAACCGCCATCGGTTGAGACCTTGATAGAGTCCGCTCCTAAACTGGTAATCTGTACCGCTGCATTGCCTGCTGCCACAATGGCGCGTTCGAAGTAGTTCGTTTCGGGGTTGTACCCATAGCGCACATTACCTCCGGCGGCTTGTGTCATGCCATAAGGTGCATAGGAATCCGCGCCGAGCACCCCTGCGAGGTTGGCGTTATAGGTGTTACCGACTGTGGCTACTACACTTTGAGAACTGTAACTATCGGCTGTTCCGAGGAACCAATCCACCCAATAGTAGTCATATACGTCACCGAAAATAGCGTTTGGCTCAAAATAGGTGAACTTGGTTCCAATAGTACCGTCCTTGCCCACCCCTGCGGTAAGGTAGTTGCGGGTAGTGGCATTGACATGAATATGGTAGTCGCCGTCATACACCGCCACGTTCGTTATGCCCGTTTCTCCGGAATTAGGGGTAGCGGTAAACACACCACCTGTTTTGCCATCGAGGGGTTGTCCCGAGCCGAAGAAAGAGGTGACGCTCGTTGTGACATCCACACCGGTCTCTGCACTCTTGTGGAACGCTACTGTTCCGGAGTTTGCGGCATAGAAAGAAAGGGTATCGTCTGTAGAGGCAATAATATTGGAGAAGTATGTTTTCCCCCCGATAGTCGATTCTACCCAGTAAATGTCACTTGAGCAATCGGCAGTTTTCAGTCCCCAATCTTCATCGCCTGCCATAGTATTATCATACTTCGCCATGTGATTTAATTTGGATGGTTTGAAGAACGCCGTACGGGTTCCTCCTCCCTCGTTGTGGATATAGTAGAAAGGCAACTCGTTCGTAAAGGTTACAATGTAATAATCAGCGTCACAGATAGTTACTTTGTCGCCCACTTTCTGGGTCGTAATATAATAATCTGCGTTGTCATAGCCGTCATACAAGAACGGGTTCCAGCCTTTGAAGTACATGTTTGGTGCCCAACTATTGACATCCTTAATGAGGATGGTTTTCGTCACTAATTCCTCGATAACCGCTGTGAAAGTAACATCGGTTCGTACGACATAGAGGTTTCGCCCACTGGCATCGTTGGAAGCATCCGTCCACTCGCGCTCATCGGGGTCGGAAAGCATCACTTTGCTTACCACATATCCCTCATCGGGTGTCACTTTGCACCAGACCTTGGTGGTTGGGAGAACTTGGGCGGAATTCCCCTCCGTTACGATCTGCTTGGCATTATTCTCATCCCAATAATACAACTCCACCGTAGCGTGGTCAACGGAGGTGTTGGTGATGGTGTATTTCTTAATGCCGTAGTATATTTCAGCAGGATAGTAGGTACATGAGGCATCAGTTCCTTCTCCTTGGTATGAACCTGAAGACCGACCAATGATGGTGAAATTGCCCATTAACGAACCGCGGATATATTCAGTCTGCTTTGTAATAAGATATTGGTCACTTCCTCTATTATATATACTATATTCACCTGTGGCGCCTGCTGCATTAGCAAAACAAAAAGCATGATAAGCGTCCCAGTTGCCACCAGATTTAGTATGCTTATACAAACTTTTTGTACCAGGAACTAAGGTCATATCATCTTTCGTTGTATTACTCTCTGTTCCTACTCTAAGTTTAGGAGTACTTGCACCGGATGTAAATCCAGTCTCAGTGTCATCATAATAAACCGTGTAGTTATTCCACCAGACAGTATTAGCCCAACTCTGTGACTCCCAACTGCTTATATTCCATTGCCCATAGTAATTTTCTAAAGTCAAATCACCTGTTTTATTATAATAATCGCCCTCAGACAAACCATATTCGCTACATTTATCTGATGCGCGCCGAGCGAAGATGACACGATCTGCCCAACTTGGGATAAAAGCATAGTATTGATTGTTACTACCTGTGGCTGTCATAGTTACATCACCAGTATTCTCAGCAACACCATTCTGCCAATAGTGAATGGTAAAGCAGGCATTATCTTTACCCCAGTAATCATCTCCGCCAGAGTTTAAGAATATAATTCTATCCGTTCCCCGTACGGGAATCGTAGAAAGGAGCACCATAGCGAGTGCCACAAATTTTAGCCTCATATAGAGACCTGTTAAACGTTTGTTTTTCATTGTTGTATGTGTTTTTAGTTTACTTTGTCAATATATACACAAAAAGAGCGTGAAATTCATTTGTTCTTCACGCTCCTTGAGGGCTTCGCAATCCCTGTACATAGTAGAAAAACAACCGAAGTCCACGCCCGATATGCACAAGCATCCTGCCTATGTCATAGGCAAGGACGATATGTAATACATATCACGAGGACATTCATTGTTGCTGTCTGGACTATGTACGAAATGTTGCGAAGATTTCAAGGAGTCGCAAACAACGTCAATAAACGCCTTTTATGTCCCCCTGTTTTACATCAGTGGGTGATGGTGTATGTTGGTCTGCCTATGCCTTGCATCGCCTTTATGATGTCTATTGTCATAGGCCAGTCTTTGTTATTCGTTTTCAATCACATTCCCCTCCGTTGCTTGATCTAAAAAACGACAGTAGTCATGTAGTGATTTAACGAGTACTTCACGCGGGATGAGTTTGCGTTGGTATTCTGTCACCATGGTCGGACTCAGTGAACGGCTCAATGTATATTCTGCCATCGTCTTATCCATGGACGGACATAGGATGATACCTATACTCGGATTTTCATCCGCTTTTTTCACATCCCTATCCAATGCCTCTAAATACATATCCATTTTGCTGACAAACTCTGCTTGGAAATCCACAGCCTTCAGTTCCACAGCCGCCAGACAATGTAAGGCACGATTATAAAATAATAAGTCTATGCGTTTGGTGCTACCACCCACTTTTACAGGATATTCGCTACCAATAAAGACATAATCTTTACCTAATTCCAATATAAAATCCCTCATGTGCTTTAAGATACCTTTATGCAATTCGGGCTCGATGAAATTGGGCGAGAGGTTCAGGAAATCAAGAATCAGTCTGTCTTTGAAGAGGAAGGTCGCATCCGGGTATTGTGTTCCCATTGCAGGTGTGAACTGTTTCTCTTTGCTCATGATACTGCCATAAGTCTGCGTAACTATAGCGCGGCGCAATTCTTTGGTTGTCAATTGTTGTTGGGATGCGTACAACATATAGAAAACAGCCTCATGGTAACTATGCGTGCGGTTGAGAATTTCGAGGTGATTGGAGAAAGTAGTGAGTGTCAGGATGGCGGGTAACGGCGTGAAATCTATTTGTGCAGACGGCATCTGCACAATTTCAGGTCTTGCTAATTGTGCAGACGGCATCTGCACAATTTCGGATTGTGTCTTTTTCTGCAAGAAAAGGCTATTGTTCAGTGATTGAATAATCTCTTGGAACTCCGTTGTGCTGTATTTGTCGTAGAACCCGACCATATTATACAAATTGCGTCTGCCAAATCCTTTAGACTCGGGAACCTGATGTTGCAGATATTCCGAGAGTTCGTCCACCACCTTTGCGCCCCAACCGGCAGCTTGGATACGCGCAGAGACATACTGCCCGATTTCCCACGCCATTTGCAGCATTTCAGCATTTACCTTTCTTGCCGCCTCTGCACGATGGAAAACAACAATATCATACACCTGTCGGAAATCTTGTTCAATCTCCGCAGGAGTGGAAATTTGTATGTCGGTTGTGGCTTTTGCCATACAATAAGTTTTGATTTGGATTGTTGTTACGACGGTGAGAACTTTTGCGAAGATTCTGTAGAGCCGCAAACAACGTCAATAAACGCCTTTTATGTCCCCCTGTTTTACATCAGTGGGTGATGGGTGCCATTTTGAGTCGGGCAACACGACGATATATTTTTGTTAATTTCACCCGCAAAAGTAATACTTTATTTTCATATATGCAAAAAAAATGTGCGTTTTTGAGGAAAAAGGGGTGTTTAGCGGCAAAATGGGATGGCAGCAGGATGTCTGCTTTCGGGTACGATTCGGGTACGATGAGATTACGCCACCGTATGCACACTACTCCACTACATCCTCTTCGACTACAAGATTGTCGATGATGAAGTTCTGACGCTCGGTGGTGTTTTTACCCATGTAATACTCTAATAGTTCGTGGACGGCGTCTTCCTTTCGGAGAGATACTTGGTCCAAGCGGATGTTCTCATTGATGAACTCCTTGAACTCATCAGGGCTTATTTCTCCTAAGCCTTTGAACCGTGTAATCTCTGGGTTCTTAAGTTGGTTGAGTGCCTTTAGGCGTTCCTCTTCGGAGTAACAATAGCGCGTCTCCTGTTTGTTCTTGACCCTAAAGAGCGGGGTCTGGAGAATATAGACATGCCCTTTCTTAACCAGGTCGGGGAAGAACTGAAGGAAGAAGGTCAACATCAGGAGCCTAATGTGCATACCGTCCACATCGGCATCGGTGGCGATAATGACCTTGTTGTACCTCAACTCGTCCAAGCCGTCCTCTATATTGAGGGCAGACTGGAGGCAGTTGAACTCCTCGTTCTCATAAACGACTGATTTAGTCAGTCCGTAGCTATTGAGTGGTTTACCGCGCAGGGAGAAAACGGCTTGTGTGCGCACGTCTCGGGACTTGGTGATAGAGCCCGATGCTGATAGACCCTCGGTGATGAAGATGGATGTCTCGTCCCTTAGGTCGTCGTCCGCGTCCTTGCCCGACCGCACAGGCTTAGGGTCGTTATAATGCACCTGACAATCACGGAGTTTGGGGTTATTGAGGAGGTTCTTCTTGGAGCGTTCGCGCGCCTGTTTGGTGATACCGGCTATGGCCTTGCGCTCCTTCTCGGACTCCTGAATCTTGGTGAGCATCACATCCGTCACCTCGGGGTGCTTATGGAGGTAGTTGTCCAATTGCTCCTTGACAAAGTCATTGACGAACTTATTGACACTCAGTCCGCCGGTGGGGCTCATGTCCTTTGAACCTAATTTGACCTTGGTCTGTGACTCAAAAACCGGCTCCTCTACATTGATAGCAATAGCCCCCACAACACCGTTACGGATATCGGAAAGGTCTTGGTTCTTGTTGAAGAACTCCTTGATAGTCCGTCCGATAGCCTCCTTGTAGGCTGCTTGGTGGGTACCACCCTGAACGGTGTATTGCCCATTGACAAAGGAGAAGTACTCGTCCCCGGGTTGGTTGGTGTGTGTAAGGGCCATCTCAATGTCCTCACCCGTGATATGGATAATGGGATAAAGCGGCTCAACGGTCATACGTTCCGTCAAGAGGTCAAAGAGACCATTCTTAGAGAGGAACTTCTTGCCGTTATAATTAAGGGTGAGACCGGTATTGAGGTAGGCATAATTGCGGAGCATAGTCTCAATATACTCCTCGCGGAAGTGGAAGTTCTCGAAGAGCCCCTTGCTGCCATCCGGCTCAAACTCGATACATGTGCCTCTCTTCTCCGGTCCGTCATAGGGTTGAACATCCGTGTCTTCCGCCAAGTGTCCTTGGTGAAAAACGACGCGCCGGTACATGCCCTCGCGGTAAGACGAGACGATGAACTCGTTGGACAGGGCATTGACGGCTTTCGTGCCTACACCATTCAAACCAACGGATTTCTTGAAGGCCTTGGTGTCGTACTTACCACCGGTATTGAGGATAGAGACGGCATCCACGAGTTTGCCCAAGGGTATACCTCGTCCGTAGTCGCGAACCGTCACCCGCTGGGGCAAAGGTTGTCCGTCGGGAGAGACAGGGCTCGTCACGGTCACGTCAATGACCTTACCCTCCCCCATACGGAACTCGTCAATGGAGTTGTCTATCGTCTCTTTAATGAGCACATAAATACCATCATCGGAGTGCGACCCGTCTCCTAATTTACCGATATACATACCCGGTCTGCGGCGGATATGCTCTCTGTCGTCCAAGTGGATAATGTTAGCGTCTGAATATTCCGGCATAGCATCAAGATTTGCGGCTGCAAAAGTACAAAATATTTTTCAATTATGCAAATCTAAGTTACTTTTTCACCCCAAATACCCCAACTTTGCCACTTTTAGCCCCTATTTAATCACATATACGTGCGTGAGATTTGCAAATGTCCGGCGAAAGTTGTATTTTTGTGATGCAAAATGCAAAATGCAAGATGCAAGATGAGGGCAGTAGCCCGCGGTAACCAACACGAAATTAACAACAGACCGGAGGTGTCAATATGGATCCGATACGTTCCTATTTCAGTTATATTGATCAATCGGTACGGGCATACTGGACCGCGCCTGCTCTGACGAACTACGACGGCTCCCTCTCTTATTCCTATGGCCAAGTAGCAGAGCAGGCAATGCGGTTTCAGGCTGTGTTCCGCGAGGCGGGACTGTGTGCCGGTGACCATATCGCTATTGTGGGGCGGAACAGTGCCCAGTGGGCAATTGCTTATCTCGCTATTGCTGCCTACCGTGCCGTGGCAGTGACTATTCTGCCTGATTATGAGCCGGATAAGATTGCAACCCTACTGCGTCACTCGGAGAGTAAGGCCGTTTTTGTCGGTCCCTATGTAGCCCCTCGGTTGGAGCCGCAACTCAAGGAGTTGAAGCTGCAAGCCGTTTGGAAGCTTGAGGATATGCAGCCTGCAGAGACGGGGGATTTCAAGCCCGAGGACTTTGTTGTCCCCCAAAACAACCTCGACGACCTCGCCCTCATCAACTATATTGACGATGATATAGATATACCCAAGGGTGTGATGCTGACCCATCGGTCCATTTCCTCTAATGTCATGTTCGGGCAGGACAGTATGCCCCTCGGGCAGGGCAAGACTATGCTGTCACTTTTACCGCTGAGTCAGATGCTCGGGTTTATCTTCGAGTTCCTCTACCCGCTCGCCGGAGGAGCACATATCTACTTCATCACTAAAGCGTTATCCTCTACCCAACTCATTGAGGCATACCGCCACGTCCGTCCTGCAATGGTAGTGACGATACCCCATGTCGCGGAGCGCATTGTGCACCGCACAACCGATAGAGATGTCAAGACGGTGCTGAGGCGTATTCTCTGGCGCACTCCGATAGTAGCCCTTCATCGCCGCAAAGCGGCACGGAAAAAACTCTTGGATGCCCTCGGCGGGAAGGTAGAACTGCTCGTCATCGGTGGCGGCAAGTTAGAACCCAAGGTCGAGAAACGCCTCGCTCAGATGCACGTTCCCTACACCTGCGGACATGGCATAGCCGAGTGCGGACCGATGATTAGTTACGAGTTCCCGCGCCAGTTCAAGTTCGGCTCTGCCGGTAAAGCCGTTGACCGCATGGAGGTCACTATTCAGTCCCACAAACCCCGTACCGAGCCAGGAGAGATACTCGTTCGGGGGGATAATATCATGCTGGGGTATTACAGAAACATGAACCTCACCAACGCCGTTCTGACCGATGATGGTTGGATGCGGACGGGGGACAAAGGCACGATGGACCGCAAGGGTAATCTCTACCTTACGGGGGAACATTTAGAGCGGTTTCTCAACGAAGAACTTTAGTTTTAGCACAAGCCTCTCTCATGGGCGAGGGTCATCAAGTAGGCCTTCGCGGCTTCATAGTCATTAGGAATAATGCCGTCCAAGATAGCATCCTTGATGGCGCTCTTCAGTTCGCCCACGGTGGAGCAAGGCTCAAGGTGCAAGAGGGACATGATTTCCTCCCCGCGGACGGGCGGCTGGAAATTGCGGACACGGTCCTTCTCCTCTATATCAATGAGTTTCTGGCGCACCAGTTCATAGTTCTTATGATAGCGTGCTTGCTTATCCTCATGCCGCGTGGTGATGTCCGCGTCGCAGAGCAGCATCAGGTCGTCAATATCGTCGCCTGCCTCAAAGAGGAGCCTTCTGACAGCCGAGTCCGTCACCGTCTCTTCCACCAAGTTGATAGGGCGCATATGGAGATTGACCATCTTCACGACATAGTCCATCTTCTCGTTGAGAGGCAGTTTGAGGGACTTGAATATCTTCGGCACCATCTTAGCACCTATGTAATTATGGTTCTGGAAGGTCCAACCGCGTTGCGGGTCAAAGGCCTTGGACTTGGGTTTGCCGATGTCGTGGAGTAGTGCCGCCCAACGGAGCCAAAGCTTATCGGACTTAGCCGCCACATTATCCAGCACCTGCAAGGTGTGGTAGAACACATCCTTATGTCCCCTACCCTCCTTCACTTCGACGCCCTTAAGGGCAGCCAACTCGGGGAAGATGAGAGGCAGCAGACCGGTTTTGTCCAAGAGATTGAAGCCCACAGAGGGCTTGCGGCTTAAGATAATCTTGTTGAGCTCCTCCGCAATACGCTCCTTGGTGATAATATTGATTCGCTCCTTGTTGCGGGCGATAGCGTCAAAGGTTTCATCCTCCAAGTAAAAGCCCAATTGGCTGGCGAAACGTACGGCGCGCATCATGCGTAGCGGGTCGTCCGAGAAGGTAATATCGGGGTCAAGCGGCGTGCGGATGATGCAGTCCTCTAAGTCGTACATGCCGTCGAACGGGTCAAGTAGTTCGCCCCAACGGTCGTGGTTGAGGCAGATAGCCATAGCGTTAATCGTGAAGTCACGGCGGTCTTGATCTTCCTCCAGTGTGCCGTCTTCAACAATAGGATTGCGGCTGTCGTGCTGATAACTCTCCTTGCGTGCCCCGACAAACTCGAGCTCAGTCGTGCCGTACTTCACCTGCGCGGTACCATAGGTCTTGAAGACCGATAGGTGCGCTTTCTTGCCTAACCGCTTCGCCACCGCCTGCGCCAATTGAATGCCGGAACCAACCACCACGACGTCTATATCCTCACTCTTGCGGTGCAAAATGAGGTCACGCACCCAACCCCCGATGACGTAACACTCGAGACCAAGCTTGTCCGCCTCCTCACCAATGAGGTGCAGGACAGGTAATTCTATTTTAGAGGGGTCGTAGTACATACACTTCTGACTTCTGAATACTGACTTCTGCAATAATCGTGCCCTTTAGGGCTAAGAATACTGAACACTGAATACTGAACACAATCTTCGCCAATAGCCCGTAGGGCGGACAATCGACAATCGATAATCGCAACATTGCTCCAACAAAAAAGACCTCTGGGCAGAGGTCTTGGTAGCGGGGCCCGGGATTGAACCGGGGACCTCATGATTATGAATCATGCGCTCTAACCAGCTGAGCTACCCCGCCCTTGCGCCGCGTTATTCTCAAACGCGGCTGCAAAAGTAGTACTTTTTTTTGATATGACCAAAAAAAAATCACTTTTTTTAGCATTTTTCACTGCTTTTGCCATTTTTGGAGCGAATTATTGCCTACCTTCTCTTGAACATCAAGCAACGCTGACCAAACTGGGCGCGAGAGACTACTGTCTTACAATCATCCTTGACCAGTACCACCTCAAGAGGGACGGAACTGCTCAAAGTCCATCAATGAGGAAAGTTGTTCCAACGGATTACCGATAGTGGACAGACGGTCTATAGTGATGATTAGAAATTTAGAGCCAGACCAATACCGGTTTTGCCGGATTGCAGATTCAGCGTCACAGCAGATGCAGTTTGCTTCGGTGCGCAATGGTTGTTGTATTTCTTATAAGCATTGTTCATTTTTGAATAACCGACAGAAACCAATGGAATACCGGCTCCTGCGACTACAAATGGACTCATTGAACATAATATAATCCCTGCTTCATCATCAACTAAGAAACACATACCTCCGATAAATATGCCTAAGATGCCTGCTCCCATTACACTCCAACCAGCTATACTGAGTTTCTTTCCGTATTGGAATTGTTGATAAGCGGGAATACATACTTGGCGATTGTCTTGAAGGAATTTATAACATGTCTTGCGATCCACCCACTGACCACCAATGGTGTATTCGTTTGCGCTCACGCGCTCTATATAACCCGCCTCTACTACAGGTTTGGCAACAACGCTGCTTACGGTTGTTTCATCGGTTGCTTTCAGTAATCTTGAAGCCAAGTCTTTCGCACCTTGCTGAAGGGACTGGGCATCTGATTTCGTCATCAGATTGGCTGTCATTTCCATGCGGGCAGTCTCTACATTCAGTATCTTTGCGGTCACAAAGATATTTTGTTCATCAATCTTGCTGATTTCTGCTACCAAGACATATTGAACGCCTGTCATTTGCCCGATTTTCTTAATCTCTTCATCGCTCACATAACCGGTACGCTGAAACTCCTGCTCGTCAATAATTTTATTCAAATCGTCAGTTCGAACGTATGCCTCATAGCCCGTTGTGTTTGTAATGGCTTCCGCCAAATAACTAAGAAGCATCAGTTTAACACCATACGGGAATTGCTTCTGGCGGTCAACAGTCTCCATAATAGCAACTTTACGGGTCTGTGCAAAACCGATTGCACAGCATACAATCATTAAGATTGCAAAAAATGTTCTTTTCATTTTCTTTTGATTTTAGTGGGTAATATTTCTGTTATTTGCTGTATGACTTCTTTGGAGGCCTGCCTTGCTGCCTCCGCATATCCTATCGTATGCCCCTCCTTGACCTCAAGGATATCTTCGTACAAAATTTCCTTTTGATTACTCAATATCACATGCGCATCCATGTATGCGAAATACATATACGACACAGGATTGGAGTGAGCCGTTGTAACGATAGTATCGCGAACAATGGTTTTGTGTACTTTTGTGGCCTGATTGCTCATGGACAGATTACCCATTTCGTACTCACCAATGTTGGCATTGATGGCATCGGCACTGTTTGCTGAACTGATGGCATCCACCATTAATAGGGTGTCACGCCTTTTATGATACGTATATGTGGTTTCCTCTTTGGTTACTTGCCGAGTATATTCGCGCGCTTCGCCTTCCACACGTAATACAAAATCTGCCTCACTCGCCGATGCTTGTATAGCCCAGCCTTCCTCACGAAGTGCGTTAGCCAACTGCACGGCAAAATTCTTGTTCACCTTACCGAATTCCTGCACTTGGCATTCTATAAACACTTTGGGTTTGTTTCTGTAAGGATATTGCGCGCAAAGTACCATACTGAACGGCAATAAAAGTAATAATAAGATGTTTCTTTTCATAACTGTGTATGTATTTGGTTAGTAATCAGTAGTCTCACATATAAGCACAAAAAGAGCGTGAAGTTTCGTTATGCTTCATTCGATCTTTTGAGGTCTTCGACTACCTTAACTATTCAAATTACACATGGAAAACTCACGCTTACACGTGAGCATTAAAAAACCATGCTTGAATAGTTAATGATTTTTGAAGTTGTCGAAGTTTCAAAAGATCAAGTCTGGCTTATAACGCTTTATTTTGGCGCACACCTGCGCCTAATGTCTAATACTATTTGTGATGTCCTTCTGTTTAACGTCAGTAAGTGACGATTACACCTATGTGTGTTGCTCTATAGTGGGCTATAAAAGTATAAAGTACAGTTGGTTGAGTTGGAGCAAAAAGAATATTTCTGCCTGCAAAAGTACAACTTTATTTTCATATATGCAAATAAAAGTTTACTTTTTACGGAGAAAATACTACATTTTTCCGACTTATGCAAATAAAAGTTTATGTTGCAAGAAAAACATGTCCATATCTCTTTAGCTGTTCTACCACCTTGGCGGCAACGTAGCCCATCTGCCGGTTATAATAATTACCCGCGAAACCAGTTGTCATGGTGGCATTGTTTATTGATTATGGTTGATTTATCCGACTTGTGCGCCGTTGGCGACGGGTGTAGAGACCGTTGTGACAACGAGTTTGCCGTCTGCATTGACAGCGGAGAGGATCATGCCTTGTGACTCCTGCCCCATCATCCTCCGCGGTGGGAAATTGGCGATAAAGAGTACCTGTTTGCCCACTAAGACAGAAGGATTAGGGTATGAGTGTGATATGCCCGAGAGAATAGTGCGCTCTGACACACCGTCATCTATCTTGAAGATGAGCAGTTTATCCGATTTCTTGACATATCCGCAAGAGAGCACAGTGCCGACTCTTATATCGGTTCGGTCGAAGTCGTCAATGGTAGTATCGGGTTTGAAGGGTGCAGGCTGCCATGTCTTACATTCTTCGGCTTTGGCAGCAGCCTCGTTCTCCGCCTTGATGCGTGCCAAGCGGTCCAATTGTGTTTGGATGACGGAGTCCTCAATCTTCTCAAAGAGAAGAGTCACCTCCCCCAGTTCATGTCCTTCCTCCAAGAGGTTGAAGGAGCCGAGGTGTGCAATGTCGGTCTCAGGCAGATTGAGCATTGCACGCAGTTTCTCAGACGAGAAAGGCAAGAAGGGTCGGAAGGCAATCTCCAGATTAGCAGCAATCTGCAGGGCGAGATTGAGCACAGCACCGGTACGTGCGAGGTCGGTTTTGGCGAGTTTCCAAGGCTCCATGTCGGCGAGGTACTTGTTACCGATACGCGCCATGTTCATAGCTTCCTTTTGTGCGTCACGGAACTTGAAGTCGTCCAAGAGATGCAACATCTCATTCTTCACGCGATTGAGCTCGGCAATAGTCTCTTTGTCGTAGTCGGTGTAGTCCCCCTTAGTGGGCACTTTGCCGCCAAAGTACTTGCTAGTCAGAACCAAAGCACGGTTAATGAAGTTGCCATAGATGGCGACTAATTCGTTGTTATTACGGGCTTGAAAGTCTGCCCATGTGAAATCGTTGTCCTTGGTCTCGGGAGCATTGGCTGTCAAGACATAACGAAGAACATCCTGTTTGTCAGGCATTTGCTCCAAGTACTCATTGAGCCAAACAGCCCAATTGCGGGAGGTGGAGATTTTGTCGCCCTCAAGGTTGAGGAACTCGTTGGATGGCACATTGTCGGGCAAGATATAATCGCCGTGCGCCTTGAGCATAGCGGGAAAGACAATACAGTGGAATACGATATTGTCCTTACCGATGAAGTGGATGAGCCGTGTCTCCGGGTCTTGCCACCATTTCTGCCACGAGCCATACTTATTCGGCTGCGCGTCACAGAGTTCCTTGGTGTTAGATATATATCCGATGGGGGCATCGAACCAGACATAGAGCACCTTCCCCTCTGCGCCTTCCACGGGCACGGGTATGCCCCATGAGAGGTCACGGGTCACGGCACGGGGTTTCAAGCCACCGTCAATCCACGATTTGCACTGCCCATAGACATTGGGGCGCCACTCCTTGTGTTGCTCCAATATCCAGTCTTTGAGCCAAGGCTCATATTGGTCAAGCGGGAGGTACCAGTGTGTGGTCTCTTTTTTAGTTAAAGGATTGCCCGTCACGGCATTATAGGGATTGATGAGTTCATCGGGCGAAAGGGTTGAGCCACACTTCTCACACTGGTCACCATAGGCGCCTTGGGCATGGCAGTGCGGGCATTCGCCCTTGATATTACGGTCAGTAAGAAACTCCTTTGTTTCCGGGTCGTAGTACTGCTCAGATGTCTGTTGAATGAACTTGCCGTCGTCATAGAGTTTGCGGAAGAAGTCCGAAGCGAACTGATGGTGAATAGCGGAAGTTGTGCGGCTGTAGACATCAAAGGAGATACCGAAGTCTTCAAAACTCTTTTTAATCAAGTTGTGATAGCGGTCAACCACCTCTTGTACGGTTATACCCTCCTTGCGGGCACGAATCGTTACAGGTACGCCATGTTCGTCAGACCCACCGACGAAGAGGACCTCTTCGCCTTTCATTCTCAAGTACCGCGCATAGATGTCTGCAGGGATGTACACCCCTGCCAAGTGGCCGATATGAACCGGTCCGTTGGCGTACGGCAGCGCCGATGTAATCAATGTTCTCTTAAATGCCATAATTTATCTTAGTTTATAGTTCTTACGTAATGTTTCAAAGTTGTCAGGCTGTGCCTTAAAGGTCTCCGTGATGCGTCTAAGCCATCCCTGTGCACTATCTCCGCGCACGCCATCATCCTCCTTGATAGTCAGTTGCGGCAAGCCGAAGTGCGTTGTCAATGCGTCCAGACACATCTGCGAGGCATTGCGTTTGCCTTCCACCGAGTAACCGGCTATATGGTAGGAGGCGAGTCGCGCGTGTGCGAGCACCTCTTGGCTAACTTGAGGCTCACCCTCCCAACAATCTAACACATAGTCGTGCCCGCTTGTGAGGAGTGCTTGTTCGTCAACCACTCCGCCCCGTGCAGCATTGATGATCAGTGCTTTTGGCCGACAGCGGGCAAGGAACTGCTCGTCACAGAGGTGATATGTCGGGAACTGTCCATCGCGCGTCAGCGGGGTGTGGAAAGTGATGATATCGGCTTGCGTCACCTCATTGTACAGCCCCTTAGGCGGGTCGGAGAGGAGAACATTAAGTCCCTTTCTCTCAGCCATTTGCCGCACGAGCGAGCCAACATGTCCCACACCTACTATACCCATGGTCAGAGAGTGAAGGGTGTCAGCAAGGGCCGTTCCACATAGTTCGTCCAGCACCTCCTCTACATAATCGCAGACAGCTTGGGCATTGCAGCCAGAGCAGGAGAACCAACGGATGCCGTGCTCCTCCAAGTAGGCCGTGTCGATATGGTCACAACCGATGGTCGCCGTTGCGACAAGCTTCACGGCAGAACCCTCTACGAGTGCCTGATTGACCTTTGTTCGCGTCCTGATAATCAGCGCATCAGCGTCTCGGACTACCGCAGGCGTTATCGCTTCGGGCAACAGGTACTGCACCTCACCATAGGGTTCTAACACTCCATGCAGATAGGGGACATATTGCTCAATAATAACGCGCACAGCAAGGTTAATACTTGATATTATCGATAAGCCTTACCTGTCCGCAATAGACTGTGACACAGCCGATAGCATTATTAAAGGTCGTTGTGGGTTGCAGGGTCGTTTGGTCGACGATAGCGTAATACTCGATCTCTAAGCCCTCAACGGCGTTGATGGTCTCAATAACCTTATCCTCCACCTCCTTGACGGACAGGGTTTTCGCCCACTCTAACGAGGCAAAAAGGGTCTTGGAGATATGGAGAGCCGTCTTCTTTTCGTCTTCACTGAGACGGGCATTGCGGCTCGAAAGGGCAAGTCCGCTCTTATCGCGCACAATGGGGCAGTCCACAATCCTGAGGTCACCAAATGTGCCTGCTAATTCAGAACGCTCCACCATAAAGTGGATGATGGCTAGTTGCTGGAAGTCCTTTTCGCCAAAGTAAGCACGGTTAGGTTTGGCGAGATAGAAGAGGCGACTAACGACCTGTACAACACCGTTGAAGTGTCCTGGACGCATCTTGCCCTCCATCACGGCATCTAAACCACCGAAATCGAACCGGAAGGTCTCTTTCATCTCCTCCGCAGAGTACATCTCTTCGGGCGTCGGGGCGAACATGACATCGGCACCCAATGACGCCAGTAACTCCGCGTCAGCGTGTTGATTACGAGGATATTTAGCCAAATCCTCTTTGTTGTTAAATTGGGTTGGGTTAACGAAGACCGAGACGATGGTCACTTCGTTGTCTGCCACACTCTTTTTGACTAAGGCAGCATGCCCTTCGTGTAGCGCCCCCATAGTGGGGACAAGACCAATGGATTTGTGCTGTTGTTGGCAAGCCTGCGCAAAAGCAGTCAGTTCTTGCCGGGTTGAGATGATTTGCATAGTATACTACTAAAAAGCCTGCGAAATTACAAAAAAAAATCCAAATATCAAAGAAAAAATCGTTTTTTTGCGAAAAAAGTAAAAAAAATAGTGGAAATGTCATTTTTTTTTCGTATCTTTGTAGCGGGAAAAAATTTTTGCGCCTATGACAGACTCAAAAAACATACTATTTATTGCCCAGGAAGTGTGTCCGTTCCTTCCCGAAGAGACGCCTACGCGTCTCATCAATCGGAAGTTGCCGGAGTACTTCCAGTCTCATGGTATGCCGAACAGAACGTTTATGCCTAAGTTCGGTGAGATCAATGAGCGACGCAATCAATTGCACGAGGTTATACGTCTATCCGGAGCCAATCTGATTATTCGTGGCACGGATCATCCGCTGCTACTGAAAGTGGCGAGTATCCCCGCTGCCCGTATTCAGTTCTATTTCATTGATAATGACGACTACTTCGCCCGCCGGAAGGGTACGATAGATGATGATGGCAAAGAGTATCCGGATAACGACGAGCGTACGGTGTTCTTCTGCCGCGGTGTGTTAGATACAATTACGAAGATGCGCTGGACGCCCGACCTCATTTACTGCTCGGGCTGGATGACGAGTCTGATACCGATGTATGTTCGCACGGCGTTTGCCGATTCGCCGTTCCTGAAGGATGCCAAAATCATCTTTGGCTTAGATGATAATGCTTATAAGAAGGCTTTTCCGGCATCATTCAGTTCCAAAGTGCTGATAGATGGTGTGACGGAGAACGATATACGCACGATAGCCGGTTTCAATGTCGGTTATGAGCAGTTGATGCAACTTGCTTGTGCGTATGCAGACGGTTATGTGCAGACCACTCCCACGGTGAATCCGCGCATAATCAAGTTCGTTGAGTCCCAGAATAAACCTATATTGCCGGCTAATCAGATTTCGCTCGAAAACTATCAAGAGTTCTTCACATCCATGTTATGAGAAGGCTATCGTACATATTACTTACCCTCTTAACAGCCTGCCTAATAGTAGGCTGTGATACTGATACAGCCACCACCGGTTCAGATATACTCCCCCAAGATGACCAGATTGTGGTGCTCGTAGATACCTTCAAACTCTCGTCTAAGTTAGACTCGTGCGGGCATATTTTTTCGCAGCCGGATTCGTTTCTATTGGGTGAGATTGAGACGCCCTATGGTACTTTGCGTGCAGATATCATGACCCAGTTATCGGCGCCGGTGGGCTTCGTTTACCCTGAAGGGTCGGTGCTTGACTCGGTTTGCCTCTACATGTATTACACGACCGTGACGGGTGATGAGTTTTCGCCCATGTCTATTCTCGTTTATGAGATGGATAAGATGTCTCTCGATTATGACCAGCGCTATAAGTCTGATATTGATATCTCGGACTACTGCTCGTTAGAGGACTCCACCCTCATCGTGGATGACGCCGTGGTCATTACTGCCGCCAATTACCAGGACTCAGCCTACTCTTCCTCCCGCTATGTGCCCGGAATAAGAATGAGGCTCAATGAGTGGTTTGCCGAACGATTCTTTGAGGCGAATAAGCGCTTTACGTCCCAAGAGGACTTCAATAGCAAGTTCAACGGGTTATATATCACGACGGAGTTTGGTAGTTCGACCATATTGAATATCAACACCATAGCCTTTGCGGTTTACTACCACTTTGAGTATGAGCGCCTGAATCCCGATTTAGGCAAAAAGGATACTGTGCGCGAAGAAGACTCCAAATACTTCTACGCAAATGCCGAAGTAAAACAGGTTAACCGGTATGGTTATATCAATCAAGGTTCGTTAGTGGAACAATTATCAGCAGATGCCGACGAATTTAACTATGTCATTTCTCCTGCGGGCGTTTATACCCAAATCGCTTTCCCGATTGCGACTATTTTAGACGAGATCAGTAATGACATTAAAGAGTATTCGGACAAGCGGAACACTTATATCAATATGGCGACGCTACGCATCAACGTTGTTTATGACCCCAATAAGTCGTCGGTCTATAAGACTCCTGCCGACTGGCTCAAGCCTGCACCACACATGTTGTTAGTGGATGACGATATCCGTGAGACGTATTTCGTCAACAAGTGGTTGTCCGTTCTGACGGAAGATGCCGTGCTGGGTGCCCTGACATCGGGCACAGACTCGGTGGGAAATACAGTGTATTACTATAGTTTTGATGTCAGCAAGATGTTGATGGAGAAACTACGATTGGCGGAATACGATATTATTGAGGCAGATAGTGTGCTGACTATGACGCTCGTACCTGTGTCCGTGTCTTACTCGACCTCATCCACAACCGGCACAAGTACCATCACTGCCATCAAGCAGTACCAAGTGCCTTCCGCCACTATTCTCTACTCCCCGACGAACCCCGACACTCCCCTTATCTTAGAGGTGGTCTATTCCGGATTCTAAAAAACCTGCCCGACCGGAGAGGTTGGGCAGGTCTATTATTATTGGAAATCCGAAGAGCCGATATTCTGGTGCTTCGGGTTAGAGGATGGCTTGGTAGGCGGTAGCATCGAGGAGGTTGTCTAATTCAGCAGGGTCACTGACGGAAACCTTGATAATCCAGCCCTCGCCATAGGGGTCATTATTGACCAGTTCGGGATGGTCATTGAGGTTCTCATTCAACTCCAAAACCTTACCGGTTGCCGGCATATTGAGGTCACTAACGGTTTTAACAGCCTCAATAGAGCCAAAGACTTCTCCTTGAGCGATGGTTTCCCCGACGGTATCCACATCAAGGAACACAATTTCACCTAACTCAGATTGAGCGTAATCAGTAATGCCTACATAGGCGCAATCACCTTCGAGCCGAATCCATTCGTGCTCCTTGGTGTACTTCAAATTAGCAGGGAAGGTCATAATAATTCATTCTTCGCCCTGCGGGCGATTGACGATTTTAGATTATAGATTGACGATTGAGAGTATTCGGTATTCAGTATTCAGAGTTCAGTATTCTTAGCCCTAAAGGGTATGATTATATGCCGGTGGGTATTTGGTCGCCGAGGGTGGACATAGCGCAGCGGAAGCCGATGGTAGCAGCGCTCTTGTCCTGATTGAGGTAACGGCGGGTAGATGGGTTGAGCCAGTAGATACGGTCGTTCCATGAGCCACCTTTATACACGCGCGTGTTCTTATCTATACGTTCACAGAGGATGTCGGTCGGGTCGGTTTTAAAGCGGCTCAGGTCTTCCACCGTAGCGGAATCAATAACCAAGGGATAATCGGTATTGAGTACGGAAGCGAAGTCGCCATCCTTGAAGTCACGTTTGTCTTGGTCGCCGCCGAAGGTGAGCATAATCATCCCGAGCGAGTCCATTTGGAGATTACCCAAGCTGTCGCGTTTGGGTTTCATATAGATATTACCGCGGAAGGAGTTATACTCGGTTACTTCTTGGAAGGAAGTCTCACGATAGACATCTAATACCCATTCGTTGACGTTCCCTGCCATATTGTACAGTCCGAAGTCGTTAGGTGCATAGGCATCCACGGGAGCGGTGATAACATAGTGGTCATTGAGTGCTCCACTGACACCCATCATGTCGCCCCGTCCACGGATGAAGTTAGCTTGTAATTGGCCCACGTTCTTCTTACTTAAGTCACGGGGATGGTAGCCTGACCAAGGATAAACCTTCCCTTCAATCGTTATACCGTCTTCCCCTGCGACAGGTGCATAGGCAGCGAACTCCCACTCGGCCTCGGTCGGCAGGCGATAGCCTGTTACAAAGATACCATCGGCGCGGGTTACCTTGCGGTACTCGCCGTAACTATCCACGCGGGGGTGCTTGCCATACGTAGGCATATAGGTCGGGTCGAGTAAGTACTTCTCGGTATTAAAGACGAACTTATCGCGAATCCACTCATAGCTTGGGCGATAGAGTGTGATAATCTCATCGGGAGCCTCGGGATTAGGCATCTCAATAGCGTCCATCATATAGCCAGTAGAGGTTTCCCACTCGTCCTTATAGTTCTCATCATCAGTCGGGATGAGGTCTCCGAATGGTGGAATAGCGATAGCGCCGGCATTGACGAGTGCCATTTCGTTCACGCGGTCGGTACGCCATTGGCAATACGCCATAGCTTGGGTCCAGCTAACGCCGACGATGGGGTAGAAGGAGAAGGCGGGGTGTGTGAAATAGTTGGTCTCATAGGGGTCGTTATACGCCAGTTCGTCCCGCCAAACGGTTTGGTCTGGGCGTGCTTGTTCCACCAGTTCGGGAGCCACTTCGCCAAAGACCATCTCCAACCAATGGAGGTACTCGTTCCAGTTCAAGTTCGTAATCTCGTACTTATCCATATAGAACGAGCTAACGGTCAAAGTTCTATTGGCGTTATTACGTGGTGCAGTCAGGAATTCATCCTTCTCACCGATGGTGAAGGTACCACCTTGTATGGGTACCATACCGACGGGATTGACATTACCGACACCTTCTTGCGCTTCAAAATTAGTAGTATTGCGGTCATAATATGCCCATCCGGTCGTGTTAGAGACTTTGGTGTTCAACTCACGCCGATTGCAGCCCGCTGCCACAACTACCACTGCTGATAAAATAAGAATCTTTGATAAGGTTTTCATATCTATTTTCTACTAAATTCCAAAATAAGTGCGCAAAATTACATTTTTTTTTTGACTTATGCAAATTTTTTGACATTTTTTTTGGTAATATCGTAAATTTTTGTTATTTTTGCACATGTTTTTGCGTTTCGGTAGCGAATTAGTGGACTTATCGTGTCCTCAAGTGATGGCGATTGTGAATGTGACGCCGGATAGTTTTGTGCAGGGTTGTCGTTGTGTGACGGAGGTTCAAGCGTTGAGGATGTGCGCTACGGCTCTCCAACAAGGAGCCGCCATTTTGGATGTCGGTGCCTGCTCTACCCGTCCGGGTTCCACGCCTGTTGACGAAGCGGCCGAATGGTCTCGCCTTCAGCCGGCTCTCCGCGCTATCCGCAATGCGTATCCGGAGGCACGATTGAGTGTTGATACCTTTCGGCCTGCCATTGCCCGAAAAGCCATTGATTTATACCATGTCGGGCTGATCAATGATGTTTCCGGCGGGACGGATGCGATGTACGAATTAGTTGCCGAAAAGAAAGTGGCATACATTTTGACCTTCAATGAGCAGGTGGATGAGGAGGAAGATATAGTGGTACGGTGTTTGGATTTCATCGCCCGCCGCGCCGACCAGTTGCACCGTTTGGGTGTAGCAGATGTGATAGCCGACCCGGGCTTTGGTTTCAACAAGAGTTTGGCGCAGAACTACCGGTTACTGTCTCGCCTTGCTCTCTTACGCCCCGCAGGGCTACCGCTCCTCGTTGGAATAAGCCGCAAGTCAATGATTTATAAACCGTTGGATATTAAGTCGGAAGATGCTCTCATCGGCACAACTGCTTTGCATGCCCTCGCCCTTCAAAACGGCGCAAATATCCTTCGGGTCCACGATGTTCAAGCAGCACACCAAGTCATAACATTATGTTCCTATTGCTCATAACCATATTAGAGACGCTGTTCTCGACGCTCTCGCAGAAGACGTTACAGACTGATTTTGTGGTCAGTGTGACTCAAGACATTGCCCAGCCGCTCAATGTGCCGGGCTCAGCGACGATGCATGGCAACAATTTCCACTTGTCGCTCAGCGAGTTAGAGGTTGCTTATGACGGGCAAACTCTCTATATGTACCAAGCCGATGTGAATGAGTTGACGCTTTCGACGCCTACAGAAGAAGAATTATTGGATGTCAATCCCCTTGCTTTCGCGCAAGCGTTGGTCGATAATTCAAATGTGACGGAGCGTCCGTCGAAGGACGGTGCTTCGGTTTATGTCACTCTGACCCCTAAGGTACAAAACACAGGTTTACAGCGTGTTGTTCTCAAGTTGCGCCGGCAAGACGCCATGCCGCTCTCTATGGAGATTAAGGAGGACAAGCAGAATAGCACCGTGACATTAAAGAATCCTCAATTTATTAACTCCACGCCCCCTTTCGTCATTCACAAAGAGGGGGCTTATATCAATGATTTACGATGATTTACAACACTATCATTATCGGTTCCGGTCCTGCCGGTTATACCGCGGCTATCTACGCTTCTCGTGCTAATCTGCATCCTCTGCTCATTGACGGTCCGCAACAAGGCGGTCAATTGACGACCACAACGCTGGTTGAGAATTTCCCGGGCTATCCGGACGGTGTTGAGCCGTTTCGGATGATGGATGACCTGCGTCGCCAAGCCGAGCGTTTCGGCACAACCTTCATGAGCGGTCGTGTGACCAAGGTTGAGCTGAGTACTACCCCGTTAGAGACGCCCCATAAACTATGGGTTGACGATACGGAATTATTAGAGGCTAAGACGATAATCATTGCCACGGGAGCTGACGCGCGGTACTTAGGCATTGAGTCCGAGAGGACGTATCATGGTCGCGGTGTGAGTGCCTGCGCGACCTGTGACGGGTTCTTCTACCGCAAGAAAGTGGTAGCCGTTGTGGGCGGTGGTGACACAGCTTGCGAAGAGGCTTCCTACCTCGCCGGCCTCTGCGAAAAGGTCTATATGATTGTGCGCAAGCCCTATCTCCGTGCCTCACAAATCATGCAAGACCGAGTGCTTAATAACCCCAAGATAGAGGTCCTCTTTGAGCACAATACCTTGCAGTTGACCGGTGCGGACAAAGTAGAGGGTGCAGACCTTGTATATAAGAAGGGTACTCCCGAGGAAAAGATTTGCCACATTGCTATCAACGGGTTCTTCCTCGCTATCGGGCACAAGCCCAACACGGATGTGTTCAAGGATTATCTTAATCTCAATGAGGAGGGTTATATTCTGACAGATGGTGTGAGTACGAGAACCAATATGCCAGGAGTCTTTGCAGCCGGCGATTGCGCAGACCCGCAATACAGACAAGCTATTGTGGCTGCCGGTTCGGGTTGCAAGGCTGCTTTGGATGCTGATAAGTTCCTGAAAAACTAATCTTATTACACATTTAGTGCCGCTGTGATCAGTGGCAGTAATTCGCTCTCATCGATTTCGTGTATTGTCGCGATATCGGTGAGAGATGGTATATGTGAGATAGATATCCGTCCTGTTTCCTCGGAGACTACGATAGCCATGGCGCCGGTCATTTCGGTTATGCCGAGTGCTGCGCGGTGCCGCAAGCCGTACTGCAAAGGGAGTGTATTGTCCTTGCTCACCGGCAAGATGGCACCGGCTGCTACGATGCGGTTATTGTCCACAATGAGTGCTCCGTCGTGGAGGGGACTATTCTTAAAGAAGATATTCTCTATCAGTCTCTCGGAGATACGGGCATCAATGCGCTCGCCGGTATCGGCATAGGCTTTGAGGTCATGGTGTCCCGCAATCACAATGAGTGCGCCGGTTTTCTTTTGGGACATGTTTTGGCACGCCCTGACAATCATCATCGCCGTTTGGTGCGCCCATGCGCCATTCTCGTTCGCTCGGTTGCGGAAATGTATTTGTCCGCTGAAACGCGAGCCTAAGTTGTAGAAGAACTTCCGTATCTCCTCTTGGAAAATGACAATAATGCCAATTACTCCCACATCAATGATGCGGTCAAAGAACGCGCCCGTCAGGCCGAGGTGTAACACGTTGCGGATCAATCCCCACATGGCAAGGAAGGCAAAGATTCCCCAGAACAGATTGGCTACGCCGGAGCGGTCCAGAATCTTGTACATTCCAAATAGTATCGCTGCAAAGAGCAGGATATCAACGACATCAACCCATGTAACAGCTATTCCGAACATTACTGTAAGCCCTCCAATAGTTTCTCTAAGCTCTCAGGGTCTTGGATCAGTACATCCCTGCCCTTGGGTCCCTTATTAGGTCCGACAATTCCCATGGCTTCTAACTGGTCGGTCAGTTTGCCGGCACGGTTATATCCTATTTCAAAAGCCCGCTGCAGGCGCGAGGTTGAGCCCTCTTGTTTGGCCACGACGTACCTTGCCACATCGGCAAACATCGGGTCCAAGTGCCGTGTATCGACCGCCCCCAGGGTGGGTGCATCTTCTTGTCCTTCAGGCACATACTCAGGCAGTTGGAAAGGTTCGAAGTAGCCTTGCTGTCCATGGATATGCTCCACAATGGCTTCTACCTCGGGCGTGTCAACGAACGCACATTGGATACGTGTCAGGTTACCGCCTCCGGAGTACAACATATCGCCCTTACCAATCAGTTGGTCTGCCCCTTTGGTATCCAAGACCGTCCGGCTATCCACGACCGACTGTGTTCTGAAGGCGATACGCGTCGGGATATTGGCTTTAATCGTCCCCGTAACAATCTTTACGTCAGGTCGTTGTGTCGCCAGAATCATGTGCATACCCACGGCACGAGCCTTTTGTGCAATACGTTGAATGGGTCGCTCCACCTCTTTGCCGGCTTGCATAATGAAGTCGCCATACTCGTCAATGATAATGACGATATAGGGCATGAAGTGGTGGTGCAGGATTTTCTTGGTCACGAGGTTCTCAACGGTTTTCTCGGGGTTGAGGTGCCGACTGATAAACTTGTCGTTATAGTCCTCAAGGTTACGGCATCCGGCATCGGCAAGCAGCGAATAGCGGTCCTCCATCTCAATCACGAGCGAGTTCAGGGTATTGATTACTTTCTGGCAATCCGTGATAATGATATCCCTCTCCTCTTGGTCGGGCATAGCGGCCAAGTAGTGCTTGATGAGGGGTTTATAGATACTGAACTCCACCATTTTAGGGTCAACCAGCACGAACTTCAGTTCTGCGGGGTGCTTCTTGTATAATAAGGAGGTGATGATAGCGTTCAATCCCACGGATTTCCCTTGTCCAGTTGCACCGGCGACGAGCAGGTGCGGTGTTTGGGCGAGGTCGAAACAGAAGACCTCGTTTGTTATCGTCTTACCGATAGCGATGGGCAGTTTCATTTTCGCGGTTTCCTCTTGGAACTTCTTAGACGCCACTGCGCAGTGCATTGAGACGATTTGCGGTTTCTCGTTCGGCACCTCAATCCCCACCGTTCCTTTACCGGGCATCGGGGCAATGATACGTATACCTATTGCGCTGAGAGACATCATGATATCGTTCTCAAGGGACTGGATTTTGGAGATACGCGTACCGGCCTTCGGCACAATCTCGTAGAGTGTCACGGTCGGTCCGACGGTGGCATGAATCCGTTCCACCTCCACATCGTAATTGCGGAGAGTCTCCACGATGCGCCGTCCGTTCGCCTTTTGCTCATCCGCATCAATCACCGGAGCCGTCTCATTATCATAGGTTTTGAGCAAGTCCAAGGACGGGAACTTATACATAGACAGGTCTTTACGCGGGTCATAGGGACCAAGTTTCTTTAAGAGATAATCGGGGTCGCTCTCTAATAGTTCCACTTCCTGCGTCTCCTCAATGTCGATGTTAACCGTCTTATTCTCCTCGGGTTCCCCGGTCTCCTCGATCTTCTCGTCCGTCTCGGGCTCTTCCACCTCAAGAGGAATTTCTATAATCGGCTCCCCCATATCCGTAGTGAACTCAATATCAGGTATATCCTCATTGTCTTTCTCTTCAGCAACAGGTTCGTCCACCGGCTTCTCGACCTTCTTCTTACGCTTGAGCTTGTCCCAGATATGCACATCCATCAGTACGCCGAAGATAATGAGTGTCACCGCCAGCACGATGATCATCCCCACAGGGTGGATGTAGGTTATCCCTACTACGGCGATGGTCTCACCTATCTTTCCGCCCAAGCGGAAGAAGATATTCAGCCCCGCCACTTGTTGGACAAAACTCAAGAGCACAGCTCCCCAAAGAATAGTAAACAGCATCCCAATTAGCAGTCGCCAATGCCGTATCTTGGTCACTTTCAGCAAGATAAACCCATACGCTGCTGCTAATACAGCCCACAAGACGGACAGCACGCCGAAGGTGTCATTGACGAGCCATTCGCCCAACTGAGCACCAGGCAGACCTAATATATTACGGATATCCGCGACGCGACTTTGTCGTGCTGCTTTATCGAGCATCAGTATCGAGAAATCTTCCTTTCCCGTGAAGAAATAGCAGCCGTAGCTGAGGGTGATAATGAGTGCTAAGCCCAGCAGCAGCACGCCGCTTATGATGCGTGTGCGCGGGTCATTGAGCACCGTCTTAACAGCACGTCGGAAGGCTGCCCACCGCTGCTTGAGACTCGGTTTTGCCACATTGGACTTGCGCTTGTCATCGTAGATGACGTCAAATCCGGTCTGCGTATTTTTAGGTTTACGAGGCATATATTATAAAAATAGTACTATCATCAATAACATGATCATCAGAGAGATAATCCAACTTATTCGGCGGGTAAAATTGTGTTTAAAGTTGATAAGGGAGAAGACGAGGAAGCCCACAGCCATCAGTGATGCAACGATATACGGCACCGTTGCTCGTTGGGCATTCGCCAATGCCACCTGTTGCTCCGTTGCAATCCCTTTCAAACTCGGTATCTCTATCAAATGGGCAGCTGTCCAATAGGTACTGGCAAACTGATACTCAAACTGTTGAGGCGCATAGTAGATTGAAAATAGGTTCGCTGTCCACACCAACTCTAATAGCAAAACGAAATAGAGCAAGATTTTCTTCTGAATATTACCCATAATGCCGCAATTTAGCGTGCAAAAGTACAAAAAAAAAATGACTTGTGCAAATTTATTTTCGTTTTGCAGGCAAATGGCGGCATTTTCTTCTCCATTGCCTCTATTAGGGCGCCCATTGCGCCGTTCGATGGCTTATGACCGCCGAGCACAAATGTCGGATGAACCAATATTAAGATTCGCCCACGGTATGTCTGCGATATCCTGTCGGTCTATCGTCAGGTATCTGTCTTGTACGTGAGTCGTGTGTGGCATGTAAGCGCAAGAAGTGACGATTGGTAAGAAGGGGGTGTGTCAAAACTAAGTTGGCACACCCTTGTTTTGTTGATTAACCGAACGATAAAGCAGGTAATACAAGTGCATTAAAAAGTACAAACTTCGCTAAGCTTTCTCCCGATGAGCAT
>ERZ842401.361-NODE-361-length-65210-cov-9.433735_pt1 | contig 65210 bp, 63 predicted proteins | sample MGYA00521270_ERZ842401 | MGnify/ENA primary metagenome ERZ842401 (study PRJEB31892, sample SAMEA3878208) | bioreactor metagenome | biome: Moose rumen | place: Sweden | collected 2011-10 | study: EMG produced TPA metagenomics assembly of the PRJEB12797 data set...
ATTTGTGGTGGAATCCTGCGGTTGAAGATCAGGCAACTGACAGAACTTATCGTATCGGTCAGGATAAAAACGTAATGGTTCACAGAATGATTACACTTGGCACGTTTGAAGAAAAAATTGACGAAATGCTGAAATCAAAAAAAGAACTTGCTGATATGGCAGTTTACGAAGGTGAAAAAATTATTACAGAACTTACAGATGAAGAAATTTACGAAATATTTACTTTATCGGCTTAATTTTAATTTAATTATCTATACCAAACATTAAAATCATTTATTTCATCAAATATTTTATCAAAGTTTCCTCTAAAATTTAGGCATCTGTCGTCTATAATAAGATATGCAGGAGATTTAAAACCTGTCACATCAGAAACGAATTTGTCCAATTTATTTTCAATAATCCATTTACTTGCAAGTAATTTATTTCTTGTCGTGAAAATTTTTATTTCAAAACTATATGATAATTTTTCTAAAAATTGATATGCTCCGTCTTTTATCGGAGGGATAAAATTTTCATTATATTCCCCGTTGTAAGTGTTTAACACCCCATCTAAATCAACAAGTATTATTCGTTTAAAATTCATAATCAGTACTGTATCGTGCTATTTGCCTGTTAATTTATATTGATTATAACACTAAAATTATAATATGGCAAATAGCACGATAGACATATTTAGAAATAATCTTAAATATTATAGGAATCAAAAGGGACTGACTCAGGATAAACTTAGCGAAATTTCCGGAATTAGCAGTGATTATTTGTCAGAAATAGAAAGAGGGAAAAGGACTCCAAGTTTTAAAAGAATGGTTTTAATTGCGCAAGCTCTTGAGATTGAAGTTTATAAGTTATTTAAACCATTAAATTGAAGATATAAAAATAAAATATGAGTAATTTAAATATCATTTATACCAAACATTAAAATTACTTATTTCATCAAACATTTTGTCAAAGTTTCCTCTAAAATTTAGGCATCTGTCGTCTATAATAAGATATGCAGGAGATTTAAAACCTGTCACATCAGAAACGAATTTGTCCAATTTATTTTCAATAATCCATTTACTTGCAAGTAATTTATTTCTTGTCGTGAAAATTTTTATTTCAAAACTATATGATAATTTTTCTAAAAATTGATATGCTCCGTCTTTTATCGACGGGATAAAATTTTCGTTATACTCTCCATCGTAAGTGTTTAACACCCCATCTAAATCTATTAATATAATTTTTTTGTATTTACTATTCATAAAATTGATAATTTATTCATTATACTGATTATATATTCATTGTATTCTATTAAATTAAATATGTCAAATTGATACAATTCATGTATGAATAATATTGAACTCATAAAATTAGGTCAAAAAATTGCATTTGAACGAAAGAAACGTGGGTTGTCACAGGAACAACTCGCAGAATTGTCTGACATCTCAATTCATGGTATCAGTAATATTGAAAATGGTAAAACAAATATAAAATATACAAATTTGTTACTTATCGCATCTGCTTTTAAAATGCGAATATGTGAATTATTAGATTTCAACTTATAATCTTTTTTATCCATTTACTTGCAAGTTTGCAGCGTGAATTAAAATACACGAAAATAATTAATTTTAGACAATTATATATTATTTACCACAAAATTTTGGCAAAACGGTTACCCCTAACGGGGAATCACCCTCCCAAATTTCTAAATTTCACATTCTGTTCAATTTGAAATTTCTCCCTCCCTCACGCACTACTGTCCGAGATAAATTTTTGTAAAAAAGAGCATAGCGAGTAATAATATTACTTTTGCTCTAAAATAAGGTTATCAAGACTCAAATTTTGGAGTTTGTAGCGTGCATTAAAATGCACGAAAATAATTAATTTTAAATGCAATTTATAATTCTTATTCCAAAAATTCGGCAAGAATTGTATTGCTTACCAGTGCTCCGTTTGGTGTTAGTTTATAACCTGTTGAAGTTTTTTCAATAAGGAGTAATTTCTCATATTTTTCTAATATTTTTGAGTATTTTTCTTCAAAATTTATACCAAATTTTGAACTGATATTTGCGATGTCAATACCGTCCATTTTACGAAAACCTAAAAATATTTCTTCCTCAAGTTTGTCTGTAAAGGTTTCTATTCGTTCTTGTTCTCTTTCCAAAGGATTTTTTATATAATCTTCTATCGAAATTTTGTTGCCGTATCTGACTCCATTTATGTAACCGTGTGCCGCAACTCCAAAACCATAGTATTCTTTGTTATTCCAATAGTTTAAATTGTGTCCGGATTCATATCCTTCGAGTGAAAAATTACTGATTTCATAATGTTTAAAATTCATTGATTTTAAAAATTCTACGGCATTTAAGTACATATTTGCCTGTGTATCATCATCTGCGATATTTTCAGGTCTGTTATTATAAAAATAAGACCCGCTTTCAATCGATAACCCATATAACGAAATATGTTTAACCCCTAACTGAACAGCTTTTTTCAGGTCCTGCAAAAACAACTGCTCGTTTTGATTTGGCAAGCCGTATATAAAATCAAGGCTTATATTTTCAAATCCCGCATTTTGAGCGTTTTTTACCGCAGATATAATTTGCTGAGAATTATGTCTGCGATTAATTTGTTTTAAAATTTTATCATCGAAGCTTTGTGCTCCGATACTAATTCTGTTTATTCCGAAATCATATAAAGAGCGTAAATAATCAAAATTCAGCCCGTTAGAATTTATACCATCAGGGTTTAATTCAGTTGTGATTTCAGTATTTGGAGATATATTAAAATGCTTTATTAAATTATTAAATTCCTCCGGTTCCAAAAGGGATGGAGTTCCTCCTCCAAAATACAACGTATTAAGTGGTTCATCATCATATATTGAATTTATTTCTTTTTCTAAAATTTTCAGATAATCTTTTTTTAATTCTAATTTCGGGTAAGAAATAAATGAGCAGTAATGACATTTTGACTTGCAAAATGGTATATGAATATAGACACTGTTTGGCATAAAATTATTATAGCAAAAATTTTGAATATAATTTATGTATTCTTACTTTTTGGAATAAAATATGCTATAATTTTTGTGTTTAAGGGAGAGTATATATGGCAGAAGTTACTAACAAAGATATTTTAAAACATTATTTGTCGTCTGTTCTTGTTTATGGAGTTATTCTTTTGATTTTATTTATAACACCTTTGTTTAATCAGAATATAAGTAATCCGTGGGTTAGTTATTTATCTTTTTTGATTTTATATTATATATGTTATGTAATTTTTGCTTATCCGATTTATATAAAAATAAGGCCGCAATCGGTTTTATATTCAAGAAATGTAATTATAACAGAATATTTTAAACGTATTTTTGTAAAATCTGATGACACTGAACAAAAATTAAACAACCTGAACTTAAAAGAAGAAGAAAAGCAGGCGTTTACTATACTTTTTATAAAAACTTTTTTCGGGGTTTATTCATTAAGTTTGTTATTTAATAAATTTATACCTCAAATGGGATATAATATAGATTTTTTAAATGAAATGTTTTCTCAAAGTATGCAATATATTCAGGCAGAAGGCATATTAGGCGGGATAATACAATATATTGATGATACTGCCGATATGTGGCTGAGTTTGATGTTTACCGTAACAACTTTTGTTTTTGCTTTCAGTTATCTGACAGAAGCAGATTTCCTGAAAAACAGGATAAAATATGCTGATACAACCCCTTTGGGTATATTAAGTTGTCTTATGTGTTTTTATCCTTTTATTATGATTACCGAAAAATTAATACCTGTTCAGATGCAGGAGCTTGTACCGATTGATAATTTATATTTGCGAATAAGTATTTATATACTTGTAATTATTGCTAATTTAATATCTATGATTGCAATTTTGAGGCTTGGAACGAAATCTTCAAACCTCACTAACAGAGGAATTGTAACAGGATTTCCATACAATATTGTCAGACATCCTGATTATGCAATGCAAATTTTATATGTAATTCTGACTATGATTCCTTTATATGCCGCAGGAGATTTGAATTTCCTTGGAGATATTGTCCTGACAATCGGTATGATTTGCTGGATCTTTGTTTATGTAATAAGAGCTGTAACTGAGGAACGTAATCTTATAAAAGATGATGATTACAAAACATATTGTCAAAAAGTAAAATACAGATTTATCCCAAAATTGTATTAATCGGTTATTGAAAAAGCGGGGAAAAACTGATAAACTTTATCTTGTATGAAAGGTATTATATGGAAAAATTCAGATTTTTAACATCAGGTGAAAGCCATGGTAAATGTTTAACAGCAATAATAGAAGGCATACCTGCAGGTTTAGATATTGATATTGATTTTATAAATAATGAACTAAAGCGTCGTCAGCAGGGTTATGGACGCGGAGACAGAATGAAAATAGAATCTGATACGGTTGAAATAGTTTCGGGTGTTCGTTTTGGTAAAACTTTGGGTTCTCCGGTTACGCTTGTTATAAGGAATAGAGATTTTGAAAACTGGCAAAAAATTATGAGTGTTTCTCCCGATGATAAAACTGATGACAAATCATTTTCAATATATCGTCCTGGGCACGCAGATTATGCCGGATCAGTAAAATATAATCAAAAGGATTTACGCAATATTCTTGAACGCTCAAGCGCCAGAAAAACCGCCATTGAGGTGGCAGTCGGGGCGGTTGCAAAACTTTTGCTCAAAGTTTTGGGAATTACAGGGACAAGTGAAGTTACTCAAATCGGAACTGCCTGCTGTCCTGATAAATTTCATCAGGAAATTGATTTGGTAAAAGAAAAAGGAGATAGTGTCGGCGGAAAATTTGTTGTTGTATATAAAAATATCCCTGTAGGTCTGGGTTCTTATGTTCATTGGGACAGGGGTATAGACGGAAGACTTGCACAAGCAGTAATGAGTATTCCTGCGATTAAAACTGTTGAAATAGGGGATAATCCTTTAGGACTTTGCGGAAGCCAATATCATGATGAATTTGAAATAAAAGACGGTGAAGTATGCAGGAAATCAAATCACGCAGGCGGAATTGAAGGCGGAATTACAAACGGACAGGATTTGGTAATTTCAGCCGTCATGAAACCTATACCTACAATGATTACACCGTTAAATTCGGTAGATTCTAAAACAGGGGAAAACGCTCAGGCTCATTATGAAAGATCAGATGTCTGTGCGGTTGAGTCTTGTGCTGTTGTTGCAGAAGCAAGAGTTGCATGGATATTGGCAAACGAAATTCTTTTAAAATACGGAGCCGATTCCGTTGAAGAACTGAAAAACAGAATTTAACTTTATTAACAATGTTTTTTATCTGTTGATATTCTTGCCAATCTTTTTGGAGTGGTTCATAGATTTTTGAATACTCAGCTTGATTTTTCGCATTAACAAGTTTCGCAACATTGTTATCAATATTAGTTTTTATATGTGCAACCTGAGTATCAAGCTGCTTAATCTTTGTATCAAATTGCGGTTTTAAATATTCTACTGTCTATCCGTTGCCGCTATTCATCGCCTGATATATTTGTATCGCAATCGGTGCAAGCCTAATTACTTGTTAAGATTAAATATTATTAATAGGAAGAATAATAATAAATAATTTCGTGCGTTTTTCTATTTACAACTATCCCATAGCTATAACCTCTATGGACTTCCAATGAGTCTCCCAATATATAATAAATATCATCTTTATCTCGCCCCCTGCCATGCGGAGGATGACCGGTGTATTTGTCACCGGTAATTATTGTAGTATATTGATAATTTTTTAATTCATTATTTATATACTCATCATCAATTTTAAATTTCAAATATTCTTCAACATCGCCATGAAACAAATAATTTCGATACAATTCAACATTAGTAGCATTTGGGGGAATTACATCAGGGAAATGAGATGTTTCTGAAGTTTTATTTTCTGCAAATTTATTGTATTCAGATATTGGTCTTATCGGATTGTATGGTTCTTTTTTGTCCATGTAATCTTCATAAATAACGTAACATCTTGATATTGCCAGATGAAAAAATATTAAGGCACAAATTAAAAAATATGATAAAATTTTCAATAATTGTGAATTTTTACCGTTATATTTTTTTGCCACAAAAAATATAACAATAATCAATATAGCCGGGGTAAAAAACAACACTATAAACAAATTTATAACTAAAATATTCAAAATAAATGATTGAGTTAATAATGCGGGGAACCATAGCAGAGTGATTATTCCAAACAATGTTGAAATTAAAACCGCACCAATTAAGAAACAATAATCAAGTATTTTTAATATTAATTTCATATGTTAAATTATACACAAAATTATACCAATGGGTATTACCCCATTGGTATAATTCTTAAATTATAATTTAAATTCAATTGGAATTAGAGAATAATATTTTTGCAAAATATGAATTCCTTGTAAAAAATAAGCGGGATTATTAATACCATATAATTCTAAATTTTTAAAGTTGTCTTCGAGTTTTTCCCAATCGAAATCATAAATATCAATCAATGTACCCTTAAAAACGCCGTTTTCTATGTGTGGGTTAATTATTGTATAATTACCAATTGAATATTGAAGATTTTTATCCGTATCAATTCCCAATCCGGTAATACATTTTGCATCAGGATTTTTGGCTAATTCTTTACGAATATCATTCTGCAACTGCTCCAAATTAGACAACTTTTGACTTAGTGGACTTGATTTGTCAAATACTATTCCTTTCATATCTTTTGGTATAAATGGTTTCATACCATTTGATTGCAAATAATTATTCAATTGCTCATTAAATATCGGCTGTATCATTGAATATTGAGAGTTGCTATATGTACCATCAGGTAAATTCAAAGATAAATTCATTAATTGACGTGCTTCTTGATTATGTGAATTTGCAATCTCATTTATTGCTTTGGCAAATTGTTTTGCCTGTATGCTACTAATATTTTTAAAAACTTTTATTATTTATTTTTGTTTTTAATTTTTGGGTAAATGTTATGTACTAATATTACCAAATATATTAGACAATATGGAGGAATCACGGCATAATAAAACCATACCCAAAAACGACTGTAACTAAAATCCGTCATTATATGATATTTTTCATATATTATCATTACTGCTATAACAATACCTAATATAATTGTAGGTAATTTTAATTGATTAAAAAACTTGTCTAAATAACTGCTCCAGTGATTTTTTATTGCCAATATTGTTACAATAATTGGTAATAAAAAATATATGATTGGTGTTATAAGCAACAAAATAACAGCAACAATCGCAATAAAATTTGGAATATCTAAACCATTTGCCCCGAGCCCTAAACATATGATAAACATCGCAAACCACAATAGTGGCAGCATCATTTCTACCACTATTGCAAATAAATATTTAAAAAATCCTATGAAATCGTCATTTTGCATATAAATATATTACCACAATTTTTCAAAAATTATGTATATATTAAATTGATTTTCAAACAAGCCTTTTTCTTGCATTTTATATCCCCAATTATTAGCATATATAAATATATTCTTTTTAACATCATCTGTATAATCTCGATATTCAAAATCATAATAATCTACAATGATACCTTTAAAATACCCATCTGGAGTGATTTGTGGATTATATAATTTGCAATGTTGTAAGCCAGCAAAATTATCTAAACCTTCAAAATTTTGTTTCACAACAAATTCAATATCGTATGCTTTTGGGGTTTTATCAATAAGCAGATTTACAAAATTATTCCTTAAAAAATTTTGAATTTCCGGAGATCGCCACAACAATTTTGATTGTTTCGAGTTGTTATCATAAATTACCCCTCTGGAATCTTTTGGAATTCTTACATTATCCATCAATTTTTTTAAACTTTGATTTGTAGTTTCTTCTCTTGAATTTAAAATATGTGCGTGGGGATTATTGTTTGCATATTTAAAATTCTGCATTGCATTTTGTAAATTTGCACCGGCAACAGGCATCATTTTACTGCCAACCTTTGTGAAATTATCAACAATTTTTTCTTCTAATGTCATTCCGTTTGGTTTATAAAAATTCTTCTGCAAATTTGTTATAACATTTTTCATAATTGGATTATTTATTACTGCACTGCCTGAGGGATTCTCACTTACAAAATTTCCAAGCTCTTCAGCAACGGATTGAAAATCACCATTATTTGCATGAACTTTAATCCGATTAACAATGTTTTTCACCTGTTGATATTCTTGCCAATCTTTTTGGAGCGGTTCATAGATTTTTGAATATTCAACTTGATTGTTTGCATTCACCAGTTTTGCAACATTGTTATCAATATTAGTTTTCATATGTGCAACCTTAGTATCAAGCTGCTTAATCTTTGTATCAAATTGCGGTTTTAAATATTCTACTGCCTGCCCATTACCGCTATTCATCGCCTGATATATTTGTATTGCAATCGGTGCAAGTTCTATCCCAACTCCGATAATTGCGCCCAAAGCGCCGCCAATACTTCCAAGAACATCACCTATTCCTCCGGTTGGAAAGCCGACATCAACAGACACCCCGCCTTGTAATACGGGTGCAGAATTCATATTCATTGTGGGATTAAAAATGTTGGGGAATAATTTCTCAAAAATATTATGGTTTTGTTCATCAATTACAGGACCACCCGAATTCTCAGGAACAATAGGCGGAGTTCTGTAATCATTGGTCTCAATGTTTCTGAAATGTTCTCTAACTTGTGTGCCATCTTGCTTCGTATAAGCATTTATATGTATTTGTTTTTGCATTATATTTCCTTTCTGTATTAATCAAATAAAAACACATCCCGCCAAACCCTCCCGTCATCATGTGACACTAAAAAGAGGCTATGTAAAAGATTTTTTCAGGTTTGATATTATATTATTTTCTTCCGTATCTTTTAAAAAATTATTGGAATTTTCAACACCATACTGCTCCAGTGCAAATTTAAAGCATTCAAGCCAGTTTATACGGTTTGCAACTTCTTCCACCTGAACAAAATTGATCATAATATCAAACATTTCTTTGAATTTGGATTTTCTTTCAAATGTCGCTTTTCTGTCCCCGTATCGGTAGGTATAATTTGAATTTCTTATATCATCATCTATATCTACAAAATCAGTTCGACCATGGTCATTTACCTTTATACTTTCAGAACCGATTTTGAAAAACGAAATTAATTGTGCCGTTTTTTCAACCATCGGTACTATAACTTTGCGGTTTATGGATTCTAAAATCATATTTAATCTCGCTTCCTGCCCGTTTGCAGAATAATTTATTTCTGTTGCACTGCGTTCTACGTTAGAAATATTGCCAGCCATGTTTTTGAAAATTCCTGTTGCGCTTTCTATCGTTGTTTTAAAATAATTCAAAAAATCCCATCCGGTCATTGCTTTGTCAAAAGAGAGAGGTACAGGGGTTGTGGTCATAAGTGTTGAATCATATTCAATAATTTTTCCCGGTTTGACTTCCTGTTTACCCATAAAACAACCTTTTGGCGCAAGATATGGCGGATTCATCATTAATGCAAGAGCATCAAGCTGTTTGTTTAATATTGTTGAGGAAATATTATTCAAAATCAGAGCAACTCTCAGTGGTGAAATTCCTCTGCCTGTTGTTGGATTTTCTATAATATTTGCGTGAATAAACGGATTAATTACAAACGGATTATCTTCAAATCTGATTATTGCGCTTCTGCCTGCCACTGATATAAGCTGATTTTTTAGTATCTCTCCGGAAGGTAATTCAATATCGCCCCAATATTCCAATACTTCGATTTTTGGTATTGAATATTTTGAATCCTTTTGTCCTTTTTTGTTTGCCACCACTCCTTTCAGTATTTCCAGCTTTTCGGCATTAAGTAAATTGTTTGCTTTATTTGATTTGATGTCGTCTAAAGTCTGGTAAGTTCGGTAAATTTTTGGGCATGAATCCCAGTTATTTACATTAGTTCTGTCAAATACAAAGTCTTCATAGTGAATAAATTTAACTTTGGCATTGTCATAAATAACTTTGTCTTCAACCACAAAGGACTGATTTGTGTTCATCTCAATTTGTTCTTTTAAGGACAAAGCTCTGCGGACTTTTCTTGTTTTAGTTTCCCAGCCGACAAATAAAGTTACTTCTCCTGTTTCAACAACCGAATCAACAATTTTTTCCATTTCATCAGAAAGTTTCATTTCTTCAAAAGTATTAACAAGCATTGCTTTTTGTCTGTTTGCGTACTTTTGGGATTTTAAATCATTCCCTGAAACATCAAACATTCCATCGGGGTGCGAATATAAATTCTGAATGATATGTGATTTTAATGTTTGTGCAAGTTCATAAATTTCAGGAAGTTGTATAGAACAATTCCAATCATTGATTTGCGGAATATCAGCGTTATAAATTGCGTAAGAAATCAGTCTGTTATCTGAACGCTGAGAATTCCTTGTGTCGTTGTAATAATCATATTTTGATATAATATTTTTCAAAATATTTTGTTCATTATAATAATCTTGTGCAGTTAATAATGTCGTGTCATTTGTATTAATCATAATTCACCTCGTCTTTGTAGTAGTAAGTACGTTTTATTGAGTAAACTTCAATATCCTGAGGTTTACCGTTTCTGAGTGTTTCGGCAGGTAATATTGTTTCATATTCGAAACCTGCTGATTTTAACAGAGTTTTAACTCTGTGGTTGTCAGGAAAAATCAATGCTTTAATTTTGTAAAATCCAAATGCGTCAAAACAATTTTTCAAAAAAAATTTTGCACTATATCGTGTAAAACAACCCCAAGCCTTTTTATCAATGCAGGCTGTAATTTCTGCACTAAATTTTGCATTCTGATTGCCGGTAAAATTGTCAAGGAAAACAAATCCTTTGAATTCGTCGTTTATATCCGTAATTATCCAAAAATTCGGATTAGTTAAGAATATATTGGTAATTTCCGATTTTGAAGCATAATCATCCTGCAAAAATTTGGCATATTGTCTGTAGCATTTAATAATTTTAGGGATATAGTGCAAATTTGAACAAGTGTGTGGGGATATGGTAAGTCTTTTAAATTTACACATTTGAATAATTAACCTTTGTATTTATAAAATTTGATATAATTGTCTTGATATACAAAAGCATCTGTTTTTCCGGAAAGGAATTTTTCTCGTTCATAGGGGGAAATTAAAAAAGATTCTGCCTGTATTCCGTTAATATATGAGCTTGTTTTACTGTTTTTGTTTATAACAAAATAAGTTGCTTTTTTTGAGAATAATTTATCTTTTGGCATTTGTTTAAAATCTGTAATTACGGAATTATTTTTTTTGCCGGCTTCTTCTATGATTTTTTTAAAATCTTGTTCAGTCTTGTCTTTAATAAATTTTTCATATTTTTCATCATTAAGCAGTATCTGCTCTATTTCTTTATCGTTTTTCATAGGGTAGTCCTTTCTTAATATAAAATTATTTAAATTCTTAATATTAGTTTTTATATCTTTTCATCATCAAGATTAGATATCGTAATAATTTTGGCTTCTTTATAATCGGTATTTTCATCTTTAGATGCTGTGAATCCCAGGTATTTGCAAAGACTTTCAAGTGCCTTTAGTCCGGCGGATGCATCCCGCAGTTTCTTTTTACCTGTGACATTTCCGTCTTTGTCTAATATATCTTCTTCTTCAAGAGAAAATTCCGCAATCTGAAGAAGTTTTTGAATGACATAACCTTTAGACACATTCAATATATCTATCTGGTGTTTTAATTCATTTTTTATTGCGGTGATAATTTCCGGTTTGTATAGCAGTTTTGTCAGGTTTTTGTTCTGATTTTTCAGTTTATAACCTGCTTTTTTAAGTGCTTTGTCTGTATCTAATGACTTTATATACTCTGAGACAAATAGTTTTTGCTGTTTTGTTAATTGTTTCATCTTGTTACATTTCTTATAAAAATTTGTATTTTTCTGAAAAAACTTGTATAATGAACATGCTATTTATATTTCGGCTAGTGTAAATCTTAACAGGGGGGAATGAAAACGACTTCCTGTTTTTTTTGTCTTTACCCGCGAAATAAGCGAACAATCGGTACATCTTGCGCATTAATTGATGATGTTGATCTCAAATTTGCAAGAGCTTCTTTGTACATGTTCATCCAATAGCTGAACCTTATATATGATGGATTTGCCTTTAATCGCAGGCATGTTCCGTAAGTTAAAAGCTGTTGATCAAAAGGTATTGGAATTATTGAAGAATCGGTCGGTTCTGTCATTTCGGATTTCTCATTCCCTTGGGCATCTATAACGCAGTTGTTTGTGTAATATATGATTTGTGCGATTCTTTTATTTTTTGACTTTTTAAAAAGTAACTTATCTGCGAATTGCGTATATGTGTTATCGTCAGCGTTATCTGTTAAAAATGATTCTGTATCGTCTTTATATTGGTATTTTTTCCCTTGTACAAAAAGATATAAAATCCTGCCGTTTATTGTATTGTTGATTTCTGTTGTATTTGCAGGAATTTCAACTGTTGTTTTTCTCAATAAAAAATTCCAGTTATTAGAACAGCATATTTCCTGATTTATGACATTTAAAATTGTCATTATTTTCTTGTGATCGTTTTTAACAAGTTCAGAAAAAGAGTTTACGGGTCTGTAATTAAGCTCCAGTAGGCATTTATTTATAATTTCCAAAAAGTTCATTTTTGCTCCTTTATTTTCCTGAAAAGTTTAAGGCAAGGACAAACCTTGCCCCAAACTTTTCTAATTTATTGCCAAAAATTATTTAATAAGACCTTGTCTTACCTGCTCCATGATAAGCTTTTCATTTTTGACAAATTCGTCACCACTCATTTTGCCGATTTCCTCACGAGTAAAGACCTTGTTATTATTGCTGTCAAATTTTGCATCTTGCGCGTATGATGTCAATTTGCTTTTTGCAGCCGAGTTTTCGTCATTTAATGTCTTGTCGTGCGCGGATTTTTTTAAATAACTTTCAATGGCAGAATTTTCAAGCACTTCTACCAAATCAGCTATTTTGGTAATTTCATCTTTATCCATGTCAAAATTCTTAATATAATTAAGGACAGCTTCTCTGCCACTTTGTTCAAAAAATCCGGGTTTGTCTTTATTAAATAAATCAAGCGGATTTTCTGCCGGTTCTTTCTCCTGAGCAGCATTATTTGAGTTTACTTTGTTTGTTTCGTTACATGCACTTATAAGTTGCTGAATTTGCTTGTTATTACTTAATTGTTGTACAAGCTGCTCTTTTTGTGCTTTTGCCGCAAGTGTCATTAAAAGCTGAGTAATTATATTTTGGAAATTTATCTCCGGAGTCACGGCAGGGGATGAAATTCCATTAAATAATTGATTTTGCATCATTGTTCTCCTTGATTTTGTTGTTGTGTATGCAGCCATTCAACAGCAGCTTCAACCAAATCATCTATTATTTTTGAAAGTAAAAATGAAATAATGTGTTTTATTGGTTCAGAAAAAGGCAAATTTTTTATTATATAGTCAATAGCCAGTTGTTTTTTTGCCTGACCGTTTCCTGCTCCAAGTTCTTCTTCTGCTATTAGAACTGCATTTTTAGCTAAATTTTTTATTATAGTTTTGATTGATCTGAACATAATTTCTCCTGTTTTTTGTTAGGGAAAATGTACTCTTTTTTGTAAAAAAGAGTACATATTATGTAAAAATTTTTACTATGGGGTTGTATCTGCACTAACAATCATTTTTGCCAAAGCTTTTGGCTGAACTGTCTTTGCACCGTATAAATATAAGCCTCGTACCAAATCTGAGAATGAATCTTTATCTCTCAGACTTTCAATTTTTGCAAGTTGGGATGCAAATGTTATGGCATCATTTGTTCCTGCCAAAACATAGTATTTGTCATCAACTTCTGATAAATTAGTACTTACTAATACGTCCATGCCTGCAATTCTGCCTATTGAACCTTCTCTTAATGTTGTATCTGCAACGTTGTGTGCAGAAATAAATTCAGGACTTTGAAGTAAATATGCTTCAATATTCGGATTAATTACAACCCAAGGACGAATTCCTGAGTGTACCGCATCTGAGTTTTTTAAAGCTAATGACAGTTGTACAAATTTTTCATAAATAGTATTTTTATCCAATGCAATTGGAGAACTTGTTGAGCCAACTGTATTTGCCGCAGGAACATCAGTATGTAGTGATAAAAGATATGAGTCCTGAACTTCTTCAATAGCTTTTCTTGCGTTATTTAGGTGTGCTTCCATAATATCTGTGTTTGATTGAGCTTTTGCCACGTCATCAATTTTGAAGGCGAAAAATTTCTTCTGATCGATTTCAAGTTCCATTGCGGTCGGAGTTAAAGAAGAATATGTGATATTATCTGTTGTCAAAGTTGATACTGATACATCTGCAGGTGTGATAATTTTTACTTTATCACCCTGTTTTGTTATATCTCCTTCCCAATTTTTGTTTACGCATTGCATCATTACGCAGTTTTTTTCTAACAATGTGTTTAATTTTTGGCTCCATACTTCCGGAATGAAAGCAGAATAAGTTGTTGAAAAATCTGTCATTTTTCTTTTCCTTTCGTTGTTTAAATGGTGTGTAACTGTATATTTAAATGAGTGGTGGGGTGTTTTTAATCGTCGTTGTAAATTTCTCTGAATTGCAGACCTATAATTGCACAATTGTCATCAAATTCTGTTCCTTCTACACAAAGCTGAACACTAAAACAACTTCCGCAAATTTCTGCTTTTTCTAATATGTCTGCGTTTATTGTCCATACAGGAGTTTGAGCCTCGTCAGTACTCCATTTTGAAATATCAATGTCCTCATCGTCTTTTGCCCAAATCAACTGATTCAGATTTCTCGAATAAATTAATTCTCTGTCATCAGGACAATTCCCGTCATAATCCTTATAAACATAAAAATTGAATTTGTTATCCTGTTCATCATCAAGGACAAAATAAAATTCATCTATCATTTTTCTGTGATGAACATTACTAAGTGAAAGAAAAGGGGATTTCCACATAAAATCAATTGTTTCTCCGTTAAAGGTTGTTCCAAAGTCTTCTATATATACTTTCCCCAGGGAGTCTGAAGATAAAATAGTATTATGAAAAAAGGTGATGTAAGTGATATTTTGGGGTAAAACTCTTTTATACCAGATTTTATTAACATAATCATTAATCCAGATAGTATTGTAATATTCGAGATTTTTATAAGGAAACAAATACCACATTTGATGTCTGTTTTTATAGTGAACGGCAACAGTGTATTTTATTCTTGAGTTATCAAATTTATCAAATTCAGGAGTTATATTGTCTGATATTGATGAACCAAGGCGGATTTGATTTAATTCTCCTACCTGTTCAAGTGCATAAATGCCATTGCTTAAAAAATACTGTTTGTTATCAACATTTATTATAGAATTTTGGCTTACGGTTCCTTTGTCTGCAAACGGAATAATTTTAAAATCTTCAGGATTTGAGCCCTGCAATAAATAAACTTTGTCTTTTTTGTATATTGCAAGACAATCCTTATAATTATGTATCCCTGTGATATTTGAAGTGTCTGTGTGAAAATCATTTATGTATCCGGCATCATCAGGTTCGGAAAAATTATCATATGTACCTAATGCTGAATAATAAATTGTCGAATTATCGGCAACCCAAACTCGCCCCTGATATATTGCTATACAATCAGGATATACCGCTTCATCATCAAGTCCTCTCAGATTACAATCTTCTATAGTGTATTCTACGTCATCTTTTATATAAAACATTTCATCTGTTTCTGTTGCAATCAGTATCCCCTGTAAAAAACAGGCGAATTTCACATTTTTACCTGTAAGATTTTTATTAATTAGTGTAAGTTGAGAATTTTTTTCTGAGTATATATAAATTTTTCCGCTTTCTGTTGTAATGACAAGTTTATATATATCATTGCTTTCCATTTCGTGCATTGCTGTTATTTTTTCTTCGTCAGGGAGCCCAAATAGTAATGTATTCCCTTTTTGTTTAATAATTCCTTTGTTAGAAAATACTTCAACATTTTTTGAGTCAGCCCATGGCAGTCTGTTTTTATGCGAACCAAGTTCTGTTTTAGTGCAAAATAAATTTATGCCTCCTGATAAATCAAAATAATTAATATCCATATTTAACCTCCAAAATATTTTTGTTTGTACCAGCGTATTTTTGAGCGAATAAAACTTCCAACGTCATTTTTAGGAACCCAGGGATAGGGCGGAAGATAAATTATGTCAATTTTCCCAAAACTTGATGTTTTCGGATTTTTTTGTCCGAATTCATAGTGAGTCATTATGTTTGTCGGATTAATTTCAATAGAATATTTGCTGCATAATTGGGCACAAAGTTTCATACATGCTTCAAATTGAGTTAAAGTTATTGGGTAATTTCCGCAGTTATTCTCATTTTTAAAGTCTGCCATTGCACACATTGCAACTCCAATTGAGCCGGTATTGCCCCCTCCTGTATGCGCAGCATATATCCCGTCTTTGCAGTTGAAATTATCTTCCGGTTTATAAATTCCTGAATGAATTTTCCCGTTTTTATCTATAAGGTAGTGATAACATTGTTTTTCATGTAAAGTCGGATAATATGTTCCTGCACTCCAGTGAATTATTATTTTTTTCATGTTCATTAAGCTTTTATTTCCCATTTTGGATATTCTCTGTAATATATCGAGACAGCGTGAGCTCTTGTCAGTGCATTCATTTTGTTTTTCATTGAAGTTATGTATGAATGGACTGTACCTTGTCCTATGCCAAGTTTTAAGGCAATTTCTTTCTCTACTAAACCGTCAGCGATGCATAAAAGAACATCGTGTTCTCGTTTTGATAAACTCATAAACTTCCTTTTTGAACTACTCTTTTTAATATTACATTAAGCAATTTCGTATAAGCTTAATAATACTTCCATCTAAAAAAATTAAAGGGAGAATCAGGGTAGAAATCTCCCCTCAAATTAATTAGAGTATTGGAATGTTAGGGTTAATATTAAAAATTTTGTAACTGAAGATTACATAGATTAGTATTAAATAATTTTTAAAAAATTAAAATTCCTCTTTTACGTCACTACTATTTAGAAGGATTGACAGTGAAATATGCTGTTATTTCTGTATATCACAAATTATCTGAAATATTTGGATATAACGCTTGTTACAATTCGTTACATCCTTTTAATATTCTTAAAGTTATGGGGCAAAATAGCCGATAATCCATGTGTCAGCGAAGAAAAGGATTATATATGTCAATAAATGGTGTGGGCAAAAAAGTAAATATAAAACCGTTACAGCAAGCCGATAGTAAGGATTTTAAAGGTGGTTTGCGTATTGACAAGTTTGGCGAAGGGGTAAGTGAAAAAGATAAAGCCATTTTTAATGCAATGGATGAAAATAAAGATGGCGTTGTAACTCAGGATGAATTAACTAAATTTTTCGCAGGAAATGAAGATAGTAAAGGTTTAGACAAAAATTCTAATGGCATTGTAACAAGACGTGAAGCTAAAAAATTTATAAAAAATAATCAAACATTAAACGAATTACAAATTGATAAAAAAGAACTTCTTGCTTTTTTGAATAAGGCAGGACAAGCATCAGAAAATGTTAAAAGTTGTGCTATTAACGAGCAGGGACAAGTTGTGGTCACTTATAATGACGGCAGTACTGATACAATCAGTCCTGATGCTTCCAGAATAAACCAATCAACAAATGCTGTAGGAGATAACGTAACAACTACATTTTCCCCAAACGGTAAAAAATCATCTGAAGTTGTTGTCGGATCTTATATGAATCAAATTGATGATTGTACAACTACTACATTGTACGAGGCAGATGGAGAAACAGTTAAAAATATTACCGTAACAGATTCTCAGCAAAGAGTTATAAGCCAAACCGAAGGTAATACTGTTACTAATACACAATATGATGATGCAACCGGCACCATATATGAAAGAGTCTTAGTTGATGGCAAATTATCTAAAACAACAGTTAAAGATCCTGCCAATAATAAAACAACTGTAATTGAATATGATTCAGCAATTGGCGAAGATGGCGTACAATTAACAAAAACCAGAACTGAAACAACCGGTGATGAAGTAAAAACATATACTTTTGAAAATGGTGTAAAATCAACTTTAACAATTAAAAAAGGTACGGAAACTAAAAATTATGAATACAATGAAGCAGGTACAGAAGCAAGACATGTATCAACAGATGTTGTTAAAGGCAATGGAATAATAGAACATCAGGCATTCAGTAAACAAAATGATAAAGACGTTACAACCATAAGTATTGATGGTAAAAATCAATCTCAAAGCGTATTTGGTGAAGACGGAAAAGTTGCAAGAACTATTAAATACGCTGATGCTCCAAATGGTGAAAGAGCAACAATTGTAGTTATTCAGGATCAGGAAAGCATCGCTGATATTTGTAATAAATTCGGAATGACACAAGAAGAATTTGAAGCATTTAATAAAGGTAACAAAAATGGTTTAAGTGGTAATGTTGGTGCAGAAGTTAATGTAAAAGGCGAACTTGAAGTTACCGATTCAAGATTTGATGGCAGATTATCAAGTAAAGGTGCAATAAAAGCTAAAAATAACAGAATATACAGAGCGCAGCTGGCAGAAGCAAAATCAGTTGCAAATCAAAGACAAGAAACCGTAATGCTTATTAGTCGTGATAAAAATTATGGTGGCAGCTGGGAAAATGTAGCCCGTGATTTATATAAACAAGAAGGCAATACTCAATATTCAAAAATGGATTTAAAAGTTCGTGCTCAGCAACTACAAAAATTGAATCCGGAAGTAAAGAAATTTGAATATGGAAGAACAGTTATCAGAGTTGCAATAGATCCCGCAGCTATGGAAATGAATGATACTGTAAGAAAATTAAGCAACGGTTCTGATGCAACAATAGAATGGACAATGGCAAAAGGCGGTGAAACACATGCCTGGAATATTGCACTAAAAGCTTGTCAGCAGACAGAAAATGATGTTGCAAGACCTTTAACTCCATTACAGCAAGGTATAAGAGCTAAAAAGATTATCGAATTAAATCCGGGTGTATTTGATAAAACAGGTAAAATGATTAATCCTCCGGCTAACGGGAAACTTAAAGTCCCTGCAGGATATACAAAGGCATATAAGAAACAACAAGCAGAACAAAAAGCAAAACTTGAAAACCAATATTATGTGGCTGCAGAACAGGTTTACAAAACAGCAGTTGATAAAAGCGGCATGTCCGCAGTAAGTACAATTAAAAAACAGCTAAGTTCTGTAAATTCTGACCATATTGTTCAATTTTATGAATCCTATAATACTTATTTACAGGCAGGTAAAAGCGGTGATGCTGCTGCCTGGGGTAAAGAACATGGTGTAAGCTATACTACAAAAGGTACTTTTGGCAATAAATGGATGGGCGGATCAGATGATTCATCTATTTATGATACTATTTGCTCTGAAACAGGCATGGGTACTGCCGCAGGTAAGCAACAAAGAAAAGATTTATGTAACGATATATTCAATAGAATAGCTACTGCAGCTCAAAAATCAGGAGTCAGCCAAGCAGATATTAATAATGCAAGAAATCGCTTTACATCTTCAATGAATGCACAGTTCAATGCCAGCGGTGTAGTTAATACAACCAAAATGGAACAGGCTACAGACTGGTTAATCGGTAAAATTCACGAAGCAAAAACAGGCGCCGGTGATATAGATACAAAAACTGCACAGGATGCATTTAAACAACAATATGCACAATCTGTCAATGGAGCTCAGGAATCGTTTGACAAAAATATGGAAAATGTCACCTGGGTTGGTACATTTACTGCATGGACAGCCAATATTTTTGTAGATAATACAACTGTCGGACAAATGGAAGACAAATTGGGCATTGCCAAAGGTTCTTTGGACAAATTAAACAATTGCAAAACTCAGGCTGAATTTAACACTACATATGAACAAATCTTTGGTGTTCCGTTCAATGCAAAAAATGTTGCAACTGTTATGAAATTGGAAGAAAATTTGCAAACTATTGCTCAGAATGAAGCTCAGGTTCAAGGCATAAATAAATCTTTTGCAACCATAAGCAGATCAAATTCAATTTCAGACTATGAAAATTGGGTAACCGCAGGTATTAGCGATCCTCAGGAAAAAGCTCAGACATTAGAAGCAATATATTCTCAATTTGGCGGAGCAGACGATATCAGCAAATTGTCAGAAGCTGCAAAGATGAATGCTATCAGAAAAGCTAAAGATGCTGAAATCGCTGCAATACAAGCTGAAACTAAACAGTTAAAAGGCGGAAAAACCACAGAGCAGATCAGAGAAGATATTTCAACACTGGCAAGTGCTTCATTTGGTCCAAATAACAACATAGCCAAAGAAGTTGAAAAATTTAACGGTAACATCAACAGAGCAGAAATGGTCGGAACGGTTGTAACAGAAATTGGTGTAACTTTAATTCCTGTAGGCAGAGTTTTGAGTCTTGCAGGAAAAGGCGTAAGATTGGCTAATGGTGCATACAAAGCTTATAAAACAGGTAAAACCGTAAAAACTGCTACAACAGCTGTTAAAGCTACAAAAGCTGCGACTACAACAGCAAAAACAACACAAGTAGCAGCAGATGTCTCTAATGCAGGCGGTATTACAAACAGAGTTAAAAATGTTGTATCAGCAGCTTCAAAAGATCCTATTACCCGTCAATCAGCTCAGGCAGGTTTCAATTCGGGTGTTCTTGATTATTCAAAATACGGAGATGCTGAACATGCAGTTGAACATGGTCTTGAAACTGCAGCTATGTTTGAAATCGGTGGAAGAGCAAGCAAATTCTCACAAAAATTATCAAGTGATTTAGAAATTTCATCTGCTGCGGGCAGATGGGCGGTAGAAGCAGGTGTAACAGGTACTGCTGATACAGCTGCAGCATTTGCTCAGACTACAATAATTAATGGTCAGGATTTATCAACCGAAGACGGTATGATGAACTTCGGTCTTGATGCTGCATTTGCAGCACTTGGTGCTCGTGGTACAAGAGTAAAACCTCAGGGTGCAAAATCTGACGGGTTTAATTATGGAAATACATTCAAACATCAGGATAGCGCAGGTGCTGATCCAATAATTGCCCACAATAGTAATGTACATGTTAAAACTCAAAAAGGCATTGATAATATAAATGCTAAAACGGATGAATTAGTAAGAACTTCTACAGATGGGGCACAACTTGGCGGAGCACATAACGAGCTTGATGCACTTTCAAACAGAGCGGTAAGACGTTCTAATCAGGCAAAACTTGATAAAAAAGCAAGAACTTTATCGCCTGAGGAACAAGCAAAATATGATCAATCTGTAAAACAACACCACAAAGAAGAAACAGAACATACTTTTGAACGTCATAATGAACTTTCAGAAGCTGATTTCCGTACAATCGGTAATTCCATAAAAGATGCAAAAACTCCGAATGATTTAATTTCTTTGCGCAGAGATTTAAAACAAAAAGAATACTCTCATGGCGGCGTTACAGCAGAATATAAGGCACTTGAAGATCAGATAGATAATAAACTGACTAATATGATAAGAAATGCCGGTGCTGATGATTTGGACAAAATAAGCAGACAACTTGCAGATATGAAATCACAGGTTCAAAATGATGCAAGATTGACAGGTTCACTTGAAAAATTAGGTAAAGAAATTGATACGCGCAAGGCATTTTTAAAAGACCAAAAAGGTTCAGTTGAAGGAATTTTGAAAAATGGAAAAGGTTTTGCTGATGCAAACGAATTAGACAAAGTTGTAGATTATATCAAAACTCTTGATTCTGAAAAAGCATTACAGGACATAGATATTTTAAGACGTGGTAAAAAGATGACAGGTCAGCAGAAAAAAGTTTTGGATAATGCAATTGAAAGTAAAAAAGCTGAATTAGCACAAGCCCAAAAGGAAATTCCTGCTCAAAATCGTGTTGCTGAAGAAACTCCAAAAGTGGATGAAGCAAAACCAAATGAAACATTAGAAACCCCACAAGTAAAACCAGAAAAGATAATCGATGATGTTAATTCAATCAATATATCTGAAATTCCATCTCAATATAAAAATTTATGGTCGAATTGTAAAGAAAGAATTTCTCAAATTACAGAGGAATTAGTGGATTTTAAAGGCGATATAGATGCGTTGCTTTTAAAATGTAATAATCTATTTAGTGATTTAAGAAAAATTGCAAGCAATACAAGTAGCAAAGTTAAAGAACAAATTGAAAAAATAATTAGCAATATACAGTCAATGCTAAATCCAAAAAGATTATCTACAACCATTGAAAATTATACTCCGGTTATCACAACCAAACAATACGTGGAAATGTCACAAATTGCGAACAGTATAAATGGTGTCAAGAATCTTGATAGTTTAAATAAATTACAAGCCTTGCTTGATAAAATACCTGAATGTCAACAAAAATCGTTGTTACAAAATCAATTAAAACAAAAATATCAGCAAATAGGTGTACAAATAAATGTATCAAATAATATATCAAATATAAGAGATTTTTCTTCACAGACAATAGGTACACAATTACCTAAAAATGAAGGAGTTTTATTAAATGGTAATGAAAATTTATGTTTATCAAATTTTGATTTGGATTTAAGTTCTCCTGAAATAAGAACAAAATTAGAAACAATGAACGATGGAGATGTAATATCTGTTGGACGTAATGTTTCAGGCAAAAATGACATCAAGATTAATGACAATTTTGATACTGTTTCAGGTCGCCATTTAGAAATTAAAAAAGTGGGAAATCAATTTGTAGTTACTGATACATCTTTAAATGGAACAAGTATCGGTAAATCCTTAGCAAATGTCTCAGATGAAATAAAATCTACATTTGGACACCAAACAGTTAAAAACTTTGCTGATTTGAAACCAGGGGATATTACAACAGTAACTAAAGGTGATATTAGATATACCGTATCAAATCAAAATGGAAAGATACAAATTGTACAAGCAATTAAAACAACACCAACTTTAAATAAATCATTAAAATTTGATAAATATAAAATGTCAAGCAGATGCCCAAGCGGAGAAGCGAATCCAGGAAAATCAATGGGTGAACTTTTAACTCCGCAACAGAAAAAAGTTTACTCAGATTCTATGGATGCTTTTGAAAGATCAAAAAATAAAAGAGTTCAACATAATGCAAATAATATTTTGACAACAGATAATTTATTACACGGTACAAACATTGATGCATTATTAAGCAAAGACGGAATTTTAAATAACGGACTTGTGCCAAGAGAGATCAGCGGTAACAGTTCTGCACATTTTTCAGATGGTACAGTTCCAGATACATTAACTCCTTTGTGTTCTGATGTATGGGATATAAGAGAAAGTGCATCTATTAGAGATTATTTTGATGGTAATAACTCGCATTGGTTAAATAAAGGAGAATCAAATTTTTTACCGAATTCTCATCATACAGCTGCAAAAGTTGTAATCGTGTTTGATAAAAATTCTATTGATCCTACAATTATAGATAATTCTTTTGGAGTAAACAACTCAGGTCGTAGTGTACTATTTGAAAACGGCAATATGAGTCGTGGACACAATTATCCTACACATAGAGCTGTTCCAATTGGTATGCCTTCTAATAGCATTGATAGAATAATCATTGATACACGTCAAGTTAGTAAATCAGAAATAAAAGCTATACAAAAAAAGATACAATCATTAGGTTTAGATATAAAATTATATGATTTAGAAGGAACAAAATTATCATAATTATTTTTTTAGAGTTATTCATATAAGACATAAAACCAAAATAGACTATAATAGTGGGGTTGTAGAATGTGAATATATGCCATTATAAACATTACTAATCATATACGAAGAAATCAGGTTGGGTTTTGTCTAACCTGATTTTTTAATAATTTGAAATTTAGGCTAATAAATAATATAATTGATTTAAGTTATAGCATTTAGTGTAACAAAATTCTATGAATAAAAAAAAATCGATTTATATAATATTATTTGCTTTTATAATTACTTTACTTTGTAATGGCATATATTTATATACGAATTTTCCATATTTATTAACAAGATATAAAAACAATCATTTTGGATATCCAATTACTGATTTTAATTTTTACAATTCATATTTAGGTAATGTTTATAATGGAATTATTCTGTGGGATAAATTAGTTATTGTATTAATAATCAGTTTTTTTATTGTATATATTTATTCAAAATATTTGGCAAAAAAAATTGATATTAAAAATTATAGTAATGCAAAATTAGAAGATAAAATTTTTATAATAATTTTTTTGATATTTTTATTATTGCCAATGTCAAGATTTGATTATAGAAAATATGCCCTGTTTGAAAACAGAAAATTGGCAAAATTCCCGAAAATTGTTAAATATGCTGAGTTAAATAAAGATTATTTCAAAGAGTTTAGTAAATATGTTGAGGACAGATTTTTTACAAGATCATTGTTAATTAGTATATATAAAGAAGTTATTTATAATTGTGCAGTAAGATTTCCGCATGGTAACAGGAGGTTTGTTGATAAGAAAACCAAATGGCTTACACGTTATTATACGCCTCCTGTCTATAAAATAAAATTAAAAGATAATTATTATAAATTTGTTGTTGATATAAAAAATAATCTCAGAGCTTTTAATAAGTATTGTAATAAAAATAATATAAAATTCTATATTCTTATTTTTCCTGAAAAAGCCTCAATTTATCACCCTTATTCGGTAAAAAATTATAATGATGAGGGTATAAAAGAATTTATAAAAACAATAAATTCTAATAATGATTTGAATTTAATTTTTCCGATGGATGAACTTCAGAAGGCATCTAAAGGTAAAGAATTATTGTATTACAAGACTGATCATCATCTCACTAATGATGGAATTTATATCGGTTATAAATCGCTAATGAATGAGGTGCAAAAAGATTTTCCTGATGTAAAAATATTGAATAAAAATGATTTTGTAATCTTGCGAAATCGTTTAGTAAAAAATGGTTTATATGGTCACTATTTATTAGGAGAAGTTTGTAGCGGTGCGAATTTAACTAAAATGCAATGTCAAAAACATTTAGATAATGAATATGCTTATTATTTTCATAAAGATAATGTGCACTTAAAATCTAAAATATTACCGTTACAAAATAATATTGTCCGAGTTTATGAATACAATTCAGCTCCAAAATATAAAGCTTTATTTATGGGAAATTCCATTGTTGATGCAATGCCTGTTTTTACTGCATATACTTTTAGTGATGTTTATAATTTACGGCTGAATTCTGCATATGCGGGCAGAAGAATTGGAGCATATGAGGAACAATACAAAATTTTAAAAAATTATCAAAATTTTATTGAAAAATCTAAACCGGATATGATTATTTTTGTTATGGGTTATGACATTGTCAAATATTTGGTTCATGTGATGGATTTAGAGTAATTTATAAAATTTGTTTTAATTTTTGTAGAAATATGAAAAATTGGTATATTATTTTAAAACTGTTATAATATTAAATATTTATTGAATATTATTTAAGGAGAGTGTAATGCTTTTTTCATCCATAACATTTATATTTTTATTTTTACCTATACTATTATTTCTTTGTCTTATAACAAAACAAAAATACCATAATATAATACTTTTACTTGCCAGTATATTATTTTATGCGTTTGGAGAACCGAAATATGTTCTGATTATGCTTTCTATTATTTTAATAAGTTATATCGGAACCTTATTGATAGATAAGTTCAGGAATTTTAAGAAACCGCTTTTATTTCTGACAATATTGTCAAATTTATCTTTTCTTATATATTTTAAATATTTCAATTTTATTATAGAAAATTTTAATTCTTTGAATATTTATCATATTGATATAGTAAAAATTGTAATGCCTATAGGGATATCTTTTTATACATTCCAGGCTTTAAGTTATGTAATTGATGTATATAGAGAGGAAGTAAAAGTTCAGAAGAATTTGTATAAACTTGCATTGTATATTTGCCTGTTCCCGCAATTGGTTGCAGGGCCTATTATAAAGTATCATGATATTTCTGATGCAATTGATTCAAGAGAAATAAATTTTGATTCCGTAAATATTGGTGTAAAAAGATTTATTATTGGTTTATCAAAGAAAATGTTAATAGCAAATACTCTTGGATTAATAGCTGATAAAATATTTGAACAGCCTGTAACTGCTTTGCCGCATTTTGTAAGCTGGCTCGGAGCATTTGCATATACATTTCAATTATATTTTGATTTTTCAGGATATTCAGACATGGCTATCGGTTTAGGGTTAATATTTGGATTCAGGTTTATGGAAAACTTCAATTATCCGTACATATCAAAATCTATAACCGAATTTTGGAGAAGATGGCATATATCACTATCAACCTGGTTTAAACAGTATGTTTATATCCCGTTGGGGGGTAACAAAGGTACAAAATTGACAACGGTAAGGAATTTGGGAATAGTTTTTTTGCTGACAGGTATCTGGCATGGCGCGGCGTGGACTTTTATTGTTTGGGGTATTTGGCATGGGACGTTTATAATAGTAGAAAAATTATTAAATATAAAAGAAATTGATGAAAAATGTACAAAAATTTGGCAGATTGTTTTGCGGCATATATATTGTATTTTGATTTTCACTATCGGTTGGGTAATTTTCAGAAGCCCTGATTTGCATTATGCAATAAACTACATAGGTAATATGCTGGGATTAGTTTCCATAAACGAAAAGAATATTGTTTACGACATAACATATTATATTGATGTTTATGAAATTATCATGTTTGTTGCCGCAATATTGTGTTCTATTCCGATATTTAAAAATATACTTCAACCCAAAAGTACATTTAAGAATATTTGTTTAAATATCTGGTTGTTGATGTTATTTATATTATCTGTGTCAGCAATAGCTATGAATACATATAATCCGTTTATTTATTTCAGGTTCTAATTTATGATAAAAAATAAAAAAATATTTATATCAGTTTTTATTGTATTATTGGTTACATTTTTTTGTAACTGTAAATACTTTTTTGCAGGGACAGAAAATCAATTATCACAATACAAAAGAACTCATATAAGCCATTTATATTCTACATTTAAATTTAACAGTGATTATTTTCGGAAAGTATATTATGGGATTATTCTTTGGGATAAATTTATAGCAATTCTTATATTGGCTCTTTTAGTTGCTAAAGCATTCGGGAGTGATATAAATGATAATATTTCTTTAAAATTTTCACTAAAAGATAAAAAAGAAGATAAGATTTTTGTTTTTATATTTCTAATGCTTTTGTTAATCCCTGCATCAAGGTTCAATAATAGTGTGTCTGACCCTTATGAAAATAAAAAGTTAGCAAACTTCCCCAACATAGTATATCATGAGAATAAGGTCAAAGATAATTTATTAGTGGAAAATAAAAATAACAAATCAGATAAAAAAGAAGATAAAAATATTAAATTTAATAATTTATATTTCAAAAAATTAGAAAATTTTATTGATGATAGATTTTATACAAGACCTTTATTAATTCATATAAATCGTGATATGGTATATAATTTGTCTGTCAAATACCCGCATTATGAAAAGAAAGTTATTGATAAAAAGACTAAATGGTTGTGGTCATACCAATCTTTTGTTTCTTATCGGAAACAAAAAAGTAAAATTGGTTATAAAAAATTGTTAAATGAAATTTATAATGGTTTATCAGGGTTTAAGCAATATTGCCATCATAATAATATAAATTTTTATGTTTTAGTATTGCCTGATAAAGAATCAGTATATCATCCGCCATTTTCGCAAATAAATTTTGATGATGATTATATAAAGTTTATTCGTGATATAGACACACATGGGGAGTTTGATATAATTTTTCCTTTAAAAGAACTGCAAAAAGAAGCAGATAAAGGGGAATTATTGTACTATAAAACAGAACATCATTTGACAGATGATGGTATGTATATTGCGTATAATCTATTAATGCAAAAAATAAAAGCAGATTATCCTGATATTCACATCACAAAAAAGAATGAGTATAATACAATTCAAAACTATTATATAAGGAGTGATAACAGACGTTCTTTTTCTCTTGGTTATTCATGTCATGTATCAGGTTTGACAATTCAACAATGCGAACAATTTCATAATTATCTTTACACATATTATTCACATAAAAATGTTTCTGAATTGAAATCAGAAATCGTACGAGAGCCACATCTTTTAATGGAAAAATTTCATTATAACAAAGGAGCTGATTACAGAGTTCTATTAATAGGAAATTCTAATATTGAAGCTTTATCTAATTTCCTACCGTATTCATTTAAAGATGTTTATAAGCTGAGGTTGAACGGACCTGAAAAAATTGCGATAAAAGATCATTATAAAATTCTAAAAAATTATAAAAAAGAGATAGAAGAATTCAAACCCGACATTATTATATTTTGTACCGGATATAATGTATTCAGAAATGCAAGTGATTTAGTATTGCCTTAAATTACGCATTAAAAGTTTTGAAAGAAGATTCAACGTTTTTGGAAATGACTTTTTTAACTGCATCCATTTCTGTTGAAATTGCATTTTCTTCTGTATCAAGTTGTTTTAGTTTTAATTCTAATTGTTTATCCTGTTGTTGGACAATTTCAAGTTTTGAATTTATTTCCTGAATTTTGTGATCATATTCGTGCTGAGCATAATTGTATTGATTCATTGCATCATTGTACGCTTCTTCATCAGTTGTTGTAGTTGTTGTTAAGTTATAAGTACGGGTAACCGCTTCTTTGTCATTTGATGCAGGTTCAAGTTCAATAGTAATAGCAACATATCTTCCTGATGAATCTTTTTCAACAGTTGCATTTTTATGTAAGATTTCTCTTGTTTGAGTTGTTGAACCAAGTGAGTAACAAGGAATACTGCCTAAATTTTTGTTATTGTATTTTGCACTTTGAGATAATTCACTGTAAGCATATAAATATGGCTCATAATTACCTGTTGTCGTATTTTTAATATATCTGATATAGAAATCACCGTCATCTCCGGTTTTTTCCTGTACCATTTTTAATAAGTATTCTTCATTTTGTAATAATGCTGTTCTTTGATCTGTACTTAAAGAGTTCCAATATTCATCATTAGTTTTTGTTATATCAGTATCATGATTGTGAAATGCTACTGAAGAACCTGTTACAGAAACACTTCCGCCAACTGCAGTGTCTCCATTATCAATTGCACCTTCATCATCGGCATCAAAAGGTACGCTGAAACTTTTTGCCCTTGAAGAAGATTGAACAGATTGTATTTGTGTCAAATCAGTTATATAAACTCTTTCACTCGTGATAGGATTACCATCGTCATCTAATTTATGGTGTTTTCCATCAACCACACCGACAAGTGAAGGATTATAACTCTCATCTTCTGTTGCTATAATATATTCACTTTCATTTATTGTTACAGGAGTTTTCTGTTCAATATCACTTGCAGCATATATTTTATTAGAGTTTCCAACAAAATATTTTAATACAGGAGTTCCGCCTGATATATCATAATATTTAATCATACTTTCTTCATAAGAAGATAAGCTTCCTGCACCTTTATTGTAATATGGATTATTGTCATCATCATAGAATACTTCATATCTTGTAGTTGTTCCGTCTTCTTCTACATCAATATAGTATTGATAATTATTAGTACCAGCTTCTCCGGAGCCCTCATCGGTTCCGGGAGTTCCACCTGTGCTGCCTGTACCACTTGTAGTACCTGAACCGGCAGTTCCGCTTGAAGAAGATGAAGCAGTTGTACCATCAGGACCTACACCGGCTTTTCTTAATACAGAGTTCCCGATAGAATATGTATCACCATTTTTCTCAACCAGACTTGAAGCTGCAGGAACTATTGCATAATCATCCTGCCATTCTTCAACATAGTTTACAACATATCTGTTATTTGCTCTGCCTTCGGTTGTTGTATCAGGCAACAATGAAGTAAGGGTATTAGTCATTGCACCATCATTGAAGGTATATGATACTTTTGTATAATCATCAATAGATGGAGGTGTCGGGACTGTCATATTACACAATTCACTGTAATAACTTGCAGATTCATTTGATAATGTTGTTCTTTGCTGGTTAATTTGTTGTCCTTCAAATTCAACATTGTTCTTTCTTGCTGTTAAACTTAAAAATCTTGCTTGTGATGCTGACATTCCCATGACAGTTTTCCTTTCGTCTTATTTTCTTATTATTTTTCATGTCGGCATTTTAAATATAATCTTTAATAATTTTGGCAGAATGTAAAGAAATGTAACATAAATTAAAGTTTTATAAGTTTTTGCCGTTACAAGTCATAAGATAAGGAGTATTGTACATGCAAATATCCAATAATTTATTGAGCTTGACCTTATATAAAAGCCAATGCAAAGCCCTTGAAGAAGTTGAAATGAATACCATTCAGGATACAGAGGCATTGGATAATACTGCCGCTGAAAGTGCTGTAACAATACCTGCAGCATCTGTTCCAAAAGCAAATAAATCCATGCTGACTGCAGATATCAAATCTGCAATATACAACTATTGCCATCCAACTGTAACCGGAGTAACAAATTCTTCCTATGGAATGGACTTTAATTCAATATGCACAACTTTAGGAATAGGTCCTAATTCGACAATAACAAAAGCCGATTTAACAAAACTTACACGAGATGATACAAAAGAAGATTCTAACAACGATTTTTTCGGAGCATTAAACCGAGCATTTTCTTACCTTAAACCGGAAGATACAATATCATATAATGATTTGATGTTATTTTTCATGCGCGGGGCAGGAAATGACGGGAATCTCAATTTCAGCGAATATCAAAATGTCGTAAACCAATATTCTGACATTGTTCAAAAGCAGTATGATGCCTGTAAAACTCCTCAGGAAAAACTTGAATTTGCACTGGAAAAAACCAGAGATTATTTGACTGAATCTTGTATGGATTTACAGCTAATGGCATTAGAGAGATTAACAACTACAGTTGCATCAGAGAATGTTCCAGATCCTGATACTGAAACATATACAGATGCGGTAAAGCAAGTAGCCAATGTCGGTCAAATTGCATTTGCAGATTTAGGCGGTTACAAAAACGGAAGTATAACTCTCGGTTCTTATGCAACTACAAGATATGCATCTGATCATTACAAATCTTCAGATGTTATTATGTGGGCAGGTGATAGCGATGGAGAATGGTATGACTCAGAGACAGATGAAAAAGGATGGAATGACGGGGGTATTACGCTAAATTCCAGATATTATCTTGATAGCTCTCATAATGAATGGTATAAAATAGTTGAAACTTTTGTGCACGAATTGACTCACGCAACAGCATTTTATTATTATGTCTATAATTCATCAACAGGGAACGTAGGTTTTAGCCGACGTGGTATTGATTTTATGTTAGAAAAAGGACTTATTAACCAAACTCAATATAATAAGTTTAGTTCACTAACAGATGCAGACTGGCCTGAGTATATTGCTCTTGTAAACTCAATGTGGGATGAATGGGCTGCTTATACAACATCCTGCAATTATTGGGATAGCATTGGCGGAGATGTGTTTAACAGTAATCAAGATTTGGCAGTAAACGGGCCGCAGGAACAGAGTGCAATAGATCAGCATTTAATTGATACAGATTATGATAAATATGTTGATGGAGTCTGGACTCAGGTTCCTGACCCGATGGAATATTTTAACTGGGATTATGACAAATTCCAAAATATGTTCTATTTTGATCTTAATGCTTAGGATGTGTTCACACAAATCGTCATCCTGAGCGTTAGCGAAGGATCTCATAAATTTTAAAAGCTTTGAGATTCTTCGGCTAAAGTCTCAGAATGACAATATTATAAAATTTTGTGTGAACACACTCTAGTTAAACAATTCTGTTTTCCTTACTGCCGCATAGAACACTTGTTGCATTATTTAATGACATCTGAACAATTTTGGCATCAGAAACATCCTTGCCGACATCCACATTTACAACTGCAATATTACGTTCTAAACACGCTTTAACATCAATATGCTTTATATCTTGTGAGCGAGTGACAATCACTCTCAAATTTTGAAAACTTTTCAGTACATCATCACTAATGATTGAATGCGTATAAATATTTAATGCTGTTGTTCGCTCAAGATCCTGAGATTCAATTTCTTTGACTGTCTTTCTGTTTAAACTCTTTGAAAGAAATTTTATATCAAAATTGGTTACCTTATTTTTTTCGAGATACTGTTTTTCACTATCTTTCAAATCAAAAAAAAGCATTTTACAAACCATAATTATACTCCTGCGAAATAATAAATACAAAGATATTTTGAGGTATTTTACAATATTTTCCATTAGATAAAAGTCCTATATTTAAAAATAAATACAGACCAAAAAGACAATGAAAAACCAATAAAAAACTTATATTATAAAAATATAAATTTATTACACCCGCATCGTTCGGTTACACCGCGACTTCAGCGGACATGCAACAAAGGAACGAGGTGTAAAGCGGAAATAAACAGACGATATTTGCATGATACGTTATTTGTTTCCGTAAAAAGGCATGACTTTAGGGATATAGTCATGCCTTTTTGTTTTAAGGCATGCTAATTTTAACGAAAATAATGAATATTTTACAAAACTTAATAAAACAAAAACAATGCTAAAAGCATGTCTTGACATGGTTTTCAGCATACCCGCTGAGTGCAAAACCATGTATTGACATGGTTTTACCCATGAAGCAAAACCGCTAAAGCCCGCATGACTAGGGATTTAAGGGTACGTTACAAAACTTAATAAGTGCATGATTTCCTCTTGAAAAAATTATCTTATTTTCTATAATGTTGTTATAGAGTTCAAAGTCATTGATTTGACTGGCTTTAGGGGAGATATGTTGATATATCCTTTTTAGGAATATCGACTCACTTGGTGTACAAAACTAATGGAGATTATATAATTGTTAAGAAGTAGAGATATGGGTAGGGCAGTTGCAGTAAGACGTTGGACAACTACTGCAGTTGAATGTTATAAAAGAGGATGTAATTGCGAAGGATGTTTTTATCAGTCATTTTTTAGCGGATCCTCACAAAAATGTCAGATGAAAGCATCTGTTTTAGAACTTGTCAGAGTCATTGGGACTCCTGATGTAGAATTACCTCAGATTTTATCGGAGGAATAAGACTTTAAAAATTGTCTTGAATGTGTTATAATAACAAAGCGACATGTAAAATCGGAGGTAATTATGCACATTCATGTTAACGGTAAAAATATTGAAATTACCGATGCTATTAAAGCTTATGTAAAAGAAAAAATCGGCAAAGTTGCTGCTCGTTATGACCAAATTCAGGGGATTGACGTTGTTTTGACAGTTATCAAAAATCCGTCTGCAGAAGGGAAACATATTGCAGAACTCACCTGCAAAACAAATTCCGGAACTATTCACAGCGAGGAAGCCGCAGAATCTATGTATGCAAGTATCGACTTATTAGCCGATAAATTTGCAAGACAGGTTACTAAATTTAAAGATAAAAATATAGCTTCAAGCAAAGAATCTATCCGTAATGTGGTTGAAACAGCGGAAGAAGAAACAGAAGAAGTATAAGATAAAAATTATTAAAAGAAAAAAGCGGGAATTTTAATAAATTCCCGCTTTTTGTATATTATTTTCGTAACGAACTATTCACTACTCACTTAATTTCCTATCCAATAACAGGCGGATTAAATACTCTTGTTGCAAGTTCTTTATCCAATGCCAAAAGTCCCTGTTTATCTTCGCCTATAAGCTCTAATTTAGCAAGAACTCCGCCAACGCTTGCTTCTTCTTCAACCTGTTCTTTAATATACCAATTTAAGAAAATCAAAGCTGCTCTGTCTTTAACTTCATCTGCAATATCTGCCAGCGCATTTATTCTTGATGTTACATACTGTTCATGTTCAAGTACCTGCTTAAAGATTTCTAACGGAGTTGAACCTTTAATTTCCGGTTTATCAATTGCTCCAAGATCAATTTGACCGCCACGTTCCAAAACATAGTTATACATACCTTCAGCATGAGCTCTTTCTTCCTGAACCTGAATATCAAACCAATTTACAAAACCTTCCAAATTCATATCCGCAAAACGTGCTTTCATAGCCAGATACAAATATTCAGAAAAATATTCCTTGTTAATCTGATCATTAAATGCTGCTTCCATTTTTTTGTCAATTGCCATAGTTACCTCCTTTTTAGTTGTTAAGTAATTAAGTAGATAAGTAGTTAAGTTCGTTTCAAAAATTAGTCATTTTCAATATAGTGCTATCATAATTACTATTAATAATCTGATATGAACTTATCTACTTATCTACCTATCTACTTATTTTCTTTAATTGTTTTTACTATTTCTTTTGCAAGAGCTTCAATTTCTTCTCTTTGAGTTGGTTTCAATGAGGATTTAACAGTAATTTTATTTCCGATAATTTCAGTATTTTTCCACTTGGAAACAATTTCCGTTATAAGATTCCCTGCCGTTATTGCCCACGAACCATTTTCAATTATCGCAATTTTACGATTTTGGAGATTATGAGCGCTAATATCGTGCAATAAATTTTCCATATTCACAAAAATCCCCATATTATAAGTCGTTGTCGCAAAAACTATATGAGAATACTTAAATGCATCAGAAACAATATATGACGGATGTGTAACTGATGCATCATACATTTTGATATCCTTTACACCCAATTTTGCAAGTTCACCTGATAAAATTTCTGCGGTATTTTGTGTATTACCATATACAGAAGTATAAGCAATAAGTACCGATTTAATTTCCGGCTCATAAGCAGACCATTTTTGATATTTATCGATAAATATATTTAAATCTTTTCTCCACACATAACCATGAAGCGGACAAATCATATTTATCTCAATTGCGGCTGCTTTTTTAAGCAAAGCCTGAACCTGTGGGCCATATTTGCCTACTATATTTGTATAATATCTTCTGGCTTCATCCATATATCTATGTTCAAAATCAACTTCATCAGCAAAAATATTTCCGTCAATTGCACCAAAACTACCAAAAGCATCAGCGGAGAATAAAATTTTGTCTTGAGCATCATAGGTAACCATAACTTCAGGCCAATGAACCATTGGAGCCATAACAAATGTCAATTTATGTTTTCCGGTTTCTAAGACATCACCTTCTTTTACAATAACAAATTGATCTTGTGAAATTGAAAAATCGAAAAATTGTGAAATCATAGACTGAGTTTTTGCATTACAAACTATTTTTACATCGGGATACTTTGTTACAATACTTTGAAGTTCGGCACAATGATCAGGCTCCATGTGGTTAATAACCAAGTAATCTAACTTCCTTTCATTCAAAACATGCTCAACATTCTCAAAAAATTGATGGGCAACCACTTTATCGACAGTATCTAAAAGAACTGTTTTTTCATCCAAAATTATATAAGAATTGTATGAAACACCCAAAGGGACATCATACACGCCTTCAAAAAGTGAAATCCTTCTGTCATTAGCTCCAACCCAATAAATATCCTGAGTAATTTTTTTAGTATTATACATTGTTCTCTCCTTAATAACTTTAATTAATAATATCACAAACTACATAATATATGTTATAAGCATAACGCAATAACATATATTAAATAAAATAAATATATTGCCCCATTTCTTTGACCGCAAAGAAACGGGGCACAAAGCGGATTGCGAGCTGAGGCTGGAGCAGATTTTGGCTGTGCCCTATGGCACTATGCCAAAATGCGGAATGCCGTTTAAGGCGAGCAACCAAGCAGAAACTCCTGCCCTGCGCTATGAGCAATCATTATTATCAGGTCGTTATACAAGCGCGCCGTTGTCCTTAGGCGCGCTAAGAGATTTTTGCCGGAAGGCAAAAACAATTATTACTGCGTCAGCAGTCTTATGCCGCCGCAGGCGGTATTGCTATTTTGCGTTTTTCTCTTTCTTTGGTTTATTTCTTTTTCTTTTACTCGCAATAAAAGAGAAAGAAATAAACATTCATATAACATATATTATGTAGTTTCGTTACATTTCTTCATGATTTCATGAAAATAATTTGCCACATACATGAAAATGTAATAGTATGATAGTGGATAGTGTGTTGTTTTATAGGGATAGGTAAAATGATAAAAGAAAAGACAAACGAGAGAACTTTAACTCCTCAAGAGGTAAGATCAATACTCAAAACAGATAATAAAGAAATCGTTGAATTATGCAAAAAAGCCTCTATCAGACCAAAGAAAAATGAAAAAGGATATACCTATTTTTCTTATGATGAAGTAAAAAATTTACGCAAAGTTCAAGCTCAAATGAACGGAGTTAGCGATCCGATTACATCAAAATCAACTGCAGTTGCAACGGCCGGTAATTCAGCAAATCCTGCAATCAGAAGCATTTTGAATTCTTTACAGGATTTGGAAACAAAATTGAGCGAAAGAATTTCAAAAGTTATTGATGAAAAACTTGAAGGAATGGATGATGTAGTTGTTGAACTTATCAGATGCAAAACTGACAATGAAACTCTGAAACAAAAAATTGTAGATTTAAATAAAGAAATCTATCAGTTAAAAAATGAATTAAACAGCTATAAATCTGTTGGTTTTGGGTTGTACAGAAAAAAAGAAATCTATATTTGGGAATAGGCTAAGAGTGAATAGAGAATGGTGAATAGGGAATGGTCAGTTATGGCTATTAATATATTGGACCGTTTCTGAAAATATTTTATCTTATATAGCCGATTCACAATTCACGACTCACTTTTTACATATAAAAAGAGGATATTAAGATGGCAGCAAAAGATACACCTGAAGTAAATATTAGTGAAGAAAGAAATAAAGCATTAAAACTTGCTATTGAAAAAATTGAAAAAGATTTTGGCAAAGGTTCTATCATGAAGCTTGGTGATAAAGCAACAGTAAGCGTTGATTCTATCCCTACAGGCGCATTATCACTGGATGTTGCCCTTGGTATCGGCGGAATTCCAAGAGGACGTATTATAGAAGTATATGGCCCGGAATCATCCGGTAAAACAACATTAGCACAACATATCGTTGCAGAATGTCAGAAAAAAGGAGGGATTGCAGCTTATGTCGATGCCGAACACGCACTTGATCCTGAATATGCAAGAAACCTCGGTGTTGATGTCGATAATTTGTTAATTTCTCAGCCTGATACAGGGGAACAGGCACTTGATATTACAGAAGAACTCGTACGCTCAGGAGCAGTAGATATAGTTGTTGTCGATTCTGTTGCAGCATTAGTTCCAAAAGCCGAAATTGAAGGCTCAATGGAAGACCAGCAAATGGGCTTGCAAGCACGCTTAATGTCTAAAGCATTAAGAAAACTTACAGGTGTTATTGGGAAAACCAATACGACAGTTATTTTTATTAACCAATTAAGAATGAAAATTGGCGTCATGTATGGCAATCCTGAAACAACAACAGGCGGAAATGCTTTGAAATACTATTCATCAGTCAGAATGGAAATCCGAAAAACTGAAACTTTAAAAGGCGATGACGGAGAAGTAGGTATTCACGTTCGTGTCAGAGTATTGAAGAATAAAGTTGCACCTCCATTCAGATCTGCAGAATTTGATATTATTTTCGGGAAAGGAATTTCTAAAATCGGTAATATTTTAGATGTAGCAGTAAATCTGAATATTGTAAATAAAGCCGGAGCATGGTTCAGTTTTAATGATGAAAAACTTGGTCAGGGACGTGAAAAAGCAAAAGAATATTTAGAACAGAACCCTGATATACTTGCTCAGGTTGAATCACTTGTTAGAGAAAAATTAGCAGAATAATATTTACAGATAAATAAACATATCTTTACAAAACTTAATAAAAGGCTAAAAACATGCAATTACTTGATTTTGCATGTTTTTATATATATGTAGGTTAAAAAATAGGTTAGTTTAAAAATTTAAAGGTAGGTTAGTTATGGGATTTCTAATGTTTACGGCAAGAGTCCACGACTTGGCTCGTCAGAAGTCTGACACCCAGTACAAGCTCTTGAAAATTTCAAGGAAACTCAGAGATTTGCAACAGTACGCCGCAATGGTTGGAAATGGCAACATCTCAATCGGGGATTTGTTAAGTTCTCCGGGATCAATGATGGGAAGGTCAATGGCATATATCGGTTATGCACATAATACCGCAATGCAATATATGCAAATGAATGCCCCAATGATGCAAATGATGTATCAACAGCAAATGGGAGGAGCAATGCAAAATCCTCAACAAATGCAACAAATGCAAAATTACATCATGCGTTCATTGTACATCCAGGGCAGAGAACAAGCAGCACAGGAAGAACAAAAAAATTTAAAAGTAGAAGAAGGAAAACTTGCTCAGGAGCAAGAAACTCTCAAAACTCTCTTAGACGAAATCACTCAGGAATTACAAGAAGCTAAGAAAGCCAGAGATGAAGACGTAAAAATGATGGCTCCTAAATATACGGCAAACGCATAAATAAAATTTTAAATTAACTTACCCTATAATAAACTAACCCTACAAGAGGAGATTTGAAAATAATTTTCAAATCCCCTCTTTAATTATTAATTGTTCAGCGCATTAAGTTTTGTAACAACCTGTTTAATAACATGCAATTTTATATATAAAAAATACTTTATAAGTATATAAGAAGTATATAATTTCAAAATTATATAACTACTACCTTCTACTTTCTACCTACTAACCTTTTACACGAGGAATTGTAACAGATTCCAAGGAAGCTTCTTTTTAAAAGAGGCTTTTTTTTTGCTTATGGCGTATAAAGATTGAGTATGATTAATTTCTGAAAAGAACTTAACTACTTATCTACTTATCTACTTATCTGCTAATTTCTCATGTTATAATGATAACAAAAGGAGTACTGACATGAAAATCGCAATATATCCGGGCAGTTTTGATCCCGTAACTTACGGACATTTAGATATTTTAAAAAATGCATCAGAAATATTTGACAAAGTTATAATCGCAGTCGCACATAATGGAGCAAAAAATGGTTTCTTGTCAGTAAAAGAACGTGTTGAACTCATAAAAAAAAGCGTTAAAGATTTGAAAAATGTTGAGGTTGATTTTTTTGAAGGTCTTACAGTTGAATATGCAAAAAAACATGGTGCGAATGTTTTAATTCGCGGTTTGCGTGCAGTTTCAGATTTTGAGTTTGAGATGCAGTTATCTCAAACAAACAGTGCCTTATGTGATGAGATTAAAACGGTATTCTTGACTACAAAACCGGAATACAACTTTATATCTTCCAGCACCATCAAAGAAATTTTGGAAAATGGCGGAGATATTTCAAAATTTGTTCCTGAGCCCGTATTTAACTACTTAACCTCAAAAAAAAAATAAATAATAATCATGTTAAGATTGTATAATCTTAAAATCTGAAATTATTTGACAATTAAAAAATGCTTATGTAATATATTATTATTAAAATAAATGCGAAAGGGATAAAGGGATATTAGCATGCCTCAAAGTGAAGTGTATGAATTGTTAAAAATGCTTGAAATAGCGTTAGAAGATGGATTTGCGATTTCAAAATTTGCTATTATAAATAAAAGAGAATTTGAAACCTTAATAGACAGGATATATGCAGCATTACCGCCTGAAGTTCAGGAAGCACGTGTATTTATGAAAAGAAAAGAAGAACTTCAAAATGAAGTTCAGCAGCAGGCTGCAAAAATTGTTCAGGACGCTCAAAACGAAGCAAACAGACTTGTATCAGAGTCCGAGTTAAGAAAGGCTATTGAACGTGACGGCATAAGGCTAAAAAATGAAGTTGTTGCCGAGATGGAAAGTATCAAACACGTTTCAATGCAAGATGCAGAACAGGTAAGATTACAGGCTACCGAAGAAGCAATGAAAATAAGAGAAGGTGCAGAACTTTATGCAAAACAGGTTCTCACAAGCCTTGAAGATAATTTGACTCAATTACAACAGGTTGTAAAAAATGGTCAAATTTATATGGAACAGATTAAAAATGATTCAGCCTCAAGATATGCCTCAAATGTTCAATCACAAAATAACAGAGGTTGGACAAACAACAAGGATATAAAAAAACTTTGAACAAAAAAAAGACCGAATATCGGTCATTTTTTTTGAGAAGAATTTTGAAATATATTTTGTCAATTTTATTATTATTTGTTTACAATTTATTTGATTTTTTTCATGTTTGATATATTATAAACATATAAGCCGAATTAAAAAAGAATGTGAGGAAACCACATTCTTTTTTAAAGGTCAAAAAAAATAAGTAAAAATAAAGGAAATAAAACAATGGGTATCAAAGGAAAATTAGACAAAATGGTAGTCTTAGCATGTGAAGAATGCAAAGAAAGAAACTACACAACAACAAAAAACAAAAAGACATTAAAAGAAAGAATGGAATTGAACAAATATTGTCCAAAGTGCAAAAAACACACTGCGCATAAAGAAACTAAGTAAAAGTAAATTGTGAATTGTGAGGTGTGAGTTGTCGTTATCAGTGCTTTCGCACTTTTTGTAACCAACAAATTTGTAAAGGTCAATTCACTATTCACAACTCACGATTCACACATATGCGTCCTTAGTTCAGTTGGTAGAACGTCGGTCTCCAAAACCGGATGTCGAGGGTTCGAGTCCTTCAGGGCGCGATTTAAATAAAGGGTTAAACAAATGATGAATGATAATTCAGATAAAAGTAAAAATGAAACAATTGAATCCATAAAAGCCTATTTTAAAGGTGTAAAGGCTGAGTGGGGCAGAATTAGCTGGCCTGAACGCAGACAGATTGTAGCAGAAACAGCTTTTGTAATTGTTATCGTTTTCTTTTTTACAGTTGCTATTTATTTAATAGATTTACTTTTTAAAGGACTTTTAAGTCTTATCCAATAAATGTTAAACAGAACCGAAAATTAAAAAGGTGGCTTATGACAAACGAAGAAAAAACAATGGAAGAACAACTAAACGAAGACATCGCTGAAGAAAAAGCGTTGGAACAGGCTGAAGCAGAAGAGCATGAAGCTAAAAAGAACAAGAAAAGATGGTATATTGTACACACTTACTCAGGTTACGAAAACAAAGTAAAAGTAAACCTTGAAAAACGTGTTGAATACATGAATATGGGTGATAAGATTTTCAGAATCGAAGTACCTCAAAAAACAGTTGTTCAGGTAAAAAGTGGCAAGAAACAGGAAAAAGAAGAAAAAATCTTTCCGGGCTATGTACTTGTTGAAATGATTATGGATGAAGACAGCTGGTATGTTGTAAGACATACATCAGGGGTTACAAAATTTGTCGGTTCGGTTAAGAAACCTATTCCTGTAAGAGAAAGTGAAATCAAAAGAATATTACACAGAACATCATCTCAGGTTGAAAAAGTTGAACTTGATGTTAAAGTTGGTGATAAAATCAGAATTGTATCAGGACCGTTTGCAGACTTTGATGCAGATATTATCGAAGTTTACCCTGATAAATCTAAACTTCGTGCAAACGTTTCAATTTTCGGTCGTGAAACGCCTGTTGAATTGGAATATAACCAGATAAACAAATTATAATATGATAGTACAAAAACTGTGGAAGAGGTCAAGTCTCGTTATTACCACAAAAGGAGAAAAAAATGGCAAAAAAAGTAGTAGGAAAAATTAAACTTCAAATTGAAGCCGGAAAAGCAAATCCATCACCACCGGTTGGTCCTGCATTAGGTCAGCATGGTGTTAATATCATGGATTTTTGTAAACAATTCAATGCAAAAACTCAGGACAAGGCAGGTTACATTATCCCTGTTATCATTGATGTATATGAAGACAGAAGTTTTACATTCGTAATCAAATCACCTCCGGCTCCCGTATTGATTAAAAAAGCTTTGAATCTTCCAAAAGGCTCAGCAGTTCCTAACAAAGATAAAGTTGGTGAAATTACAAGAGCACAATTAGAAGAAATTGCAAAAACAAAAATGGATGACTTAAACGCTACAACAATGGAAGCTGCAGTAAAAATGATTGCAGGTTCTTGCAGAGCAATGGGCGTAACAGTTAAAGAAGATTAGTACAAAATGGAAGGGTGTAGGTCGGCATTACTATGCCGATAATAAGAACCCGCTAACACCATGAAAGGAAAAATATAATGAGTAAATTAACTAAAAAACAACAAAAAACTCAACAGATGCTTGAAGGCTTTAATCAGCCTGCTACCGCTGTTGATGCGATAAAAAAATTACAAGAAATTTCAAAAGAAGTTTCAAAATTCAATGAAACAGTTGAATGCCACATGAGATTAGGTATTGATGTTCGTCAAGCAGATCAGCAAATTCGTTCAACAGTTGTCTTACCTGCAGGTTTAGGTAAAACTGTAAGAGTTTGTGTTATTGCAAAAGGTGCAAAAGCATCAGAAGCAACTGAAGCAGGAGCAGATTTTGCAGGTGCAGAAGAAATTATCGATAAAATCGCAGGCGGTTGGTTTGAATTTGATACATTGATTGCAACACCTGACTGTATGGGTATGCTCGGTAAACTCGGTAGAGTTTTAGGTCCAAAAGGCTTAATGCCAAACCCAAAAACAGGTACTGTAACAATGGATATTGCAAAAGCGGTTAAAGACGCAAAAGCAGGTAAAGTTGAATACAGAGCCGATAAACAAGGCATGATTCACTGCCCTATCGGTAAAGTTCAATTCAGCGAAGAAGATTTGGTTAAAAACTATGCAACATTAGCTGATGCCGTTTTGAAATCAAAACCATCTTCTGCAAAAGGTACTTTCGTTAAATCAATTTACTTATCAACAACAATGGGACCCGGTATCAAATTAGATCCAAAAACCTTTGCTGCTGAAGTAAAAGAATTGGTTTAGTATAAAATGTAAGTTGGGGTTTCTACCCCAACATTGATTATAGATTTACAAGGCGGGGTTGGTACCCCGCCTTGTAATATATTTCTTTCTCTGTTTAGTGCTGCTTTAATTGATTTGTTGGGCTGAAAGCCCAACTTACAAATTGGTATAAAACGAATAATGAATATAACAAAAAAGCACTTGATTATTAAATCAAGTGCTTTTTGTTTATGCTGCATATTTCATAAAATTCAAATCTTTTAATTTATCTGCAATGATTAAAACATAATCCATTACATTTCTTTCTCCATCAGGTTTTGTTTTTGCTTTTTCAATAAATGTGTCTAAAATCCTGATAGCAATAGTTTTTGCAGGATTTGCTTTATCTTCCTTGCGAGGCATGATACTTTCACCTAAAGTAACTGCTTTTGCAACCGAAGATTTTGGGGCAACTGCACTGGCAGCATACATGGCGGCTTTAACCGGAGCGATGTTCATAGACATAATAAGACCTACCTTTCCATACTATAAATATAACTTTAATGCACTAATTTGCGTATTTTGCGATATCAGGGAGATTGTTTATCCTATTTTGTATAATTACATACCAATCAGCAAGATTTCTTTCTGCAGGAGCTTTGCTTTCTGCCTGTTCCAATGCTCTTTTAAACATCCTTTCCTGCATTTTTTTCATGGGATCTTCATATTTTGGTAAAGTTTCATCCATTACCCAAGGCTTTTTAGGTATAGGTTTTTGTTTTGGAGCAAAAGAATCACAATCACATGCCGGTATAACATGTGCATTTGGACCATACTTTTCTTTTAAATCTTTATCCATTTGGACAAGTTGAGGTGTCCACGGATTTACACGCTGAATACTAGTCATAAATTACCCGCCTTTCCACAGCAAAATATTACCTTACACTTCACTTACATGTTCTTTAAAACTTTTAGCACGCAAAAATTGCCAATATTGCAATAAATTGTTACATTATTTTAATAATTAAGTAATTATACGTTATAATATAAATGGGTATAAATAATGCAAACTGACAATAAAATCGGAGAGAATGTTAATCGTCCCTGGGGATATTACAGAGTAATCGCACAAGGCAGAAATTATGCTGTAAAAGTTATTCACGTTAATACAGGACAAAGTTTATCCGTACAATCTCATAATTACAGATTAGAACATTGGGCAGTAGCCTGCGGGACTGCAAAAGTTATTTTGAATGAGAATGAATTAGTTTTGAAAACCGGACAAAGCATTGATATTCCTGTCAAAGCAATTCATTCACTGCAAAATCCCTTCAAAGAAGATTTAGAAATTATAGAATTACAATATGGTGAAATATTGTCAGAAGATGATATTATTCGTTATTCTGATATATACGGACGCGTTTAAATTTCATCACGAGATGCAATTTTTACATCCCGAAAACCATTTATTAAACTATCTTTAGCGGCAGCACCTTTTTTAAGCATCTTATCAATATGTTCATTGGAAATTAAAACTTCATCCGTACAAGTTCTGTATGCCAAATGAGTCGGGCTTTTACCATCTTTAAGCAAAGTAGTCGGAATTTCTAAATATTGTAATAAATCAATAAATTTGTTCCATATATCCTGACTTTTTTTGGTTTGCTTTGAACCTAACAATACAGCCTGTAAATTTTTATCCTTTAAATCAATATTATTACGTAAAAAATCTAAAACACTACTAAAATGATGATTATACTCGTTTGAAGGACTCAAATGCATTAATAATGCTTTATTCCCATTTGTAATCAGGCAAGCACTACAATCACAGACTCTGTGCGTAAAAACATCTTTTGCAATTCTTGATGTGCCGATAGTCCATGGGAAATCAACGAAATTATCCCGATTAAACGAACTCGTCAATTTATGAAAGTCGGATTGCTTAAGAGGAACTATTTTAGAGGTAAACGAAATTTCTGCCATATATTTTTGATAAAACCAAAAATATAAAAATTTGCGTTGAGTAGTTTTCATAAATTAATGTAAAATAATTGTTAAAGCAAAATCAATAATTTATAATTTATAGTGTAAAAATACAGATAAAAGAAGGAGAGAAATATGATTAGAAAACTTATGGCGTTAATAGCGCTGTTTATTACTTCTGTTGCTCCTGCTTTTGCAAGTGAAGCAGACTTGGTTGTTCCGAGTATCAAGACAATTTCACCAAACAGTTATACATTACTTTTGGTAGGTCTTTGCATTTCATTTCTGGGACTTATTTTTGGTCTTTGGAAATTTTCGGAAGTAAAAAAATTGGAAGTTCACTCTGCAATGGCAGCCGTCGGCAACACTATTTTTGAGACATGCAAAACTTATCTTGTACAACAAGGTAAATTTTTACTTGCATTAGAAATAGTAATTGGAGCTTGTATTGCGTTTTATTTTGGTTATTTACAAGAAATGGGCTGGGCCGGAGTATTAACAATCCTTGGCTGGTCAGTAATAGGTATTTTAGGTTCTTATGCCGTTGCATGGTTCGGTATCAGAATGAACACTTTGGCAAACACAAGAACTGCTTTTGCATCATTAAAAGGTAATCCTTTGAATATTCTCAATATTCCTTTAAAAGCAGGTATGAGTATCGGTGTTTTACTTGTATCTGTTGAACTTATTATGATGCTTACCATTTTATTATTTGTACCAGGTAAAATTGCAGGTGCATGCTTTATAGGATTTGCTATAGGTGAATCTTTGGGTGCATCTGCTTTGCGTGTTGCAGGCGGTATTTTTACTAAAATTGCTGATATTGGGTCTGATTTAATGAAAATCCAATTCGGTATTAAAGAAGACGATCCTAGAAATCCGGGTGTTATTGCTGATTGCACAGGTGATAATGCAGGCGATTCAATCGGGCCGACTGCAGACGGATTTGAAACTTACGGTGTAACAGGTGTTGCTTTGGTAAGTTTCATTTTACTTGCCGTTTTAGGCGGAGAAAATCAGGTTCAACTTTTGGCCTGGATTTTTGTAATGAGATTTTTAATGATTGTCACATCTGTTGTGGCATACGGAATAAACGCTTTGTGGGATAAGTTTATTTATTCTAAAAAAGCTGAAAAATTTGATTTTGAAGTACCTTTGACAAGACTTGTATGGATTACATCAATTCTTTCAATCGGTATGACTTATGGAGTTAGCTGCTGGTTATTAAATCCGTTAGGACATGGTATCTGGTTTATTTTGGCATCAATAATTTCGTGTGGAACATTGGGTGCAGCTTTAATCCCTGAATTTACAAAAATATTCACATCCCCGAAAGCTAAACACACAGAAGAAGTTGTAACAGCATCAAGAGAAGGCGGAGCATCTTTGACAATACTGTCAGGTATTGTTTCAGGTAATTTCTCAGGCTTCTGGATTGGTGCGGTTATCGTATTTTTAATGGCACTTGCTTACGTTGCAAGTACATTTATCCCTGAATCATTGATGCAATATTCTTCAGTATTTGCATTCGGACTTGTTGCTTTCGGATTTTTGGGAATGGGACCTGTAACTATTGCAGTCGATTCTTACGGACCTGTTACGGATAACGCACAATCAGTTTACGAATTATCTTTGATTGAAGATATTCCAAACGTTGGAGAAGAAATCAAAACTCAATACGGATTTGATGCAGATTTTGATAATGCTAAAAAATATTTGGAAGAAAATGACGGTGCAGGTAACACCTTCAAAGCAACTTCAAAACCTGTTTTAATCGGTACAGCAGTTGTTGGTGCTACTACAATGATTTTCTCACTTATTTTGGTTATCCAAAATACTTTGGGCATCAAACCTGAAATGATTTTGAATCTACTTAACCCATACACATTGCTTGGCTTATTGATGGGTGGTGCGGTAATCTATTGGTTCAGCGGTGCTTCTATGCAGGCAGTTACAACAGGTGCATACAGAGCCGTTGAATACATCAAAGACAATATCAAACTTGGAGAAGCAGATGAAAAAAGTGCAAATGTCGCAAATTCTAAAGAAGTTGTAAAAATTTGTACTCAATACGCACAAAAAGGCATGATTAACATATTTATTGCGTTATTTACATTCGCATTAGCATTGGCATGCTTATCTGCACCGAGTGAAAAATCACAACTTGCAGTTTCATTCTTTGTAAGTTATCTGATTGCAATTGCAATATTTGGTCTTTTCCAGGCCGTATTTATGGCAAATGCAGGCGGATGCTGGGATAATGCAAAGAAAATTGTAGAAGTTGATTTGGCAGAAAAAGGAACACCTTTGCACGAAGCAACTGTCGTTGGTGATACAGTTGGTGACCCGTTCAAAGACACATCTTCTGTTGCAATGAATCCTATTATCAAATTCACAACATTATTCGGACTACTTGCTATGGAAATTGCAATAAACGAAAACTTCCGTCAGGTAGCACCTTATGTTGGTATTATATTTTTAATTATCGCATTAGTATTTGTAATACGTTCATTCTACGGAATGCGTATTCCAAATAAAAAATAAAATTAAATTAAATTAAAAAAGGATTGACCTCTTAGATTTATAATCTGAGAGGTCATTTTTTAGTAATATTAAACTTTCTTTTTTTTCTTTTATCAGGCTCTTTTGGTAAATTTAGATTAATTTCAGTTTCTCTGATTGTTCTTTGTTCAGTTTTTAAAAATTCAATATAACTTTCTATTATATCCAAATCATATTTTTTTAATTCATTTGCTCTTTGTTTATATAAAGGTATATCATAATAAAATTCAGAATATTGCAATCCAACTATTCCAAGCTCATTATATCTATAGTTACCGGTAAACTGATATTTGTTATTATAACAATCGGTAGTATTAAATGCGAATCTGATAAAATTATCCGGTTCAATACTCAAAAAATTAAATCCATTTGATTTTAAAATAGTCTCATGATTAGATGAACGATAATTTTCACAATAAATCGTATCATATATTATTTTCGTTTTAATATCATAAACAAAATTTGATACAGTAGAATTATACGCAGAATAATTCCTGCGTTTTATTAGTTTAAATTCTTGTTCATCACTATTTATTGGCTCTTTATATGTAACTAATTTAAATTCTACATTCATAATATACAGAATATTATATATTTTATTTTACATATAATCAAGTATATAAATTAAAAAAGCGAATAGCAAAATGGCTATTCGCTTTTTACACTATACTTATCTAAGAATTTACTTAGATTTTTTTGATGATTTAGCAGGGTAGTAATCTCTTACAACACCATTGAATGCGTCGATATAAATTTCTTTAATATCACTCATCAAAGGATATGCAGGATTAGCACCTGTACATTGATCATCAAATGCCAATTCAACCATTTCATCAAGTTTTTCGTAGAATTCTTCTTCTGTAACACCGAAATCTTTAATTGAATTTGGCAAATTGATTGCTTTCATCAATCTATCAACTTCTTTGATATATAATTCTACTTTTTCGTCAATAGTTTTTCCGCCTAAACCAAGTTCATCAGCAATTTGCGCATATTTTTCCTTGGCATTAGGGAATTTGTATTGAGGGAATGTAGCTTGTTTGTGAGGATAATCAACAGCATTATATTTAATAACCTGTCTGAATAATAATGCGTTAGCTACCCCATGCGGTACATGGAACATTGCACCCAATTTGTGAGCCATAGAGTGGCATAAACCTAAGAAAGAGTTAGCAAATGCCATACCTGCAATAGTAGCTGCATAGTGCATTTTTTCTCTTGCTTTAGGATTGTTTGCACCTTCACTCCAAGATACTTCCAAATATCTGAATACAAGTTTTATTGCTTCCAAAGCATTTGAATTCGTAAAGTTTGTAGCCATACAAGAAACATAAGCTTCAGTTGCGTGAACCAATGCGTCAATACCTGATGCTGAAGTTAAACCTTTTGGCATGCCATCAACAAAGTTAGGATCGATAATTGCCATATTAGGAGTCAAAGCATAATCCGCAATTGCATATTTTACATGGCTTTCATCATCTGTAATGATTGCAAACGGTGTAACTTCAGAACCTGTACCGGAAGTTGTAGGAATTGCAACCATAGTCGCTTTTTTACCCAAATCAGGAATTGAACAGATTCTCTTTCTGATATCCATAAATCTCATTGAGATATCACTAAAATCTGTATCAGGCTGTTCATACATTAACCACATAATTTTTGCAGCATCCATTGGAGATCCACCGCCTAATGCGATAAACACATCAGGTTCATATGGTTTAATAATATCCATAGCCTGTTTGATTGTAGATAAGGTCGGATCAGGTTTAACATCAAAGAAGATCTCATGATCAATTCCAATTTCATCTAAAACATTAGTTATCGCATCAACAGCACCGGAATTAAACAAGAATCTGTCAGTTACGATAAACGCACGTTTTTTACCTGCCAATTCACGAAGAGCCAAATCCGTAGCACCTCTTTTAAAGTAAACCTTTGAAGGAACTTTGAACCATAACATGTTTTCTCTCCTTTCAGCAACTGTTTTGTAGTTAAGTAAGTTTTCTACCCCGATGTTACCTGAGATAGCATTTTTACCCCAAGAACCGCAGCCTAATGATAATGACGGTTCTAGTTTGAAGTTGTATAAATCACCAATACCGCCCTGAGAAGATGGAGAGTTAATAAGAACACGACAAGATGGCATTAATTCTGCATAATGGTCAATTCTTTCAGATGTTCTAGGATCGGTGTAAAGAACTGAAGTATGACCTGCACCGCCTTTTGAAACTAATTCATAAGCCATTTTTGAAGCTTCTTCATAATTTTTAGCTTTATACATAGTCAAAATCGGAGATAATTTTTCTCTTGAGAAAGGATCATTCCAATCCACAGAAGGTCTTTCAACTAACAAGATTTTTGAATATTCAGGAATTTCAAAACCTGATAATTCAGCAATCTTAACCGCACTTTGACCAACAATAGCAGGATGTGCAGTACCTCTGTTAGGATCAATGAACGGCAAGTCTATCATTTTCTGCTGTTCAGCTTTAGAAACTAAATATGCACCTCTGTACTGAAATTCTTTTTTAACTTCCTCATAAACATCTTCAACAACTACAACTGATTGTTCAGATGCACAAATCATACCATTATCAAATGTCTTTGACATAATAATTGAAGAAACAGCCATTTTAATATCAGCTGTTTCATCAATAACAGCTGAAGTATTCCCTGGACCTACACCTAAAGCAGGGTTACCTGATGAATAAGCAGCCTTAACCATTCCGGGACCACCTGTTGCCAAAATACAAGCAATGTCAGGGTGTTGCATCAATTGCCCTGAAAGCTCGACTGAAGGAACATCTATCCATCCGATAATATCTTCCGGAGCTCCTGCGTTTACTGCAGCTTCTAAAACAACCTTTGCAGCTGCAATAGTTGATTTTGTAGCTCTTGGATGTGGTGAAAAGATAATAGCATTCCTTGTTTTCAAAGCTATTAATGATTTGAAAACAGCTGTTGAAGTAGGGTTTGTTGTAGGAATAATACCTGCAATTACACCTAAAGGTTCTGCTACTATTTTTGTTCCGTTTGCTTTATCTTCCTTAATAATACCGCAAGTTTTTGCATTTTTGTGTTTGTTGTAAATATATTCACTTGCAAAATGATTTTTAATAATCTTATCTTCTAAAACACCCATGCCTGTTTCTTCGGCAGCCATTCTTGCCAAAGGAATACGAGCCTTGTCTGCTGCTGTTGCTGCAGCTTTAAAAATCTTATCAACCTGCTCCTGAGTGTATGTTGAATAGATTTTCTGTGCTTTTTTAACTCTTTGAATTAATAATTCAAATTGTTCAGCGGAATCTACTACTGTTGATTTATTTAATGCTTTTTCAAGATTTTCAACAGTTTTTTTGTTTTTTGTTGTCATATTTTTTCTCCTTTATAAAATTATAACATACAATATTTTTTTAAATCGTGATTTTTTTCACAAATTATATAGCATTATTTTATACTAAACAATTTTATAAATCAAGTGTATTTATTACAATCTTTATGTGATATTAATATATAATATATGTTATAAGCATAACGCAATAACATATATTAAATAAAATAAATATATTGCCCCATTTCTTTGACCGCAAAGAAACGGGGCACAAAGCGGATTGCGAGCTGAGGCTGGAGCAGATTTTGGCTGTGCCCTATGGCACTATGCCAAAATGCGGAATGCCGTTTAAGGCGAGCAACCAAGCAGAAACTCCTGCCCTGCGCTAAGTTCGCTAATAAATTGTAATGCTCGAATTCAGTCGGGCAAACTCACTTCGTTCAGACAATGCCCGCCTTGTTACTTTCTCGCATAACATTTATTGCTCACTACGCGGAGGGCGATAAAATTGGGTTATTTCTTTCTCTTTTACTCGCAATAAAAGAGAAAGAAATAAACATTCGTATAACATATATTTGTAATAAGTGTATTTTATGCACTTTATGGCAATACTCTGTCTGGGATGGGTATTCGATTATCTTAATAAAAGTTCATAGTAGGTATTGACAAATTATTTATTATGATTTATAGTATTTATGTCAAATGAAGTGTTGAATTTACACTTAATCAAACAGGAGGTAACAATGATTACTATAAACCCTATAAAAATAAGCACAATAAAACCAATATCTTTTGGTAATAATAATAACAATAATAATTCAAGAGTAGGTTTGATGAATTTAGATAAAAATTCTAACAATAAAATCAACTTTGAAAAAGACTTATATATTACTCAACAAGCTGATTTTGTTCATTCAAATAATCCTTTAAAGGCTCTTGGTTACAGTTTTGTGAAAGCTTATAATATACTTTCTACCCCAAAAAGAAATGTAGAAAACAGTAATTATATCCATATTCCGTATATGGCATAAAATATAATTAACTCCTAAAGTATTTACCCCTATAAACCCCATAAAACACAGTCGAATAGACTATTACCCCAAAATAAAACTCAAGCAATTTACCCCAACTGCTCGAGTTTTTGTTTTATTAATTATTTTTTGTATTATATTGCACTGTTTTATAAAATAGGTTAAAATTATAATAAGGATACGCGGAGTTTCATTATGTTTAAGTTTGTAAACCATATTAAGAAAAAAGCATTTACCTTGTCTGAATTACTTATTGCATTGGGTGTAATAGGAATTTTAACAGCAATTTTAATGCCTATTGTTTTCAGTTTAGCTCCCGATCAAAATGTATTAATGGCAAAAAGAGCGTTCTATACAACTGAGACAGTTATAAGCGATTTATTAAATGATCCTACCTGTTATCCTAAAATATTATCCCGAGCAGGACTTGACGACGGATTAGGTTACAATAAATGCAAAAAATGGGGCGGAGAAGAAAATAAAAATTCATTAACCAATGAAAACAGCGCAGATAAACTTGTAACATTGTTCGCTGACAGATTAGATACAAAAGGTTCCATTACAACTGAAGGGAATACAAAATCCTTTAAGACAAAAGACGGAATGAAATGGACATTTTCTCATTTTAACTTCGCTAGCAATGTTCCGGAATCTTACGTTTTATTAACAGTAGATGTAAATGGCGACAAAGATCCTAATTGCGGACAGGCTTCAACTTCAGGTCAGTGCAAAGAAAGTAACCGTACTAAGGGATTTGACAGATTTACAATGAGAATTTTTGCAAGAGGACGAATACAAATAATCGATTGCTGGGCAGTTATGGCTGCCAAAGTTGATAAAAAGCTTGTTGGTGATGATGATGTAACTAATTGCAATAAAACTGACAGCGGAACAAGTAAAGAAGAATGCAGCGAAGCACCAACAAGCTCTAGTGACTTTTGTTGTAATGATGAAAAGTGGAAAAATTCAGAAATTTGTAATTCTTGTGTTACTGAACCAACATCAACGGATGATTATTGCTGTACTGAAGTTTCAAATTCAAGCTGGGTAAACAGTCAGGCCTGCGATCCATGTACATATACAACCCCTTCAGGTCCTAACGATGAATGTTGTGAATCGGGACATAAATGGTATGGAACTCAGGCTTGTGATATTTGCAGTTCCCCTTACTCACTTGAATGCTGTCTGACAAAAACATCATCCATAGAATATGGGGATAAATGTTGTGATCACAGCCAAATAGCTAATCAGGTTCCTGCCTGCAAAAATCAAAGTATAACCATAAAATCAAAATTTTATGTATCATCTGAATATTCAAAAGACAACAGTACATGGGGTAAAACAAAAATTACATCGGAATCTACAATAAATTCAAGTGTACCGTTTAATATTGAAATTAAATATATCCGCGGTTGTCCAAGCGGCGTAGGTTGCGGAAGCTACGATGCAGGTATGACATGCACTATAAATTCGGGAAACAAATCCTGCACTTCAAGTGAAGATTTTATTACAGGGAATTTCCCGTACAAATTTGCAATAACAAAGCCTGATAAAGCAAGAGGGGGTTTTACCGGGTTTAAACCAACTTACACAATTCCTGCGGATTATAAAAACAATTATTCGGTAAAATTTGAATTCCCGGGAACTATAGAAATGTATTAATTTAATAAAACAATCTTACGAAATTATGATTTTATCGTATTTATGCGTTCAATTATTTTTTTAATATTTTCTTTTTCTTCTTCAGGAATATCCATATTCATGTAATCTTCAAAATATTCTGTTGCATCGTCATAATCACCTCTTGCCATATACAAAATTGCAGCTTTTTTATATGCAACAGATAACTTGTTGTTTCTTGCAATAGCTTTTAAAAAATTAGATAAAGCCTTGTCTATTTCATCATTTGCCTGATAAGCTTCACCTAAATAATAATATATCCACTCATTTTCATCTTTGTATTCCAATATATTTTCAAAATTTTCTATTGCACTGTCATAGTTACCTAATTCAAAATAAACACGACCTAAATCATAATAAGCATCATAATTATCCGGCTGTTTTTCCAAAATATATTCTAATTCATCTATAGCCAAATCTCTCTTTGCATCTTCCATATAAAATCTGGCAAGATAATGTCTGAAAACCAAATCGTCAGGAAGATTTTCGATTGCATATGACAAAATATTTATACCATCGGCAAATCTGCATTGTCTGTAATAAATATCAACCAAATTAATATAAGTCTGAGGAATTCTTGAATTAAGCTCAATACTTCGTAAATAATTTTTTTCGGCTTTTTCATCATTGCCCAAATTTGCATAACACAAACCCAAGTTATTATACACCTCAGCATTTGTCGTATCTGTTTCCAATACTGACGTAAATAAATCAGCCGCACCATTCCAGTCTTTATTTTTAAAACATTCAATTGCTTTATCTATTTTTTCCATTTTACAATCCCAAACTTACATTCTCATCAGTATTAGAACCGATATTTTTAATAACTGTCCTTGTATTTCCCTGAGCATCGAACGTTTTTGGTTTCATAGTCATTTTAATTCTGTCTGCATATATTGTTCTTACGCCCTGAGTAATACTTGAACGCCCAATAAAATTCGCCTCATTAGGCTTACCGTTTGCCCCCGGATACAAGGTGACCTTAGGACCTGCAGCATAATAGTCCTGATACCAAATTCTTACATTATTACTTGCATTAAATATGGAACTATTTTGATTATACTCCTGATATCCTGATTTCAAAACCATTTTTGCACCATCATCAGTGAATATACTTGAAGTTGTATTACCTGTTGCGACAATATTTCCTGTTGAAGCATCATATACAAATCTGTCTGCCATACTTTCATTATTTTCCTGTTTAACTCTTGCATTACCTATCAAAACAAGTCGTTTCAAATCACCATTTTTATCGGTGGTAATTTCTGCCGCATTTGAAAAAGTTTCAATATCTTTATATAGCATTGTAACAGTGCCATTTGCTTTCATAACCCCTGTTTTTGTATTGTATTCCTGAACATCGGCATTTATTACAACAACAGGCGTTTTACCATCAAATACTACAGATTGGGTATCACCCTCAGCACGTATAATTTTTGTAATCAAAGAAACTTTCAAAATGTTTGCTTTAACTTCTCTTTTTTTATTTTTCTTTATTTCAAACGCATATGGCTTATCGTAAAAAGTTGCCGTATCAAGCTTTTTACCGTCAATAACATTTACATCAGCATTATCGCCGACAACCTTTAGCTCGTCAATAGTAACTTTTACATCTCCGTTAAACTTGATTTTGCTGTCTGTTTCGGCGTAAGATTGATTTTTTGATTCAATAACCAAATCCGAAGCCTGAACCGCAATTCCTGTCAGTATAAGTATGCCTGCGATAAATGATAAAATCTTTTTCATATTATTTTTTATCCTCATAAATTTTTGATGTCGTATGCCCTAATATTTTAAAGTTTGTATAATCCGGACTAATAATAATTTTATCAGCCGTTGAAATTAAAGAATTATCTTTTCTGACTTTTATATGACCTTCCGCAACAATAGGAGCATCTGAACCTGTGTAAGTCAGTTTATCAGCATTCAGAGTAATACCTCCCTCTATTGCAATAAAAGTATCTTCATACAATGTTATAACCTTTGTTTCAGAATTATATGTACCTTTAGAAGATTTTAAACTCATTGTAACATCATTATCTTTGTAAAAATTAGCCAAAACACCATCAAGCTGAGCAATTCCCTGAGCACCTTCCCAATGACCGGTATCTCCGTACACTTCCCAATATTTTTGTTCATTTTTGGTTTCAGTTAAAATAACACCTTTTACAATTGCATTTTGATTATTTTGTTTACCTGCAACCATTTGACGGTTAAAATCATGTGTTATCAATTTTGCAGTTGCAAATGCCCAAAGCAATATACCTGCAACAGCAATACCAAACATCAGATACACACGCTTTTTCTTTGATAATTTCTTAAAATTCATACTAAGAATATTATCACAAAATAAAATTAAAGTCGATATTTACAGAGAATAAAAACTAATTAAATTATAAGTTTTGAAGAGCATTTTTACTGCTTTCCATACTTTCTTTAAGCATCTTTTTAACAATATCACCCTGCGTATCAAGCATCTTACAAACAGTTTCAATATTTCTTACTTTTGTAGAAAGAATTACGTCAGCATTACTTGTAATATTACCTGTAATATTTTGATATGCAGCAAGAGCGGCAGAAGTTGTACCCTGCATAAGGTTACCCAAAACGGTAGTTCCCGCACCATATACGCCCAAATAAGGGGATATTGCGGTTAATAAACCTCCAAAGCCGGAAATCGTACTTGCAACAGGCATTACAACATTTGAAGAAATACGTCCCATACCACTTCCTGTGCCAATGCCATATGCAGCAGCACTTGCAATATCTGCAACGCCCGCAACATTTGAAGCATAACCTGTTGCAGTTCCGCTTGTTGAAAAACCGCTACTGCCCCATCCGTTTAATATACTTGATGCTCCGCCTGTTGCTAAACCGTAAACTGATGAAATAGAGGCTGCACCATTTGGAAATCCCGAATAATTATACAAAGGATCAACACCATATGCAGTGCCTGTATTTCCTTTTGAATAATACGAAGTCCCGGGAACATTCATGGTTTCAGAGCCGCCAAATACAGTAGCAAAAGAAGATGGTGCCAGTAAACTTGCCATATTATATATAAGATTACCGCAAGATTCAAAACCTGTTCCGGTTCCGCTGCCTGATACAGTTAAATCCCGCAATCTGTCATAAGTTTCCCAAAGAACTGCTTTTGCATCTCCGCTTGCCGAGCTTAATCTGTTTGCTATTACCAATTCGCTATCGTACCTGTATGACATATTTCAAAACCTCTTATTTTATTATTTAAGTAAATATACAATCTTTTAATAATTATGCTAACTTTCAAATGTTTTAAATGTACCTTCAATGTTTTTAGATATAACTTTGTGAACTGCATCCATTTCAGTTTGAAGGGCATTTTGTTCTGTATCAAGCTGTTTTAAGCGTAATTCCAAAGTTCTGTCCTCTGTCTGAATTTGCTCTGTTTTTGCGTTTATTTCCTGAACCCTCTGTTCATAAACCTGCTTTTGATAATAATAATTATTCATTGCATCATTATAAGCATCATCATCTGTTTGAGTTGAAGTAGTCAAGTCATAAACTGCACTTGATTTTTCTAACTGAATAGTTGTTGCACGCCCGCTTGAATCATACTCTACAACCGCATATTTTGAAAGAGTTTGTTTAACAGTCTGATTTGTCGCATAGAATGAATGCAACGCTTCATCAGGATTTTGTATGCAGTATTTTAATGTATCATAAGTACCCGCATCACCATCTATAACAAAATTAATATTTTTTTGATTATCAGTCCAGAAAAATAAATTTGCATATGCAGCAGGATCATCAGATCTTGTGCCTGGAGTTGGATTAATTTCTTTCCATTTTTTACCGACAGTACTATCAGGCCAATCTTCTGCGATTTGTTCCAGCGCAACCATATATGTTGCCCATTCATCACTTTTCGGATCACAATCTTTTAAACAAGTTAATTTTTTTGTACCAACCATGTAATACGGTTGTTCACCTTCAGGCGGATTTTCAACATATTGAACCTGCGGTTTGGAATTAGTATTTCTGATACCTTTATACTCAATTACATCTGCAGTATATGTAACATAAGAATTATAATTGATACCGTCATCCGGATCAGTATAATCAGCAGCCTGAATCTCTGTTATTGTTTTGGTACTGTCACCAATATCAAATGTATATTTCGTCTTTGTAAATTCAGTAGTACTAGGAGGTACAGGAACATCCATCTGATATAATCTGTTCCATAATTCTGAACTTTGGTTTGACAACGCAGTTCTGGCTTGGTTAATCTGTTGCCCTTCATATTCTACGTTAGTTTTTCGTGCAGCAAGTGAAATCCATCTTGCCTGAGATGCTGCCATGCCCATAATTACTACCTCTTTCTTATATTTATTTTTCTGCCTGCTGTACTTTTAATTATTTTTTCCCAAAAGTCAACACGATCTAAAATAATTATATAGCATATATTAATTTTTATGGGACAAATATCCCAAAAATCAACTATTTGGATGATTTTTTAGTCATTTAAGGTATTTTATCAGTACAAAAACTTTACAGATTTAATATTTTTCTGATAATATATCTTTGAAGATAAATTGAAAGGTTTACAATGAAATTTTCCTCATCATTTAAAGTAGGTTTACTAACAATAGTAGCATTATGTATGCTGGTAGGCACAGTTTTGAAAGTTAAAGGGCGTGCTTTTTCTTCAGCACCGAGAATTGAAATACAGTTCAAAGATGTAAACGGACTGCGTGCAGGTGCCGGAGTTCAAATGATGGGTTTAAAAGTAGGACAGGTAGAAGAAATAACACCGGTTGTAAAAGATGAAAACAGCTATGTAAAAGTTAAATTTGTTATAACAAATCCCGGTGTCAGCATTCCAAAAGCTTCTTCCTTTTCAATTCAACAATCAGGAATTATCGGGGAATTATTCTTAGAAATAACACCACCAAAAACAAAAACAATATATATACCTATGTCAAAAAGAGATTTGTTGTTTAAAAATGACAAGGTACAGATGAAATTAAGCGGGGAATATTATGATGTCGGAGTAATTAAAAGTGTAGATGTTATTCCGAAGGATTCTGTTCCTTATAATTATAAAAACAACATTCCGACAGCTTATGCTTATAAAATAGATTATTTTATAAACATGCCGGGACTTGTACCTCCTGAATTTTTAAGAGGTTCTGCACAAAAAGATAAAAATACATATAAGTTAAGACTTGTAGCTTTGGATGAAACTCCGTTGTTATATCCAAAACAGGACTCTCCATACACAATTTTAGAGCCTATGAGATTGTCTGACTTCATGGACTGGCAGTATAAAGCCGCAGAAACCCTGACTGAAACAAACAAAAAGCTTAATGATATTTTAACAGACAGAGTTATTGAAGATTTGAAAAAGACTATTGCTAATATGAATCAATTAAGTGCAAGATCTACTGAAACATTAGATAAAGTTGATAATTTACTTGATTCATCAAGAGAAGATATCAACAGATTACTTGAAATGACTCATCAGGCAACAGACGATTTTTCAAAATTGTCTAATAACATTAACAATTTGATTGGCGATCCTAAGTTCAAATCAACTATAATATCAACAGCAGATTCCGTTGATAAATTATCAAAGAACTTGAACAAAATTATGGATGCAGCTGATGCGGAAGAAACAGGTAAAAATATTAAAATTATATCTCAAAATCTTGCACAAATCAGTGAAAGTGTTAATGCTATGACAAGTGACGGCAAGTTGAAATCAGAATTGACATCAGCAATAACAAATATAAACAGCGCTATGGCTCAAATGTCAGTTGCACTTGAAACTGTTAATAATGTTGATCCAAATAATAAACAACAAATTTCTGACTTGAAAGTTATAGTTCAGGATACAGTTTGTATTACTGAAAACTTAAAGAAATTCTCTGAAAAATTAAATAAAAGATTCTTATTATTCAGGTTATTATTCTAATATGGAAAATTTAAAGACTAAAATTACAAAAATGCATTACTCCCGCAATCCTGAAGGATTTATCTTTGAAGTACTAAAATTCTGTTCGTATTTCTACGGGTTTGGAGCAAGTTTGAAAAACTTTGCTTATGATAAAAAAATTATAAAACCCCAAAAAGTTAATGCTTTTGTTATTTCAGTCGGGAATATGACAACCGGCGGAGTAGGCAAAACCCCTGTAGTTTCAGAGATTGCAAAATATTACATAAATAAAAACAAAAAAGTTGCCATAGTTTCAAGAGGATATGGCGGGAAATTAAATAATAAAAACATAAATCTTATATCAGATGGCAAAAGCATATTTTATGAAGCACAGGAAGGCGGAGATGAACCTGTCTGGCTTGCACAAAATACACCTGAATGTCTTGTATTTACCTGCAAAAATCGATACAAAGCCGCTAAATTTGCAGTAGAAAAATATGGTGTAGAGATAATAATACTTGACGATGGTTTTCAACACCGTAAACTTCACAGAGATTTGGATATAGTTTTGATGGACAGTGTCAAAGGATTCGGCAACGAACAGCTCCTGCCGGCAGGTCCGTTAAGAGAAGGAGCTGAAGCACTTGACCGTATTGATAAACTTGTTATTGTCAGTAAAAGTACTAACCATGAACTTGCACACAAAGTTGCAAAAATAATGCAAAAAAGATTAAAGCTTAAAACTCAGGTCTGTTATACAGAACCGGATTATGTATATAACATTAAAACAGGTCAGAGATTAATGGAAGGAATGGATGCAACCGCAATTTGTGCAATCGGACAACCTCAGCAATTTTACGACTTTTTAAATGATTTTAATATAATAAATACCATTACATTTGATGACCACCATCAATATATTCCAACTGACATAATAGACATTTCAGGTAATATTATAACCACAGAAAAAGATGCCGTAAAACTGGAACGTTTTAAAAGAGATAATATATACGCATTAAAATTAAAAACAAAAATTGATGTTAAGGAATTGCTCAAATAATGGTTGATATTGATAAAATAGTAACTACACTTGAAAAAGCCAAACAACCACAAAGTGAGTTTGTAAAACTTATGGATTCATTTAAAGATCCCTATTTGGTCTTAATAGCCTGTATTTTAAGTCTGAGAACAAATGACAAAACCACATACCCTGCGACATTACGAATGCTGAAACTTGCAAAAAATCCGCAAGATATGGCAAAAGTCAAGGTCGAAGATTTGGAAAAAGCTATTTATCCTGTCGGTTTTTATAAAAATAAAGCCGGACAAATAATTGAATTATCAAAAATTTTGGTTGAAAAATATGAAAGCAAAGTTCCATGCGATATTGAGGAATTATGCAAATTTAGAGGTGTCGGTCGTAAAACAGCAAATCTTGTGTTATCAGAAGGATTTAATACTCCTGCAATTTGCGTTGATGTCCATGTGCACAGAATATTTAATCGCCTTGGCTATTTAAAAACAAAAACTCCGGAAGAAACAGAATTTGCATTGAGGGGAAAATTACCGAAAAAATACTGGATTCCTATTAATTCTCTGATGGTTACGCATGGTCAAAATATTTGTAAGCCTGTTAGGCCGCATTGCAATAATTGTCCTGTTGAAAAATATTGCGAGAAACAAATATAAATGATATAATAAACCTCAAAACAGGAGGTTATATGTTCGCATTTATATTATTTATAATAGTATTAATCTGGGTTGCATATCTGCAAGACCGCATTAATGTATTAACCGTAACTATTCAGGATTTGAAAAAAATATTGAATTCCCGTTCGGCAGAAATTAACAAAGACGTTTTAGCGCCTGAACCAACACAATACACAGAACCTCCTGCTCCTGTCTGTACTCCTGCCCAATTTACAGAACAACCGACAGAAGAAATTAAGGAACCTGAGATTCAGGATATTCAAAATATTGCCATAGAAACTCAAAAAGAAAGCTTTGATTTGCAAAAAGCTTTATTAGGAAATATCTTTAATAAAATCGGAGCTTTGGCAATAATTGTTGCACTGATTATATTTATCAAACTTGTTTCACCATATATTGTTATAACTCCGCTTATGAAAGTAATATTTGCGTATTTGGCAGGCTTAGGACTTGTTGGCGGAGGATTTTATCTGCACAGAAAGGAAAATCTGAAAAATTATGCGGAAGTCATGCTTGGAACAGGCTTTGCTGATTTATTTATAACCACTTTCTGCGCATATACAATATTTAGTTTTTTGAATACCCCGACAGTAATTGCAATAGGTACAATTCTTTTAATTGCAACTTATCTCATTGCTGATAAAATGAAAACTCTATCTATGCTTATTATAGGCTTGATTGGTGCATATCTCACCCCATTTTGTGCTAAAGCGGGGACAAATGCTGTTCTGTCTTATGTAATTTTTATAAATATGTTATCAGTGATATTTACAATGAGGAATAAAAGCACAAATTGGGTAAATATTATTAATTTGTTTATATCAATGTTAGTGTTCCTTTGCTACTCTTACGGCAGCACTATGAGTATTGTGTATCCTTTAATTTTGTGGGGAACTTATATAATTTATGATGTTCTGCGCGAAAAAGATAACGATATGGATAATGTTGTATGTTATATAAATTACGGAATTTTGACATTATTTTCAGCAATCATATTTAAAGATGCATATAATTATCTTGCAATTTTACTTGGTGTAACGGCATTATGTTATTTTGGTTTGTCATTTTATTCAAGGAAACTTCAAAATAATTTGTACAGATTTTATGAATATTCTGCATTAGTTAATATTTGGTTAGTTGTATTCTTCCTGTTCCATACCTTCCAAAGTGCAATAGCATGGTCAATACTGGGATTGGCAATAACAATAATTATACAAAAATTTAATGCTCCACACTTAAAAGGCGGTTTGATATGGTATTATTCAACAGCTATTATAGCAACTTTGAATGCCAAATATATGGGAGATAACTGCCTCATTACAGTTTATAATCCAATATTTAATATCAGAACACTTTTATTTGCCTTTCCGGTTTTATCAATGATAATTTCAGCATTTATGCTTAAAAAAGACTACCCGAAAATGCACAATTTACTTACTTTTAGCGGAATGACTCTCGGGTATATATATCTGACGGGAGAAATTAATTCTATTTTATCTAAATCACTTCATGACAATGATTTGCTGGTGTTCAACCGTAATATGATAAATATTATTATAGGTTTTTGTTATGCACTTAATTCAAAAAGACTTGGAAAAACAAACGATTCAATGTTATTTAATATTGCAGGATTGATTATTTTCGGCTGTACACTTGTTGCATTAATGATTTGTTCATATTTATACTACGGCTCATATATTGTAATTTTTAATATGAAAGTTGCAGCTTTTGCAATTGCAATTGCTGCTTGCTATGTATTTGCCAAATGGGATAAAACTGATATTTATAAATACATTGGAATAATACTCGGATTTTTAATATGCCATAGTGAAAGTAATCAGATTTATGCACAAAACTCGGGTATGGAATATGTCATATCACTTTCATGGGTGCTGTATTCGGGAATTACAACCATTATTGGCATATTAAGAAACAAAAAATATCTTATTAATACTGGTATAGCATTAATTATATTGTCAATACTAAGAATATTTATATATGATCTTGCAAATGTTGAAGCAATTTACAAATTGGTAGCATTTCTTGCTTTGGGGATTATATTAATGCTGGTTTCATATATATACACAACGAATAAAAATAAGCAATAAATTATGGTCAAACGATTATATATAGTGTATTTAACCTCTTGCAAGAATATATTTTTAATGTAGAATAACATTAGAATAATATTTGAAAGAGGGATTAATATATGGCGCAAAAGTATGAAAATATTTTCACATTATTAGAAAAAACAACCACATTAAATCAAAAAAAAGTTGCACTGGGAATGAAAACTCTTTGGGGTTGGAATGAATTTACTTATAAAGGATTAAGCCTTTTATCAGAAAGACTTGGCGCATATTTAATCAACGATTTGCAAATTCCTAAAGGAGAAAAATTAGCAATTTTATCTGAATCGTTACCGGAATATGGTGTTTGCGTATTCGGATCTGTTCTGGCAGGTTTGACTATTGTACCTTTGGATAATAAATTAACAATATATGAATTAACATCAATACTTTCAAGTTGTGAACCGACAATTTTGATGTGCTCAAGCAAAAACTATAAAAGAGCAAAAGAATTGCAAGATAAAATCCAGTCAATTAAGCATATAATTTTGATGGAAGCATCAGAGCATGAAAGTGAACAAACTCCAAGTTTGTATTCGATACCTGCAAATTATAAGGCGAAATGGAGACGTCGTCCTTTGCATGACACAGCATTAATAATATATACATCAGGTACAACAGGAGCTCCAAAAGGGGTTCAGACAACATATAAAAATATGCTGGCCCAAATGTACGGTATGAGAAAAATCTTACAAAGCATGATGCCAAAAGACGGAAATATGAGATTATTATCAATCTTGCCTATGAATCATTTATTTGAAATGACAGTAGGATTTTTTACAATGCTTACTCATGGTTATTCTGTTTACTATACAAGCAGTTTAAAACCTAAAGATTGTCTTGATATTATGCAGGAGAAAAAAATCAGATTTATGGTAACTGTACCTGCATTTTTAAAACTTTTGAAATCACATTTTGAATCAGAAATCAACAAAAAATCTGCAATGTATAAGTTCATGTACAACCTGAAATATCATTTGGCAAAATTTATGCCATTCTGCATAAGACGCTTAATGTTCAGAACAATACACAGATTATACGGCAGACATTTTTACGGTTATATATCAGGTGGAGCGCCATTAGATCCGATTGTAGGAGCATGGTTTAAGAGAATAGGCGTAAGAATATTCCAGGGATACGGCTTATCCGAAACAAGTCCTGTTGTATCTATGTGTTACACCCCAAATCAGGATAATACCCGTTCAGTAGGTCCGATTTTGGATTCTTATGATGCAAAAATTGACCCTGATACAGGAGAATTACTTGTTAAAGGCCCGTCAGTAATGAAAGGTTACTATGACAGACAGGATTTGACAGACGAAGTATTAGAATCGGACGGTTGGTTCCACACAGGTGATATTGCTGAAATCCGCAACGGATTACTTTATATAACAGGTCGTATCAAAAATATGATAGTATTGTCAGGCGGTAAAAAAGTATTCCCTGAAGAAGTTGAAACTGTTATGCAGCAAAGCGATAATTTTGCAGAAGTTTGTGTTGTCGGCATGCCAAAATCTGGCGGCGAAAAAGACGGATGTGAAGAAATTGTTGCAGTTATTGTCCCAACACAAGACTATGCTTCTACTTTTGAAAATGAAGAAAAATTAGAAATTGCAGTTAAGGCTGAAGTAAAACAATTATCAAATCAACTTGCACCGTATAAACGACCGATTAATATAGTTGTAAGAACTGCAACTTTACCAAGAACGGCAACAAGTAAAATTAAACGTAAAGAAGTTAAAGCTCTTTTAACAGAATGCGTAAAATAAATTTTAATTATTTTAGTGGTATAATTAAAATGAATCTACAGGTAAATATTACAACAAATAGCGGCAATATTTACTCTTTGGGATGTAGCACTCTGCCGAGAGGATTTTGTGTAGAGTGGAGTCGAGCGAAAGCGAGCGTAACTCGAAAAAGTGAGGACAATAGCGAATGACTGCGTTAGCAAAATGAGCGACTTGTCCGAGATAAAGCAAAATCCGAAAACATAAACGATTGAATATTGTTTTTGTGAGAGGGGTAGCGCACCCGCCGAAACGACAGTTTCGGTGTATAATAA
>ERZ842401.362-NODE-362-length-65148-cov-12.689782_pt1 | contig 65148 bp, 49 predicted proteins | sample MGYA00521270_ERZ842401 | MGnify/ENA primary metagenome ERZ842401 (study PRJEB31892, sample SAMEA3878208) | bioreactor metagenome | biome: Moose rumen | place: Sweden | collected 2011-10 | study: EMG produced TPA metagenomics assembly of the PRJEB12797 data set...
GAAGGTGGGTCGCAAACGAGTGGCGGAATGTGTGGCAGCTTGCGTTTTTGTTGATGCCGGCTTCGAGAATCGCTTGTTTTACGGACCGCTGAACCAGCGACTCGTCTATGTGGAATCTGCCTTCTTCTCCTGTGAGTTTGTTCTTCCAGCGGTTTTTCTGGGGAAAGAGCCACTGCCATTTCAACTCCGCGCATCCGCTCGGATATTTTGCGCCGAGCGCTTCTGGCATGGCGACTTTGCCCCACCCTTCCGCCAAGTCTTTTTCATGAAGTTTTTTCACGACTTTTATTTGCGCTTTGAGTTCTGGAATCAGTTTTTGAGGAAGCATTACGCGTCGGTCTTTGTCGCCCTTGCCGTGGCGGACGATGATTTCGTTTCTGTCGAAATCCAAATCCAGGATTCTGAGGGAGAGGGCTTCATTCAGGCGTATTCCTGTGCCGTAAAGGAGTTTTGCAATCAGTTTTTTTGTTCCTGTCAAATTGTTTATGACTTTTGCGACTTCTTCCCTGCTGAAAACAACTGGAATCCGAGTTTTTTTCTTTGCGTGGATTACGGACGCGAGATTTTCAACGGGAGTGCCTTTTACGAAACGGAAGTAGAAAAGAAGAGCGGCAAGAGCTTGGTTTTGAGTCGACGCGCTTGCGTTTTTTTTCAACGCAAGATTCTTCAGGAAATCATTTATCGCCTTGTTTTCGGTGTTCGCTCCAATTTTTTTGTTTGAATCGAGGAATATTTGAACCCACTTTCTGTAACGCGATATGGTGTTGTCGGAATAATGCCTGACTTTCAGGGCAGTCGTGAGAATGTCCAGTTCCGAATCTGCGGCTGAAGTGTTTTCTGGAGTTTTAGATTCATTCTCATCGCCAATTATCTCTCCATCGTCAACATTGAACAGATTCGTTTCGTAGATGTTCTCCAAAAGCAGGTCTATCGATTTTTGATTTTGTGGGACAAGCCAAACTTTTTCTTCGTTGTTCCATTTTCTGTCCGGCAAAGAGCGAACCGCATTCAGCAATTCGGTGTTGAAGAAGTCCGGGAAACTGACTGAAAGAAAATCTTTGTCGAACGGTTTTATCAATACGGTCATCTTTTTCTCTGCCGAATTGTTGAATGCAAAGTTCATAGTGTTCTCCTCCGCCGGCTAGGCAGAAGCTAATCCGCCGCCGTGAAATCGCAAATCGGTTTTATTACTTCAACTATATCGAAAGTCAACTCCAGGTCTTCCAGACGTCCGTGTCCATGCCCACTGTCGCCTCCGTCTTTCCGTTGCGGCAGACGGGAACTTTCAGCAGCTGGGCCTGGTTCTCGAAGAGTTTGCTCTCCTTCTCGCCGTCGTCCAGATAGCTGATTGAGGCATAGTCCTTCGACGAGGTGTCAATCATGGACTCTATGGCGGCCGCCCTGCCCCCTTTCGTCTTTGAGATGGAAGCCACCACCGAAGCGAACTCGCCAGGAGACATCCCCTTCTCCCTCAAATCGATGAACTGGAACGGGATGCGCCGCTCCTTGAAGAATCGCTGGGCCGCCTTGCAGTCGAAACTTTTGTTTGTGCCGAATATCTGAATCATGCGCAAAATTGTACCAGACTATCGAGAAAAACTCTAATGCCGGAAAATCAATCGACGACAAAGAACTTCGCTCCGTTGTGCGCATTAAGTGAATACGGGCCATCACCGTCTATCCCGAAATCCTTGTTGTCATTGTTAGAAATTCCGTCATCCAAATCCTTTCCCCAGTTGACATGGAATCCTTTCTCGCTTTCTTTGCTTCCGCCAATCATCCATTCAAATTGTATGTTTGTGTTGTCCTCCACGCTCGTGAACCGAAGGACACCGTAAGAACCGAGCGATGTCTTGAAATAGAGGAGCTTCCCCAAGAGATTTTTGAAATCGGCCGCCACCTGTCTGTCGGTCATCAAAGACTCTTTCTCTTGAATGTCTTCTTCCGTCACGCATTCGAACCGCTTCCTCAGTCTGCCGTCATTGCAGATTTCCCAACGACTGTCCGACACTTGGAATTTCGAGTATTCCGACAGCAACAATGTTCCAGTGTCACTCCCGTCCGAAAGCACGAACTCACCCCCCGAAAATATACCGCTCACGGAGACAAGGATACTTTTCTCGCCGTGGGATTCCAGATTGCTGTCAATGGTTATATTCGTGTTCTTGTCAAGCAGGAAAATATCGTTTTCGCAGCTCCGTCCTCCAGATGGGATGTACGCTTTTTCGCCTATTCTAAGGAAACTGCGATTGCCCTCGTTCAAGTCGTGCATGTACACGGCTCCTCCGTTCAAAAATGCGGTGTTGTCGCTGATTGTGCCGCCCGTCATTTCAAGGGTCGTGTTGGAGTAGTCCAAGTAGACTCCGGCACCGTTCGCGATGTTCTTGTTGCCTTTTATCTCAGCGTCTCCGCTCATCGAGAGCCTGCCTCCATTTCCGACACAAACGCCGCCCCCGTTCCCTGCGGTGTTGAGAGGATCACCCTCGTTTCCTTCGATTGTCCCTCCAGACATTTCGACATTTTTCAAAGTGTAGATGCCGGCTCCGTTCATTGCGTAGTTGAAGGAGACCTTTCCGCTGTTGAATTTTATATATCCCTCACTGTAGATTCCGCCGCCCGTGGAGTTCGCGTTTGCAGTATTCTCAAGGAAGTTTCCGCACACGCCGCCGGTGAGTACAGCTTCGTTTCCGTCCAGTGAATATCCAAGGTGGATTTTGGAACCGGCAGAAGAAAAGATTCCCCCTCCGCTTCCTTTCGACTTGTTGCCGAACGAGGAAGATGTCGCGGCGGAAGCCATGTCGGTTCCGACAATCGCGCTTCCAGAAAGGCAGAGCATTCCGCCGTTGTATATTCCGCCACCGTAAGCTGCCTGGTTGCCAGCGACGACAGCTCCGTCCGAAAGCTCAACTTGAGAGCCGACCTCGATTTTGAGACCGCCGCCAAATGAAGCGTTTCCACCTGTGATTTTCAGATTTCCTATCTTGACAGGGACCTGAGTCTTTATCAAAAGCGTCGTACCAGAGCCGTTTCCGTCAAGAATGTCCGACCCGGAGTTTTCGCTTGCGCCCCTTATGGAAATGGACTTTGCATGGTCTTTGGTAAGAGTTTCGGAAACAATTTGGGTTCCAGCAACTTTTCCGTCGACGAGAATCGAGTAGTCGATTGGGTTTGCGAGTTTTTCGATGACGGACACGGCTTTTTTGATTGTCTTGTATGGGTGTTCAGCTGTTCCGTCGGCTTTTTTGTCGTCGTCGCTTCCGTTTTCGTTTATGAAGAAGCTGTTTCCAAAAACGGAAATCTCGGCCGACGAAAGGGAGGATGTCTCGTAGCCGGTTTTTCTGGAGAAGGCTTCAAGCCGCCAAGTGCCGACGGTCAGCTCGAACGTCTTTTCTCCTGTGAACGTTCCGTTTTCTGCGATTGAAGAAGAGTCGCCGATGCCTTTGTACAGCCTGTAGTCGACTTCCACGCCGGACACAGGATTCCCAAGGTTGTCCGTGGCTGGAGCTTTTACGGTCGCTGTCGCGCTTCCAAGTCGCTCATCGACTGAAATTTCTGGCGGATTCAACCTTGTGACTTCCGTGCTTGCAAAAGCCTCCGTTCTCAATCCGGCCTCGTCCTCAAGGGCGATGCTGAACGCTTGCTCCGAGGCGGAAAAAGGCTCTTGCGTGTCGAAAAAGACGGAGCGTTTCCCCGGCGTGAACGATTTCGAATTTATCAGGCTGTATTCTTCGTTCCATTCTGTCGTGAATCTTGAATCCGAAAAAGAGAAGCCGCCGTCCGTTGCGATGTCCACGCGGTAGGAGGAGCCGTTTATCACTATCGCGCGCAAATCCTTGTGCCGAACAGAGATTTCCGAAGCATCCGGCATGTCGAACGCGAGCACGAACGTTTTCCCGTTTCCGTTCAGGACCGTGGCGTTCTCGACAAGAGGAGGGGGCGAATTGCAATAAAGCTCAACGGAATAGTCGGGAAAAGAGCGGCCGCTCTTCGGTTCGAAAAGGGAAACGGTCGGCGAGATGTTCTTCCCTTCGTCTGCGGCAATCAAAAAATGTTTTGGAAAATCGAGTCTTATCGAGGAATGTCCGGTCTGCTCGATTTTCACGGAATCGGAAGGAACATCGGAAGGCAGATGCGGGAACGAGACGGACACGTCGAGATTGTACATTTGGGGATTCCGCATGAAGAAAAGGACTGAACATCCGTCATCCGAGCCGACGCAGTTTTGGGAGAGCGGTGACATGAAAGCGCAGTCGGGCATCTCGCACCTTTCCACCGCCGCAGTCTCCGTGTACTCCTTGAAAAATTCCTTCGCGGGGTCGTCGTAGCTCGGCTCCAAAAAATCGCCAAAACCGCAAGAGGAGAACAGAAAAACGGACAAGAACAAAGCCACTGCAGAAAGTTTCACCACGAATCCCCCGAACTCCGCATTCTCTCATGAAAAGCAGAGCGGTTCCATGCAGAAAAGTAAAATCCACGAAAAGAAAATGTAAAACCGCTTTTGGAAAAACATGATTCGGCACCTGCGAATTTTGGTTCTAGAACTGCCAGCCGACACCCATAGACGGCTGAAAGCTTCCCATCGTCATGTCCTTGTTCAGCGTCAGGATGTAGTCCGCGCCCGCTTCGACGTAGAGTCGCTTGTTGATGTAGAGCTGCACGGCCGCCCCCGCGTCGAAAGACGGGGAAATCGTGTTGAGCGGCTCCGAGTCGATTCCGTGGGCGAAATGGAACACGATGTTGTTGAAGTATGTAAAACCGGCACCTCCGTGGAGTTCGGCTATGACGCGCCTTCTGAACATGGGAATCTGATACGCGAAAAGAACGTGCGCCATCGCGAGGTTTCCGTCTATCGTGTAGCCGCCGCCATCCTTGTACAGACTAGAGTACACCCCGCGCACTGCGAAACCGAGGTATCCCCACCTGCGCTTTATCGGCACGACTGTCGCCCTCGCCTGCGCGCTCACCGGAGATGACTTGTTCAAGTAAGTCGGGAACGTGTCGTCGTGCATGACGACCGGGCATGTGTAGCCGGCCTCGATGTCGATGTCGAGCCACTTCTTGAATTTCACGGTGAACAACGAATCCGGGGATTTTGTGGAATGCAGACCGGAAGCGTCCCGCGCGAAAATGTGGTACTCGCCCACGTCCAGCTGCCTCATGTCGAACCTGAGCGTGATGCTCCTGTCTTCCTTGTCGTGGGCCACGACCTCAACGGGACGCAGAGTCCTCTTCGCGCTTTTCAGGGTGTACTCAGTGTAGCCGAAGATTCCGTCTCCGCCATCAAGAAGCGGTTCCAAAAGATTGCGCCCTTCAATTTTCAGGATTCCGTCGTTGTCCAAATCGTCGAGGTACATCGTGCGCCCCATGTAGAGGGGATAGCTCACGCCGCGGACAACAGGCATGCGCGCCTTTCTCACGAAGAATTCGTCGCGGCTTGTCAGTCTCTCCTCCAACATTCCAAGGACGTTGTAGACTTTTATCGTCGAGCGGTACTTTCCGGGAGGAAGCATCGGCTCGATGTATATCATGCACCTCTCGCTCTCCTCTCTGTCCGTCTCGCGCACGAAGACAGTCTCCGCGCTTCCGTCGTCGTCCAACCGCTCGATTTCGATTCGGTACATGAGGACGTCCCCCGCGCTGGACCACTCGAACGGCTGCCGTATCTCGTTCAGCTTGGAATTTTCGGCCTCCGTATCGCTCAGGGAATCCTCCACAGAAAAGACCTCCTCCGCCACGCTGAGGAATGGACAGACGAACATGAGGATTGCAAGAAATCTAGTGCGCATAGAGTTCCCCCTTATTCTGCCGTTTACCGCCGGAGGAATTTATCTTGTAGTCGATTGTGAACACCCCCTCGTGTGGGATTCCGTCGACCAGGATTTCGTCATCGCCCTCTTTCTTGAAGATTCCCCGAACCCTCCACAAAAAATCTCCCTTGGAAAGCTTGGAGAATTCGCCGAACGACAATGATGTGTTTTCGTTGCCCTCGACAGTTTCCATGTGGAGGAGCCTTCCGTTTTTCGAGAATATTTCGAGGATGTACGCGCTCGCCCTCGGAATGCGCCGCCAGGAGAAGACTATGCGCGGATTCTTTCTTAGATATTCAGCGTCGAACAGGGGGCCGCCTTCCGCCACGGCATTTTCTGGAGAATCGAACGGGGGGATTTTCCCCACCCTGAAGGAGAATTTTCCGGCCGGCGATATGTCAATTTCGTCCATGGTCACGGCTTCGACCGTCCACTCGTAGATTCCAGAGGACAGGGGTGGAAGCTGCTGTCTGAAAGAGCTCTGCGGAAAAGACAGCGCATCCGGGCTTCCGCCGATTTTCGAGAGGACAATCCGGGCGCGCGAATACGGCTCCCTTGACGAGAAAACAAGGGCGGGAGGGCTCTCAATCGCCTGCCAGCCGTCCAATTCAGCTCCGTCCGGTGGATAGAGGAGAACCGCCGGCTCCACTTTCCGAAGGAAGAATTCGGAGCTGGATAGATGGCTGCTTCTTCTTGAAGACGAATCCGTCTCGTATGTGAACGACTGTATCTCCCAGCGGTACAAGCCCTCCTCATAGTCCTCCATGTCGAATTCGACGCAGTTTCCGGTTATGAAGCTCTCGTCCGACAACGGCGCCTCACTCCCCTTCCTGAATATCTTGACGCGGTAGTAGTCCGAGGCAGCCGAATCAGACCAGGCGAACATGCACGGCTTGTTCGGGCGGACGACAGCCTTTTTAGAAACCGAAGGAAATTCTATTTTCGGAGCGGGAAGTTCGTCCACCACGACAATCTTCTTCGCCTCGGTCGAGCGTTTGAATCCTGCCGCCTTCGTCGTGATTCTCCAGTAGAATTCGCCCAAGCCGAGATCCGCACCCGAAAACGAGCCTCCAGATATTTCCGAGTCGAGCACGATGTGCTGGAAACCAGAGTCCGACGCTATCTGAATGTACTGTGGAAGCGAAAGGTTCGACTTCCATGTGAACCGTGTGTCGCCAAGGAGAGGCTGCCATATTCTGTATCCGTCAGGGGGGAAGACCGTTCGCTGCTCAATCTCTCCAGCCACCGCGAAGAAAGAGCGGATTTCGGAAATCGGGGATACGTTCCCCTCGCTGTCGGTCTGCGTCACGCCCCAGAAATATTCACCGTCGGAAAGCCTATTCAGTTCCTCGACGGAAAGCGTCATATAGTTCTCGCCCGTCTTTCTGGAGATTACAGGCTCCGAGAGATTCCTTTTGCGGGAGACAAAGACGCTGTATGTCGAAGGCTCGTCGTCCATCCGCCAAGAGAAGACTTCCGACTTGTTCGTCCTGTCGAAGAAAGAGCCGTCGACAGGGCATACGAGCGACGGAGGGGCAAGGGTCCCTTTTTTCTCGACAATGAACGATCCGACCGCAGACGGATTTGAAAACCCTGTGTTGGCCACTGCATAGTACGGAGTTATTTGATAGTAGTAAGTCCCCTCCGTCAGCGTGGAGATTATCAACGATGGGCTCGAGGTGCGCTGGACGACGATTGGGTCCGACATGTCGATGTTTTTTGAGACTGCGAAACTGTAGGCGGAGGCGGCCTCGCTCTCAAGCCAGATGAAGCGTATCGACGGAGGCTGCTTTCGGTATGCGTAGGAGAAATCGGAAGCAGGGACCACAAGCTCGGGTTTGAAGGACTGTACAATCTGGAATCTGCCTGAACATGAATTCGCGCCGTCGGAAAGACGCCAGTAATGGACGCCTTTCGGAAGCGACACAGAAACACTTTCCAAGCCGGACACGTCTATTTTCTGCGCCGGCACAGATTCCACCGAGGAACGTCCCCGGCCGAAATTCCTGTCGCTGGATATTTCCAAAGAGAGATTGGACATACCGCCCGCCGCCTCCCATTTAAAATCGACCGGGAACAAGCCTTCCGTGTGGTACAGGAATTTTTCGTTCGGAAAAGGGGATTTTACGGACAGTGGAGGCTCCTTTTTTTCGCCATCTTCGACAAGAACGCACTCCCCGGCCACGATGCCCTCCCCTGCATGGGTCTTTGCGCCGCCCTGCCGCATCGAGAGAGAAACATCGCCTCCGCCAGATTTCATCGCGGAGAGAACGGAACCGGCATCCACAGAAACTTTCACACTGCCGCTTGTGACTTCCATTCCGCCACCGTCTTCCGAAACTCCGGCAGTCAGGCTTCCCTCGTCCAAGTCCGCGGAGAGTGTTCCGTCCGCACGGAGGAAGATCTGCGCCATCGTGTTCTCGGAAAGTTCGAGCGTCGTTCCATCAGGGAACCACACCGTGGCCTCGGAAAGCTCCGCCGTGTGTATGGTGTCTCCATTGTACACAGGGGAATTCTGCCGGAGCCTGTCCCAAACGACCCTGTCCAGGAATTTCCGCTCGGCTGTCCTGTACTTGAACGTTATGGTCGCGACAGGTTTCTCGTCCATCTTCGAAAGAGCGCGGAAGAAAACGGAGTGGAAGCGGAAGTAGCACAAGCCTGCGCAGACGAGGCAGATTGCGACCGAAATCCAGAACGGAACGGCAGAATCGGACAGGCGGCCACTACTTTTTGATTTTGATTTTGTTCTCTTCTTCATTCAAGTTCACCGATTCAAATTCAGGAATTGGAATGCCGAGGAGCGTCCTCATCTCGTTGAGCGTCTTCGGCCCGTTTTTTCCCACCACGCGGGAACAGTCCTCGTCGAGCGTGAAATTCTTGTCCGACTGCCTGAAGAAAGCCTCGATGTCGAACCCCGGCATGTTCACGACTCCGTAGAAATGCTGCGCCCCCTTGCCCTTCACATCGAATTCGACAGGAATCCGCTCGACCACAATCTCGTCATCCTCGTTTTCCTTTGGAATCGAGAATCCGTTCTCCTCGCAGCGTATGAAATCCATCTTCAAAAGGTTGTAGGTGTCCTCGGTTATGAGGATGTCAGTTCCGCAGGGCTTGTTCGAGCTTTCGGTCCTGCTCGCGAAGTTCACGCTGTCACCTATCGCGGTGTACTCCATCTTGTCCTCGCTCCCCATGATTCCGCATGTAGCGCGTCCTGTGTTGATTCCGCATCCGATTCTGATGTGCGGCTTGTACCTTGCCCTTTTCTCTCGCTCGTGCGCCTTCGTGAACGCCGCCGCGTCCTTGTTGTACTGCATGAGCGCGTACCTCATGGCGATTGTCCCGCGTATCGCGCTCACCGCGTCCGCCTTTACGTGACCGATGTGGATTTTTGAAAGTTCCGCCTTCTTCGGGTCGCTGTCTGGAAGATGCTCGAAATCCAGGCTGTCGTCGCGGAGGATTCCCCAGACCGCCATTATCGCGTCGCCCTCGAATTTGTCTATCGTTCCGCCAGAAATCGTGACGCAGTTGACCATGCGGCTCATGTAGTCGTTCAAGAAACCGATTATTTCCCTCGGACTATCCTCTCCGAAGCGGTCCTTGAAGCCGTCGGATATGGCCGTGAAGCCCCTTATGTCGGAGAAGAATATCGTAACGTCCTTCAAATGCGGCTCGAAGTCGATTTCTTTTCTGGCGATGGCTTTCACGACTCCCTTGTTCGTGAATTTCGCGAACGTGTTGAGGAATTCCTGCTCGTCCTTCGTTGATTGGTTGAGGATTCCGATTTCGTCCCGCCTGCGGGTGTTCAGCATCGAGATGAGCGGAGTGTTGAAGTTCCCCTTCTGGATTTCATCGGCCGCCATCGTCAGCCGCCTCAGATGCCTTGAGATTGCGAACCTGCTGAACACGAGTATGAAGACGACCGAGACGAAGAACACCGCTCCCATTAGACAGAGATTGTTGAACCTCGTCGTGGCGACCCCCTCAAGAACGGTTCCGAGAGGAACGGATGTGCACACGCCAATGTCGGCGATGCCGATTTTCTGGTACGCGCCCACGAACGCAGACTTTTTCCCGATTTCGTCCACGGAATCGTAGAGAACCTGCCTGCTTTCCTCGTTGTTCCGGTTTTCATTCCTCATCAAACGCACGAGCGGATGGTTCTTCATGCTCTGCCCCGAAAGAACCCTCTCGCTCTCAGGGTGGCAGAGCAAATCGGCGGAATCGTTCATGACGAAAGTCTCGTTGACGGAGCCTGTTCCGAGCACTGCCGACAGGGAGTCGACGCTGAAGAGAATGAGGCAGCACTGCTCCAGTCCGCCCTCTCGATAGGGAAGCAGGAGAGCCATAGTCGCAGTATTGAAGAACGGGGACGCGTTGAGCGCGATTGTCTCGCCTGCGCAAGACCTGACTATCTGACTTTTCACCTGCGAAATGAACGGGTCGGCTGCGGACATGTCGAGCTCGTTGGAGACGAAAAACCTGACGTTCTTGAGCCGTGTGTGGACGAAGGGAACTGCGGAACCGGCATTGTCAGTGAACACGACAATCTCCGCAATCATCGGATTCCGCTCAAAGAAGAATGCCTCGGCCTGTTTTGCCAGCGCGGACGTTTTTCCGCCGGAGACAGCGTTTATCAAGTCGAGCAGCTGGAGGACGTTGGAGCGGATGGAATTCAGCTCATTATGCACGGTAGATGCGGAGCGGGTGTTTATGGTGAGGTTGTTCTCCTCCGCAGTCATCCTGACATCCTTCGAGACGAAATAGCTGTTCAGGAACGTGACCGCCCCCAACGACGACAGGACAATGATTCCTGTGATTATCGCGAGCTTCACTCCGAGAGGAAAAATCCTCCCGCGAGAATTCTCATGCCTACTTTTTTCCATCAACTCGCAAGGATAGCACGGAAAAAACATCCACGCCCTACCTTTGCGAGTAGTTACTGTAAAATGCATGTAAAAAGTAGGACAAGAACGGACGGCGCCCGTCCCTACTCGGTCTTGAACTGGCGCACGTTCGAGCCAAGCTCCAGGACGCTGCCGTCAAGCTCTTCCACGCTCTCGTCCAGGCGCATTCCGCTCTTTATGATGCTCTGGGAATTCTCCGACATCACGGCCATGCTGTCACGGACGGCGCCGAGCGAGACGCGAAGCCCGTCCATCTCGGAAAGGACGCGGCCGCTGCCCTCGGACATAGTGGCGGAAGCGGAGCGGACGTTCTCGGCGGTCTTGTCCATCTCGGAGAGCGAGTCTATGACGTTTCTCGACTGCGAATTCTGGTTCTCAAGGGCGGCGCGGACGGACTCGACAAGGGAATTCGTCTCCTGGATTCTAGAGGAGACTCCAGAGAATGCGGAGCTTGAGTCCTTCGAAGCCGAAACGATTTCCCCGATGGAGTCCTGAATGTTCCTGAGCTGGTCGCCAATCGTCTTGGACTGCCCGGAGGAGGTCTCGGAGAGCTTCCTGATTTCGTCGGCGACAACGGCGAAGCCCTTTCCGGCCTCCCCCGCATGAGCCGCCTCGATGGCCGCGTTCATTGCCAAAAGGTTCGTCTGGCTCGCGATGGACGCTATGGCGGTGTTAGCTTCCTGAAGCATCCTCGACTGCTCCTCGATTTGGGAAATCCTCTCGTTCACCCTCTTCTGCTTCTCTATTCCGCTCTGCGCCTCGATGTCGAGCTGGGAGAACGACGAAGCCATGCGCTCCATGGAGACGTTTATCGACTCGATTCCGCTGACGAGCTGGGAGACGGACGCGGAAGAATCGCTGATGCTCTTCGTCTGGAAGTCTATCATCTCGTTCACGGTCGCAATGCTCTCGGCCACGTCCTTGATGACATCGGAAGTGTTGTCGAAGCCCCTGGACTGGTTCTGAATCTGCGTCTGCACAGTGTCGATGCTCAACCGGATTTCCGTCATGGAGTCCGAGACGGACGCCACGCTCTCCCTTATGTTCCGAGACACGACGTCAAGGGTCGCGCTTGAGTCCTGTATGCTGCCGACCATCGACTGCAGCTTCGCCATGAACGTGTTGAACTGGGAAACAAGGGCGCGAATCGACCTGAAAGGCGTGTGGAGCTCAGTGTTCACCCTGCGCGTCAAATCGGCCTCGCCGGAACAAACGTTCTTCACGGCCTCACCCACATCGTGGAGAGGCTTGATGAGGTTCAGCGCGGTGTACGCCACGAACACAACCAGAAGCACGAGGACGAGGACGGAAAAAGGAGCGAGAGCGTTGGCGAAGAACTCCCCTGCCGAGAACGGTATGAAAAGCACGAGCTGCCAGCGGAGCGACTCTATCGGAGAGATGAGGTAGACGCCCTTCATGGTGGAGACGAGTTCCGAACCGTTGGGGAAAAGCTCGACTCCGCCCGCGAGGTCTGGAAGAGCGTCGGTGATCGGGCGTTTGCTCTCAAGGTCGTTGAGGTCGAGGGACGCTGAAATCTCCTTGTTGGAATTGTACATGAACATCGTCACGCCCTTGTCGAGCGAGGAGTACATGGAGCGGACGAAATCGTTGAGCTCGACGCCCGTTCCCGTAATTCCGACGACACGGCGCGATTCGTCGTACACAAGGACGTTTATCCACATGAACGTCTTCTTGAGTCCGAGGTCGTAGTCGACGTAGAACTGGAACGGAAGGTTCGCGTCTATGGTCGCTTGATACCAAGAGTTTTCGGGCAGAGACTTGTCGAGAGTGTAGATGTATTCCATGTTGGAGTAGTATTTCAAGTCCGAGTCCGAAATCCAGAACGTCCTGTGGGAAGAAAAAGAATCCTGGAATGTCCTGAAGTCCCTGAGCGCGTTCTCCACGATTCCTTCATCGTACGGATTCTTCATGTAGTCGACGACAAGCGGCGAGTTGGCGAGCTGCATGGCGAGTTTTCTCTCAGGAAGAAGCCCGTTCTCCATCTCAAGGATTTTCTCGTAGCGGATGGACTCCAGACGCTCGGCGGCACCTTTCCTGAACAGCAGCACAGAGGAAAACGACACGGCCGCAAGAGCGACGACAGCAAAAACAGCGGACAAAAAAGCCGCAAACCTTCTCTCACTTTTCATAATGAAAGCTCCTTTTTATTTTTAAAAGTGTAGAACACAAGCACGGACATTGTAAAGAATTTTTAGAAAAACGGCGAATGACAGAACGCCCCGAACAGTTTTATCATCTAAAGAATGGAAATCTCGTCATCAACAGAAAGAATCACGCATCCGCTTCCTCCCGTCTGGGATTCAGAAAGCGAAGTCCTCCTCCTCGGCACAATGCCCTCGCCCGCCAGCCGGAAGTCCGGCTTCTTCTACATGCATCCGCAGAACCGCTTCTGGAAAGTGCTTCCGGCGTTGTTCAGCGAACGGCTCACACTTCCGAACAACGCGGACGACATTGAAGGCGCGATAGAAGAGCGCAGGGATTTCCTCATCAGGCACGGAATCGCGCTCTGGGATGTGCTCGCCCGATGCGACATACACGGAGCCTCAGACTCCACAATCAGGAACGAAACGCCGAACGACTTCACGGAAATTTTCGAACGGAGCAAAGTCAGGCGCGTCTTCTGCACAGGAAAGACCGCGTTCAAACTCTGGCAGAGGCACTGCGACGACCGCTACCGGTCTTTCCGCATCCAATGCGCCTGCCTTCCGAGCACAAGCCCCGCGAACGCCGCCTGGTCGCTCGAAAAACTCGTGGAAGCGTACAAAAGCATCGTGGAGAGCCTCGCCTGCCGAGCGTAGCCGAAACACGGTTGCCGAGCGTAGCCGAAGCCGGTTGCTGAGCGTAGCCGAAGCACCGTTTTCACCTTTCAATTTTCCATTTTCCCAATTCTCCTGACGAAAACGTAATGGCACACGGTCAGAATCAGGGCCGTCAAGAACCAGCTGAGCGGATAGCAGGCGAGCAGAGTCTCGAACGTTCTGTCGGATGCGAATACCGTGTACACCCAGACGATGCGGACCGCGCACACACCGAAGAACGAGATGACGGCGGGCGCGAGGGATTTTCCGTAGCCGCGGAGGGAACCGGAGAAAATCTCCATGAGGACGTTCAGGAGCTGAAAAGGAGCGATGTAGAGGATTCTTACGCAGCCCAACGAGATGACGGACTCGCTCTCGGAGAAGAATCCGAGTATGAACCTGGAGAGGAAGACCGTCACCACGGAGAGGACGACAGCGCAGGCAGAATCGACGGCGAGCGCGCGGTTCGTGACTTTCCGGCATCGGTCGAGCTTTTTCGCGCCGTAGTTCTGCCCGATGAAAGTCGTGCAGGCCTGTCCGAACGCGTTTATGACGAAGTACGAGAAAATCTCGAAGTTGAACGCGGCCGAGGAAGCCGCCATCACGTCCGAGCCGAGGCTGTTTATGGCGGACTGCACGATTATGTTCGAGAACGAGAAGAGCATTGCCTGGACGCCAGCGGGCACGCCGATGCGAAGGATTTCACCGAGGACCGCCCTGTCCAATCGGAGGAATCGCCTCTCAAGGCGGAGGCTGCCCTTGGAGCGGCAGAGAATCACCAGCATGACGATGGAACTGACCGCGTTCGAGACCGCGGTCGCGACAGCGACACCGTCCGCGCTTCGTTTCAGTACCACGACGAAGAAGACGTTCAGGACGACGTTCAATATCCCCGCGCCAACAAGGCAGAAAAGAGGCGTGTTGGTGTCGCCCCTCGATCGGAAGATTGCGGACTCGAAATTGTAGAGAAGGATGAACGGCATCGCGCCCATGTAGATTCTCAAATAAGAAAGAGCCATCGGAAGAACGTCGGCGGGGACGGACATGGCATTGAGAATCGGCTCGGCGACGAACTGACCGAGGAGCGCGAGGAATGCGCCGGCGAGGACGCTCAAAAGGACGGCTGTTCCTACGGCCCTGCTGATTTCACCCTCTTTCTTCTGCCCAACGAATTTCGCGATTACGACGTTCGCCCCCACGGAGATTCCCACGAAAAGGTTCACCATCAAGCCGATTATTGGGGTGTTGCTTCCGACGGCGGCCATGGCCTCCTTGCTCGCGAACCGTCCAACGACCATCACGTCGGCGGCGTTGAAGAGCTGCTGGAGGATTCCCGTAAGGGCCAGCGGAATAGCGAATCGGAGGATTTTGTCGGCTATGGAGCCGTTGAGCATGTCTATCTGTCTTTTCATGCGCCCATTCTATCGGAAAAGCCGCGTTTTTGAAATTTGGCATGGGGCACGTTAAAATCAAAAAAACATAGAAGGAGCTATGCAGGGAAACGAAGAGGATTCCGAATCTACGACTTTTTTGAAAAACTTCCATATTTTTTTAAGAATTTCTCATCTTCCGTTCAATGGCTGTTCATGTACGGAAGAAGTCTGCGTAGTACACTGAGACAACTTGCAACTTTCAATTTGTTTTTTATGGAGAAAAAGATGAAGAAAACCAAAAAGATTGTGGCCGCAGGCGCAGTACTGGCCCTTGCCACATCCCTCTTCGGAGCGACGAAATACTCAACCAATCCCGATGAATGCGTGGACGGCGTGTGTTTTGTTCCCCAGTACGCCGATGACGGAAGGGAGAACTACGCCATCGTTTCGCCTGTGGGCTACCACGATGTTCCCATGATAAAGCAAGCCAAGCGGTTGGACAGCCTCAAAGGAAAAACAATCGCCCTTGTCGGCGGCTCTTTCATGGCTGTCACCACCCACAACGAACTGAAGAAGTGCATCGAAAAGGAATTCCCCACATGCAAAATCTACATGTTCGACGACATCGGTCAGGCCGGCCCCTATTCGGTCTTCGGCACGACAGAAAAGACAAAGGCCTTTCAGGACAAGCTCAAGGAACTGAAAGTCGATGCCGTCATCGTAGGAAACTGCGGCTGCGGACTTTGCACCACAAAGGAGACCGGCGACTCAATCGCAGCCGAATACATCGGAATCCCGTCCGTAACCGTTGCCGCTCCAACTTTCGTTGCTCAGGTTCATTCCACAGGCGTAAACCGTGGCGTTCCTGTTCTTCGAACGGCTGAATATCCAGGAGCCTTCGCATCCCACTCCACCGAAGAGCTTAAAAAGAACGCAAGGGAAGTTCTCTGGCCTCAGATTAAGACCGCCCTTACCACAGAGATTGCAAAAGAAGAAATCGAAAAATATGCCCCTGAGGGAAAACGGCCAGCGGACGAAATCATCTACTACGGAAATTTCGACGAGATTCAGGAATATATGCAGATTAACGGCTGGACTGACGGCTTGCCCGTAGTTCCGCCCACAGACGAGGCCGTTCAGGAATACTTGAAATTCACTGACTACAAGGGAAGCGACATTCTCGGCACATTCGCCCTGGCCTACCGTGAGTGCACAGTCTACACCGTGGCGGCGAACGCTGTCATGGCAGGAGTGCCCAAAGAATTCATGCCGATTTGCATTGCTTTCGTGCAGGGAATGAACGACGGAGAATGGAGGAAACCCCTGGCCTCGACCCACGGCTGGACTCCCTTCGCTTGGCTCAACGGTCCCCTCGCCCGCCAGCTGGGAATCGACAATCAGCAGGGCATGATAAGCGAGAAGGCCAACAAAGCCCTCGGCCGCTTCATAGAACTAGCCATGCTGAACATCGGCGGCTACTATGTGAAAGAAAACCGCATGGGCTCTTTCGGCTACCTCACCCCCTTCACATTCAGCGAGGACGACGAGGCCTGCGTAAAGCTGGGCTGGAAGCCTTGGCATATTCAGCAGGGCTACGATTTGAACGCAAACACAATCACGGCGGGGTCTGCCCTTTCATGGGGAAACAATGTAACTCCTGCCACCGACGACCCGGAAAAAATCATGGAAATCATGGCCTTCGACATCACCGAAAAGCAGCAGAACGGCTTGGGCAACACAAAGCCACAGGTTCCACGAACGGTTTTCATCACGGAATATGTGGCGCGGGATTTGGCGAAGGAATACAAGACAAAGTCCGATTTGGAGGACGCTCTGATTGAGACTGCCCGCCGCCCCTTGGCTCTCCGCACCTACGCCCACTATTGGGCAAACACCGGAAGCCAGCAGTACAAGCGCCGCTCTTTCGACGAACATTTTGATATGCTCTCAAAAGACGAGGCTGAGCAGGCAAAAATGACTCCAACTCCCGAATGGCTCAAACCGATTGTGAAAGACGATGAGATTATGACAATCGCCACCATGAACAAGGGGGACACGGCCTTCTTGGTCACAGGAGACGCAAACCGAAACAAGGTTCAGGTTATGCCGGGCGGCGGATTCGTTACAACAGAAATCAAGCTTCCGAAAAACTGGAACGAGCTTGTAGAGCCACTTGGCTACCAGCCTATCGAAAACTTCTACTTGAAGGGAACTTTCAACAAGGACGAGGGAAAGAAGGCGACGAGCGCGAACAAAAGCAAAAAACAACCCACCGCCGCAAAGCAGGGGAACCGCCCCCAGAGACCGCAAAAAACGGTAACGCCGAAGGGAAAATAAAAGGTCAAAAGTCGAGTTTTTACAGTGGAATGGCCGAAACGAGCGGAAGCGGGGTTCCATAGCCGAATGCACTAAACATCGCACGCGATGTTAACGCCACCGCGAAGCGGTACTGCCGCATTCGGCTATGGGTTCCCGCTGGGAGCACGTTTCGGCAACTACGGTATGCATAAACTCGACTTTCGCCATGATAAAAAATTTTCAGTTTGTTATAACACACAAAGCGCACGATGGAGAAATTTCAAGATTGACTCCAACTTGTTCATCGCCCGGATTCATGGTATTTTGAAAAAATCATGAACAACGAACGAAACTCATTTTCCAACTCAGTGGGATTTGTCCTGGCCGCGGCGGGAAGCGCAGTCGGCCTCGGCAACATTTGGAGGTTCCCCTACCTCGCAGCGAAAGACGGCGGCGGACTGTTCCTCGTCATCTACATCATCCTCGCCCTTACATTCGGATTCACGCTTCTCATCTCCGAGGTCGCAATCGGAAGGAAGACAAAGCAAAGCTCTCTCACAGCGTACGGACGGATAAACAAGAAATTCGGCTGGATAGGGGGATTCTCCGCCCTCGTCCCGTTCCTGATTCTTCCTTATTATTGCATAATCGGAGGCTGGGTGCTCAAGTACACGGTGGCGTTCGTGACGGGACACGGCTTCGACGCGGCAGTCGACGGATACTTCACGAGCTTCATAACGGCTCAGTACCAGCCTATCGTCTTCGACGCAATCTTCCTGGCGGCAGTCGCGTTCGTAATCTACAGGGGCGTGAACAAGGGAATCGAGGCCATCTCGCGCATACTCATGCCGATTCTCTTCCTGCTCGTAATAGGCATTGCCGTCTACTCGTTGACGATAACGAACCCGGAAACAGGGAGAAGCGGAATCGACGGGCTGGGTGTCTACGTCATACCGTCGATAAAGGGGCTTGGATTCAAGGACGTGCTCGTCGCCATAACGGACGCGATGGGACAGCTCTTCTACAGCATCAGCGTAGCGATGGGAATCATGGTCACATACGGCTCGTACTTCAAGGACGACTCGAACCTCGTCAAATCGGTCAACCAGATAGAGATTTTCGACACGCTCATAGCGTTCCTCGCCGGGGTCATGATTATTCCGGCCGTGTACGTCTTCATGGGGCCGGAGGGAATGACCGGAGGCCCTGGACTCATGTTCATAGCCATTCCGAAAGTCTTCATGCAGATGGGAAAAATCGGCCAGTTCGTGGGAGCCGCCTTCTTCATAATGGTGCTCTTCGCGGCCCTCACAAGCGCGATGTCGGTTCTCGAAGCCGTAGTGGCAGGATTCATCGACCACTTCAAGATGAGCAGAAGGCGCGCGACAGTCCTTGAAACGGTCATCGCCATGGTCATCGGCATCGTGATTTGCCTCGGATACAACGTCCTCTATTTCGAAGTGAAGCTTCCGAACGGAGTGACGGCGCAAATTCTCGACATCGTAGACTACTTCGCGAACAACATTTTCATGCCGGTCGTCGCAATCGGAACGTGCATCCTCATAGGATGGGTCGCGAAACCGAAGACAGTCATAGACGAGGCGACGAAGAACGGAGAGAGGTTCGGAAGGAAACGGCTCTACATCGTGATGATAAAGTTCATCACCCCGATTCTCCTGGCGATTCTTCTGCTTGGCTCGCTCGGAATACTCTAGGAGCAAAAAAATCCTCAATCCGCTCTTTGAATTGGACTTTAAAAAAAAATGCGATAGTGTATACTGAAATTCATGAGAAGAGCGAATTTTGTTTCGGCGGTGGTGGCCATCTTCATCACCGCTTTTTTTGTGTGCGGCTGTTCGGACAAAAAGCAGCAGGTGACATACAACAAAGATATGGACGGCTACATAGAATCGATAAGCCCGTTCAGCATCGGAAGAATGGATTCCATTGCCGTAAGCTTCACAGAAGAGCCTACAGGAAAAGCGGATTCCGCCATCAAGATTTCGCCGGAGACAAAGGGCGAATGGAAATTCACGGACAGGCAGGCGGTGTTCACACCATCCGAAGCCTACGAAGGCGGAAGCCAGATTATTCTCTCGGTGGACTGCCGGGAACTTTTCGGAGACGAAGCGCAGGACGGCATATACAAGCGCGAATTCGTAGTCAGGCAGCCTGAATACAAAGTCAAATTCAACAGCATAAACCTCGACGCTAAGACAGGAACGTTCACAGTCGCAGGAGTCTTGACGACGGACATAGAAGAGAGCAGGGACACGGTCGAGTCTATGCTCACGGTCAAGGAGAACGGCTCGAAAAAGGGCGTCGAATGGAAGACCGCGGAATACCGCTCGTCCGACTGGGCTTTCTCCCTACCTGTCGTTCAGGGAGAAAAGGCGAAAAACGTCGAAATCTCATGGAACGGAAAGAAATTCGGAGTAAAGCCGGAAGCTGACAAAATGCTTTCCGGGACAAAGAAAATCACATTCCCCAAAAAAGGAGAGCTTGCGATACTCGACATCGACGCTTCGCAGAAAAATTCGATAGCGGTGAGCTTCTCGGCCCTCCTCGACGAGGAACAGTACCTCCCCTCTCTCATAACATTCTACGACAAGGACCAGGACAAAGAGGTCTCGGTAGACCCTAGCAAATACAAATCGTACATAAACGGAAACATACTCACCCTCTACACCGACTCCAACTGGGGAGGAAGCACGGAAGTCTCCCTGAGCAAGGGAATAAAGAGCAAAGACGGAGCCCTTCTTGAACGCAGCGCGGCGATTCCGATTTCGGGGACGTGGGACAAGCCGGAGATAAGATTCGCGAACGACGGGGTAATTCTTCCGTCATCGAAGGGAACGATAATCCCAGTCGAGACGAAGAACCTGCAGGGGCTTCTCATACAGGCGTACGCGATAGAGAACAGGAACATGAACCAGTTCCTGCAGGTGAACGAACTTGACGGAGCGAAAGAGCTATACAGGGTCGGAGAGCCGGTCTGGGAGAAGAAAGTCTTCTTCAAATGGGAGGATTCCCACAAGGACACGTTCATCACCAGGGGACTCGACTTGACGGAGCTTGTTGTCAAGTACCCGAAAGGAATGTTCCAAATCAGGGTGTCGTTCAGGCACGACCAGATAATGTACCACTGCAACGAAAGCCACGGCGACTTCAGCGCGATACCGATGCCGCCCGACACGCTCGCGGACGACGCTCAGAAGGAAAGCAGCTGGTGGGACTACTACAACGACATGGACTACGAGACCAGGAGAACTTTCTGGTACTACGACAACGACCCCTGCCATCCCGCCTACTACATGCCGAGGTACAACGGAGCGAGCGTCATAAAGCGCAACATCCTCGTGTCCGACCTCGCTCTCATGGCGAAGCTCTCGGCGAGCGGAAAATACTACGCCACGGTCACAGACATGAAGACGGCGGCCCCCGTGAAAAACGCGGAAGTCGCGCTCTACTCGTTCACGGGAAAGACACTGGAGAAAGCGAAGACGGACGAGAACGGAAACGCATCGTTCAGCGCATCATCGTCCGAGAAAGCATACGTCATGACGGCGAGCGACGGAACGTTCGAGTCATTCCTCAAGATATCGGGCGGAACGATGCTGAGCACGAGCCACTTTGAAGTCGGAGGCGAAGTCGCGGAGAACGGAGTCAAGGGCGCAATCTACGGAGAGCGCGGAGTGTGGAGGCCGGGAGACGACATCTACCTGACGTTCGTACTGCAGGACCTCGCAAAGACGCTCCCGGCGAACATACCGCTCAACTTCACCCTCACGAATCCTCTCGGAGCCACCACGGACAACCAAGTCCTCACGGAATCCGTTGACGGTTTCTACGCCATAAAGACAAAGACTTTCGCGGACGCTCCGACAGGAAACTGGACGGCGAAAGTAAAGATTGGCGGAAAAGAATGGAGCAAGGCCCTCAAAATAGAGACGGTCGTTCCGAACAGGCTCGCGGTCAACCTCGAATCGGACAAAAAATACCTCACACCGTACGACAACTCGTTCACGGTCAGCGGCTCATGGCTGCACGGCGCGCCGATACCGGAATACAAGGCGGACGTGTCGGTGCTTTTCTCAGCGGCAGGCACAAGCTTCGAGAAATTCTCGGACTACACTTTCACGAACCCCGAAAGGACTGTTCGGTCGGACAGGAAAGTCATCTGGTCTGGGAATCTCGGAGCGGACTCTACAGTGAAATTCACAAAGGACCTGAACGCAGGCTCGCGCCTCCCCGGAAAACTCAAGGCGAATTTCATAACGAGGATATTCGAGCCGTCGAACGCGTTCTCGACCCAATCAAAATCAATCGAATACTCGCCATACACAAACTATGTGGGACTGAAGCTCCCGAAAGGGGACGAGGCGCGGAACATGCTCCTTACCGACACAGAGCACACGGCGGACCTGGTCCTTCTCGACGCCGACGGAAATCCCGTGAAAAGCGGCAGCGTAGACTGGAGCATATACAAGCTCTCATGGAAATGGTGGTGGGAGAAGGACGCCTACACGAGCGCGACATACGTCAGTTCAGACTACACCGAAAATGTCGGCTCTGGAAGCGCGGAAATAAAGAACGGAAGAGGCTCTTTCAAATTCGAGGTGAAATATCCACAGTGGGGACGGTACTTCATCGTGGCGACTGACAGCGAAGGGCACAGCGCGGGAAAAATCGCGTACATCGACTGGCCGGGCTGGGCGGGACGCGCGCAGGAAGACGGTTCTGGAAGCGCGTCCATGGTTGCCATGGTGAGCGACAAGAAGAACTACACGGCCGGAGAGACCGCCGAGATAAGCTTCACGGCGAACGAATCGGCAAGGGCATTGGTCACGATAGAAAAGTCGGGCGAAGTGTACAGGCAGGAATGGGTCGAGACGAAGAACGGCACCACAGTGTACAAGCTTCCCCTCTCTGCGGACATGGCACCGAACGTGTACGTCCACCTCACCCTTCTCCAGCCGCACGGACAGACCGAAAACAGCCTCCCGATAAGGCTCTATGGCGTGATTCCTGTCAGAGTGGACGATCCCGCCACAAAGCTTTCCCCTGTAGTGACGACACCGAAATCGTTCCAGCCGAACGGCAGCGCGACGATTTCCGTCTCCGAAAAAAACGGCAGGCCGATGACATACACGCTCGCGGTCGTCGACGAAGGCCTGCTTGGCATCACCAATTTCCACAGCCCGAATTTGAGAAGCGAATTCTACAAAAAGGAAGCATCCCTGCTCCAGAGCTGGGACCTGTACAAGTATGTCATGAGCGCGTACAGCGGAAAGCTAGAGACGCTTCTGGCGATTGGAGGCTCGGAGGACATAAAGGCGAACGACGAGAACGACGAGAACAGGTTCAAGCCCGTCGTGAAATTCTTCGGACCGTACACGATTCAGGCGGGAGAGAAGAAGTCAACGACATTCCAGATGCCGGAATACATAGGCGCCGTGAGGGCGATGGTCATAGCGGGACACGAAGGCGCGTACGGAACGACGGAAAAGACGGTCGAAGTGAAATCCGACATCATGGTGCAGCCGTCGCTTCCGCGCACAATCGGAACGGACGAGGAGATAATGGTCCCTGTCACAGTGTTCAACAACACGGACGAAAGGCAGGACGCATCTGTCGCGCTCGACGTGTCGGGGGCAGTCTCGTCGTCATATTCAGAGAAAGCCCCTCTTGAGCCTGGAGAGACGAAAACGCTGTTCTTCAAAGTGGCCACGAAGAAAGAGGGAACGGCCGTCTTCAAGGCGACCGCCTCGAACGGAAAAAGCAAGGCGAAGTCGGAGGAGTCGGTCGAAGTCAAATCTAGGGGCATTCCAGTTTCGTACAGGACACAGTTCACCGTGCAGGCTGGAAAAAGCGGACAGGTGAGCGTGAGTTCCCCGACAGAGATTTCGACGACGGAATTGACGGCTGAGATTTCGACATTCCCGCAGATTTCGCTCGACAGCAGGCTCTCGTACCTGACAGGCTACCCGCACGGATGCATAGAGCAGATAACCAGCGGAGGATTTCCGCAGCTCTACCTTCCGGAATTCACGAAGCTCTCAAAGGAGCAGATCGAGAAGATAAAAGAGAACGTGAACTCCGTCATAAAGAGGTACCCGAAATACCAGACGAACAACAAGACGTTCGGATATTGGCCCGGAAGCCAGCGGACACACGAGTGGGGAACGTGCTATGCGTCGCACTTCATGGTCGAGGCGCGGAACCACGGCTATTCCGTGCCGCACGAAATGCTCGACAAAGCCCTCGACCATCTGGAGGAAGCGTCCGGCAAATGGAGCGAAGGAGACGACGACGCGTCCGCATCCACACAGGCGTACAGGCTCTTCGTCCTTGCGTTGGCGGGGAGGCAGAATTTGGCGGCCATGAACAGGCTCCTCATCTCCGACTCCCTGAAGGAGCACGGCGACGCGACGCTTCTCCTCGCGGCGAGCTACGCGCAATCGGCGAAAAAAGCCGACACGGCAAAGGAACTCCTCAAAGAATTCCGTGAGTCGAAATCGGAGGACAGGAATCTGGACGGAGACTTCAACTCGACAATCAGGCAGCAGGCGATAACTCTCTTCACGTACAATCTGGCGGGAGAGCAGGAGAAGGCCGACAACGCGGCGAAAAGAATAGCCGAGACGCTCGCAAGCGACAAATGGCTCAGCACGCAGGAGACGGCCTGGTCGCTGTTCTCTCTCATTCCGTTCTACACGGCGAAGGCGAAGATTCCTTCCTCATACGAGATAACCGCGAACGGAGAGAAAACGGAGAGGGAACTTTCTGGAGGAACAGCAATCGAGACGCTGAAGGCCGCGGAGACACCCACGCAGAGCATCACGGTCGCGAACAAAGGGGACAAGACGCTGTTCGGAACGTTGACCGCGAAAGGAATGTCGAAGGCGGGAACAGAGACGGAGCAGAATTCAGGAATAAGGATGGTCGTGTCCGGGCTGCAGCTGGCGGCGGAAAAATCAACTGGAGAATCCGTCGAAATCCAAATCCAGATAACGAACACAAGCGGAAAAGACTTGAAGAACATCGCCCTGACAGTCCCGGTTCCGACAGGATTCGAATTCGCAAACGAAAGGCTCTCGTCGGGCACGTCCGCGACGGACAGCACATACCAGGATTTCCGTGACGACGCGATATACACATACTTCGACTTGAAGAAAGGCGGAGCCGTGGCATTCAGCTTCAACGCGACGCTGGCGTACAAAGGCGAATACGTTGTTCCAGCAATACATGCAGAAGCAATGTACGACAACGAGATATCCGCGGTCCATCCGGGATTCAGAATCAAGACTGAAAAATAGGCGGACAGGGGCAGACGTTCATCAATAAATTCAGAAAATCCGAATGAACAGAAGCCCCAGCCCTATTCCATTCGACATGATTTCGATTCCTCGTTCCGCAAAAAAACACAAGAACATTCTCATACCGGCGGCTTCGGCCACGGCTCTAGCCGCGCTCGTGTTTTTCAGCTCGTTCACCCTGAACTTCTCCGAGCGACCTCTGTCATACGCGGTCTACGACAAGGACATGCGCCTCATAGGTGCGAAAGTCGCGGCTGACGAGCAGTGGAGGTTCGAGGCGGACGAAGTGCCGGAAAAGTTCAAGGAGGCGATAATCGCGTTCGAGGACAAGAGATTCCTCTCCCACTTCGGAGTGGACCCGCTCTCGCTCGCCAGGGCGTTCGCGCTCAACATGAAAAACGGAAGGATTGTCTCGGGAGGCTCCACCATAACGATGCAGACAATCCGGCTGCTGGAGAACCACCCGAAGAGAACACTGCTCCAAAAAATGAAGGAAGCGGTGCTTGCCATCTCGCTTGAGATGAGGTTCTCCAAAAAGGAAATCCTCAAACTGTACGCGGCGAACGCTCCGTTCGGCGGCAACGTAGTCGGCTTGGAGGCGGCCTCCTGGAGGTACTTCAACCGCGCGCCCGACCAGCTTTCATGGGCGGAGACCGCCACGCTCGCCGTCCTTCCGAACCAACCCGCGCTGGTGCACCCCGGAGCGGACAGGGAAACGCTGCTCGCCAAAAGGAATTTCCTACTTGAGAAGCTCCACGAAAAAGGCCTTTTCAGCGACAGGATTCTGGAACTGTCAATAGAAGAGAGGCTACCACAAAAACCGTACCCGCTCCCCTCCCTCACCCCGCACTATCTCGAATCCCTCATAGCGGATTCGTGGACAAAGCGACGCGCGAAATTCATCACCGACATAGACTCGGACATACAATCGAACACTTCACGGATACTTGAGCGGTGGTCGGAGAGCTTTAGGAAAAGGGGAATCGGAAACGCGGCCGCTCTCGTAATCGACACGAAGACGGGAAAGACACTCGCCTACATCGGCAACACGGGCGGATACGAGATGAATCCCGACAACTACGCCGTTGACCTCGTAAGGGCGAAAAGAAGCTCTGGAAGCATACTGAAGCCGTTCCTGTATGCGGCGATGCTCGACACAGGACAGCTTCTCCCAAACCAGCTTGTCGTGGACGTCCCGACACGAATCGGAAGCTACAGACCCGGCAACAATCTTCCAGAATACCAGGGAGTAATAGAAGCCTCGGAGGCCCTCTCTCGCTCACTGAACATTCCGGCGATAAGGGAGCTGAGGGAATACGGAGTCAGCGCGTTCCTGGACCACCTGAAGAAATGCGGATTTTCGACATTCACGAGACCCGCGGACGAATACGGCCTTCCGCTAATACTCGGCGGGGGTGAAGCGACACTCTGGGACGCGGTGCGCTCATACGCGGCCATGATGAACAGGGCGCAGGGAATCGAAAACGGATTCCCGTCATCGGCAGGAAGCTCCTATCTCACGCTGGAGACTCTGGCGAACGGAACGAGACCGCAGGAGGAATCCAACTGGCAGAAGTACGCGCACGCGAAGAAGATAGCGTGGAAGACGGGAACATCGAGCGGAAACAGGGACGCGTGGGCGATAGGGACGACTCCCGAATACACGGTCGGAATATGGATAGGCAACGCGGACGGACACGGGAACAGCGAACTGAGAAGCTTCATGACATCGGCTCCGGTGCTTTTCGACGTGTTCTCTTCGCTCAAAAAGACGACATGGCCCGAAAGACCAGAGGCGGATTTGAAGACAGTCGTAGTGTGCGCCCACTCAGGCTACTCCGCGGGACTGAACTGCCCGTCGACGACGACATCCCCGGCTCCAAAAAAAGCTGCAGCGTCGCCGCCATGCCCGTACTGCCGAATCGTGTCCCTCACCCCCGACAAGAAGAACCAGGCTACAGTCGACGACCTCGGAAACGGAGAGCTTCCCGTCATGCAGAAGAGATTCGTACTGCCCCCGAACCTTGAACATTGGTACACGAGAATCAACATAAACTACGAACCGCTGCCGGCATTCGTGGAGAACCACAGACAATCGACAGAGAGGGACTTGTCGATAATATTCCCGGAGGCCGGGGCGAACATCATAATTCCGATAGAGATAGACGGAAAGGAAGGCGCGATGGTCATGCAGGCCGCATGCCGCGACAAAAACAGAACCATCTTCTGGGACTTGGACGGAGACTTCCTGGGATACACCCAGAACTTCCACGAGATGGCCGTCACACCGACGACAGGTCGGCATACGCTCACCCTCAGCGACTCGAACGGAACGATAGTGTCGAGGACATTCTCGGTCGTCACGGACGAAAGCGACCGGAATCCGTGACGACCGTATTTCAGGAAACAGCCTCCGCTTTTTCGAGGGAAACCTTCGCCTTCGACACTTTCTTCGAGTCGGAAGACAAGACCTCCACGCAAAGCCCGTCCCTGCTGAATTTTTTCCCGACAGAGGGAATCTCGCCGAGAATCTCCAGAATCCACCCGGAAAGAGTGTTGGACTCGTGGACTATGGAATCGTCCTCGACACCGAGCATTGAAAGCACCTTCTCGATCATCATGTCGCCGGCGAATTCGAACGAGCCGTCGCCGAGCTTCTTGAAACTGGCAATCTCGCTGTCATGCTCGTCTAGAATCTCCCCGACAATCTCCTCAAGAATGTCCTCCATCGTTATGATTCCGAGCGTTCCTCCGTACTCGTCCAAGACGACAGCCATGTGCCCCCTGTTCTTCTGGAACGTCTTCAGGAGCTTTGAAATCTTCGTGTGCTCAGGAGTGAAGAATGCAGGCTGAACCATGTCGGCGACGCACGAGACGGAACCGGACTTCGAGTAGAAATCCTTCATGTGCAGGATTCCGATTATCGAATCAAGAGAATCGTCGTACACGGGAAGCCTAGAGAAACCCGACTCAACGAAAGCCTTCCGCACATCATCCACGGAATCGCCGCTTCTGACGGCAGCAATCTGGACTCGTGGGGTGAGGACGTCGCGCGCCTCAAGGTCGTCGAAATCTATGACAGAGCGGATGAGCTTCGTCTCGTCCTGGTGCAGGGTTCCGTCGTCCTGTGCCTCCTTGACGAACGTTATTATCTCGTCCTCTGTTATGACGTCCTCCTTGTCGAGCTTGAAGATGCGCGATATAAGGTTTTTCCAGCCGATGAAAAAGACGTTCAGCGGAATGAAGACGTAGTAGACGAATTTTATGATTGGATAGAAGAGCATCGCCAACCGCTCAGGATACGCCTTGGCTATGTACTTGGGAGTTATCTCACCGAACAGTAGGACACAGACCGTCATGACGGCGGTCGAAACGACGGTGGAATCGACTTTTGTGCCGTAAAGGAGCTTCGCGAAGAACAATGTCGCTATGGCGGAAGCCGACAAGTTCACGATGTTGTTTCCGATAAGGATTGTGCTCAAGAGCCTGTCGTATTTCGACTCGGCGAATTCTAGAACTTTTCCGGCGAGGCGGTTCCCGCCCAAAAAAAGCGTCTTCAGCTTTATCCTCGAAAGGCACGAATAAGCGGTCTCCGTAGCCGAGAAAAAAGCGGACAGGAAAACCAAAACAACCAAAGAAAACAATAAATGACTCGATCCATCAGGCATAAAGCCTACACCTCGCATACAAAAAAAAATAAGGCGACAAAAAATCACCTTCACACCGACAAGTCTAGTGGAAGTTTCATTATGGTTCAAGCGGAAGAGCCAGTCGCTACGAATCCGCCCCCAAAGCACCAACCCAAGCCGCAACCCATTTTCCACCGCGACGCTCGAAGACGGTCACATTGTCGACGGCGAAGTCCTCCACGACATCCATCTCGTTCATCACGGAAAGGGCCTCCTTCGAAACTCCCGCGGGGATGTCCCTGTTCGCCACGGTCAAATGCGGACGGAACGGACGCTGCTCCTTTCTCGCGCAATGCGGAAAAACAGACGACACAGAGTCGAGAACCTTGTCACGGAGACGTGTCCACTTCTCGTCCGACACGACGTTAGCGAAAATCGTCCTGTCCCCGAACGCGTCGAAGTTTTCCACGCGGGCAGTGAACTTGAGGGTGTCCGAAAAAGGCAGGACTCTCTTCTCGATAGCTGAAACGATGTCCTCGGTCGCATGGGAATCCGGGGCGCAGAACGGAGGTACGAGAGTGACATGGATCGGAGTTCCGTAGCCGGATTTGCATCCGTACTTCTCGCCCATGTAACGGCGGCAGTCTTCAAGAGTGAGCGTCAGGTCCTCCGGGACAAGGACTCCGATGAAATGTGTCTGCTGGGGGAAAGTGTTTTTTTTCGTTTTCATGCGGAGAATCATACCACGGCGGAAGAGAAAAGAACACGGAGGCTTGATTTTTATTTCCATATCGGAAAGAATGGGCGCATCGGACGAGAACAACAACACCGACAGGAGAAAAGCCATAAAACGACTTCTTTTGCCAACATTGCCGTTCCTGCTCTTCACGGCCTGCTCGACAGACTCAGGCTCCGCTCAATTCTCAATCAGAATAAAAAACGAAAATCCCGCGGCCTACTTCATATTCGCAAAAACGCAAGGCGAGATGAAAGAGGAATCGATTGGATACATAAACCAGAAGGAGACGAAAGAGTTCGCCTTTGAAAACGGAACAATCATCGACGAACTGGGATTCTATTCAGGTCTCGACTTCACCACGAAAAAGCTGAAGAAGCAGATGGAATACACAACAGACACGTCATCAAACTGCACGCTGGTTCTCACACCGGACGGCGTTCAGAAAAAATAGAACAGGAGAAAACGATGAAAAAAATTTTGTTCTGCGCATTGCTCGCAGCCGCCACGCTCTTGAACTTCTCATGCACGGACGAAAAGGCGAAAGTCATCAAAGTCTACGGAAGCGGAGAAGTCACCTACGTTCCCGACATGGTGACGATGACAGTCACGATAAAGGACGTGGAAAGCGTTCTCAGGGACGCATTGGCAAAAACGAACGAGACCAGCAGGAAGCTCATTTCGCTCTGCAAGGAATACTCGATAGCGGACGAAGACGTGAAGACAGGCTACGCCCAGTCAGGCCGCGAATACGAATGGAAAAACAACTCGCAGGTCTTCAAGGGATTCAAGTCAGAGCAGTCCATCCAGATAACGTTCAGGGAACTCGACAAAATCGAGAAATTCACCGGAGACATACTCGCGCTGCAAGTCTATTCGCTCGGCAATTTCAAGTACGGACACTCAAAGAAGAGCGAATTCGACTCAGAGGCGAACCTTCTCGCGCTCGACAACGCGAAGTCGGCGGCGGAGAAGATGGCAGAGAGAATGGAAGTGTCCATCGGAGACGTCCTCTACATCTCGGATGTCGACTCCATTCCGCCGATGGTCTACTACGGTTCCTCTTACGAGACGATGAGCGAGAACAAGAGCCTGAACAGCACGTCAGGATTCGTGGTCGCGCCAGGAATCCTCGCAACCAACAAGAACGTCGTCGTGACGTTCGAAATCAAATAGGCTGGAGCGTCATTTTCCGACGTCTTCGTACTGCCACCGCTGTATGCGCGCCTCAAGAACGCCCTCCGCTCCGCTCGCAATCTCGTACGGATTGAAAAAGACGGTGACGGTTCCGTTCCTGAGCACGAACAGCGGAAAATCCCCCTTGTTCGTGCGGTCCACCACGGCGCGCCCCTTCTGCTCCCCGTAAGCCGAGGTCAGATACGAGGCGCAGAGCTTAGCCAAATCCCTTGTCGAAAGGCCGGTCACGTCCTCGGCCGTGACGAATTCCCTCTTGTCCAAATCGTAGTTCACTGTCGAAATCACCTCGTGGTTGCCGTTTCCGCCGCAGGAGTAGTCCACGACATCGAGATAGACGGAGACTACGCTTCCGTCCACGAAGACGCGCGTCTCAAGGGAATACGAATAAGAATACGGAAGTTTCAGACCAAGCTCCGAGATTTTCCCACTGCAGAGCTTGAACGCAGAGCGTCCCTTGGAGGACATGAGCCACTTCTTGTATTCGTCCCAGTCCCTCTCAGGAAGCTCGCAGTCCTTTCCGCCGGAGAGGGAATCGAATTCGGCTCTGAATTCCTCGTCCGAGGAAAGATTCTTCCACTCGACCATCATCATCATCACGTTGAAGCGGCAGAGCCTTTTCAGGAATTCGACATCCGTCTCAACTGTCTCCGCGATTTTCCTGTCGACGACCTTGAGCTTTCCTCCGAAAACCGGATACGAGACGGAGACGTCGTAGCCCTCCCCCGACTCGTTCTCCGTCACGACGGAATACTTGAATTTCTTTGCGTCCGCGAAAAAAACGAAAGCGAACGCGACGCACAGGAAAGCCGCAAGCCTCCTCATCTTTGAACCTCCAAAAAAACGAACCACCCCGGAACCGAAAAAAACGGACTCCGGGGTGGCAAAAAAATAAAACAATCGGGTGTCGGAAAAATCAGCCGATTTCGCTGTTCAGGGCCTTCTCCGTCCTGATTTCCTTTCCCGCGGCCAAAAGCTTCTTTCCGGCAATCTGGACAACGCCGTCCTTCGCCTCGATTTTGACGGAGAAGAACTCGTCGCCCGTTATCTCGGCCTTCTTGGCGGCGTTCTCGTCCGCGCCCTCAAGGACGACTTTCGTTCCAGGCTCCGCCCACGACACGTCCAGGACTTCCACGCAGTCCCTGTCGCCGTCCTTGTAGTCGCCCGCAAGGAGCATTCCGCGGCTCTCCACACCCCTCATCGTGCGAGGCGCGAGGTTGGACGCTATGACGACCTTCTTTCCAAGCAAATCAGACTCCTTGAGGTACATCCTCAAGCCCGACTGAATCGTGCGCGGAGTTCCCGAACCGTCGTCCAAAGTCTCGATGAAGAGCTTCTCGCCTTCTGGATTCGGCTTCACGTCCACGATTTTGGCGACGGTCAACTCGATGTTCGCGTTGAAGAAAGCGGCCTGCTGGTCGAGAGGAAGCTGTTCCGGCTCCTTCTTGGCCTTCTTCTCCTTCTTCTTGTCCTTCTTGACAGCCTTCTCGTCCTTCCTGTCGCCCTGGTTTCCGGCGTAGCGCGCCCTGTACTCGGCGGTCTGCTTGTCATCGATCGGCTTGAAGTAGATTTCGGTGGCCAAGATTGTGTCCAGCCCCTCAAGTTTTCCCAAGTCCTCCCATGTGAGGGTGTCGGAATCGACCTCCGCCGGGTTTGAATATGTGGACGAGTAGATTTTCTTTCCGAGATAGCCTGCCACAATCTGCGAATACTTCGGCAGGTACGGCTGGAGCATTATCATCAAGTCCTTTATGGCGTAGGCGAGGTTGAAGAGGATGTCGTCGGCCTTCTCCTTGTCCTCCTTGATTGCCTTCCAAGGCTCTGCCGCCTGGAACGCCCTGTTGCAGATGTCGGAGACCTCGCAAATCTCGTGGAGGGCGTCCTTCAGCTCTGCCCATTCGAGAAGCTCTGTGATTTTCGCCTCCTTCTCCTCAATCTGCCTCCACAACTCCTCGTCCTTCCTTCCGGCAGGAATCTTTCCGCCGTAGTTCTTGTTCGTGAAAGTGAGGGTCCTGTTGACGAGGTTTCCGATGTTGCCGATGAGCTCCTTGTTGTACTTCTCCTGGAAATCCTTCCACGTGAACTGGTAGTCCTGTTTCTCAGGCCTGTTGAAGTAGATGTAGAACCTCCATGCGTCCGAGGGGAGACCCGATTCCTTCGCGTCGGAGCCGAACACGCCGATTCCCTTGGACTTGGAGAACTTTCCGTCCTCGTAGTTCAGGAATTCCGTGGAGCTCATGTGGAAGAGCTTCGTGAAATCCTTGCCGGAGCCGATTTCAGAGCACGGGAAGACGACAGTGTGGAACGGAATGTTGTCCTTTCCGATGAACTGGAAGAGCTTCAAGTCCGAGCCTTCCTCGAACTTCTCGCTGCTGTCCGACGGAAGCCACCACTTCCTCCAGTCGAACGTCCTCTTTCCGGCAGCCTTCTGCTCGTCAGCCAATTGCTTCGTGATGGACATGTAGCCGATCGGCGCGTTGAACCAGACGTAGAAGACCTTGTTTTCGTATCCGGCCTTCGGGACTGGGATTCCCCACTTGAGGTCGCGGGTGATGGCCCTCTCGTTGAGTCCGTCCCTTATCCACGCCTTGGTCATCTGAATCGCGTTCGCCGCCCATTTTCCCTCAACGCTCGCCTTCTCCATCCATTCCTCAAGCTTCGGAGCGATGGACGGGAGGTCGATGTAGAGGTGCTTTGTCTCGCGGACTTCCGGAGTCGAGCCGCAAGTGTGGCAGCGTGGGGCCACGAGCTGCGTCGGGTCGAGCAAAGTTCCGCAGGAATCGCACTGGTCGCCGCGGGCGTCGGTCGCGCCGCACTTCGGGCAGGTTCCGTCGACGTAGCGGTCGGCGAGGAACATTGCGCATTTCGTGCAGTAGAGCTGCTTGGACGTGTGCTCCTTTATGTATCCGTTCCTGTCGAGTTCGTTGAAGATGAACTGGGTGATTTCGGTGCATTCCTCGTTCGACGTGCGTCCGAATTTGTCGAACGCGATGTCGAACCACTCGTAGATGTCCTTGTGGATTGCGTAGAAGTAGTCGCAGAGCTCCCTCGGAGTCTTGTTCTCCTGCAACGCCTTCGTCTCGGTCGCGGTTCCGTACTCGTCCACGCCGCAGACGTACATCGTCTCGTAACCCCTTGAGCGGCAGAAACGCGCGAAAACGTCCGCGGAAAGCATTTGGATGAGATTCCCCAAATGCGGGATGTTGTTGACGTAAGGCAAGGCCGAAGTTATCAATCTTTTCGTCTTAATGTTCTTCATGTTTTCCTCTGTATAATATTGAATGTTTTTGAATAAACTTGATTCACTTTTTGCGCTTTTTCGGAGTGATGACCGCAAAATTTATCGTCTTCTCCATCTCAAGTCCGCCAACGAGGTCGACGTTCCAGCAGAGAGCCGAAACGAATGTCGTCCCCCGATTCGAAGTGTGCGGGATGAACACGGCATCGCAGTTCTCGTTCGGCTCATACACGAACGACACGTCGTTGAACGTGTCCGTAATCTGTATGAACGACACGTCGGAGACAGGAACGCACTCGGCCGGCATTCGGTCAATCCCGATTTCCGTTCCGTCGAACAGAATCGATTTTTCCGCGCCGTGGATGACCTCCAGGGAATAGCTGCTGCATTCCGGCATGGAGAAATCCATCTGCGAGAAGTTCGATTCCACGACAAGTTTTCCCTTTATCGGAAAATGGCTCTCGTTCTTGAGAATGAACTGCACCATGAAGCCGTTCGAATTCGCGACGTACTTTTTTATTATCGAGACCGGAAGCTTGCTTATCTTTCCGTCGTCGTCGAGCGAGACGAAATCCCCCATTCCGAGAAGCTTCACCTCGTTCCTTGAAGAGTTGAACGCGCTCTCAACGAAGAACTTCCTGCTGAAAACGCTGGAAGCGACCGCACTGTCGAGCGAGCCGCGCTTTTTGTAGGAGTCGAACTGGCTATCGTTGAAGAGGTAGCTCAGGAAAAGTCCCCTTCCGCTTTCGTTGTCCGCATAGTTCCCGGAGCTTTTCATGACGCTGAACTCGAAAATCTGCGCGCCTCGCTGCGAAATGACGGCGTTGAACCTATCCATCGAGCAGACGTACTCGTCATGGCCGTCGCCGTCGTAGTCGTAAGCGGAGACGTACTCGGAAAATTCGTCAGCCTCGCGCACCATCTTCTCCGCCTCGGAAAGGTTCCTGTACGCGTACTGCCGAATCTTCGCGTTCCTGAAAACGGAATCCGCGCTTGAAGAGTCACAAAGGTACGATTCCCCGGACTGGGCCTTCCAAAGGTACTCCCTCGCCGATGTCCGTCTGGACTTGTCGCCTTTGCACTGCGAAAGAATCATGCTTATGTGCAGCATTCTGTCGTAGAGCGACTTGCTCCTCGGATGCGTAAAAAGATAGTCGAACACGGAAGCGGAATTGTACTTGGAGCTTATCCCCGACTGTATGAAAATCTGCTTGAAATCATCGCACGAGTTCAAGTAGTCGAGGGGGAAGCACACCTCAACGCAGTCCTGGAACTCGTTCCGGCAGGCAAAATAGAATTTCTCAAGCCAGAGGGAATCGAGCAGCTCCATGAACTGCCCCTCCTCTATCTGAATGGAGACGATGCGGTCCCCTTCCGAGTTCCTGACGAAATACGGATCGATGTTCTCGAAAAGGTCGCCGTTCATCTCGTCCGCGAACGCCTCCGCGCGGAGGTTCGAGACGTACAGGGAAGCGTCCATGTCGTTCTTCAAAGAAAACCTGTCGTTCCTGAAAAGGACCTTCACGGACTTGCCCTTCTCGTTGAGTATGTACGGTATGAATTCGTTCCGTCCGCTTGCAATCGAACTGTCGAGCAGGACATACTCCATTCCGCAGTTCTGCAATGTCGGTACAAGGGAATTGTCCCACACGGAGCTTTTGAAGACGGAACCGCGAGGCCTTTTTCCGAATATGCGGCGGACCTCGGACGTGAGAAGCTCAAGCTGGCCGCTCCTGTCGATCGGGAAAATCGTCGGAAGGAGCGCGTCGTAGAAGCTGCCGCCGAGAACCTCTATCTGCTTTCTGGCGACCATCTTCGCGAAAAGCTTGGTGAATTCAGGGTGGTTCTCGTCCAACCACTCAAGGAGCGGTCCTGGAAAAAAGATGCTCAGCTTGTTGTTCGGATGCTGATAGAAAAAAGTCGCTATGTGCCTATATACGCTCTCGTATTTTTGCTCTAAGTCGGCAACGGTCTGGAGAGAAGAATATTTCAAAGCGAGAGAAAGCGATATTTTCAGTTTTTTCATGGAATAATCAGAGCAAGAGACGCTCTACCGTCTGCCTGTGATGATTCTATAGCATGTATTCCAAAATTTAAAGTCGTTGGTCGGAGGCGACGGCTTCTCGCTCGTCAACGAAATCAATCCCTCAGGGCAAACCTCCACGCACTTTCCGCATCCATTGCACGATGCGGTTATTTTGGCGACTCCGTTATGGATGACAATCGATTCCTGCGGGCAAACAAGCTGGCAGTCTCCGAAACCGATGCAGCAGTCGATGTTCAAGAACTCGGACCGGTAATGCTCGTGGAACAGCCGGCAGCTTTTTTCGCCGTTGTACACGAGCCTCCGTTCAAGAAGCTGCTTCTCGTCATCGATGACGTTCGTGTCGATTGTGGCGAACACTGGAATCTTGGCGTTCTCGCACGCCTTCGAAAATTCCCTGTCCTCGCGGAATTTCCTCTCGGCGATTTCGACCTCCTCCTCGTTCATGTATTCCTCGGACGAAATCAGCTCGTCGATTCCGTCATAGCGGAGGCGCAGCGCCGGAACGAAGAAACCGAAAAAGAAGAAAAGCATCCCTGAACAGACGAGAAGAATCAAAAAAAGAAAAATGCAGGAAAAAATCATACGCCCCCCATCAAATCATGTTGAACCAGGAAATGTTCCAGCCGAAAATCGCCAAAATGGCGGCAGCCAGAGAGAAAAGCAGCACAGGATAGATTTTCACACCGGCGGGATTCGTGTAGAAGCCCACGCGGTCCCTTATCGAATGGAAAACGACCATGAGGAGATAGAACGAGACGACGCACGCGCATACAATCACGACTGAATGGGCTATCGACACGCCTTCGTTCATCGCCAGTATCGAGCTGAGGAGCGTTATCGAAAATTCTGCCGGCGACTTCCTTATTCCGATTCCAATGAAGATTTCTATCAATATCGAAAAGAACATGAAGACGAGAGCTGTCACGAACGGATAAAGCTCCGCCAGCCCGACCTTCACCAGAAGCCAATAGCATATTAGGTAGCTGACAGCGACAGTTGAAGCCGATGTCGAAAGAGACTTCATGCAAGAGAGGAATATCAGGGACATGTCGTCCCTAAGCGATATGGTCCTTCCGATTCCGATTCCATAAAAGAGGATTGCGGACGACGACGCTATGTAATAGATGATTGCGGCAATCATTTTCCATCTCCTTCATCATTGTTTTTTCCGCCCTTTTCATTGGCGTTTCCGGCGCCGTCCTTTCCAATCTTGACCACCATCCGGGTCTTCTGGATTATCTCGAATTTTCTCTGAATCAGAATGTACAGCGCGAAAAGCACGGCGACAAGGGAAAGGCATCCTGGAATCGTGGCGAAGAAAGGCCCGAACGAGACCGAATGGAAATCGACGGGAAGGTGGAAGACTATCAGCCCCCCGAAACCTGGGAAAGACACTGTGGAATATCCTATTATCTCGCGCAAAAGAAAGAACAGAAGAGAATACGCCGAGAACATGAGCGTCTTGGAAACGCCGTCGAAGAAATGCTCGCGAAGGGAACTTTTGCGCTTCTCGAAGAAGAACTGTATCGCGACTGTCGAGAAAGTCGGAAGGTATATGCAGAAGCCGAGAGTCAACGCCATTATCGGACAGACTACAATCAGCAGCTGCTTGAACATTATGGTCACGAAGACAAGGCTCAGGACCATCAGCACATTCTTCAGGCTCTCAAGCTTCAGGAAGTCGATCGCATGGAAAAAGAGCGTGATGACGACCATCTGGACATTGAAAAGCAGGAGGAGCGTCAGCGCATAGGCGAAACGTCCCGGAGCCGGCACGAAAATGGAAAGTATCGCCGCCAAGAAAAAATACGTGTTCTTGTCGATTTTCTTCACAATGGAATCTTTCATTCTTCACTATCCCTTTAAAAACAAAAAAATGCGGAAGGGCATCACTGCTCAACGTGCGCCCTGCGGACGATTTTCGGAACCATGCCCTGCCAATAGTTCATAATTCCGCTCGAATACTTGAATTCTATCATGTCCGACACCTTCCCGAAATCCCCCGCATAACCTATGAACACAGGATTGTCCAAATCGTGCTCGCTGCACACGAACACGGCAGGGACAGGCCCCACAATCGAGGGGACCCTGACTATTATTCCGTAGTATTTGTCCTTCGATGCCGTTCCCACCTTCAAAAGCGAATAGACGGCGGAACTCGTCGACATTACGGAATCGACAGGAACGAACTTGTCGACGATGTATTTTCCATCGCCGGAGGTATCCAGCACGGACTGCATTTCAGCCGCAAGCCCCTTCTGCCACGCCCCCCTTGTCTCAAGTATCGAAAATATAAGCACGGCCGTCATAAAGACGATTATCCCGAGAAATATTCCGTAGCTCCTCAAATTTTTCTTAGCCAACTCGTCCATCACAACACCTCCCTATTCAAAAAAAATCAAACGCTCGCGCCCTCTGCAACCTTCTTCACTTTTGCGGCGATGACCGACTCCGTGTACTTCTTCTCGAAATAGTTCTCCACAGTCTGAATCAAGGGGGACAAGACATTCAACAGCAGTATCGTGAAGACGAAGCCTGCGGAGGAAGTCCCGACACCGACGATGCAGAATGCGATGACTCCGCCAACCGCGCCGTAAATGAATTTTCCGCGGTTCATCAGGGGGACAGTCCCGTACCACTGCAGGAGGAAAAGGACACAGAACACGGTGCCGCTTGAGAGCATCGCCAAAATAACATCCCCCTGCATCGCGGGACCGTCATAGATGAAGGGCGCGACGAACCTGACTAGCACGGCGTAGACCGCAAGGAAAATCCCCGGAATCATCACGTTGTAGACGTCGAAGGAGAACAGGACTATTGACGTCAGAATCGTTATCAGATTGAACCTGAACGCGGGAATCGGAGACTTGGTGTCCCAGAACATCGAGACATACCCGTCAGGAATCGAGACGCCGAGAGAGCCGAACACGTTGTTGTTCAGGAAATTCGTTATCCGCGCGTCCAGCGAGAGCATCGGGAACGCTCCGTCGTGAATCAGCGAGAGCGCGGGGTTCCTCGACTGCAAATCGTCAAGGGTAACGAGGAGCGGCGGAAAAAGCCTCATTCCGACGAGCCAGCACACGACCACGGTAAGCGCGACAGGATTCAGCCAGGATTTCGCGAAGCCGCCAAGGACGCTGCGGTTGACGAATATGACTATGAACGCGACAAAGAACACTGCCACGGGCGGAAAATTCGACGGAATGAGAAGCCCTATCAAAGCCCCACGGACGACGGCGATTGTCCACAGGAACAAATCCGTGCGGTTCTTGCCGAAATCAGCGGCCTCCGCCAGAATCGACGCCAGGACGGACGCCAAAAGTATCGTCAGGGACGCGAAACTCTCCGTGACGAACAGCATGACAATCTGCGGCAAAAGCGCGAACAGCAAGAAATATGCCTTCGTCCTCACGGAAGGCGTCAGATACTTGAACGGACTCAAAGAAACCGTCTTAAACAAATCTTCCTTATGGTTGTGCTTCATCATAAAACCTGCCAAAAACTAAATTTCATATTCCGGCATGTTGTCCATGCCAGAGTCATTGCCGGCGCCTGACTCCGACAAATCGGCTTTCGCAAACGCTATCGTCTGCCTGAGCGGTAGCCTCGAAGGACAGACGGAATTGCAAAGGCCGCACTCTATGCACAGCCTCGCCGAATCAAGGACAGCTTTCTCGGATTCCCCGTTGCGGCTGTCCCCGACCTCGGCAAGCTTGAACGCGCGGTATATGTTTCCGGGCCACAGGCGCATGGGGCAGACTTTCCTGCACGAGCCGCACCTTATGCACATCTCCGTGCACTCCTCGGTAGTCTGGTTCTCAGGAATGAATTCGACAGACTTCACCATCTTGGAAACAGGAATGTCCAGGCTTCCGACGGAATATCCAAGAACGATTCCGTTGACGACAATCCTGGCGAGACGCTTCTTCAATCCACCGCACTGCTCGACGAGCTGTCTGAGAGGGGTTCCGATTTTCACACGGAGAATGGCGGCCGCATTCAGGGAATCGCCGGTCACATGGACAAAACGGCTCATTACGGGAGTGCGGAGAACAACAGCGTCGAATGCTCCGACCGCCGTCTGCGAATCGATGAAGAAATCATTCAGGCAGAACTCTGAAAAAAGCGAGTACGAATCGCGCTCCTTCCTCGAAAGCGAACGGGCCGCGGACTTGGAAGCAGACACTATGTTCCTCATCGTTCCCGACGGATATTTTTTCACGTCGACAGGAACGGACAGCACTTTCACGCCCTCGAACAAATCGGAAAAACGCTCCGCCGTCTCGGAACCGTCCACGTCAAAATCGCCGTAAATCCTCTTCATGGCGGAATTGGCCTTCTCGTACACGAAAGCGACACCGCCAGCCCCCAGAGCCTTCGCTATGACCGCGGCCCCCTCGACGACCTTCTCGTACACCGTCTCGGAAACAAAGCTCTCCGAAACACGGCTCGGATCGTCATCGAAAAGCCTGACGGCAAGAATCTTCGCCTTGGAATCCTTCACCTGGGAATAAAGGGAGACGCAGCCATTGAAAGTGTTCACGACACCGTTTTCCAAAAAAAGCTCGCAGAGCGAGTCAGAGTCGAGGAAACGCCAGTCGAACTGTCTTTTGCTCTTCCCAACGAACTTGAAGCTTCCCTTGAGCCGAACCCTGACCGACAAGCCCTGTTTTCCGTCAGCGTACTGCTCCGACGAAATCTGGACGACCTCGCCCGGAAGACTCGAATGGACGCAAAAAGAGCCGCTCCTGGCGATGACCTGCCCCTCCTCCACGGAATCGCCGACATCGACGCAAAGCTCCGTGTCGCCGCACTCCGCCCTGACGGGAATCGCAGCTTCGGCGGGAAGAAAACCGCTCACGAACGACTTGAAAGTACCTTTATCCTCAGAAAGAAAATTAGAAGCTGAAACCATTTTGAAAATCCCATTGAATCACTTATTTCCGTCAATCACCGCACCTTTTCCCCGCGAACGTTCAAGAAAAGATGGTATCCGGCGAAGACGAGCAGCAGGAGCAAGCACGAAACAAGCGAAACCACATCGCTCTTGCCCAACGAGGACGACCCGCCGGAGGAAACCGCCTTCGAATACCCGAACGAACCGGACGACTGTGAAAGAAGCACCCCGCACATCGAATTCGAAGACTCGGCTGTTGAATCATAAACCATTTTTCTGAAATCGTTGTTGAAGACAAGGACTTTCCTCTCTTCGGCAACTATCGCTCCGTCGACTTCCGAATACTCGGTCAGCGAAACAGAATCCCCATCCTGGACGCCGGAACCGTATTCCTCTCCCAAAGGCCTGTACATGTAAGACATTCTGTTCCACTCGGAAACGGCGAAGTCCTCGGCGCAAGGGAGTGACGCGTCCTCGGCCGAGACCGGAGACGGAAGCGACGGACTGGAATCCGAAGGGGAAGAGACGGCGACATCGGAACCGGAAGGCGCCTTCTTTTCCTGGACGAACTTGCCCAGAAAAAAAGAGACGACAAGGAGCGCGCATACGGAGCATTTCTTGAAGAAACCGGAAGACAGAAGTCTGGCGGAGCCGAAGCGCGAAAAATCGCAAAAATCCAAGATGCAGACAGCGGTCGCCAAGGAAAGAAACAGGGAAATCGCGCAGAGGAAGTCGACAAAGAGCAGGACGACAACCGGCGCGAACATCAAGGCGAGTACGCTCAGCACGGAAAAGTCGCCGCTCCGCACAGTCGACTTGAGGGCTTTCACGACGGAAAAAGCGGAACGGGGAAAACTCCCACGCTTGAACCTCAGCAGCATCGCCAACGCGAAAAGGGATACGCAGACCGAGAACGACAAAGCCGGGAAAGGCCTTGAGAACACCGTCAAGACAGCCAGCGCGCCCTCAAGAGAGAATTCGATTCTCGACGGAGAAAAAACGAAAAGGGCAAAGAAGAAAAGCAGGCAGAAAACAGGCACGGCGACATCATACACGCCGCTTCCGTCAAGGCCGACATCGGAAGCGCCCGCGCCTTTCAACTCGGAGACCGCGCTCTCAAGCTCGCTGCCGTGGTAATCGGGCACATAGATGAGGTTGAATTCGTTGTCCGCATCGGAAAAATAAGCGTCGAAGAAACCGGAACCAGAACGGTGGACAGAATCAGAAACTCCATTCGCCTCAAGAATCCTGACCGCGTCCCCGAGGGGAAACGATGAAGAGACGAAAAGAACCCGAAAACCTTCCCACAACCGCCCAGAAGGAACAGCCCTGAAAACGAAAAGGGAAACGGAGGCGAGCAGAAACAAAGAAACAGAAATAACTATTTTCAACAGGTTATTCATTTTGAGTCCCCGAAAGTCTAGTTTAGCACCGAAAAAGCGATGCCGATGAAAAGCCCAAGAAGGGATCCCACAAAAACTTCCATGGGAGTGTGCCCGTTGACTTCCTTGACGCTCGCCAAAGAAGACTTCTCCTCGTCGCTCTGCTCCGCATCGGGCTTGCCGGAAGAGACATCGTCGCGCTGCTTCTTCCTGCCGTTGAGCAGACTGATTATCTGGTTGAGCCGATGGGCCTGGACGCCGTTCGACCTTCTCACGCCAAGCGCGTCGCGAATCGTTATGAAGAAAAGAATGAACGAGACTATGAAAACATCGGAGTCGACACCCGAACGGAAACCGACGCAGGTGCACACGCAGGAGACAACTGCGGAATGGGAAGACGGCATTCCGCCAGTCTGCCAGAACATGAGCTCGAAAAGCTCGAAAAGGCTGTGGACCTTTCCGGAAAACAATTTGATTACGGTTTTTAGAAACTGCGCGCATAGCCAACTAAATACACACGCCAAAAATACAGGACTCGTCAGCAATGCATGAAGTTGTCCGCCAGCACTAGATAACATTCTTAAAGTTTATCGACATACCCTCTTTTTTTCAACAAGTACGCAATTCATAAGAAGTGCGGCAATCTGCTATAATCATAAAAAAACAGGAAGGGAAAAATGGATTTCAGGCATTTCACGGCAGGAAAAGACGACGACGGAAGAAGGCTGGACAGGATAGCGAGGAAATTTTTGGACGGAAGCGCGCTTTCTTCGGTGTATAAATTCCTCAGAAAAGGATTGATAAAAGTCAACGGAAAGAAAAGAAGCGCGGAATTCAAAGTCTCGGAGAACGACGACATCGAGATAGCGGAATTTCTCTGCCAAAACGGAGGCGGAGAGGAAAAACAAGAAAATGAAGGAAAAAGCGGAAGGCTAGACGGCGGAACCATAATAAAAAGAAGCGGGGATATTCTCATACTGAACAAGCCATACGACATCCCTGTCCAGCCATCGAAGGATTTCAAGGGAAGAACACTGTCGGAGCTTGTGGAGGAGGACTTCAGGGCAAAAGGCGGCTCAAAATCCATATCGTTCCGGACAGGCCCCATGCACAGGCTGGACAGGAAGACCACGGGCCTCATAGTCTTCTCACAAAGCCTTGAAGGCGCGCGTATATTCACAGAACTCATGAAAGAACACAGGATAAAGAAAACCTACATAGGAATAATGGAAGGAAGATTCGAAAAGGAAGAGGAATGGACCGACCGAATCGAAAAGAGCGGAAGCCAAGATGGGCGGTCAAGTTTCCACAAAGTCTCGGTGACGGACAGCGACAACGGGAGAGGCAAACTGTCCAAGACGAGGACAATCCCGGTCTTCCACGGAAGGCTCGGGCAGGAGGAAGCGACAGTGGCGGCATTCGTCATAGAGACGGGCAGAACCCACCAGATAAGGGCGCAGTCGAAGGCGCACGGACACCCCCTGCTCGGAGACACTGCCTACGGAGCAAAAAAAATATCCGGTTGCGGAAGGGACTTTTTCCTACACGCCTACTCCATCGAATTCTCTAGCGAAGACTCGGACAAACTTGAAAAAATCGGGCTGGAGCCAAAAACGACGGCAAAAATACCAGACGACTTCAAATCCATGCTCGAAAAAATCGGACTGAAAGAAAACATAGAAAATTTTCTGAAAATCCAATAAAAAACGTCTGAAAAGTTGATAAAGTAAAATCAGCGTTTTATACTTTGAATAATATGGATTTCAAAAGGATTCTCGACGTCTTGACCTTAAAAAAGAAAACAATCTCAGTCTACGCGTTCTACGGCCCAAGCGGCACGGGAAAGAGCCATCATGCGAAAATAGTCGCCCAGCAGGTGAAGACGGACGTCCTAATCGACGACGGCCTTCTCATAAAAGACGAGAGAATCATCGCGGGAAAGTCGGCGAAGCTTGAGTCGTCGTACATGGGAGCCGTGAGAGTCGCCCTGTTCGACGACAAGGAGCACCGGGACAGCGTGGCGAAGGCCATAAGGGCGCACCACATAAAGAGCATCCTGATTCTTGGCACTTCGGAAAAGATGATTCTGAAGATAACGACCAGGCTGCAGCTCCCGAACCCCATGAAATTCATAAAGATAACGGACATCGCGACAAAAGAGGAAATCGAGGAGGCCAAGCGCAACCGCCAAATCGAGGGAAAGCACGTAATCCCTGTCCGCCCGCACGAAATCAAGGACAAGAGGTACTCGAAAATCTTCCTGAACTCCATAAGAATCGCGTTCGGAAAGAAAAAGATGCTGGCGAAAGTCCTGTCGCTCCTCAAAATCGACATTCCGGTAATCGGAGAGGACATAGAGCTTGCGAAGGAGGCCGGCAAGTCGGAAGTCGAGAAGTCAATCGTGCGCCCGACATTCTCCGTAATGGAGAGGAAGGCCATATCGCACGCTGCCCTGGTCAGGATGACGCTCAAGTACACGGGGGAATTCAACCCGGAAATTCTGATAAAGAAGATGTCGGTGAAGAACGGGACGTCAGGCTACAAAATCACGATTACGGTGGACTTCCCGTTCGGTGAGCAGCTCGCCGACGTGACGCAGAAAGCGAAAGACTACATAGTGAAGATGGTGGAGACGGAATCGAAAGTCCTCATAGAGGAGCTGTTCATTGTCGTGGACAAGCTAATCCAGCCGAAAAAGGCGGGATGAAGCAAAAAAAAGCCTGCTTCCGAAAAAATTCGCAAGCAGGTCTTTTTTTCGCTCATTTTCTTTTTGCTATGCGCACGTTCACGCCGAGTTTCAGCAAAGAAGTCTTTATGGCGTACTCAAGCTCCGTGCGCTGGGGGTTCATCGGAAGGACGAAGTTGCGACACTGCGTCCAAGTCTTCGTGTAAAGCTCGCCTGCGGCAGAGGCGTCGACCTCCTTCTTCCAGTCGGTGAGGCTGTTTATGAAGTCGAAAATCATGTACGAGAGTTTTTTTCCGAGGCGCGCGTTCGGATTGGCGCGGACGAATTCGTCCATCTCCTTCAAGTGCATCATGTAGCTCCTCTCGAACTTCCTGTCGGCGTACATCATGGCGCAGCCGGACGGTTGGAGGTGCATGAAGACGTCGTACTCAAGGGCGGCCGAGACAATCTCGAACGAATGGCCGCTGTTCATTATCTTCAAAAGCTCCTCCGTCAACCTTGACGGGGAAACGGACATCAGAAGATGCGCCGACTTCTTGATTTTCGAGCGGAGAGAATGCGGCATCTTGCAGCCTATCATGGACGAGAACTTGACGGCGCGGAGCATCCTCACCGGATCCTCCTCAAATATCCTGTCCAGCGGAATCACCGGCTTCAAAACCTTGTTCCTTATGTCCTCGACTCCGTTCACATAGTCCACGACCTGCTCCTTTATCGGGTCGTAGTAGAGCGCGTTTATTGAAAAATCCCTTCTCTGCACGTCCTCGTCCATCGTCCCGAAATCGTTCCCGACGGAGCCCTCCGCAATCGAGCGGAACGTGGAGACTTCGAAAATCTTCTCGCCGAAAAAAACATGGACCAGGCGGAACCTCTTTCCGATTATGCGCGAATTCTTGAACAGCCTCTTTATTCTGGACGGAGTGGCCGACGTAACTATGTCAAAATCCTTCGGTGTCTTCCCGACAATCAAATCCCTCACCGCGCCGCCGACGATGTACGCGTCGTAGCCGCACCCCTTCAAATGCTCAACGATTCTGTAGGCATCCGGGTCTATCTTGTCTTTCGGGATTTCATGCTCTTCTTTTGTGTAGATTTTAGCCTTACGGACAGGCTTACCTTTTTTGTCTGTTGAATATCGATATAACACAATGTTGAAATCATAGCGATTTAAGGTGCCTTTATCAATAAAATCAAAATTCTCGTCAAAGACGTATTGAGGAAGTATGATTTTCGGAATAAAATCGGGAATACTTTAATTGCCAAGAGCAATTTTTTGGAGCTACTGAAAATGAAAAAAATCATCAGCGGAAAGGTCCGCGAAGTTTACGATCTTGAAGACGGAAGAATGGTCATCGTCACCACAGACAGGATTTCTGCGTTCGACGTGATTCTCCCCACGATGATAACAGACAAGGGGAAGGTCTTGAACGCCCTCTCGAATTTCTGGTTCGACCTCACGAAGGACATCGTGAAGAACCACATGATTTCCGCTGATTTGAAGGACATGCCAGCCGAGTTCCAGAAACCGGAGTACGAGGGAAGGACAATCCTCGTCAAGAAGCTCAAGATGATTCCGTACGAGGTCATCGTCCGCGGCTACATGTTCGGCTCGATGTACGAGGCGTACAAGAAGGGGGAGCCGTTCCTCGGACACTCTTTCGACAAGGAGTACAAGCAGGCGGAGAAGCTCGCCGAGCCAATCGTCACTCCATCTACGAAAGCGGCGGAAGGTCACGACATCAACGTCACAATCGACTACATGAAGGAAGATTTGGAGAAGATGTATCCGGGAAAAGACCTCGGAGCGAAAATCGAGAAGACGGCATTGGCAATCTACAAGAAGTGCTACGAGCACGCGTACAAGAACGGAATCATCATCGGCGACACTAAATTCGAATTCGGCCTCGACGAGAACGGAGAGCTTGTGCTCGGCGACGAGGTGCTCACACCGGACTCAAGCCGTTTCTGGAACCTTTCGACATACAAAGTCGGAACAAGCCCGGCCAGCTACGACAAACAGTTCGTCCGCGACTGGCTCAAGGACAACAACCTCGCGGGAGACCCGAACATCAAGTCGATTCCCGCCGACGTTGTGAAAAAAACATCGGATTTGTACCACGAATGCGTGGTTAAAATCACAGGCAAAGATCTGCAATAGCCTTGTAATGTTGCGGATTTCTTTCTGAAAGCCTGTTTTCATATTTGACCAAATTGGGCAGTGCCTTTTTTGGGTGGGAGGTATCCCGGACAGTTTTTTTGGCTGTCCGGGATTTTTTTTCGCTTTTCAGTTCAAGACGGGAATCAGCGACCGCAGCCCCGGAAGAGAGCCTCGTTGTAGACTTCCACGTACCTGTCGCAGGAGGCCTTCCATGTGAAGTCCTGCGTCATCGCGCGCCTCTGCATCTTGGCGATGTGGTCCTTCCTGTTGTAGAACGCCCAGACAGCCCAGCCCACGGTGTTGTATATCGCGCTCGGAGTGAGGGAGTCGAACATGAAGCCCGTTCCGTCGCCGGTCTGCTCGTTGTAGTTCTGCACGGTGTCGGCGAGTCCGCCCGTGCGCCTCACAATCGGGAGCGTTCCGTAAAGCTCCGAATACATCTGGTTCAGTCCGCAAGGCTCGTAGGCCGACGGCATGAGGAAGAAGTCGCTGCCCGCCTCGACAAGGTGGCTGAGTTTCTCCGAATAGCCGATTTTCGCGCGGAGGTTCGGGAGCTTCGACTGGAGATTGTTTATCTCGTCCTCGCACCACCTCTCCCCGCTTCCGAGAATCACGAACTGCACGTTCATGTCGCGGCAGATGCTGTATATCGAACCGTAAGTCGGGGCGAAGACCTCCGCGATTCCCTTCTGCGACACGAGACGGCCGACCATGCCCACCACGGGTACGTTCGGGTCCACAGGCAGGCCGAACGCCTTCTGCAGCTCCGCCTTGCACTTCGCCTTGCCGGACAAGTCGTCGGCGGAGAAATGGTCATCCACATACGCATCCTTCGACGGATTCCACGTCTCAACGTCGACTCCGTTCACGATTCCCCTCACCACATCCGAGCGAACACGGAGAAGGCCGTCGAGTCCGAAACCGCCCTCAGGAGTCTGGATTTCACGCGCGTAGGTCGGGGATACGGTCGTCACCATGTCGGCGGAGGAGATTCCCGCCTGCAGAAAGTTTATCGCGCCGTTCCTCTCGAAGCCCGCCCCGTAGTAGAGGCTCCAGTCGATTCCCAAATCGGCGAACTTCTCCTTTCCATAGACTCCCTGGTAGCCCATGTTGTGGATTGTGTAGACGCTCGCAGTGCGCGAGAACGCGGGCTGCCAGCGGCACACATGCTTCAGGAGGACGGGGACAAGGCCGGCCGACCAGTCGTGCGCGTGCACGATGTCCGGGAACCACTGGAGCTTATTGCAGACCTGGAAGGCTCCGTGAGCCAGAAGCGAGAACCTGTACGGATTGTCGAAGAAGTCCGGCTCGGCCTTTGTTCCGTAAACGCCGTCGCGCCCGTAGCAGTTCTCGTGGTCGAGGAAGTAAACGTCCACCTTCGGAAAGCCGGGAAGCTTGGCCGTGTAGACCTCCGTCCACTCCTGCCCCTGCCCGACGGGGACGCCCAACGGACCTTCGAGCGGAGTCAGCTTCTTCCTGTCGATTTTGTAGTACCTCGGCATGACAATCTTGACCTCATGCCCCATAAGGCTCAAATTCCCGGCCAAAGCGGAAACAGCGTCGGCAAGTCCGCCAGTCTTCGCGAAAGGCACAGCCTCCGCGCTCACCATCATTATTTTCATTTTGATTCTCCTTTCCGCCAGCAAAAAGGCGGACGCTATAAAAAAAACTCAAGAACTATTCGATTTCCCTCATTGCCTCGACGAACGCCCTCTCGGAATTGACGATGGAGGACTCGGAGACGCAGTACGCCAGGCGGAACCAGCCCTTGCCGCCGAATCCGTTCCCCGGCGCGCCGAGTATGAGGTGCTTCTTCAGATGCTCGCAGAACGCGCCGTCGTCGCCGTGGAAGGAGTCGGGCACCTTGCAGAAGAGGTAGAACGCTCCGTCCGGGCGCGCGTACTTGATTCCGGCCTTGTCCAATATCGCCATGAGCTTGTCGCGCCTGTTCTTGTACGAAGAGTAGTCGACCTCGGCGTCCCACGACTTGGCGACGACCTTCTGGAAAAACGCGGGAGCGTTCACGCAGCCGAGTATGCGGAGGGAGAAGACGACGGCGCGGACAACGTCGGACGCGTCGGGACACCTGGGGCTGACCGCGACATAGCCGATTCTCTCGCCCGGAATCGAGAGGTCCTTGGCGAACGAAGTCACGATGATGCAGGAGTCGTAGAACTGGAAAGCCGGAGGAACCTCCACCCCGTCGTACGTTATCGCCCTGTACGGCTCGTCGCAAATCAGGTACGGAAAACGGCCGGTCCTCTTTCCGTGTTCGCAAAGAGCGTCGGAGAGGCTACGCAGATCCGACTCGGAATAGACTTTTCCAGTCGGATTGTTCGGAGTGTTGATTAGAACGGCGGCTGTCCTTTCAGTGAGGGCGGACCTTATCGCATCCACGTCGAGGGAGAAGTCCGCCTTTGTCGGCACTTCCACGAGGACGCCCTGGTGGTTCCGCACATGGTTCCTGTACTCGGAGAAGAACGGAGAGGGAACGACGACCTCGTCGCCCGGAGAGAGAATGGCCTTGAAGACGCAGTTCAACGCGGAAGCCGCGCCCACTGTCATCACCACGTTGTCGCCAGAGATTGGAAACCCCTGTTCCTTCGAGACCTTCTTGGCCATCGCCTCCCTGACGAACGGATAACCTGCGTTGGGCATGTATCCGTGGCAGCCGTGCGAAGTGTCGGCGGCGACCTCGCGGATCGCGTCGAGCACCTTCAAAGGCGGATCCAAATCCGGATTTCCAAGGCTGAAATCGAAGACATTGTCAGAGCCGTGAACCTTCTTGAGCTGTATGCCTTCCTCGAACATTTTCCTTATCACCGATGAACTTTTGCTGTCCATCAATTCTTTCATATATGGTGCTATCATGATTCGTCAATTATACACCGATTCCGCCAGTTTTTTTCAAAATTCAGGACGGAGGGGAATGTTGAAATCATGCCTTTTTTGAATTAATGTCGAAAAAAGAAAAAACAGCAGGAAAACAGAATGAAGGGAACAACGAAACTGAAAAAGGCTCTGGCGGCGGCCATGATGGCGGCGGCTCTCGGAGTCTGGGCGGAGGAAGGAGAGGCCGCGACGCGCATGGAAATCGACTGGAGCGCGACATTCAACGAGAGGCTCAGCGACAGCGACAAGGCGACGCTGGAGAACGGCGGAGTCGTGCTCAGAAGCGTTAGCTCGATGAAGAAGCTCTGCGTGAAAAAAGACGCCGGCATGGTGTCGAAGCTCGTCGTGGAGCCGATGTCCGAGAAGATAAAGTCCGGCTACATAGCGGAGATAATCAACTTCAGACCGTACAAGGGGAACGAGGACCTCATCGAGCGCATAAACGAGGCGATGTCCGACTTCCTCTCGTACACCGACATACAGTTCTTCTCGGAGCGTCACCAGCGGTATTTTCCGCTCTACGACTACGCGGAGGTGACGGAGACCAAGGTCGAGGGGAACAAGACCACTATATCGGAGATTCTTGAGATGTCGATGTTCGGAAGGTTCCACTCGGAGATAACCGTGGAGAACAACGGCGACCACTTCCTCTACAAGCTCAAGAACACTGACAAGCTCAAGTTCAAGGGGCTGATAACAGTCATCAAGCCGGAGGGGATGTGCTCGGTCGTGGCGGTGTTCAGGACTGGTGAGAACTGGATGATATACGCGGTCGGGGGGGCGAACATCGTGCGGATTCCGATTGTGAACATGAGGGCGGAGCCTGCGTTCACAAGCCGCGTCAAGGCGTTCGCGGACTTCGTGTTCAAGAAGATTGACAAGACGGGGACGCTGAAGGAATCCACCGTGGACAAGAGCGACGCCTCGGACGAGTGAGGGCTGGGCCTGCAGTCAGACCTCGAACGAGAATCCGGGGAATTCGATTTTGAAGGCGCAGAAGTCGAACGGAAGGCGCGCCGGGTCCGCACCGGGAGAGATGGAATCCCTGAAAGCCGGATTGTAGAGCGGGTCGTTCCTGACGGGGATTCCGCACCACGCCAGATGGCAGCGCACCTGGTGGCGGTAGCCCGATGTTATGGAGCAGACAGCCTCAGATTCCGACACGAGCTTTATCAATGTCGAATACAACCTTCCACCGCCCTTCCTCAAAGCCGCCCGCCCCGAAAAGGCCGAGACAGGACGGACCTGCCCGCCCTTCGGACCGAACGGGCGGAAGGAGCTTTCCACGGAGAATTCGGAGCCGACAGAGGGGACGACAGGACACGGAGGAAAGCCTCCGAGCGTCTCCACGAGAGAGCCGACAGGAGCCACCCCTGCCCTGTACCACTTCCTGAAAAGCCCCTTCGACTGGGCTTCCTGCAGACAGTCGAAGAAAGCCTGGTCAGTCGCCACAAGGACAAGCCCGCTCGTTCCGGTGTCGATTCTGTGGACAAGCCCCCTCTCAACACCCTTGCGCCCGACGACGGACGAAGCCTCCGGAAAGAGCCCCACGACCCTTGTGAGCGCGCTGTCGTCCCCCTCCGAAAGAGGCGCGGACGGCAATCCCCCCGGCTTGAACACGACCGCGAACGGCTCGCTCGGTGTCGGCCGGTGCAATATCCCAAGCCCCGACTCCACATCGAAGCGGGAACCGTCAAGCATCGAATCCATCTATCGAACCCTCCTGAATTTCAAGTGCAGCGCCTTCATGACCTTCCTGAACCTAGGCGGAATCGGAGCCTTGAACACGCTCCATTTCCTTTGGCCCGGAAGGCGAATCTTGAGGACATACGAATGGAGCATGAGCGTCGCCCCCCTGAAAAAGCCCCCCGGCTTTCCGTAAACGGGGTCGCCAAGCACAGGACAGCCGATGTGCTTCATGTGGACGCGGATTTGGTGGGTGCGCCCGGTCTTTATGCGAACGCGGAAGAGGGAGTATGTCTCCCCGCCCCTCTCGTACACGCCGACGCACTGGTAAATCGAGCAGGCGAATTTTCCTCCGCAGTCCCTTCCGACCGCGCGGAACTTCTTTCGGTCGCGGGGATCCCTTTCGATGTTGGTCTCGATTCTCCCGGCCATCTCCTTCGGCCGGCCGACGCAGATGACGATGTACTCCTTCTGCAGCAGCCTGTGGTCGAGGAACTGGGCGTGAAGCCACTCCTCGCTCTCCCTGTTCCTCGCCGTTATGATGAGTCCGGAAGTGTCCTTGTCCAGCCTGTGCACGATTCCGGGGCGGAGCGCGGCGGCCTCTCCGTCCGTGCCGATTTTTCCGCGCCCCCACCTGAAAAGCAGGGCGTTCACGAGAGTCCCCGTCCAATTTCCGCACGCAGGATGGGTCACCATCCCCTGCCTCTTGTTCACTACGGTCACGTTCTCGTCCTCGTACACGATGTCGAGCGGAATGTCCTCTGGCTCGATGTCGTCGGGAACGCTGTCCTCCCAGTCGAACGAAATCACATCCCCAGCGGAAACCTTTGTCGAGAGCTTTGCCTTTTTCCCGTTCACCTCGATGGAATCCACACCGCTCTTCAGGCGGGACCTGTTCATTCCGCCATCCACCGACGCCATGAATTTGTCGAGGCGGACGCTTCCCGAAAAACCAGCTGGAACTTCAACGCTAAAAGACGGCATTCTGCACGACCCCCTCTATGAGATAAGAATCATCCCCCCTGTCCGGCCTCGGCGGCAGCTCGACATCCACGTCCGGCATTCCGCCATCCTCAACAGCGGACGAACGCGGAACGACTTTCAACGCGCCCTCGTCCACCGGGGAATTTCTCCTTGACGACGCGCGCTTGACCAGAGTGACCGCCAAATCGAACAGGCCGAGCCCGAGGCAGATTCCGCCGGTCATCGCTATTATCTTCTTCTTGTCGGACTCGGTGAAGTCGTCGGTGTTCGTGCTCATCGGATTCCTGAATTCCCCGTACACCGCCATCGAGTAGCCCAAAGTCGTCCACAATGTGACGAACGGGACTGAGCCGAGCGTTATTATCTCCGTGCGCCTGAGGTCCTTCGTCCACTGCGGGAACTGGATGTCGTCGTATGTCGATGAGGACGACGAGGAAGAATCGGCGGAGAAGGCGGAAAAAGGATGGAAGAACAAAACGAGACAGACAACCGCGAAAACGGCACCACGCCCCCTCATCTCGAATAGTCCCTTTCGCCGAATATGGCGGTTCCGATGCGCACGATTGTAGCTCCCTCCTCTATCGCGATTCCATAGTCGCCGCTCATCCCCATGGAAAGCTCCGAAAGGGAAAGCGACGGAAATTCAGAGGCCATCCTGTCGCGGAGAAGCCTGAGACAAGAGAAGGAAGCCCTGACGAGCCCCTCGTCGTCCGTGTTCGGGGCCATCGTCATGAACCCGCGGGGAACGACGTGCGGATACCGCCCGGAAGCGAACGCCGAGAGCATTTCCCTGACGGCATCTTCGCCGCGGAAACCAGACTTGGACTCCTCTCCCGTGTGCACTTCCAGAAGGGCATCGACCGTCTTGCCGATTTTTGCGCACTGCTTCTCCATCTCGTCCGCAAGCTCGATTCTGTCCAGAGACTCTATGCACGAGGCCACGCGCACGGCCTCCTTGACCTTGTTCCGCTGCAGCGAGCCTATTATGTGCAGGTCCGCGTCCACGCCAGCAGTCCGCACCTCGTCGAACTTGGCGGCGGCCTCCTGCACCCTGTTCTCGCCGAAGAGGGACTGCCCGGCCGCCACGGCCTCAAGCACGGCCGAAGCCGGATGGAACTTGCTCACGGCGACGAGCCTCACGTCCCCAGGCTTTCTTCCGGCCTTCAAAGCGTATTCCGCTATCGACTTTTCCACTCTCTCAATGTTCTCTTTGACGCTCATACGACACCTCCATTCAAAGCGACCTATTTTCTTGCGACGGCCTCGGAAAGCCTGTCGGAAAGGGCGAGCAGCTCGTCCACGCCCAACGACTCGGCGCGCGCGCTCGGCGACACACCGGCCGCGGAGAGGACCGAATCGCAGACGTCCCCGCCGCCCGCCATCTTCAAAAGGTTGTTTCTGACGGTCTTGCGCCTTGAGGAGAAGAGCTGCCGTATCATCTTCATGAAAAGGGCCGGGTCGGAGCAGCTCGGAAAATCGTCGCGCCTTGTCATCAGCACAGCCCGGCTTGCGACGTTCGGCACCGGCCAGAAGCTGCCACCCGCCAAGTCCAGCACGTTCCTCACGTCGTATGCCCACTGGCAGAGGACGGAGAAAGACGAGTAGTCGGCGGAATTTGGCGCGGAGCACATTCTCACGGCGACCTCCTTCTGTATCGTGACCACGGCCTTGTCGAACCTAACGCCTCCGTTTATCGTGTCGCCTATTATCGTGGCGGCGACATTGTACGGAAGATTGCCGAAAAACCTGTCGGGGACACCTGCGGACTCGGCGTGTTTTTTCCAGGTCTTCAGGACGTCGCCCTCCACAAGGGTGAACTTCCCCTTTTCCGAATAGTCCGAGAAGAATTCGCGCACGAGCCGGGCGAATCCGTGGTCGATCTCGAACGAAGTCAAGGCCGCTCCCCTCGAAAGAATCTCTTCCGTCATGGAGCCGAGTCCTGGGCCGACCTCCCAAACGGAAGACGAGGAATCTATGTCGAGCGCGTCGATGAGACGCTTTCTCGCCTCTCCGTTGACGAGGAAGTTCTGTCCGAATTTCTTCTGCATCGCCATTCCGTTGTCGTCCAAAAACTGCTTGAGCTCAAGCGGGGAATTGTAGTCTGGGTGTTTCATCATCTCTTTCACGTCCTGTCCTAAAATATGGAGAATGCGGGGAATCCCGCGAAAAACAAGGCGGTCTTTTTGACCAAACCGTAGATGAAAGAAATAATAGCACCGAACGGAACCGAAAGAAAGGGAGCGGCGAGACAGACGGCGATTCCGAAGATTCCTGCGTACATGAAGACACCCACGAGCGGGGAGACGACCACCGTGGACAGAAGCCCCACCGGATAGACGGTGCCGAAGAGCGAGAGGGAAACGGGAGTTGTCGCAGCGAACGCCGACACAGAAGCCGACAGCGACGAAGACAGCCTGGGGAAGAGCATTTTCGAGAAGAACCGCGAAACAGACCTCTGCAGCAGCACGATGCCGCCCAGGGACGCGTAGCTAAGCATGAAGGCCGCGTCAAAGACATGGGGCGGGAAAACGGCGGAGTGGACAAGGAACGACAGCGACAGGACTGTGGCGGGCGCGGGCCTTTTCAGACGGAGGGACGAAGACGCGGAGAGGATGCAGGAACAAAGGAGCGCGCGGAACAAAGACGGGGAAAGCCCTGCGAACCAGACGAAAAACACGATCGCGAAAAAGGAAAGAGCGTCGGCGAAACGGCGGGTGGACAATCGCCGCCCCAGGAAAGACGCTATTCCTCCGAAAAGAGACAGATGCATCCCGGAAAGAGCCATGACATGGCTCAACCCAGCACGCCTGAACCCATCGGAAACAGAACCGTCCACACAATCCCTGCTGCCGGAAATCAGAGCCAACAGGAATCCTCCGGCCTCGCCCCAGCTGTGCATCATACCCCTGAACGCCAGTCGGCACCTAGCGCGCAGACGCACAATGGAAAAAAAGAATCGGTTCCAAAAAGATTCCGTTTCACGAACGGAGGCAGGACTCACAGCGACAACGGAGAAGCCCCCCCGAATCCGCTTTTCCACAGAAGCGCGGAGCCGAATTCCGCTCTCCACGACCGCGCCGCCGGACTTTCCAGCGGCCGTCCGAAGCTTTCCGGGAAAAGAAGACTCCACGACAGCCGAGGGTATGTACAGTCTACAGTTACCGGCCGCGGACGAGGATGCTCCCCGCGAAAATGTCCGTTCGACGGCGAACTCGACACTGTAGCATCCTCCGAAAGCGGAAGTTTTCACAGGATTTGAAGACACACGCCCCTCCACCGCGACAATCGAGGCTGACGGAATGAGCGATGCCAACCCAGGCTTTCTCCTCGGCGTGAAAATCCCCGAATAGAAAAAAGCCGCACAAAGAAGCGCAGAAACGAACACGGGATTGAAGAAGCATTTCGGAATTCTTTTTTTGATCTCCATACATGTTACTTATCCCGTTTTTTTCATTTTCTGCAAAAAAAAACGGCCTTTTCCTCAAAAAAACACTTTTTTGGGAAGAGACCGCAAAGTCAAAAGACAAAAATCCAATCAGGAACGCTTGAACGCTTCCATTTTCGTCCTGAATTCGTTCATCTTGTCGTCGAAATGCTCCTCGAATCCGCCCTTGAGCGACTCCAAATCCTCGTCCTCCTTCTCATCCAGAGAAAGCGAATCGCCGGCGTTTGATGTGGAGTTGTCGTCGGAAAGGGACTCGACGGAATTCGAGACGGCCGACATCTCGTCGAAAGACGAATCGTCCGGAGTGGAACTGATGGGGCTGTCGAGTTCGCCTCCGTCCCTTCCCTCGGCATCCTCCTCGGCAAGCGAAATGGCCTCCAAAGCCTCCTTCTTCTCCTCCGGGAGAGTCTTGTACACGAAGCTCAGAACAAGGTTCTTCATCTGCTCCTCGATGTGGATGCACTCGAAGTGCAGGCGCGACTGGTTCAGGCTCTTGTTGTACTCGACACCGACAACGACACCGAACATGACGACGAGGCTGTCCCCGATGTTGAACTGGATTTTCACACGAGCGTCCTTCACGCCCTTTCCGCCGACCCTTATCAGCGCGCCGCCCTCGGACACGTCCTCCAGCAGGCACTTGTACCCCGGATTCGCGTCCACCGCGTCGTAGTCTATTTCCCCCTCGCCCAAAAAATAGAGCTGGGCGTCTATAGAACACTCGGCCCTTATCGACTCCCTCTTCTGAGTTCGGATGAGCTTGGAAGAATGCTGAAGCCGGAGGGCAGTCGCGCCCATGTAGACGTCGAAGTTGTTCACTACGGAATCAAAAACGTATGCGGCGTCGCCCTTCCTCCAAAGATAGACATGAACCGTCTTTCCGACCCAGTCCTGCCCAGGCACCGCTATTATGCCGTTTCTCGTCGGAGTTTTTATGACAAGCTCGCCTGCGTTTGCAAGAATCTCGGACTTGAAGACTCCTGAACCTGGAAGAACGATTCTGAGCCGCTGATGCTTGTCCAGATACTTTGTGGAATCCAGGCTCTTGTTGTTCTCGTGCTCAAGGCTTATCCTGGTCCTGTATGCGTAAAGCTTCGACAGGAACCGCTTGTTCGACTCAAGAGTGTCGGTCCCGTTCTCCCTCGTCTCCTGTATGAATTTCGTTATGGCCTGGCTCATCAAAGGAAGGGAGAAAAACAGGGACTCCGGCTCCTCAAGTTCCGAAACGGAGGCAAGCTTCCACAGGGACATGATTTCGGACATCTTGAAACCCTTGTCCATACCGGTAGTGAAGAACTGAATTTTGACGCTGTTCAGAGAAGCGATCTTCCACACAGCGAACACTACAACCGCTATTATGATTATTTTCAGAATCATTTTCTTTCCCCTTGGCAATAATCACTTTTTTCAATCATCATCAATTATCGGCAAGATTATTTCAATTGCCCATTTGAGATTTTTGAGATTTCCAAGATTTTCTCAAGCCTAAAAACGTGAATGCGCACACGTTCCCAATCCTCGAAAAATGGAATAGAATTGAGGAATGGCAATAATAGAATTGAAAAATGTTAGCAAGATATACCAGATGGAGAAAGTCCAAGTGAAGGCTGTGGACAACGCGTCCTTCACGATAGAGAAAGGCGAGTTCGCCGCGATTTCAGGTCCCTCAGGCTCAGGAAAATCGACTCTCCTGAACATGATAGGACTGATAGACCTCCCGGCGTCAGGCTCCATCATCATCGAGGGCATAGACGTATACGACGGAATAAAGCTCGGAATAGACGCGAAAGTGCCTCTCAAACTCGACACGAAGCTGACGGAGCTGAGGCGGAGCCACCTCGGTTTCATATTCCAGACATTCAACCTGATCCCCGTCCTGGACGTGTGGGAGAACGTGGAGCTTCCGCTTTCGCTCGGAAAATCGGTCGCCTCGACGACGCTGAACAGCGCGCAAAGAAAAGAGTGGATAGAATTCCTTTTGGAGACAGTCGGATTGACGAAATGGAAAAACCACAAGCCGTCCGAGTTGTCAGGCGGACAGAGGCAGAGGGTCGCCATAGCGCGCGCCCTCGTCACGAAAGCTCCGATAATTCTCGCGGACGAGCCGACCGCGAACCTCGACTCCAAGAACGGCGACCAGATACTTGAATTGATGAAGAAACTCAGTTCCGACATGGGAACGACGTTCGTCTTCTCCACGCACGATGCGAAAATAGTCGCCATGAGCGACCATGTTATAAAGATAAGGGACGGCGTAATAACCGAATGAGAAAGGCAAGGCTGGATTCAAAATGAACCCGGCCTTTTTCCTTGCTTGCCTAGTAATCGAGGGAGAATCTTAGGTAGCTTCCGAAAGTGAATTTTCCGTAGTCGTAGGACTTGTCGTACTCCCATTTGAATCCAGTCCGCCAATCGCAGTGGGGGAAAACTCTGGACACAATCACGACAGGCTTCAAATACCCGCTCACGGCGGTGAAGTCGTGGCTCCACTGCAGGCCGAACTTCAAGTTCTTGTCGCGGCCAAGCTTCGAGAGTCCGAAATCCACTATGACGCGCTTTGTGAAATAGCCGGATTCATGCAGCATTTCTCCCTCGATCCACTCGCCATCGTCGTTGTAAGAATGGTCATAAAAATCGTTCGGATAATATATGCCCTGGAATTCAGCGTTCACCCCGACATAGGGATAATCGGAATCCCAAAGTTTGTAGAATCCACCTGTGAATATGAGCTTTGATACGGAATCGGAACTGTACAGATCCTTCTCCCAGAATTTCCTGAGTCTTTCCATAGAAACGATATAGCACTGTCCCTGCCCGTAGACGTCGAATCCGAAAAAAGACCTCTTCAACTCGGCTCCGATGATTGGGTTACGGTAATACCTCGCCAATGTTCCAGAGCTGGAAGGAAAACTCCTCGCGAAAAGCCCCATATACGTCCCCCAAAACACGAACTCGGCATTTCCCGCGAACGAAAGATCCCTGTAGCTGGGGGTCGTGCCGACATCCGAATACCCTCTGTACATGGTGAGCATCGTTATCGACGACGGACCGAACGGAACTTTTATGATTCCCGAAATGTTGTAGCGGCTGTCGTAGAGCGGATTCGTGTACAAGGCGTCATCGTCGCGAGTCTCGTCGCTGCTGTCGTCGCTGCAGAAAAGGCGGATGCATCCCCACGTCGACTTCTTCTTTCCGGCCGTTATGTACACACGGTTCGCCATTATGTAGTCGAAATAAAGCTCGTAAAGGTAGAAGTACTGGTTCTGGTTGTCGTTGTCGGCCTCGGTCGAATCGGGGATGCTTGTCTTGAGAGAACCTTTCAAGGCTATGTACTTGTCGGGTCTTGTTATGAAATTCAGGTAGTTCGTCAAATCGAAATACGCTGTGCCGCTTGGAAAGTGATCCTCCCAAAGCAAAGCGGCGCCGACCTCCGCAGCAAGGGAGCCTTTCATCTCAAGGGGAATGGAAAGGAAGGAAATGCTGGTCGACGAGCCGTCGGAATTTTCAGAGGTGGTGACAGGCTCCTCCAAATCCGACTCCTCCGAGAACAAATCGTCGATGTTGTCGATTGAAGCGAAATCTGCGGTCTCATCCTCCACATCACCGGAAGACCCCATGTCGGCAGAATCTGCATTCTGTGCGCACGGAACAGAAACAAACAAAGCTGCGACAAGCGCAGCCATGAAAACTTTTTTAATTGTACAGGACATTATCTTCCACTCATAAGCTCAAGGTAAGGCTTAGTATACACGGCATCGTCCTGCTTTTTCAACACGGCATTCGAAATCGATATTAGGGTCCTCTCGTACGACATCTTTCCGTTTATCTTCTTTCCCTTCAAGTTGTCCTGTATGACCATGCTGACAGGAATCTGATGAGTCTCAGAGCCATAGGATACCGGCTGGTAGGCTGGAATCGCAGTGGTCCTGAGTTTCTGACCGGAAAGCGAATAGTCCTCCTTTTTGCGCATGAGGCCGTCGTTCTTCGAAACCCACACCTTCAAGACGGGATAGTCGACATCCTTCGATGTCGCGCGGAGGGAATACGCCACGCAGTCGTACGCGCCGAGCTTCACATCGCTGAACGACTCGATTTTGTAGTCGCGGGTGAAGAACATCGGAGCGAAATCTGAAGTGTTGGCGTTCGTGCCCTGGAACTTGTCCTTGGAGCTTGAGAACGTGAACCTCCTGTCGGCCGGGTCGTAGAACCATATCGTGTTGTCGGTCTGGAGATACCCCTTGCCCTTGTCCTTCGCGGGAGAAAGGATGAGGATGGTCCAGTTCGAAGTCTTGTCGCGCCTGTATATCGTGGCGTTCGTCTTGCTTCTTCCGTCCCCCGGCCTTTCCTGCACAACCTCGTACGAGGCCGTGAAGTCGGTCTCGTAGAACGCGGTGCTGTCCTCGGCCTTTTTCAAAAGGGCCTTGGCCTCGTCGTTCGTCAAAGCGGAAGCCGCGGACGACACAAGCGCGAAAGCGGCGCAGACCGCCGAAAGCCTCTTTGCCACTCCAGAAAATCCATTGAAATTGAACAATCCAATCATAATCCACCTCTTTTCAAAAAAAATGCATGCCGAAACATGCGCGGGCTACATGCGCCCGTATTTTCATTCGACCGCCGCCAGCGCCTTCACCGGCAGCACCTTTATCGACTTCCAAGCCGAATAGAACACGGCGAGGAGCGTGCTCGCGATGACCGCTACGATAACCGCGACACTCAAAACAACATCGACCGAAGGCGAAAGGTTACCCTTTATCAAAAAAATATCGAAAGAAGGTATGAAAGAGAAGTCGAAACGGGAGACTAAAAAGCAGAAAACGCCGGACAAAGCGCAGGCGGCGGCACATCCAAGGACAAGGAGCAGCAAGGTCTCGAACAGAAGCGTGAGCGATATGTCCTTCTTATTCATTCCTATAGCCATGTAGATTCCAATCTCGTTCAGCCTTTTTATAACGAGAATCCTGTACGTGCTTCCTATTCCGGCCACGATTATCACGACAAGAACAAGTATGATGAAAAAGATGACCACGTCCATCGCTTTTTCCATGACGCTGACGTCGGTGAGGTTCGCGCTTAGCGGAATCAATGCGAACATGACAGCATCCCCGTCTTGCCTGTCGATGAATTCGTTTTTGTCGTCCACAAGGCGGTACATCGGGAGCACTTTCTCAAGCTCCTTCTGATAGAAAAGGGTCTCGCGCTCGCCAATCTCCTTTCCAGGAAAGTTCACGACAATCCTGTTGGCGAAATCGTCGGGACGCTGGTAGGCGGCCCTGAGAAAGGCGAAATCCATATATGAAGTGTACATGCCGAAGACGCTGGAATCCTGAAAAATCCCCTTCACCTCGACATCCACCGTGTTGATTTCGTCGGAAACAGTTTCGAGCATGAAAGTCATCACGTCCCCCACCCCTATGTTCAGCATCTCGGCGATCGGCTTCGATATAAGGACTCCGTTCGTGCCCTTCATGTCGGAGAAACCGCCGGAGACGAACTTCATCTGCTCGAAAAGATTTCTCTCAAGCTCGAAGTCGCATCCCTTTATGGTCTGCTGCAGAGCCTGCGTCCCTTCGAAAAAGAAAGAGGAGTGCCGAGCGTCGAAATCCAAACGATAGGAGACATCGGCCTCCGGGGGGAAGACAGAGCGGACCTTCTCGTAGGTGTCCATGAAATCGTGCATTTCAAGTCCCTCACCGAGAACGTCCTCCATGATGGCGAAGTTGCCTCCGTAGTAGATTCTCGCCTTCATGTTCATCGCGTCGATCATCCCCTTGCTCACGAAGATGGCGGTCAAAGAAACCGCAACTCCGAACATGCAGACAAGGAAGAGAGAGCGGTACTGCGACTTCCTGAAAAAAAGCGAACGCACTGCCAACTTGAACTGGTACATCATTTTGCCCCCTGCATGGCCTGCACAGGCCGTATCTTCAACGCCGTCACGACAGGATAGACCCAGGCCACCAGTCCTATGAAGACGGACAGCAAGAAAGACCAAAACAGATTTGAGAATTTCAACTGGGTGACGAGTTTTTCGCCTCCGAAAAGCTGGACAAGGAAACTGTTCCCGATGGAAATCTCTGCCGCGCTGACACAGACGGAGAGGACAGAGCCGAGGACGCAGCCGAGGACGCCGGCCGTTATGGCCATCATGAGGGTCTCCGCCATGCACTCGACCGAGATGTATCTCTTGTTCGCCCCAATGGCGCGCATCGTGCCTATCTCCCTTATCCTGTCAAGGACGTTTATGACGAGAGTGTTGTTTATGACGATGAACCCCGCGAACAGGATTATCATGATTCCGAAATTCAAAATCAGGCGCAGGATGAACAGGTAGAAAGCGGTGCTGCCGGCGGAGCTTCTCCATCCGACGGCCTCGACGTCCCACCCCTTCTCCTTGAAGGTCCTGTTGAGACGCTTTATTGTGGAATTCGTCTCTTTTGAATCATGAAGCTTGCAGACCAAAAAATTCCAGGAGGTGCTCTCGGAATAAGACTTCATTATCGCCTCCACCTCCTCGGAAGAGACGGACACGACATCCTCGACGACAGTCTCCGACAAGTCGCTCGCGTCTCCGAACATGTCGTCCAAATCGGCGAAATCGTCAAGGAATTCCTCTTTTTCGTCGGACAGTTGGACGGAATCGGACGAGGCCATGTCGGAGATGTCGAATAGGGAACGGACGGTCTCGGGATTCACGAGCACGATTTTTTCCATGACGGAATTCTCGACGGAATAATGGTAGATGCCGGTGACGGGAACGGCTCTCACGCGGGAAGACAGCCCCGCGTCGACCACGAATTCTATCTGGTCGCCGAGCGAGACTCCAAGTTTGTCGGCGTAGTCGCGCGTTATCATCGCCCCCTTCGCGCCGGAAGCCCACGCGCCGCCCTCCTCCATTATTATGGAAGACATCGACGAAAGATATTCGGAAGCCTGGACACCGAACACATACACGACATAGTTCCTGTCCTCCGTATGGAGCACCGTGCGCCCCGAAAGCTGGGGAAGAGCCGCCGAAACGGAACTGTCGGAAGAAACGCAGCCGAGCACGTCCTTGAACGGGAACAGAGTCGGATTCTTGGAAAGTTTTCCGGTGACAGGAGTCTCGTCCCCGAAAAGGCTCAGCGAGTTCTTGTTCTTCGGTCGAACAACGACGTCCCCGGTGAAACTGTTCCTGAAAGTCTCCTCGACACCGTTCTCCGTGCTGTCGAACACGGCATTGGTGGCGACGAGAAGCATTATAGAAAAAGCGACAAAAAGGATTATAACGAAAGAACTTTTTTTCGATATGACATTTTTCCAAGCGAGATGCAACAACATATCTGGTAATTTTACCAAAAAAAAATGGAGCTAGCAATTGAGACGGAGTACAGTGGTAGGGGAACAATGGCAGAACAGAACTATTCCTAGTATTCGCATCAATCTGCACCGCCTGCACACGATCCATAATGGAAAAAATACCTACCTTCTGAAAAGCGCCCGTGCAAAACCGCCAAGAGTACGCAATGGCTTTGTCAGTCTCCATGAGCGGCTTGCGTACAAAGATGCAAGCTCCTGCTGCTTTTTCTGAATAGCAATATCAGTCTGCTGGATTTTTTGTTCCAGCTGACATCGAAAATCTGCGGCGACTGCCCGGAGATTTTCGATGGTCGCAGAACAAGTTTTATCAAGAGCGAAAACCTTCATGTTAAAAAAGAAATTTGATTTTTCATGTCCGCTTATGTCCACATAAATTTGCGGGTCTGTGGTGTTGAAGAAATAAGCGTTGTTTTTCTGCATGTATGCGTTGGTTGTAAATGAAAGGTCTGTGTTTTCGGATTTTATAGAAATGTCTTTTACGATGCAGTGTCGTGCGGACGGGTCGATGCGAAGAGAGCGAAGATTCTCTTTCGGAAAGATTGTAATAGGAAACCACAAGACCTGCGAATTGCAGCGGACTCTGTTCAAAAATGTCGAAAAAGCCGTAGAAATAAAACATGCGTTCAAGAGCAACAACGTGGCGATTGCCCTTGCGGCAAACGATTATTTTGTTCCATATCTTTCGGTGACTCTTGCGTCCATTGTTGAGAATTCGTCTCCCAAGAGAAACTATGACATTCTGATTCTGACGACAGACATCTCTCAGAAAAACAAATCCACATTGCAGAATCTTGTTTCTTCTCACAATAATTTCTCGCTCAGATTCGTGAATCCAGCAAAAAAAGTAGCGCATTTTCACCGCACCTTCACGGGCACTTCGGGCATATCGAAACCTACTACAGGCTCATCCTTCCCGATTTGCTCCCAAATTACAACAAACTTTTGTACCTAGACTCAGATATGGTTGTGAATGCGGATGTTTCTGACCTTTTTGATGAAGATGTAAATGGATTTTTGCTTGAGGCCTGTCATGCTGCCGACACGGCAGGGCTTTACAATGGATGGCAGCCGGATCGGAAAAAATACAGCGATGAAGTCCTGAAGCTCAAAGAACCATACCAGTATTTTCAGGCAGGAACGATTCTCTTCAATCTTGAAGAATTCAGAAAGACATATTCTATAGAAGAAATGCTCGATTTCGCCTCAAAGGAAAAATGGCTTCTGCAAGACCAGGATGTGCTGAACAAGCTCTGCGAAGGCCACGTCAAGTATGTGGACATGGCATGGAATGTCATGTGCGATTACAACGGCGTCCGAATCAAGGAAATCATCGCGCTCGCTCCCCAGTGGCTCAACAAAATGTACATGGATTCCCGCAAGAATCCAAAAATCATTCACTATGCAGGTCCGCAGAAGCCGTGGTTGGAGCCAGAAATGGATTTCGCCCAGGAGTTTTGGCAGGTGGCGAAGAACACGCCGTTTTATGAGGTAATGCTTTACAGGATGAGTTGCTGTGCAGCAGCAACAACTTATAGCAAAAAAATTAATGAAATTGGCAGAAACCTAAAATCAAGAAAATATCTTCTCAAGTGGATTATAAGAAGGTAGGTTTGGAAAAATTGTGCGGAAGATTTGGGGAAAATTTAGAAGGAAGTAAAATGTTTGTATGGCAGTTATTTATTTTTTGAGGAGAAAATGCCCATGCCAAAATGCTATCTTTGCGGTGCGGAATTAACCGCAGAAAATGAATCTGAAGAACATATCATTATCAATGCAATTGGCGGGCGATATAAGTCAAAAAAATTGCTTTGCAAAAAGTGTAACAATGGAAGTGGCTCTGATTATGATGCGGTTCTTGCAAAGCAATATCATTTTTTTACAAATATGCTTGAGCTGAGTCTGGAGAGAGGAAAACCTCCTGCATTAAAAATGGAGAGTGAATCGGGCGAAAGTTACACAATAAAAAATGGGACCACACCAGAATTGAGTCACCCAATTGTGAAAACTGAAAAAATTGATGAACATTCAAGTCATATATCAATAATAGCCCGTTCGAAAGAAGAATTGGAACAAAAACTGAAGGATTTTCAGAAGAAGGTGGAAATCCGCCGTCTGAGGCAGAAATACATGCAATATGCGAGGAGTTTGCGGATGAATATTTACCAAAAAAGCAACTTTTATGGAATAAAATAAAGCTGTAGCAGGATATCATATACCGAAGTCTTGTAGGTACAGCATACACTGTTCTTTGACATTTCTATTTTGGGTTCATGTGTTCCTTCTGCATTATTGCTTTAC
>ERZ842401.365-NODE-365-length-64910-cov-9.735163_pt1 | contig 64910 bp, 67 predicted proteins | sample MGYA00521270_ERZ842401 | MGnify/ENA primary metagenome ERZ842401 (study PRJEB31892, sample SAMEA3878208) | bioreactor metagenome | biome: Moose rumen | place: Sweden | collected 2011-10 | study: EMG produced TPA metagenomics assembly of the PRJEB12797 data set...
TCAATTCCATATTTCTATTATATCTCACTTTCCTCTTTTTTCCCGAACAAGTCTAATATGTATCAATAAAACAACATTCGACTTCTTGCAATTTTTCTCTTTCAATAGAACTATCTGTTTTTATTGCATCACAGTATTCCTCTGTATACATGAATGTATCTTGAATTTCATACCACCATTTATATATGTTGTTCTGCTTATCTTCTGGATTAAAAGATGAATTTACCTGTGAAGCCATCATTTTTCCAATAACATCAATTTCGCTACAAACAGCTTGATATAATTTCAAGAACTCAACAGAATAGGTGGAAAAATTATCTTCAACAAATTCAACATATCGTGACATTGAAAGTAATTCATTTTCTAATTCTTTATAATATCGCCAATAATTTTTTAAGAATTTATAAAATGTATCAGAGTTACGCTGCATATACGATTCCTGCTTTTAGTTTATTACCCCATCATCGCACTCATAGCCGCTGTTCCAAGTAACTGAACTACAGCACCATAAAACCAGCCATGTTTTTCAAGGTGATTTGAAATCTTTGTCATCAAATTTGTTCGTTTAGGCAAAGGATTATTAAGTTTTATACTCTCACAAAGTTCGTTCACCTCTTCAAGCAAATCTTTTAATTCTGCTTTATCTTCGTCGCCTTGTTCCTCAATCTGTTTTTCAAGATTTGAAACAATATTTTGTGCTGTCAATGTTGAATTAATTATGCTGCCAAAATTTATATTACTTCCTGTTGCATTTAAGTTCTGAATATTGATATTCTGTGCCACAGATTTCTCTTGTTCTTCTTTTAATGCTTTTTCTTTGTCCTCAAAGTAAGTTAATGCTTGTGGAGAAAGAGTAAACATAAATCCTCCCATATACTCTGTATGGCGAAAAACCATTCCATACTGCTTAAGATTATCAAAAATCTGTGTTAATCCATTTTGATATCCTTCAGGTATTTCATCATAACTGGCTTGAATATCATAAGATTTACATTCGTTATACATTTTAAGAAGTATTTTCAAGACTTCTTCCGAATTTTTATCCAACATTTTAATTTCCCCTATGACAGGTTGTTTCTCAACAATAGATTTTGCAACAGCAATTCTTGCATCCTTTTCAGCTTGTCTCTTTGCTTCTCGTACTTGTTTCTCTGCAAGCCGTTTTGCTTCTTGCTGTTGCTTTTTTATTGCTTGTTCTAATTTACGAGTATCAAATTCAATCTTAAAAGTTCCCATTCACATATCCTCTTAATTTAGCCTAATCTTACCCGTCAAGAGTTGCTGCATCATGGCGGTTTTGAGGTTGCGGTATTTTTCCAGTTTTGCCTTTAAGGTTTCTATTTCTTTGTCCATGCTGGAAAGAACATTGGCGATGGCGGTTTGTTCTTCTTTTGATGGTATGAGAACTTTTACATTCTGAATTGCCGTCCGTGAGATTGCAGAAACTTTTGTTCCTGTGATGAACGGTAATAATTGATTATGAAAAATTGCTTGATTCATAAAATAACCTAACCATTTAGGAGCGAAATCATCTGTAATTTTACGACATAAGAAAGTATGCAAGCCAGAAACTATTTTCTTTTCTCCAAGATTAAAGACTTCAACAACTTTACCAACTGTTTCATCTTCAGCTGTATCAGCGATGATAATATCACCTTCTACAATTCCATATTTTGAGAATTTAACATTTATTCCTTCATTTATAAATGGAATAGTTTCTTTAGAGCAGTCTAAAATACTTGGATATTTTATTAGTACATCTCCGTAGTGTACATTTTGATATTCACCTTTTGAATCATTTAAGCAATCTCTTGTAAAACTATTATTAGGTTTGAATTCAAAAATCTCACCCAAACTTTTCACTTTCCAATCCTCTGGAATCAATCCGAGTTCGGTTTGTTTGTAGGCTGGGGATTTGGTTTGCGGGCCGAAACATGGGAGGCGCTTTTTGCCAGTCAGAAGTTCCTGCATTGCGCCCTGCTTGATGTTCTTTTTTTCTGGAGCAGTTTTTCTGTTGTGGAAATAAGGGCATCCACATCGGAAAGGGCTTTTGCGATTCGCTGCTGTTCGGGGAGAGGGGGAAGTGGGATACACACATCTTTTATTTGAGGCACGGTTAATTGAGGTACACCTGTACTTTCATTTGGAAATTTCACAACCTCATTTATAAATTCTGAAATGAAAAAATTATCTGTTTGATTTTTATTTCTTGACTCTAATACTAAAAGACGGATAACAGCATCGAAATCATCTTTTCGATACATAGAAACGCCTACGGTTCCTCTTCCAGTTATTGTAATTGAATCTCCTTTATATCTAGGTAAATCTGTGAATCCATAAACTCCTTCATTTTCCAACCCATTTGAAAAGATTTTATATTTGTATTTATCAGATTGATAATATGAAAAATGCTGTTTATTTACATCACCACCAGCTCTCATTTCAAATAATTCACCCAAACTTTTCACTTCCCAATCATCAGGAATCAATCCAACTTCTGTCTGCTTCATTTTCATTCCTTGTCCTTTAGGGATTCCTCTATCTCTTCAATCGTAGGGAGACTGCTTTTAAAATCCACGGGATACACTTTGGAAAGCTCGTATTCAGAAATGCCAATCGGCACGGCAGAACTTTCAAGCGAATACTGAGCCACAATATCATTTTTGCTTTTGCAGATTAAAAGTCCAAGCGTCGGATTATCTCCTTCTTTCTTCATAATATGATTTACGGCAGACACGTACAGCCCAAGCTGCCCCAAATCCGCAGCCTTGAATTTTCTCATGCCGAAATCGTCAACGGGCTGTTGACGATTTTCAACATCTTTATATAACTCATAAAAATACTTCATATATTTTAGATTTGTGGGAGACAAGCCTTTTACACCCGGCAATTCATTTTTTAAGTCATTGCTCAGTCTTTTATAAAATCCACTGCCGTATTTATTTTCACTCTGTTTTGAAACAATATCTTTTCCAACCGACCAGTAGAATTCAAGATAGTAATTCAGTACGGCAGAATGCGCCTTTAACTGCTGGCTCAAATACCGTTCTTTAAGTTCCTGTAACCAAGATGTATATTCATTGTCATAAACTGTTATTTCGTTTCCCATAGTTCATTCCTCTCCTACAACTTAAATCCCATCTGAGCAAGGTGAGCGGCAACTTCTTTTTCTTCTTCTGCGAGTTTTTCGGTGAGTTCTGGCAATGTGTTTTCGTATCGCTCGTAGAGTTGGACAATCCGCTTTGTAAGATGATTTGCAACTGTTACATAAAGGTTCTGGATTCCCTGATCAATTGTTTTGTACCATTTGCGGTTTACAAGAAGGTCTGTTATTTCTGAATCGGTAAAAGTGTTGTAACGTTTGCGGCAGTTTTCGTCCAGCTTCTTTTTGAGGTCGGCAATTGTTTTCTTTTGTGATTTTATGGAAGCTTCATAAGCTTTGCACTTTTTAAGGATTTCAGGCTCCTGCGAAAGTTCATCATCTTCTGTGTTTTCTTCTACAAACTCTTCAAACTCGCTTTCTGTCTGACTAAGTTTTTCTTCAGCTTCTTCAATCGCTTTTTGTTCTGTTTCAAAAAAGGCATCGAGAACAATCTGCTTTGGAATAAGGCGGCCTTCCCAGCCGATTACTTTTGGCTCCTTTGGCTTTTTATTTTTTGCAGAATCTTTCTTTGCTTTTTTGCTTTCTTTTGGTTCTTCCTTTATACCATCAGTTACTTTTGCAAGCTTGTAACCAAGTTCATCCTGAATAACAAGAAGAACATCATCATTCATTGTTTCGTTCCAGTAAGCAAGAAGCACCTGATAAACATCGTATTTATCGAGCAGTTCTAGCTTTGTGAACTTGGAAAGAATTTCTTCCGAAAGCTTTAAGATGATTTCTTTGTTTGAATCCGCAGGCTTTAGGTTTGTAAGAATTGGATTTGCAAATGTCTTCCATTCTTCAAAGGCTTTGTTTACCTTTTTGTTGTATTCAAGAAATTCTGCGTTTTCCGTGATTGTCTTGTGAACATCATCTTTTTGAATGAGAAGTTTGTAAAAGCCTTTTCGTCCTGTGTATTCACCAAAGATTTCTTTTTTAAGATTTGGAAAGACATTCCAGAAGTGAGGAATATTGTCTATATCTTCCTGCGGGATTCCACCATAAAGATGAGCCTCAATGCTCTGCAAATCTTCTTTTTCGCTTGAATCGATGTAGCGGGGAATGTTCAAGTTATAGGCGTTCTTTTCGATGATTTCTGCAAAAGGAACAAAGCGGCTGAAGCCCGGAATCTCCGTCATTGAATTAAAGGTTGTTACGATTTTGTAAATATCCTGCTCGCGAAGACGGTTTTTGTCTCCATCTTTTATAAATCCGTGGCTGGCATCAATCATAAAAATGCCGGTGCGGTTAGCGGTGTTTTCTTTGTCGAGCACGATGATACAGGCTGGAATTCCAGTTCCGTAAAAAAGGTTTGCAGGAAGTCCGATTATTCCTTTAATAAGATGACGGTCAATTATGTTCTTACGGATTGTTTCTTCTGCATTTCCACGGAATAAAACACCGTGCGGAAGAATTACGGCAGCTTTACCAGTGTTGTTTTTCATGGATTTGATAATATGCAAAAGCCATGCGTAGTCTCCGTTTTTCTCTGGAGGAAGTTCATCGTAATCATCAAAGCGGCCATAAGGCTTTAAGCCGTCCATCCAGTTTTTCATACTGAAAGGCGGATTTGCTACGATGTAATCGAACTTTCGGAGTTTGGTGTCATCATTATCATCTTTATACCATGGGTCAGAAAAAGTGTTGTCTGAATGAATCTCCCCGGAAGGAATGTTATGAAGGACTACATTCATTTTTGCAAGACCAGCGGTGGAAATATCTTTTTCCTGACCGTAAATTGCAAGCGGAAATGGAGCTTCGTTTGCGGCGCGAATCAAAAGCGAACCAGAGCCACAGGCCGGGTCGTAAATTGTTGCGTCCCTGTTCGTGCAGGAAGAAATATCGATTACCTTGGCAAGAATGCGGCTTACTTCGGCAGGTGTATAGAACTGCCCCTTGCTCTTTCCGCTGGCTGTAGCAAAGTTTCGCATAAGATATTCGTAAGCGTCGCCAATAAGGTCATCATCTTCTGCCTTGTTGTTTTTAAAATCAAGTTCCGGCTTTTGAAAAATGGCAATGAGACCTGTAAGCTTGTCCACCATTTCATCGCCCTTGCCGATTTTTGATTCATCGTTAAAGTGAGCGTTGTTTATGATTCCTGTAAGATTGTTTGCTTCCGCAAGCTTTGCAATCAATTTGTCGATTTCTTCGCCTATGTTTTTATTTCCTTTTAATGCGACAAGATCTTCAAAACTTGCTCCATCTGGAATTGCTATTGCGCCGTAAGGGTCGTCTTTGTATTTATCCGAAACATATTTTACAAACAAGAGGGTGAGAATGTAGTCTTTATATTGAGAGGCATCCATACCGCCGCGAAGCTTGTCGCAGCTTGCCCAAAGCGAACTGTAGAGTTGTGATTTTTTAACTGCCATAGGGGAATTATAGCATGAAATTTAGTGTTTTTTCTATAGAACTCCATCATTCAGAAAATATTGGCTCACTTTCCCCGCCAGCCCCTACCCTCGTCTCTCCTCCATAGTCCGCTGCAAGAAAGGCCCAATCCTGCTATCAGGGTTGGCACACACATCCGCCACCGTGCCCAGAGCAATCACATTGCCGCCTTTGGCGCCGGCTTCCGGGCCCAGTTCCACAATCCAGTCGGCGTGGGAAAGGACTTGGATGTCGTGGTCAACAAGAACTACTGTGTTTCCGTCGGCAATCAGGTCGTCCATCACGCCGATAAGGCCTTCAAGGTTTGATGGGTGGAGGCCTATGCTGGGCTCGTCCAGAACATACAGCACTCCTGTGGTACGGTTGCGCACGGCTCTGGCAAGCTGCATCCGCTGGCGCTCTCCGGTGCTCAAGGTTGAGGCGGCCCGGTCCAGAGAAATATAGGAAAGTCCCAGCTGCACAAGGCGGCGGGCGGTGTCGTTAAAGGATTCCACAATCCGTTCTGCCATGGACCGCATTTCTTCGGGCAAAGATGACGGAACTTTAGCTACCCATTCAATCAGTTCGCTTAAAGTCATCTCGCAGGCTTTGTCCAAAGATATTCCCTGTAAAAGGGGAGCACGGGCTTTATCGGAAAGTCTTGTACCTTTGCAGCAGGGGCAGGTTCCCTCGTGCAAAAACTTTTCCACCCGCTTCATGCCTTTTTCATCCTTCACTTTGGAAAGGGCATTTTCCACCGTGTATGTGGCGTTAAAGTAGGTGAAGTCCATCTCTCCTGCAATGCCGGTGTTGGGATTGTGATAGAGGATGTGTTTTTTTTCAGCAGGGCCGTGAAAGACAATCTCCCGCTCTTTTTTTGTCAGCTGGCAAAAGGGAACATCTGTGCGAACTCCCATCTCCCGAGCAATGTCTTTCATCAGAGACCACATCAAAGTCTGCCATGGAAGAACCGCTCCCTCATCAATAGTAAGGGACTCGTCGGGAACAAGGGTGCTTTCATCCACAGTGCGGACAACTCCTGTTCCCTCACATTCAGGGCAGGCTCCTCCAGAATTAAAGGCAAGGTCTTCCGCGCCGGGGCCGTAAAAATGCTCGCCACACTCAGGACAGACAAGTTCTTGCTCCGCCGCAACCGCAAGCGACGGCTCAACATAATGACCATTAGGGCAGCGATGCTTTGCAAGACGGGAATACATGAGCCTCAATGAGTTTAAAAGTTCCGTTGAAGTTCCAAAAGTGCTTCTTATTCCAGGAACGCCGGGCCGCTGATGCAAGGCAAGGGATGCTGGAACATAGCGCACTTCGTCCACCTGAGCGCGGCTCGCTTCCGTCATTCGTCGCCTGGTGTAAGTGGAAAGGGATTCAAGGTAACGGCGGCTTCCTTCCGCATACAAAACGCCCAGCGCAAGAGAAGACTTTCCGCTTCCCGAAACGCCCGCGATGCCGGTGATTTTGTTTAGGGGAATGTCCACATCGATGTTCTTTAAGTTGTGGGCCTTTGCACCGCGAATCTGAATGTGGGTGGGAAGATTTTTTGCGTCAGTCATGAAGTGCTCCTTGCTTTGCCGGCAGAAACATCATATAGCATTTTGCAAAAAAACTGTAGGGTCCCCTCCGCTCTAATCAAAACCTTTGCCCTACCCTTGACTTTCCCCCACACACGGCATATCATTCCCACATGCACAGACAACACAAGGCACTTTGCATTCTTGCACTTTTTTTTACAGTTATGTTTTCTTCCTGCGTGCTTAAGGCGGGAGACGCAGCAATACAGAGAGGCTCGGCTCTTTTCCAGCGCAAAAAATTTGACGAGGCGCGCACATACTTTGAGGCGGCTCTTAACGAAGAAACCACTTTTCCAAAGGATTCCATTTACATCCTCATTTCCAACTGCTACTCCCAACAGGGCGACTATGACAATGCAATAGACTGGCGCAAAAAGGCTCTGGAACTTTCACCAGAAGACGAATCAAACTATCTTAATCTGGCCTTCTTGTATCGGCTTAAAAAGGATGATGCCACTGCGGAATCCCTGTTTAAAAAAGCGGCAGAACTAAAGCCAGAAGATCCTGCCCCCTATGCAAGCCTTGCTTCGCTTTACATTACAAGCGGAAATATGGAAGACGCTCTTTCCATGCTACTTACCGCAAACGAACTAGACGAAAACATTCCCATAGTACATGCTGATTTGGCTGTTGTCTACGCACGGCTGGGACAGTTTCTTAAGGCGGAAGAAGAACTTGAAATTGCAGAGGAACTTAAAGCCGACAACATTGCGCTTTTTAGGCAGGAAGTTGAATCCCTTAGGGAATCTTCGGTAGACTCTAACTAAGAAGAACTACGACTTCTGGTTCCGATTCAGTAAAGGGTGACCGTTTAAAATCAGAATAGAGTTTTATGTCTTTAAATCCTGCCTCGGTGGCATAAGAGCACAGTTCATCTACAGGCAGGGGGTAAACTTTTTTATCTTCTGTTACCGGGAGAATTTTTCCGTTTCCGTTTTCCAAGTTGCGGCAAAGATATTGGCTTCCGCTTGAGTCCATGTGAATTTCTGTAAACAACTTTACCCGTATGCTTTCCCTAACAGGCAGTTGGATAAATTCACTGTCATAATTGTGAGCGTATGAATTCATTCCCACAACAAGGGTTCCGTCGGGAGCAAGCAACTTCTTACAGTCCTGAAGAAATTTGCGCACCAGTTCAGGCTCGCCTATTTCTATAATCTTGTCGTTTAGAATGGAGATGATGTTGTAAAATCCCTTTCCCAAAAACTGAATCATTTCTGTGGGAGACATAAGAAAAAACCTTATGGACATGAGCTGGTTTCTTCTTCTGAGTGTGGCGGAATTAAGTATTTCTTTTGATGACTCTATGCCCGTAACATCGTGACCCATTTTTGCAAGGGTATGTTCAAAGAGGCCTGTCCCACATTCAACGCGCAGAATTTTTGCAGGGGCGGCATACAGTCCTGTAAGAGCTTCATAAAACTCCTTTTGAGCGTCGCTAACGGGAAAAAGTTCATCATAGTATTCTATTACATTTTTTATATAATCCACAAATTCATTTTACAATGGGATTCGAGAATTTGCAAACTTTTTTTGCTGATTTTAAGAAAGAAATTTAACCTGTTCAGTCTTTTATGTGCCAGCGTCCACCTTCTTTTACAAAGCGGTTTGCATTTACTTCCAGCAGCCGTCCGTCTTCGCCTAGCATCTTTACCATAGAAGTAAGCAGGTTTACTTCGGTTACTTTAAAGTTGGTGTCGTCATACACAAGGCGCAGTCCCTCGTTGGGCAACTTCTTTCTTGCTTCTGAATACCAGTCAAACTCGTAACTAAGGCAGCACAGAAGTCTTCCGCACTGACCGCTTATCTTTGTGGAATTAAGGCTAAGATTCTGATCTTTTGCCATTCTTATGCTTACAGGACGCAGTCTGTCGCTTACGGAATTGCAGCAGTAGGGACGACCACACACGCCAAGTCCGCCAGTAATGCGACTTTCGTCACGCACGCCAATCTGCCTAAGTTCAATCCTCATCTTGAAGACGGAAACCAAATCCTTTACAAGTTCCCTAAAGTCTACGCGATTGTCGCTGGAAAAGAAGAAAAGTGCCTTCTGTTCTCCCACAAGAAAATGCACACTAACCAACTTCATGTTAAGTTTGTGGTACTGAACCTTTTCCCTAAATGTCTCAAAAGCCTGGTCTTCCTTTGCAAGTAGTTCCTTTGCATGATTCAAATCTCTTTCATCCGCCGCACGAACTACCTCAACAACATCAGAGGGCTTTATGCCAACAGGATGCTCCGACTTTCCCAAAACTAGGGCAAGGTCGCTTCCGTAACGAGTGGGAACAATGGCATACTTACCGGCCTCAAGCTTTACTCCCGAAGGAACGGTTGCATATATTCCCTCACTGGAATACTCAAGGCGAAGTTTATAAAGGTTTTCGGGGAACACATAGTTTGCAGTGTCCGAAGAGTCTTCTATATCGTTATCTTCAAGAGCCGAAAGGTCTTCGTTTTCTTCCAAATCTATATCGTTTTCAAAAATATCTGACATATACATATAATAGCATTCAACCTGCAATTAAGTCTACCAGTAAGCCTTGTATTTCGTCCACCTTGGCTAGCATGTTGAACACCCTCTTGTGGTCGTGCAAAAGCCATTCTGCAATGTCTTCCAGTTTCTGATTTATTATGACAATCTGCTTGTAGGGGTCTTTTTCTAGGCCAGTTTTTCTGTCTCGTCCTCGCCGCTTTATGGTTGCAATTTCGAAATTATTTTTTTCCAGATAGCGCAAAAACTGACTTACCTTCCTGCGGTAAATTATGAACATTTCCTGAGTCTGATGTTTCTTTACATTTTCCGCAGCAATATCCGCCTCGTCCTTTAAAAATACCACAGCTTCGTCCAAAGACATTTGTGCAAGTTCTAGCGGAAATCCTTCTTGAATAAGTTCGTTTTCTGCCTGAGCTTTTTCTATTGCAGAAGAAAAATGAGTCTTTTTTGTCTTATTGATTTTTTCGTCTTTTTTAACGGACTGTGCATTTGCCGCCGCCGCAAAACTTGCCGCCTGAAAATACAGGGAAGAGTTGATTGAATCAATTCCTTCCATAGTGCCTTACCTTATGCGGTGCCCCAAAGAAACGGGAATAAAAGTCAAACCTGACTCCTGAGTCTTTTCACTTTCTGCTACCTTATTCTTAGGCTCGTTTTTTTCCTGTTCAGATTTTTCTGGCAGATGGATTGGCTCAAGAATTGCATGAGATGTAATTGCCTTAGTGTTGTCCCACTGGGAAGATGCATCCGTGTATTCAGTTTCGTTGGAAAGGGCAATGCAGTGTCCCTGAATGAGTACATTTTCGTCAGCACGAAGACGATGGGTCTGTATGTCGCCTATAACGGTACTGGTTGCAAACAACTGCACAGACTCAGGCGCAATAATGTTTCCGCATACAACTCCGCAGACTGTAACAGACTTTGCAACAATGTTTCCCCGGATTCTTGCCTTTTCGCCAATAAAGATGTTTCCGGTGGTTTCTATGTTTCCGTCTATATCGCCTTCAATGCGCACCATGCCGTTGATTTTTATGTCGCCGTGAATTGAAGAGCCTTCGCCTATGATTGTTTTAAATGCAATGTCGTCCGCAAAGAGAGCCATGAGTCCGCCCTTACTTGATGTTTACATACTTTGCAGGGTCAACAACATCTGCACCGATGTGAACTTCGTAGTGAAGATGAGGACCTGTGGTAATGCCTGTATTTCCGATTGTGCCTATAATCTGACGCTGAGTTACCTGCTGACCCTTTGTTACGCGAACAGTGTTAAGGTGGGCATAGCGAGTGTAGAATCCGTGCTTGTGCTTTATGATTACAAAGTTACCAAAGCTGTCGTCTCGTCCAACCGTTACAACCTGACCGTTTGCCGTTGCAATTACCGGGTCTCCCGTGCGGTATGTGGAAAAGTCCATGCCCTTGTGGATATACCACTGCTGGGTAATGGGGTGCACATTCTGTCCAAATGCCATGGAAATGTGTCCTATGCCACCCTTTACAGGCCAAATGTTTGGAATGTCAGAAAAGAGGGTGCTCTGGTTCTGGAGCATTTTTCCAATCTGCTCAACTGGCTCTACTGCGCTTTCAAGGTAAGAGTTAAGCTGGCGGATGTCGGAAGTTTCTTTAAGCGAACCAGAAACAATGTCCTGAGTGCTGAACAGCCCCGCAAGGTCTGAGTTCTGCTGGGTAAAATTTGAAGTTGAAGTGCTGTCGTTTATTCCAAGGAGGGAAAGTGACTGGCTTAAGGATGACTGGAAGCGTTTTGCCGTTTGCAGAAGGTTGTTGTTTTCGTCCCTAAGTTCGTCAAGGCTTGCCAAGGTTTCGCGGTTTTCCTGCTTAAGGCGACTTATTTCGGCACCTGTTCCAATGGTATGGCGGTTTGCAAGTACAAAGGAGCAACAGAGTCCCACAAGTACGACTGCGGCCATGGTAAGAGCAAAGACATTTGTCTTAAAGCTTATCATTTTTCCCTGAGAGTGGGGAACAATCATTACAGTCAGCTTACGGTCAAAGACTTTTACTACGCGCACAAAGAAACGCCCGATTCCCGTAAAGAAGGAACCAAGCGCCTGTTTGAGTCTAAAAACGAAATTTTTTTCCAGTTTTTTGTATTTTCGCGCGCGTGCCAAAAAAGTACTCCTCCGCCCGACTGTATTCGTCAATCATAACATATAAGTATGATTCTGTCAAATTTATCTTGACTTGTGGGCAGTCCCGTGTTACTATTATCGGTAAGGATAGGAGTTTTTCTTACTTATTCTTGAGGTATTTACCTCTCACCATCGCTATTTTTGAGGAAGAAAGCCATGCAGTTTTTTGATACTCACGCCCATATAGGGTTGATATACGATGACCCTATTGAACAGATTCGTGTTATTCAGCAGGCAAAGCAGGCCGGAGTAACTCGCATCGTAAGCATAAACAACTCGCTCCACGACTTTAAGAAGGAATATGCCGCCTTAAAGTCCATAAACGGTGTGTATCATGCCGTAGGAGTAGGTCCGTCAGAAGTAATGACCCCGGGTAAGGACTGGATTAAGACTATAGAAGATAATGTCAATCTGCCCAATGTGGTAGCCATTGGCGAAACTGGTCTGGACTACTACAAGCAGTTTGGAGACAAGCACAGCCAGATAGAGCTTTTCATAACCCAGCTGGAACTTGCCCAGAAGCACAAAAAGCCGGTAATTATCCACAACAGGGATGCTGGTAACGACATTTTTGAAATCCTCACCGACCGTCTGCCCGAAAAAGGCGCCATTTTCCACTGTTACAGCGAAAACGCCGAGTATGCCCGCAAGTGTCTGGACGCAGGAATGAATGTCTACTTCTCTTTTGCAGGAAACCTTACCTACCGCAACGCACGCAATTTGCACGAAACGGTTCTGAACATTCCGGTAGACAGAATTCTTATCGAAACTGAAAGCCCTTTCATGATTCCGGCAGAATTCAGAGAGAAAAAGCGCACCATGCCTGCTTACCTTCCGTCCACAGCCCGCTTCCTTGCCGAAATGCTGGACATGGATCTGGAAAAGCTTAGCGAGCAGTTGTGGAAAAACAGCTGTACAATCTTCAATCTGCCCGAATAATGACGCAGAAAGAACTGTATCATCCGGTAAGCATAGGCAGACCTGGCACAAAAATCCTCAGCCTGAACGGAAACCTCTTTCTGGCACCCATTGCGGGTTACAGCGACATGGCTTTCCGTTCACTCTGCACGGAATACGGAGCCTCACTTTGCACCACAGAAATGGTCTCTGCAGAAGCCCTTACAAGAGGTTCCCTTAAAACAGAAGAACTTATGGTCCGCTCGCCGTCAGAAAAGCACTATGCCGTACAAATTTTTGGTGGCAATGCCGATGTAATGTTTCGCGGTACAAAGTTGGTTCTTGAACGAACAGACTGCGACCTTATAGACATTAACGGCGGATGTCCTGTTCCCAAAATAGTAAAAAGCGGAGCAGGCAGCATGCTTACAAAAGAACCCGACCGCCTGTACGCAATAGTAAAAGCGGTAAAGGAAGCAGTAGCCTCTTATGCCCAAGAACATCCAGAAAGGGGAACCATTCCCGTAAGCATAAAAATCCGAAGCGGATGGGACGCACAAAACCTTACCTGGCAAGAAACAGTACCAGCGGCTCTTGAAGCAGGAGCGGACGCACTTACCCTACATGCAAGAACAAGAGCTCAGGGCTACGAAGGAAAAAGCGACTGGAACATTCTGCGCCAGACAGTGGAACTTGTGGCAGGAAAAATTCCCGTATTTGGCTCTGGAGACGCACACACTCCCGAAACCGCAAAACAGATGCTAGAAGAAACTGGCGTAGACGGAGTAATGTTTGCAAGGGGGGCAATGGGTGACCCCTTCCTGTTCCGCAGGACAAAGGAACTCCTTACCAAAGGAAGCTACGAACAGGAAACACTTGCGGAACGACTTAATGCAGGATTCCGTGAACTAGAACTTAATGTAGCGTCAAAGGGCGAAAAGGGAGCTTGTCTAGACATGCGAAAAAAATTCTGCGCATACAGTTCTGGCATAAGGGGTGGCGGTCAGCTTAGAAAAAAAGTTGTGGAATGTCTTACCGTGGAAGACTACCGTCAGGTTTTTGCGGAGTATCTGTAATGAATTTAAAGAATCAAATTTCCCTGTGTTCAGGAAAAGACTTCTGGCACACAAAAGAATTCCCTAAAGAAAACATTTCCTCCTTCTGCATGAGCGACGGTCCAGCCGGATTACGAAAGCAGGTTAACCAAAGCGACATGTTGGGAGTAAACGAATCAGTTCCAGCAACATGCTTTCCTGCAGAAACAAACATTGCTTGCGGCTGGAACAGAAAAACTGCCGCCTGCATAGGAGCTTCCATTGCAGAAGAAGCAAAACTAAACGGTGTACAGATGGTGCTTGGTCCAGGAGCAAACATAAAGCGGAATCCACTCTGCGGAAGAAACTTTGAATACTTTTCGGAAGACCCAATACTTTCTGGCACAATGGCAGAATCCTACATCAGCGGAATGCAAAATGCCGGAGTTGCCTCATGCATAAAACACTTTGCATGCAACAGTCAGGAATACATGCGCTTTACTTCCGACAGTCTGGTTGACGAAAAGACTCTAAGAGAACTTTACCTAGTTCCCTTTGAAATTGCAGTACGAAGGGCAAAGCCAAAAGCAGTAATGAGCGCGTACAATAAACTTAACGGAGAGTACTGTTCTTCAAACAAAAAACTGCTTACAGACATTCTTCGCGGTGAATGGAATTTTGACGGCATAGTGATTACAGACTGGGGCGCAATGGTAGACCGCACTCAGTCATTTCTTGCCGGATGCGACCTTGCCATGCCAGGCGGTTCTGCCTTTGGCGAAAAACATGCTCTGCGCCTTGCAAAAAAAGATGAACAACTCTTACGCTGCATAAAAGAAAGTGCGGAACGCATTGCAAAACTTTCCCACGAACTCTGCCAAAGCAAAAATCAAAAAGAAATTCCCTTGGCAGAAGAAGTTTACAAAAAAAATTACCAGACAGCACTTAATGCGGCAGAAGAAAGTTTTGTACTTCTAAAAAACAAAAACCAAACCCTTCCTTTGCAAAAAGAAAACACAGTCATCATTGGAGCAATGGCACAAAACCTTCGCATACAGGGTTCTGGAAGCAGCCACATAAACTTCAGACACAAGACGGAGCTAGTTCAGTTTTTTCCCCAGTCAGAATTTGCAGTGGGATATAATGATGACGGTTCAACAGAGGAGGCTCTTGTCCGTGAGGCAGTAGAACTTTCCCTTAAGGCAAAGAAAGAAAACAAAACAGTCCTCCTTGTTGCAGGACTTCCCAAGTCTTACGAATCTGAAGGCTTTGACAGAAAAGACATGTCTCTTCCCCAAGGAATGAATGAACTGATTAAAAAAGTTTGCGAGATAAACGAAAAAACAGTTGTAGTCATTGCAGGCGGAGGAGCAGTTGAACTACCTTGGAAAGAAAAAGCAGCCGCAATTTTATATGCCGGTCTTCCAGGAGAAGCGGGAGCAGAAGCCCTCTTTAATGTGCTTACAGGAAAAGTTTCTCCCTCAGGAAAGCTTGCAGAATCATGGCCACTCTCTTATGCCGATGTAGCCAATGCTAAAAGGTATTCAGAAAAAAACCCAGACGGAAAAGCCTCTTACGAAGAAAAACTTTTTAACGGCTACAGGCATTACACGAGCAGAAACATTCCAGTATGCTACAGCTTTGGCCACGGTCTTACATACACAACATTTTCTTACTCAGACATTTTCTGCGACAAAAAAACCGTCTCTTGCAAAATTAAAAACGAAGGAAGTGTCAGTGCAAAAGAAGTAGTCCAGCTGTATGTTTCTTTGGCAAAAGAAAATTCTCCTGATGAACCTAGACTACTTCTTAAGGATTTTGAAAAAATTCATCTTGCACCAGGCGAAGAAAAAACTGTTTCCTTTACACTTACCGACGAAACATTCCGTGTATGGAAGGATGACTCTTGGCATGTTGCAGGCGGAACACATACGCTGCACATAGGCTCTTCCTGCACAGACCTGCGTCTTTGCACGAACATAAGCTTGGAAGAAAAAACTTTTGCAAAGCCCCGTACACAAGACGGCACCTGCCCGACAAAAAATCAAAAGCGCTTTACCATGGAGAACACAATCAATCAGCTAAGGCCTCACTCTGCCGTAATGCGCCTTATGTACCGAATGATAAACCTAATCATGACAAAAAAATTCCTTGGCAAAAACTCAAGCCCACAAACCTACCGCATGATGATGACAAGTTCCGTAGACAATACCTTTGCAGGAATAAAACAAAGCAGCGGACTAAAGTTTCCCGTCTTTGAATTCCTCCTTTGGCTTTCAAACTGCGGACTGTAAAAAGTCGCCCGTAAGTTGACCAACAGAAATTTTGTTTGTGTTATATTGGTCTAAATTATAGGAGGACTTTATGAAAAAATTTGTTTCACTGTTGGGTATTGCACTTTTAACTTTTGCTGTGCTTAATGCGGAAGAATCCAAAATTGCAATGTATGCAAAGGCAGAAGCTGGTTATTATTCTGGCGGTGCAAAAATCAAAACAGACTTGGGAGGCTCTCTTCTTAACAAGCAGGATGTGACTTTTCCTATTTCAGGACTTGAAGTTACCCCTACCTTTGGACTTACGCTGCCAGTAGTCTTTGAACAGAATTTTGGAACATTGAAAATGGGTGCAGAAGTACAGGTTCCCGTCGTAATTGGTAATTACCCCTATGGCACCACTACGGGAAACGCCCTTATTATAGATCCGGGACTGATGATTATAGAAAACTATTACCTTCCACAGATAATGCCCAAAGCTCTTCAAAAACTGAACGCAAAAGTTGGAGTAGGTTTTTCCGTACCAATCTCCATAGTAACAACAGAAACTTTTTCAGAAACCGGAGTAGGATTTAAACTGAATTTTCTTTTGGGACTACAGTACGACTTTACCAAGCACATATCCGCAAACATAGACTGGAACTTGGGAACGTTCGGAGTGTTGTCATCTTCAATCCGTGCGGGAGTAAGCTGGAGATTTTAAGTAAGTAAGACAATAAGTTTTCTGGCACTTTCTTTTGTAAGGGAAAGTGTCGGAACGAAAACCCTTTAACACATTTGAGTCATGCTATCATAATTCTATTCACCCTGTTCCTCTTTCCCAGCCAGTGGTCCACCAGTCCTTTTATCAAAACCATATTGCAAAGTCATTCCCTTGCGTTGGGAATAAACTTGTTTTATATTCCATACCATCGGATAAAATTGTCAACGCTTTGCACTTCAAAAAGTCGCCCGTAAGTTGACCAAACACATAAAATTTATGGTAGAATTTAAGTTATGACAAAAGAAGCTACACCTCTAGAAGACCTTTCAGAAGCAATAATTGAAAAACTCAATAGCCTGCTTGATGCCAATACAAGGCTCGCTCCGATGGTAAAGCGTGACTGGCCTCCCATTATGATGGCAGTGGCCTTGGAAAAATATGAAGTAGTAAAAACCCTTCTAGAAAGCGGAACGCCCCCTGATTCACGAAACTCAGAAGGCATTACTCCTCTCATGCTTGCAGCCCTTCTTAACCAGACAAAGATAATGAGCCTTCTAATTTCCTATGGTGCAGATGTAAACCTTCATTCCTCCAAAGGATTTTGCGCCCTAGTATACGCCACCTACGCAGGCTCTCTAGAAGCAATAAAACTTTTGCAGCAGAACGGAGCAGCCATGAGCATTTCCGTTAACCCAAAAGTACTTGATGAAAAAAAGACATTTCAGGAAGCGGTAGAATTTTACATCAGCTGCGTAACACTGGGAGGCATAGGAAACCCCAGCCTAATTTACAAAAATTGCGGAATGACCAAACAGACCTTTTCCAAAATAAGGAGCAGTCAGAAAAACTATCACCCCAAAAAAAAAACCGCCCTGCAACTTGCAATAGGACTCCGCCTTACGCTTTTTCAGGCAGAAGACCTCCTTGCCCGAGCAGGATATTTCTTTGACGAAAATTCCACCGTCGACAAAATCATAAAAAACCACATTTCCCACATGGATTACGACATCATGAAAATCAACATAGAAATCTACAAGGAAACCGGCGAACCATTTTTAAAGGAGAAGGAACAAATCTAAGCAAAAAAATCACAGCATTTTCTTCTCAACCATTGCCGTAAAATCGCTAAGGGAAATGTTAAAATACCGCACCACCCTGTAATGTTGAACGATCTGAGAACGGAACTAAATACATTGATATTTCGTACGACTGCGAAAATCTGGCGATGCTTTTTCAAATAGCTGGAGAATATGTAGCCTATAGCAGAGCGCATGTTTTGGAAAAGTATGGAAAATAGGATTTTGGTTGGCAGATAGCAGAAAACAAGATTATGGTCAGAACAGGACAACAAAGAATTCATCAAAACCAATTGGCGTGTCTTTTTGTTTGGGATATATCAGCGGCTTTAGTCTTAATAAATTTGGTTTTGAATTAAGTTCGGAAACGGCGGCCAAACAAGGCGACATTTTTTGCCATTTTTTTAACTATAACTTAGGCTGTTCGTTTGGAATGAAATGGACTGACAGTTTTCATTGGGAAACATGGGATTTGCGTGGAAAGTGAACAGCGGAGTAAGAATTCCATTTTCATCTTTTACAGTTCAAGCTGACATTTCATACGGAACAATTCTTGGTTTGGCAGGAACTGTTGCTGTGGATATGTATTTCTAATGTAAGAGCGTTCGGCGTTGATTGGCGATGGCTTTTCACTAAGATTTATCAATATGAAAACCATTGTTTTTTGAATAATATATTTATTTGATTTTTTCATTAGATGGTTATACAATGGATAGGGAAGGTGTTCTTATGAAATACACGGTGTTTGACAGTACAGGTTTTAATGAATACAAAAGCTGGCTTCACGAAGATAAATCAAAGTATGAAAAAATCAACAGTTTGATTATGTCTATTCAGCGTGATGGACCCCTAAATGGAATAGGCAAGCCAGAAGTTTTGAAAGGAAACTATAAGGGAAATTATTCAAGGCGGATTGATGATAAGAATCGCTTAATATATCAATATCAGAAAAATGATAAAACTGGTGACTCAAACACAATAATAATTGGTTGTAAAGAACATTATAAGGGAAATGAACAAACACAAAAGCAAATGCTTATAAGCATGTTTAATCTATCAGAATAATAGGGAGAAAATAAAAATGGATAAAAACGAAAACATAAAAAACTACAAAGATGAACTGCAAAAGAAAACTTCAAACTATATGAGCATAATGGATGAATGGGGAACCTCTTTTTTTTATGAAAAGCATATAGTTGAGCGAGAAAAATTACATTACCTTGCAATGGAATGTATAAATAAGATTCTTCCGTTAGAATTAAAAATTTTCGTAAGAAATTTATGCGCTAACACACTCGGATATCCTGATGAACCCATATTTTACAAAGCTTTTGGGGATAATCCAAAAGTCGGAGACCGAATCAGCAAGACAGAACTAGAGCAAAAAGGAATTGATACAAAAGAGTTCGAAAAATTGCTTGAAATCTGGATGCTGGAAGGAAATTGTGTAGAAAAACAAACTATAGATAATGAAGAGTTCTTCTATTTAGAAGAATTATGCGAGCGAGCTGATATTACATCTGAAGAAGAGTTAGAACGATTAAATGCTTCTGTTGAATTAAAACATGTGATTTTTCAAAAAACAGATATTCCGACGGAAGAACAAGAAAAATATATACAATATGTAGATGACTTATTGTTGGGAATAACTCCTCAAAGGAAAGCGGAAATCCAGCTTCATAAATTTGCAAAAGAAATTATGGAAAATCCAGTATTTTCAAGTTTGTCAAAAGAAGCGCAGGACTTCTTAAAAGGCAAAGCAAAGATTTAGTTATAAATAAACAATTAGAGTATTATCAGAGGTATCATAGAAATGAAAATCGAAATGGGCGAATCACTGTTGCAATCTTATTTGAAATATGAAAAGGGCTGCCTTGTAACACAAACAAACTGGAAAACTTCTAGTAAATGGCAGGTTGCAGAGGAAGATTATCATACTATAAAGATTATGTTTGATACAATTCACAATCACACTGATTTTTCTGATGTTTTTAAAACCAGTTCTTTGGAGCAGGCCTTAAGGCAAGCCGAATTAGATGTAGTTGGTATCAACAATAATAAACTCTACATGGTCGAAGTTGCCTTTCATGAAAATGGACTTCAATATGGTGACAAACAAGACACAAAAGATAGAGTCTGTAAAAAACTTCTCCGAGCTTATTTAATCGGTTTGGCTTTCTTCCCGAATTTCACTTATGAAATAATTTTTGCTTCTCCAAAAGTGAATCCTGCGACCGATGAAATCATAAAGGAATATTTCTCTATTTTAGAAAAAGATTTTGGAGATGGAGAAAATATATCTTTCCGTTATATGGCAAATGAAGATTTTAAAGATGAAATTCTTCTTCCCACTTTAAAGTCCTCGCTGTCTGATTCTGACACATCGGAACTTTTTTTGCGTTCTGCAAAAATGCTGGAAATTTTCAACCTGCTTGATTTCAAGAACAAATACAAAAAGGTTGCACAAACGACTTTCGGAATTTCTAAAATCGCAGAAAGCAGAAATTCAGCTGATGAAAATGCAGAATTTAATGAAATCCTCAAAGTAAAAAATCGTTTACCAAATTGGTTTAAGAATAAAAAACAGTACAACAGCAGGATTCTCTATGCCTATCTCTGTCTTTATAGTCCTGATACAAAATTTGTTTTGTATAGTGATTTGGAAAAGGAATCTGCGCTCGGCTCTAATTTCAAGGGAAATTTTGATCAGATGAAAAATTTTGGCATGAAAAACCATGGCAAAGTTTTTGAGCAAATTGATGATAGAGTTTATTTATGGGATAAAGTCAAAGATATTGTTCTCGAACTGTACAAAAAATATAAAAATATTTAAAACATCTTAAGGTGAAATAAAGCATGGACGTAAAAGATGAAATCAAAACCGCAACATCATACGAAGATTGGACTTCGATTTTTATAGATGATATTCCCAATACCGAATTACCAGAAGAAAAGTACATACTTAAATGTGAAAATGTTGGAATAGCTTTCTATATATTAGGAAACATGTATTACTATGGCACATTTGCAGATCAAGATTACTCAAAGGCTTTTAGGTGTTATGCAAAGGCGACAGTGCTTGGAGAGCTGAATGCAAGAAAGTGCCTTTCTTTCATGTACTTTTATGGCGAATTTGTAGAACAGAACTATTCAAAAGCAGAGAAATTGTATATTGACAATTATAATCCATCTGAATATGACAGCGAATTTAGATTGTTAAATAACCCTCTTCCTCTAAAAGGTCAAGATTTAAAAGATGCAGTGGAGAAAAATGATAAAAAAGCGCAACTAAGAATTGCAAAGTATTTTTTTGAAAAAAAGACACCGCAAGACAATGTCAAAGCATTTGAGTGGTACAAAATGACTGAAGAATTTGAAAATCCTGAAAGAGACAGATATATTTTATTTCATCTTTTAAAGGCTGAAGATTATACTAATGCTTATGAATGGTGTAAAAAAACAATTGAAAAAAATAATACAGATACGAAGTATTACCTTGACAATATATGCGAACATGGAGATATAGACTATGAAAATTTAATAAAAGAAAAAAGTATATACAGGACCATGGCTGCTAATCTTGAAGAAAATAAAAAAATGATTGAAGAAAACACTACCTATGCAAAATATTATCTTGGCTGGATGTACGAGAATGGATATGGGGTTGAAAAAGATTTATTAAAAGCGAATGAGATATATCTAGATGTTGCTGCTGACAATAATATTTTTTCACAATATATAATTGGCCGCTTGTATTATGAAGGGACTTGCCTAGAAAAAGATTATAAAAAAGCATTTGAATGGATTGAGAAAGCCGCAGGTAATGGTTATAAAAAAGCACAATCCGACTTTGCCGATGTAAAAGCTCTTACAACACCTATTATTGCAGCCTGTAAAGATAATAATTTACAAATTGTAAAAGACTTAATAGATAAAGGCACAGATGTAAATGCAGAATACGACTTGGATATGACATATATTAAAAAGTTTCATAAACCTTATTTTATGTCGAAGGATAAGTTATGCATGACGCTCCTTATGTATGCCGCAAAATATAATTCTATTGATGTTGCAAAGTTTTTAATCGATTCAGGTGCTGAAATAAATATAAAACTAAAATATGAGCAAGAATTATATTTATATAGAAAAGGAAAAGTCTTTAGGAAAACACCCCTTATGTATGCCGCAATTAATAATTCTGTTGAAGTGGCGCGGCTTTTAATTGAAAAAGGGGCGAATATAAATCTCTGCGCAATAAGTGAACATGGTAATATATCAGCATTAGAATTCGCCGTCAAAAATAATGCTGTAGATGTTGTAAAACTTATTCTTGATATGAAACTTGCAACAAGTACTACGATACTATCATATGCAGCCAAATATAACTCTGTTAGCATCGCAAAGATTGCAATAGAAAATAAAGCTATACTTGATGGAGCTCTAACTAAAGCTGTAAAAGAATATTCTACTGATGTCGTAAAACTATTAATTGATTCTGGTGTGTATTGTGGAAAAAGAATACTCGAGTATGCAATTTCACGAAATTATACGCTGATTATAAAATTACTGACAGATGCTGGTGCAAATCTAAATGATAATTCTGATAACAAAAATAGATTGCATTGGAAGAAAAATGAAATTCAGTTTGAATTTCATCCCAAAAATGAAGATACCTTCAAGCGTTTGTTTATTTTAGTTGGAGAAGCTCATAGATTTTTTTATATAAATGGCGAAGATAAACCTATTAGAAACACATGGAAAAGGGTATCTTTCTCTATGGATACAAACTTAAAAGCGTGTATTTTTTCCTCACCACTTTATAGAGAGAACTTTTCAAAAGGGCTTTATAAAGTTAAGGTTGAGATTCCCTATTGCGAAGAGTATGAAGACTTCTCTTTAGAACAAATAAATCAAAACATAGATGAGATTTCTCGAAAAATTCTTGAGAGAAAATTCATATAGTCTATCCCCTCAAAACAACCCCATTCCCATGACTTGGGAATCATTTTCTTTCACAATATCTACATCACCTTAATTCCATTCACCCGCGTCCTCTTTTCCAGCCAGTCGTCTAGCAGTTCTTTTGGCTCAATCGGCCAGGCTTCATCGGCCCACTTCCACACCCAGCGCTGAACGCTTATAAGTTGGTTGGTTCTAAAACTTAGAATAATTCCATCACCGTCAGGACCGGGATTTTTTTTGTCCTTAACAATCGTCTGATTGTCTCCCCAGATTTTGTCTTGTGCGTATCGCGCGGCGTATCCGTGGAGGTGAATTTTGTAATCCAAAAATTTATCATCGCACATGCAGCCAAAGGAACCACGGGTCATTTTTCTAAAATCGTAATCTGTCGGAAGTTTAAATACTTCGTTTGTAATCTTAAGGTTTTTAATTTTTTCCAAAGAATATCTGCGGCGCGCATGCTTTACTATGTCCAGAGCATGAAGGTTCCAGTTGCCCTCGTCAAAAATCAGTTGCCATGGTTGAACACGCCGACCCTTTGACTTCTTTTCAGCATTTGAAATGTAGTCAAATGTAATCACCCTGTTTTCCTTTAGGGCCTTGTCTATTGTGCGCCATGTTTCTGCCGGTATTTTTCTATTGGGAGCGCCTACAAAAATTATCCTGTCGTTGTCAGGCTTTTTGTTGATTTTTATATTCTCCAGCGTAAGATCATGGTTTTCTATGGAAAGGAATTCAAAAACTTCCTGCGCCTCCTTATAAAGGGGATTTCCCTTGACCATATCCATAAGCGTTTTTATAAGCTTTGCCGCCTTTGCCGCGTTTTCATCAGTGTAAAAGCGAGGGAGGCGGTATTGTGGGTCTGTATAAAAATATCCATTAGTTTCAAAGTCAGTGTCAATTGGCGCAGCGTATTTTTTTACCAGTTCTTCTATGTCGCGAAAAAAAGAAGTTTTGCTAGTCTTAAGATTATATTTGTCCTGAAGCTCAGAAATAATTTCATTCCATTTTAGCTTTCTTCCGCTGGCAATAATTTCATCAATCGCCTGATAGCGTTTTGCTTTTTCGGTAAAGTCTACAGCCATAATGTTTTCCTCATTTATCAAAACCATATTGTAAAGTTATTCCCGTGCGTTGGGAATGACTTTGAAATATATTTTATATCATCAAAGAGAATTGTCAACCATTAGGAGGTACAAGTTTATGGAATTTGTAGGCATAGCAGTTAGCATGACTTTGCTTGTGTTGTTGTTTTCGTATATCGCGAACAACGATTATTGGCAAACGTTCAACAACAGCAAGTTTATTGACGAGCTTTTGAACGAAGAAAAAGAAAAAGAGTCTGTTTTTTCCATAGACGACATTTAATAAATGAAAGTGTTTGGAAGCTTACATAATTTTTAGGAGGTCTTAATTATGGATGAAGTGAGATTTGTGCATAGGGAAGAAACTTTTAACGATGTCGCCGTTCGCGAGCTTGCAAAAAGTCAGGCAAAATGTTTATGTTTTTTGCAATTTAAACGTTGCGTCAAAGAAAAGTGCATAAATTGCGCGTCGGGACAGAGAATAAGAAACTGTAAAAATTGCATGAATGATTATGACAGGGAACGGCTTAACAATTATACCTCGGAGTATTACATCATATATTCAAGAAATCCAATGGCATGGATGAGCCACAAGCAGTTTGTAAGGTCATATAACAGGTTTGTGTTTGTCCTGATTTTTTTTATTTTTTTAATTCTTGGCTCAATAGGATTGGCGGCGTTGTAAGGGAGCGCGCAGGCTGATAGGATTGAAATACTGCAAAAAGACGGATTACGCGCCCATCAGTTCATACTTTTTCAAAAATAGGACATTGCGGGATTGGAATATCACATTCATAACATTGAGTCAAAATATTTTCCCATTCCCGCGCAATTGACGGATCATAGAGAGACTGATTACTGAGTGCTTGAGGCAAAGTAAATCATCCTCATTTCATCAGCTGCTTGCCATCGCTAAAGGCTTTGCCAACAACTTCACCAATAACTCGGTAGGCCTGGAAGGATGCATCGTACATGATGGGTTGCAGTTTGCCCAGGTCTACCTTGCCGTCGGTAAGGATGGAGTCGTCCGCCTGCTGACTTACGATTGTTCCTATAAGCATTTCCTTTTCTTCGTTCCATTCCTTTACCTTGCATTCAAGGGTAAGGGGATACTCTTCAATAATCGGGGCGTTTACATGTGCGCTCTTGTGAACATGCACTCCGGCCTTTTCTATTTTGTTTACCTTGTTTCCGCTTTCAATTCCAAAGTAGTCAGAAATGACAACTGTCTTTTTTGTGGCGCAGGCTACTGTAAATGCTCCTGTCTTTTTAAGGTTTTCAGTAGTTTTGTGCTTGGAAAGATAAAGTGTAATTTCGCCAAAGTCAGACTGAATTCCCCATGCTGCATTCATTGCGTTAGGCACTCCGTTTTCGTCATAAGTGCCGATTATAAAAACTCCTTCAGGAACAATAACTGATTTCTTTGCCTCAAATTCCATATAATCCTCCTTGCGTCTTTTTAACCGTTGTAGTTAGTGTAAACTAATTTTGTGTCCTTTGCAAATCCTAAAGCGCCGTTTTCACGAATTTCAGGATTTTCTATGCGGATAATATCGTACCTCCTAAGGTTAAAGAAGCCCTGCTCCCGTGCGTGAGGGTCATCTTTTTTTGCAGAAAATGCAATGCGTTTTTTTCCGTTGCACAGAAGGTAGCGCACTCTGCCCGCCTTGTTAAGCATGGGGTCGGAAGTTACCATAAAAGTTCCATCTTCGTCGGCCTGTGCCTTGTCGTGAGGGGCAAAGACAAAGTAGGACATTTTTACGCTGTGCCTGTCCAATCCAGCTTCTTCCGCCAAAGACGCTACCGGTTTTGGAGGAGTCCACAAAAAGTCTCCGTGGCAGGTATGGTTCTTTTCCAAAAGCACGGGACAGTCAGCATTTCCAGGGCAGGGCGAAAGCAGGGTAACTGTTCCCTCTTTTAGTAGCCTGTTCCTTACTTGAATAAGAAATCGGCTTGTTTCCAATAGTGCCGGTTCGCTTAGGGCAAAAAATCCGTTGGCGGTCAGCATTTGGGTGCAGTTGGTAAGCAGATGGGTACAGATTTTTTCTCTGTCACCATTTTCTGCAAAAAGTTCGTTTAGGGCGTGGCTCATTAAAAGCACATTATTTTTTTCCTGTAAAATGGGGCCAGATGCAAAGTCCTTTTCCATATTGCATACTTGGGTTTTTATGGATACAGAATCAAAATCCGCCTCAAAGAGTTTTTTTGCTAGGGTAAGTGCCTTGGAACTGGAATCTAAAAGAAGTACTTTAATCTGTACCCTTTTTTCGCCTCGCAAGTAGTCTACCATATCGCAGAAGGCAGCCGCACAGGGAGCAGGTCCAGAACCTAAATCTGTAAGGGTAAGGGGGGCTTTTTCGTTGGCGCAGCTTTCTATAAGACTTAGGATTCGGTCTTTAACTGACCACAGAATGCACCACATCTGAGTGTAGGACACGGGCCAGTAGTACAAAAAGTAAGGAGCCAAGAGGGAGTCGTCCTGCATGTAGGGACTTCCTATTAGTGTCCTGCTTCCAGTTAGTCCCCTCTGCAAAGAAAGCAGCTTTTTAGCCATTAACGAACGGTCGTTTGTAAATTTATACAGGTTCTGCGCCGTTTTTATGTGCTTTTCTAAGTATTTTCGGCAAAAGTCAGCTATATTTTCCATTACAGTATGTCGGAAAGGGGAATTTTGTAGACGGAACCGCAGTTTCTGCACACCACTTCTAGAGGGTCAGGACCGTTCGTTCGCATATCCTCAAGTTCTGCCTTGGGAAGCCTCTTTATATAGTCAACATAAGATTCCCTTGAACAGGGGCAGTCGTACCTTACATCCCTGTGCGACGCTATGGAAGGTTTAAATTCCCTAAACAAACCGTAAATAATGTCTTCCAGAGTACCCTTTTCGCTAAACCACTGGCCAAGAGAAGGCGCTGTCTTAAAGGCAAGTTCCAGCCGATCAATCAGTTCTGTATCCGTTTTTTTGTCTCCAGAGGTATTTATTTGGCTACCAAGCTTTTGTACTCCCTTAAACTGTCCCCCTGTTTCGGGAAGAACCTGAAGAAACATTCCTCCTGCACCTATGATGCGGCCCTCCCTGTCCATCTGAATGCCTGTATTAAAAGCAGTCTGAATCTGTTCGCTCTGGTCAAAGTAATATGCCAAATCTAGGGCTATGTTTCTGCTGTCAACCGCCACACTGCTGGTATAGGGTTCCCTGTCACCCTCGTGCATTGTAGCCATGGAAAGTGTACCCTTTCCTAAAAATGGTGACAGATCCCAGTTTTCCAAAGGCTTTTCTACAGGAATTACATCCGTAAACAGATAGCTCCTCACATAACCAGAAGAGTCCGCCTCTACAGAAAATCCCTGTGCAGGACCGTCAATTTCGTATCTCCAGGTAACATGTTCTCGACCCTTCATAGTTGGCAAAAGGAGCGCTCCACAAAGAGAAGCCTGACCTAGCACCATGGTTTCTAGAATGCCCGTCTTATGCTGATAGCGCATTTGGTTTACAAAACGGGTTCCGTGAAAAAGGGCGCCTCTTACCCTGCCTTCTGCCATGACAAAAACGGCCATGTCGTCCTTGGGAAGGGTTTTTAAATGTTCGTTCAGTTTTTCGTCAGTAATTTGAGCCTTTATCATTGTTTGCCCCTATCTGTTGTTTTTTGTAAAGAATCCGTCAATCAGAGAAAAAAGTTCCTCATTAAGTCCGTTGTAAATTGTTCTGTCAACTGAAGCATAAAATTCTTCACGGACATCATCGGGAATGTTTTCGGTACCGTACTGGGCATAAAGTTCCTGCTGACGGGGTTCAAGTATGGTCTTTTTATATTCCACATATTCTGGTGTGTTAAAGTAGCTGTTGTGTCCGTTAAAGCGAGGATCAGAAAAAACATAGTATTCCACATTCGGATTTGTAATTTTTTCTTTCTTTGAGATGATGGAAGAACCTTCATAAGAAATTGTTCCGTCACCGTTTCCGTGTACTACTAAAACGGGAATGCCTGACTTGTTGATTCCCTTTACTGCAGAAAGATTCGCATACTTTCCAAAACGCAGTTTGTTCCACAGCCATACAAAGGGATGCAGCAAAGGACCAGCGCTACCTACCATACGGTCGCATCCTTCGCAAAGTTCCTCGTAAGGTTCCGCATAGCCAGAAAGTGAAACACATGCTTTTATGTCATGGTCAAAATTCTGAACGGCTGTAACTGCAAATCCTCCCCAGCTGTGACCAAGAATAAAAAGCGGCATAGAAGAAAGTTGTGGGTCAGATTCCACAAACAGAAGGGCATTGTGCAAGTCCAGTGCAGACTGAGGAAGCCCCATGGTGCCTTTTCCTTCGCTGGTACAACTGCCAGTTGCATCGTAGGCAAACACGCACCAACCGCAGTCAGTAAGGGGCATGAGTAGATTCAGATAAGTTTCGTTACCGCAACCAATTCCGTGGGCAAACACAATAAGACCTTTTGTATTTTGTGGACAGTAAATCCATCCGTTAAGAGTGTTTTTTCCTGACTTAAATGTTACCGCAGTCCGCGGATGACCCTGAGCATAATCTTCGTATGTATACGAGGGAGAAAATCTTTTTTCGGGATAAGAGGCGCGCTCAAAAGATTTATTAAGTTCGTGAGCAGTAATTGCATAAGTTACACAAAGCAGAACCAGAACAAGTCCCAGAACTGAACATAAAATTATTTTTCCTAGTTTCTTCTTTTCCATGCCTAGAGTGTAACACAAACAAACTTTTCGCACCAGTCTTTTATCATGTCGGGATTTTCTTTTGCACGGCTAAGGATTTTTTCTCCCAGTCCGCCTTTTACAAGTTCTTCTACCTGTGACAGAGGAACCTTGTTTACGGTAGGACATGTTCTGGTAAGGGCTACAACAAGTTTGCCGTCTGATGGCCGCCGAGAAGCACGCAAGGGCCAGATGCTGCAGTCAAAGGGTTTTTCTTCTGGGGTAAGAAGGCAGCCCTTGTTAGCGTCAAGAAAGGGACAGGTTGCTTCTTCTTCGCTGTTGTCCGTCTTGTAGCATGAAGACAAATCTATTGTGCAGGAGTTTTTTCCCACAGGCTTAAAGCGTGCGTCCTTAAACTTTGCAGAAAGTTTTTCCGCTAGGGATTTTTCAAACAGGGGAGTTTCCCACAAACTTTGCCGCCTAAATGAACAGCAGAATCTGCATGAGGCGCAGTCAGATTTGGAAAGTATTGCCGAAAGCATCAGTATGCAACTCCATAAAATTTATCCAGAATTATTGTCGGTTTGTAGGAAAGTTTTGCCTTTCTAAGTCCCTCTACCCCCATGTCTTCTTCTCGGTTAAGGTAGATAAAGTCGGAGCAGGTCTTTGCAAACTGATTGTTTATTACGGCATACACTCCGTTGGGTTCGTGCAGGGCAAGAGCTTTTTCAAAATGCACATCAAGAACAGTGTCGCTTACGGGAGAAGCAAGTGTCATTGCGGCAGGCTCTCCGTTAATGTAGACAACTCCACCCCTTAGGCGCAGAAGGGAAGCGTTTTCCACTGCAACATGAATACTTTCGTTTTCCAAAACAAGGGCTTGATCTTCCCAGCCGTTTTTTTCTTCGAACCATCTGTCGGCAACAAGAAGAATGTCTTCGCCTATGTTGTTTTCTGGAAAGAGCTTAAACTGCCATCCATCGCCATAAATGCGGTTAAAGCGTGAAATATGATTTCTTTTTTTCTGATAGTTTGAACCAGGAAGGTCGGCAAGATTTTGGGTAAGGTAAAGGTAGTCGCTGTCGGCCCTGTCTGTGTCCCATCTAAGAGCATGAGAGGAAAAAAAACGGGCAAGACATTCATCTATCTGTTTTTTCTGTTCTTGAGTGCAAAGACAAAAGCAAACTGATTCACCTTCGTCTTCTGACTTTTCAAGAATAAACTCTATGGCGGAACGAAGCCCTTCCTGTAAAAAATTTTCCTCTGCGGATTTTAGTGCAATAGGGAATCCCCATCCGTTTCTGGTATTGTGACCGTTATACTTTCTAAGAAGGATTCCCTTGTGCACAAAAAGCTGAATATCATACTTTGGCTGAAGCAGAAAGAGGTTTGCAAGGGAACTGTCGCTTCCATACAAGTCTTTTGCTCCAACCGAATTTTCTAAATATTCAAAATCTGAATGTGTTGCCGAATACTGCACGCTATTCCTTTAAAGCCGCTTCGTAAGCCTCAAACTCTTCAACCACATCGGGATTAGGCTTGTCTATTAGGCTAACAACCACTGAAACCAAAAGACAGATAATGAATCCCGGAAGAATTTCGTACAGTCCGAATATGGCGTTTACATCTGCAGGAATCAGATGCCATGCAACAACTGTTACTCCTCCAGCAACAAGACCTGCTATTGCACCTTTTGCAGTTAGGCGTTTCCAAAACAGAGCAAGCAGGACAAGAGGACCAAATGTAGCACCGAATCCGGCCCAAGCGTAACTTACAAGACCAAAGATTGAACTATTTTCGTCCAGAGCAATTACAAAGGCTATTAACGCAATGGCAAGAACTGTAAGGCGGCAAACCCTAAGCATTGTCTTAGATTCAAACTTTTTGTGAAGGATTGTCTGGCAGAAGTCTTCGGTAAAGGCACTGGCTGCAACAAGAAGCTGGCTGTCGGCAGTGCTCATTGCCGCTGCAAGAACTGCACACAGGAAGATGCCTGCTATAAAGGGCTGATAGGTCTGGAGGATTGTGGCAATTACTACAGTTTCATGCTTTCCTTCTGCAAGGGGAACATTAAGGTAAGCCTTAGCAAAAGCGCCTACAAGCATTGCACTAAACATTGCAATCGTTACCCAAATCATTGCTATGCGGCGTGAAATCTTTATTTCCTTATTGCTGCGGATTCCCATAAAGCGAACCAGAATGTGGGGCATACCAAAGTAGCCAAGACCCCATGCAAGAGCCGAAACAATGCTCATTGCGTTAAAGCCGTCACTGCCAGAAGAAGAAAAGGGATTCAGGAACTGTGAGCCGAATGCGCTTACCTTTTCCACTGCCTGAGCCGGACCGCCCATGACAACCGCCATAATGCCCAGTGTAAGAATAAGGGCAATAAACATAAGCGTACCCTGAATAAAATCAGTAGTACAGACGGCACTAAATCCGCCTAAAAGCGTATACAGCAGGATGACTACCATGCCTATTACAAGACCGCACACATAAGGCAGATCAAAGACAGTCTTAAGCAGCTGTGCACATGCAACAAATCCTGATGCAGTGTAGACGATAAAGAAGAGCACAATAAACAGTGCGCTGATTGCGGAGATTATGTGCTTTCCGTCACGCAGACGGTTGGTAAGAAATTCTGGCACCGTAATGGAATTTTTACAGGTGATGGAGTATGTGCGAAGGCGTTTTGCAACAATGAGCCAGTTAAGGTAAGTTCCTATTTCAAGGCCAAGTGCAGTCCAAAAGGCTTCCTTCATTCCAGTAAGGTAGGCAACTCCTGGCAAACCCATGAGCATCCATCCGGACATGTCTGAAGCCTCTGCAGAAAGGGCTGTTGTCCAAGGACCAAGGTTTCTTCCGCCAAGAAAAAAGTCCTCCGAACTGGAGTTCTTTCCCATAAAGCGGATTCCAACATAAATCATCATTCCCAAATAGAGCGTAAATGCAATTACTTCTTGAACTAGTGCTGAATTCATCTTTTTCCTCTAAGTCTTACTTTATCATATATTACTGATTTGGTGCAAGATAATTACCTTCTGCGTCCCTTTCTAGAAACAAATCGGAGACTACGCAGTAATGATGAACGCAATTTCTGCAGCCCAGCATCCTCACACCATTATTTACCGAGGCTGTGAAAAAACAGAACAGCTTATTTACGATATTGCAGAGAAATTATAAGAAAAATTAAAAAGGGAAGAGGGGAAGCTTTTAAACTTGACTGTTCCCGCTTCTGAAAGTATAATTTTTTATATGACTAAGAAATCATTTTTTGTTTTATTAATTTTATTTGTTGGAATCTCAGGGCTTTTTGCAATTGAATTAAGTGGAACTTATAATAAAGACTTTACCGTAAAGACCGAATTTAACACAATTGCCGCAGGAAAAACTCTGCATGTAACCAATGGCGCAACATTTGTAATGACAGATGCAATTGTGCACGGATCTATTATTGTTGACAAAGGCTGTTCTTTTATTGCCGCAAAAGATGGTGCAGGATATATGGTACTGGCGGAAGGAACCCATGTAGAAGGTATAGATTTGTACTACAAAGTTCGTGTTTCTGATAACCTTGTATTTACAAGAAAGCTTCCAATGACTCTGGATGAAGTCTGGAATAGTGGAAACCGCCAGCTTATAGATTGGGTCGGAAATATAGAGTTTTGTTACAGCACTGAGTTGAAGGGCTGGATTTCTATGAATGAAATCCGTTTTATGAATCCTTTTAATGAAAATTTATTTGAAGACTACGACATCGTTTTTACCAAGTCTGTTTCGCAGAAGATTGAAACGGAATGCCGTTCGCTCATTGTAAAGAACAAATCACAGGTTGTTATTCAGCCGGATCCTGGCTTTTGGGGAACAAAAGTTAACGAATCAATAATTGTTGAATCCGGTTCTTCTTTGCTTGGAACAGGACCTGATGGACATAAACTGCAATTAAAAAAAGGTGCAAAAATTGAGGGCCTTCCTCTTTATGTAAATTTTGATAACAAGCTTGTAGCCGTCACCAAAATTATGTCCGATTTATGGGAGATTCCTGCCTTCAACAGAAATGAATATCAAATAATTGTGTACAACCCTGAATTAAAAGGCTGGTATTTCCAGGATATCACGCTTGGAGAGGGAGACCTCCCGGACAACCTTAAAAAGAAGCTTTTAGGAAAGTGATGGATTGCTTTAATGATGAAGTCAATTATGTAAAAATCGGCTCGGAAATTTTTATCACGAAATCATATATTACTGATTTGGTGCAATATAATTACCTTCTGCGTCCCTTTCTAAAAACAAAAAGGAATGGTACATGCTAAAGAACGGCGCTCCCCAGTCAAAGGTGTCGTCATCGCTTGCCCCGAAAAACCTTGCATCGTTTGAAAGCATGGTACGCATTACAATTCCCTGTCCCTTCTTGCACAAAAAGTCAATGTTCATGTAAACATAGCCTTGGGCCCAGGGGCTTGGAACTCCCACGCAAAAGACATTTATTCCAAAGTCCGCATTAAATTCCTCTTGGGCATCGTTAGGGTCAAATTCTTCAATCTGAATTTCGCCAAGAGTAAGTCCTGTGACATTCAGAAGGCACATACACATCCACAGGGCGGCTTCATCGGTGCGGGTTGCGTTAAGGGTGCCCGTGTCCGTAAACAGAGAATAGCGAACCTGCCCCTTTATGCCGCCGTCATCAATTGCAAAGGCCTGAGTAACTGGCACATAGCGCTGTATTTCTTCGTCTATGGTAATGGGCGTCATTTCGTCAAACTGAATGTATGCCACATCAAATTCTTCTTCAGAAACTGTCACGCGGTAATGTTGGGCAACAGCCCCACTCAGACAGCAAAAAAGAATACAAAATGCAAACAAAAACTTGACATGCTTCATAGCACGATTATACCTCTTCGCAAAAGAAAAATATAGTGCTACAATTCACGCTGATGATAAAACGAACTGGTCATGCCGACCTTCCTCTGCATACAGGAACAGTTCCCCAGTGGCTTGCCGACCGCATGAGGGACCTGGGTACGGAAATAATAGAAGCGCTCCTCATAGACTACGGAAAAAAGGAAGTTCTTGCCCGACTGAGCGATCCCCTGTGGTTCCAAAGCTTTGGCGCAGTCTTGGGCATGGACTGGCATTCGTCGGGAATTACCACAAGTGTCATGTATGCCCTTAAGAGGGGAATAAATGCCCGAGCAAGGGAATTTGGTCTTTGTGTCTGCGGAGGAAGGGGAAAGTATTCAAGGCGAACTCCTGAGGAACTTTTGTATCTTGCTGATCATACTGGACTAGACGGAGACGCTCTTGTGCGTGCCAGCAAACTTTCTGCAAAAATTGACAATACTGCAGTTCAGGACGGATTCCAGCTTTACCAGCACAACTTTATTCTTTCTGACCAAGGTGACTGGGCGGTTGTTCAACAGGGAATGAATACAGCCACAAAGACTGCAAGACGCTACCACTGGTCTTCGGCTACCGTTCGGTCGTTTGTAGAAGAGCCACATTCAGGGGTTACAGGTGAAAACAAGGGACTTATCCTTAACCTAACAGACGAAAGTGCAAAATCCACCAGAGATGCCATTTTGGAAGACGCATGTGCCTCTCCAGACGGGGTTGTAAAGAATTTCACCCAGATTATGGAACTAACTAACGGTAGTTTTATTACCCAAAACACTGGCAGGAATGCAGTTTTACCCTCCCATCATGAAGTAAAAAGGGAGGATGTTAATACTAAACGGTTGGGAGCAGTTCTTGCAACAGCCTACGAAAGCCAGCCCAAGGATTTTGAAAGCCTTTTGCTTACACCAGGTCTTGGTCCCCGTACCCTGCAATCACTAACGCTCGTTAGCGAGGTAATCCACGGAACACCTAGCCGCTTTACAGATCCCGCACGGTTTAGTTTTGCCCACGGAGGAAAAGACGGCCACCCCTTCCCCGTACCCACAAAAATCTACGACGAAAGCATAAGGGTTTTGGGTCAGAGCATAGAAAAGGCAAGGTTGGGCTACAAGGACAAATCAGAATGCCTTAGGAGGCTTCATGCAACTGCTTTGGAAATTGAGGCAAACTGTATGCCAGAAGCAGATTTTGACGCAACCCTAAGGCACGAGAGGGAGCATTCTAGAGAATGGGGCGGCAGAACATGCATGGACTAGGACTTTGTTCTATTCTCCCAAGGGACGATCGGTTTTAAATTCGTGGCGGATAAAAAGCCAAGCAAGAATGTCCACAATCAGCACAAAGAAAATAAAGTAGGAATTAAGACCCGTTTGCATGGAAATGTCAGAAAGCAGAAAATCATACATTCCGTGCACCAGAACGGGAACTGCAACAGAAAGCACAAGGTTTACACCGCGACCAAATCCGTTTTGCTTTAGCTCGCAGTCCTTTGCCCGTGACAGATAGAATCCCATAAATACACCAAAGGCCGCATGCCCAGGAATGGAAAAAATTGCTCGCCCTATAGAAACAGAAGTTCCGTAATTGAGTACATAAAGAATGTTTTCAAGACCAGCAAATCCCAATGCTGAAGAAACCGAGTACACTATGCCGTCGTATCTAAAGTCAAAGTCATCAGTGCGCCAAACAAAAATCATTACCACGGACCACTTTATAAGCTCTTCAACAAGACCTACTCCCACCGTATTCTGCACGAATTCAGACCGAACCGAAACTATTCCTCCGTAGTAAGAATATATTACGCCCTCAAGAAACCGTTCAACAGGAATGCAGACAAGAGAAAAAATCGCCCCGAACAGGACAACCTTAAGCACAAGTCCCAGAGGCTCTCTTTCGTATTTGTCTTTATGGTAGACATACCAGAACACAAGCACTACTGGAAGCAGAGCAGGAACAATGATAAACCAAAACAGATACTTAAGCATGAAATGAAGTATACAGAATTTTTTTCAAATATAACAGATTTTTTTTGCTTTAAAATTAAAAATCACATACAATCGCGACAAGAGGTTACGAATGAAGAGACAACTTTTACTTTTAACGGCAATCGCACTTTGTTCTTCCGCATTTGTTGGATGCAAAAAGGCTTCGGCAGAGCAAGCTGTTCCGTCAGCGCTTCCCTACATCAGCATGGATTCATGGCTTTACAATTCTGATGATGATGTCTACTATCAGACGGGTCTTTCTTATGCGACCACACCGGCGGATGCAGATTATGAAACGCTTGGCATTTATGTTCCTGGCGCATATTTTGACGCAAAGGAAAACGGTGACGGTACATATTCATGCACGCTTAACAAAAATGCTTCTGTTGCAGGATACGACATTACCACTGCACCCTATGTACTTCTTGTTGAAACTCCGGGATACTCTGCCTGCCAGCCTCCCACAGGCTATGTCTCTAGCGTAAAGTCTTTTACTGATGCAGGATTCATTTACATTTATCCAGGATGCAGGGGAAGAGACCATGGCGCACCTAGTGGCGTTACGGACTTAAAGGCAGCTATAAGATATGTAAGGTATAACAAGGCCCTGTTACCTGGCGACACAGAAAGGCTCTTTTCTTTTGGAATGTCTGGAGGAGGCGCTCAGAGTGCTTTGCTAGGCTCAACGGGAGACGCAACTGAATACGCTCCCTACCTTGCGGCAATAGGTGCTGTTGAAGGAGTAAGCGATGCTGTTATGGGAAGCATGTGCTGGTGTCCCATTACAAACCTTGACTATGCAGACGAAGCTTACGAATGGAACATGGGCATGACCCGAACTGGTCTTGATGAAGAAACACAAAAACTTTCTAACCGCCTTGCAGAATCCTATGCGGAATACATAAACTCCCTTGGACTTACTGCAGAAGACGGATCCCTACTTACCCTTTTACCCACCTCTGACGGAATATATCAGGGCGGAACTTATTATGAATATGTAAAGGTAGCCATTGAAAACTCACTAAACAATTTTCTTTCTGACACAAGCTTCCCCTACAGTGCTTCTTCGGAGGGCAGAATGACTGGAGGAAGAGGCACCCCAGGAACAAGACCCTCTGGCGACTTTCCCAAAGGCGAAAACTTTCCCGGCGGAACAAAACCTGACATGGCGGACTACACGCAAAGAGACAACATTCAGCGTACGGCTTCTACTTCCTTAGGACTTTCCCTTACGGGAACATATCAGACTGCACAGGACTATGTAGACGCTCTTAATACAAACGGCAATTGGGTGACATACGATGAGAATACCAACACAGTGACAATCAGCTCCATTGGCGACTTTGCAAAGGCCCTTAAGAACGCTTCAAAGTCTGTGGGGGCATTTGACGACCTTAACGCCACGCAAGGAGAAAACACCTTGTTCGGCTACGGAAGCGGTGCACATTTTGACTCTACCATGGCGGCCATTCTTACAGAAATGGATTCTCCTTACGCTGCGGCATACAATGCAGACATTAAAAAAACAGATTCTCTAGGCACAAGCGTTCAGGACAGAATCAACATGTATACGCCGCTTTTCTATCTTAACAGCACATATGCAGGATACAAAACGGCAACTGTTGCTTCCTTCTGGAGAATCCGTTCAGGAATTTCGCAGGGTGACACGGCCCTATGCACCGAACTGAATCTTGCCTTGGCATTAAAAAACTACGGAATTACGGATGTGGATTTTGAAACCGTATGGGGACAGCAGCATGTAAAGGCAGAACGAACGGGAGACTCTACGGAAAACTTTATTACATGGGTAAACGAATGCCTTTCCAAAAAATAAGGCAGTAAAAACATATCTTCCCCGGGCGGCTTCCTCCTTACCAACCGGGGATTTTTTTATATTTTTATGTTCATCCATTTACCAGTTTTAAAGCGGATGGAACTGAGGATAAATCTTGCGGCCTGATCAGCTAGAACTCCCATCCATATTCCTATTATGCCCCAACCAAGAACATACCCGCAGATATAGGAGCCCAAAGTCCTGATGACGGTTACGCTTACGGCAGAAGCAATGGCAGTGTACAGGGTGTCTCCTGCGCCGCGAAGGCATCCCATGTAGATAACCTGTGCAATCTGGAAGAAGAGGACGGCTATTATTACATAGGAAATGTTTACGCCTATTTTTATGATTTCTTCCTCCTCAAAGAAGAGGGCAAACAGGGAGCGACCAAAGGCTAAGTAAACAACAGCAAGGGCAACTGTAATTATACCGCCCAAGATGCGGCATGTTGTTCCGTATCGCTTTGCAAGTTCCGCATTACCCTGACCTAGGCTTCGTCCAATAAGTGCCACCGCTGTAACCTGCAGTCCGTCTCCAAAGGAAAAGCTAAGTCCCAGAAGATTCATTCCCACCTGATGGGCTGCCATTGCAGCTGTTCCCTGATCCGCAGCCATAAGGGCAGTAAGCAGAAAGCCTACGCGCATTAGAACCTGTTCAAAGAAAACGCTGTAGCCAACCTGCACCAAAGATTTAAAAGCCTGACCTGTAGCACGGATTTTTTCTTTGGCAATATAAATTAGACTTACGAAACAGTCTTTCCTACAGACGGAAACAAGACTCATTACACAAGCAACAACAGTGCCTAAAACCGTAGCAAGAGCCGCACCAAGAATGCCCAGCTTTGGAAAACCGAATTTTCCTCCGATGAGAAGGTAGTTGAACAGGATGTTAACCAGATTGGAAACCACATTTGTCCGCATGGTAATCTGAGTGTTGCCCGCACCACGCTGAGCCGCATTTATTCCCATCTGCAGACAGTTAAAAATCATTCCGCCCATGACAACCTTAAAGTAAAGGGTGGCCATGTCGTGAGTTTCGGGAGTGGAGCCGCACCAGTTCATTATTACAGGCGCACCCAAAACAAGAAGCACGCTTAGAAAAACTGCCGCACCCAAAACAAACCAGATTCCGGTAAGCATTATTTCGTTTGCGCTCTTTCTGTTCTGCTCACCAAACCGTCGAGCAACGAGAGCAGAAAGTGCAAGGTTAAGGGCAAAGAAAAGAGCAAGCCCCAAAAACTTAGGCTGCATGGTAAGACCTACTGCCGCCACAGCATTTGCTCCCAGAGAGCTAACCATGTAGGAGTCCACCAGTCCAGCAAAGGCAACAAAAAAAGATTCCAGTATTGCGGGCCAAGCCATGGCAACCGTTGTTCGGAGGATTCCTTTTTCTGCCGCTGTCAGTTCGTGTTTTTGCAAATACATCATATAAATCAGGCTCATTATACATCTTTGTAAAAAAAAACACCACACGGAACGATTAAAGCTAGCTTAATGTTTTCACGCTTTAAAAAATTTTATAAACTGGAACAAACGCAATACCTAAGGAGTATGCCATGCCACCAGGAAGAATGGGTCCGGGATTTTTAACGGAAGAAGAAAAAGCAAATCAGCCTAAAGTAACAGGCGCCCTGCTAAAGCGCGTGTTTTCGTATCTTGTGCCCTACTGGAAACAGTTTCTACTTGTCTTGGTCTGCTTGCTTGTTTCCTCGGTGTTTACTCTGCTTCCTTCAATCCTTACGGGAAAAATCATTGACGATGGTTTGATTGGTCGCAACATGAAGGCGTTAGTTACACTGATTGGACTTTCACTTGCCGTTACCCTGGGCGCAAATTTAATCGGTGTGGCAGAAAGTTACCTTAACACATGGATTGCACAGCACATCACATTTGACATGCGCAACAAAATGTACCGCCACCTACAGCACATGTCCCAGCGATTTTTTACCAGCAGCAATCAGGGTGACATCATAACTCGTATGACCAGCGACATTTCTGGAGTTCAGCAGATAATTACTGGAACGCTTACCAGCATCATTTCTAATTCCATTACACTTATAGTCGCTCTGGTGGCAATGTTTCAAAAAAACTGGATGCTTGCAACCGTAGGCATTTTAATCATTCCTCTGTTCATGATTCCTACACGCAACGCAGGCAAGACACGATGGAGCCTTACCCGAGAAGCACAGGCCTGCAACGATGAAATAAACGGCATACTGAACGAAACACTTTCGGTAAGCGGTCAGCTTTTGGTAAAACTCTTTTGCAAGGAAGATGTGGAATACGAGCGCTACAAGGAAGTAAACGGACGCATGATAAAGTTAAACATCAAGGAAGGCATGGCGGGCAGATGGTTTAGGGTTGCACTTTCCACTTTTGCAAGCATAGGTCCAATGCTCCTATATTTTGTAGGCGGACTTTTAATAATGCGTTACGATTCAACATTGAGTGTTGGAGACATTACCGTGTTTGTCGCCCTCTTGGGAAAAATGTACGGTCCGGTAAATCAGCTTTTAAACATTCAAGTTGACTGGATACGCTCCATGGCACTGTTTACAAGAATCTTTGACTACTTTGACATGCCAGTGGAAATAGAAAATGCAGAAGACGCAATCATTCCAGAAAAAGAAGCCAACGGAGAAGTTCAGTTTTCTCATGTGGAATTTTCATACAATCCCGAACGCAAGATTTTAACCGACATAAACTTTACGCTAAAAAGCGGAGACTGCGTTGCAATCGTGGGACCTTCTGGCAGCGGAAAAAGCACCCTTATCAACCTTATTCCCCGACTGTACGATGTGGAAAAGGGAACGGTTTTCTTTGACGGCGTAGATGTGCGCAAACTGGACCTGTCCTACCTAAGGCAGAATGTGGGAATCGTAAGCCAGGAGACCTACCTCTTTAACGGAACAATCAGAGACAATCTGCTGTATGCAAAACCCCAGGCAAGCGAAGAGGAACTGATAGAAGCCTGCAAGAAGGCAAACATATGGGACTTTATAAGCAGCCAGGACGACGGTCTGGATACCATGGTGGGCAACCGAGGATTAAAACTTTCCGGCGGAGAAAAACAACGCATTTCCATTGCACGAGTTCTTTTAAAAGATCCAGCACTGCTCATCTTTGACGAAGCAACCAGCGCCCTTGACTCCATATCGGAAGCAAAAATTCAGGAAGCCATAGAACCCCTCATTGAGGAACGCACCAGCATCCTAATAGCCCACAGGCTTTCCACAATTCTTGCAGCAGATGAAATCTTAGTTATAAAAGACGGCGTCATTGCAGAACGGGGCCAGCATTCCCAACTTGTCTCGGCAGGAGGCGTCTACACGGAGCTGTACGAAACTCAGTTTAAGAAGGCACTGGGAAAGTAGAGTGATTTGTTAAATTTTATCTGAGGGCATATTGTCCAGAAGATTAAGCACTATATGTTCCGCATTTTCAGAAATAGCCTCGGCGGCAAGGCGGGCAAATTTTACTTTATCAAGCACAGTAGCATCTGTTGCATCATCTGTCATAAAAAGTTGATACGGTTGAATATTCAAAACCTCTGCTATTTTTTCTATCATGGGTATAGGCGGCAGGCTTTTTCCGCTCTCTATCATATTGATGTAATTAAGGAAGCAAGACAACCCTATCTGCGGAAGAAGAGTTGAATTATGCAAAAGTACTTGCTACAAGTATCTACGATGCGTATCACAACGACGAATTTGAGTGGCAGGATAAATTTTCAGAAATAAAGGCATCTCTGAAAGAAAAAACTTCTTCCGCCGATTTAGAGGGGTCCTACACCATGGTCACAAATGTGAAACTAGAAGATTATGACTTTGAAAAACAAGGATTCCCCATCATCATAGGAGAAGGCACTTTCTTTCCCCTTGACCGTTTCCTTAGGTATTACTATGCAAGCTCTAATTCGATTTTACAAAAACGAATAGCTTTAAAACTCGATGGATTTGAAAAATATGGATTCCTTGCCATGGCTAAAGATGATGCAAAGGTATTCCTGCAGGGAAGAAAAGATCGTTACGGCAATGTTGACAGGTCGGTTACATTACAAATTACATTTACCATTGCCACATTTGATTCAAAAGAATACAAAGCATTTGCACCCCTTGCGCTTTCAAACAACTACCTTCCAGTCGTAGGCGTTATTGAAAAGATTGAAGTTTATGATACATCCGATTCAAAGAAAATAAAGGATTTGGGTGAACTTATAAAGTCAGAATAGAAGGAGGATTTTATGCTAGCACTAGGTATCATTTTATTAATCATAGGAATTTTGGGGAAATTATTTTCCTCGGTAAGTCATATTTCTGACTCAACAGCAAAAGCCATGGGATGGATAGCGTTAAATAAAATTGTTTCCATTTTGAGTTGGGTCTTTATGGCTTTGGGTGTAGTTTTTATTATTACCAGTATACTATAACACATATACCTGGGGGCAGTGGTAAATGGGGTGCTCGAAGGTGCCGAATCTGTACCCGTAGGCGCGTTCTAGGGCATCTGTATCCATTTGCTCAGAAACTGTACCCGAAAAACACGGTTTTTGCCTAGGGAGCAGAACTATTCGGTCTGCAAACCGGGCGGCTGTGTTTATGTCGTGAATGGAGACAAATATAGCTTTACCTTCTTCGTGGGCCAACTGTACCAAAAGTTGCATAAGCTCTTCCTGAAATCCAAAATCTAGATTTGCAAGAGGTTCGTCCAGAAGGAGGACATCTGGCTCCTGTGCAAGACAGCGAGCTATGCGGACTTTCTGCCACTCTCCGCCAGAAAGCGTGTTTACATTCCTTTGAGCAAGATGTTCAATCTGTACCCTTTTTATAACAGAATCTGTCACCATAAAATCAGTTTGAGAATAGGAAGCATCGTATTTAGTGTGGGAAAAGCGCCCCATTAAAACTGTATCCCTTACGGAATAGTTCCATGCTGAAACTTCGTTCTGCAAAAGGTAGGCTCTCTTTTTTGCAAGGACTTTTTTGGGTACAGAAAGCACATCTGTCCCCTCCATCTGTACCTGTCCCTTTACCTTTAGGCCAGAAACGGTAACTCCTGCCAGAACCGTAAGCATGGTTGACTTTCCAGAACCGTTTGCACCGCATAAACAAGCCACTTCTCCGGCATTTATGGATACAGATACATCATTCAGTACAGGGGTTTCGTTCCAGGCAGCACTTACATTTTTTGCTGTTAAAAGGCATTTTATGGGTACAGATTCAGCCATTGCGCAACCCCCGTTTGGAAAAAATAAGCGAAATAAAGAATGGGGCGCCCAAAAGCGTAAGAATTGTACCCACTGGTATTTCTGAGGGAGCTATAACAAGCCGGGCAAGGGTGTCGCTTAAAAGCATAAGAATTCCCCCAGCAAGCATGGAAAAAGGAATGAGCTGACGGGCCTTGGAGCCAAACAACCTTCTTATGACATGGGGCGCTATAAGCCCAACAAAGCCAATTGTTCCACCGGCACACACAGCAGAAGAACAAGCAAATGCGCCTGCAACCATTACAAAAAGCCTGAGCCTGCGCACTTCCACGCCTAGGGAAAGAGCTGTTTCTTCTCCTCCTGTAAGCAGGTCCAACTGCCTTCCGCACAACAAAAGCATAACTACAGACAAAAGGGAAGGTATGGCTATAAAAAACACTTCCGTCCATCCACGGCCACTAAAACTTCCCAACATCCAGATGTACATAACATGAAGCTGTTCTCTTCTGGCAGAAAGAATTATTGCTATGAGGGCAGAATAAAGGGAACCAAGGGCCGAACCGCACAGCAAGAGAGCAGTAGTTGCAGAAGGTCCTGTACGACGCCCCGAAAGAAGGGTAACTAAAAATCCAGCAGCCAGAGCGCCAAAAAATGCACCTGTATTTACCGGACTTAAAACATGGGCTAAAACCACAGAGCCGCCAATCCATCCGCCTAGAACAGCACCAAGGGAAGCACCGCCAGTTATGCCTAGAATGCCTGGTTCCGCAAGGGGATTACGAAAGAACATCTGAAAAGCCGCACCACTTCCTGCAAGCAAAAGTCCTGCCGTAAGCGCAAGAATGGTACGGGGAAGCCTTATCTGAAAAAGGATTGTCTTTGAAAAATTTGTTTCTTTAGAAAAAAGTTCCGCCACACTCAGGCGCTGGGCTCCAAAAATCAGAGATACAGCTATGGAGCAGACAAGCAGCAGAACGAGTGCAACGGAAACTCCTGCAAAGCCGTTTTTTTTCATTTAGTGACTAAAACTTTACAGTCGGGTGCAAAATCTGTGCAATGTTTTTTACGGCCTCAACAAGGCGAGGGCCTGGTCTAGAGTAAACATCGCTGTCAATAAAGAAGACATTTCCGTCCTTTACGGCCTGAATTGAACTCCAACCTCTGCGGTCAGAAATGCTCTTTTTTGTTTCTCCGTTCATGTTTGGTACGATAATGAACTGGGGATTCTGAGCAATAACAGACTCCTCGCTTATCATAGGATAGTCGCTTTCAACGGATGCAAAAATGTTTGTTCCGCCTGCAGCCTGAATTATTCCGTTTATGAAGGAAGTGTTTCCCACGGTCATGTAGGGATTTCCCCAAACTTCGTAGTAGACTGTTGGCTTTGATTCTTTAGATACCGCTTTTTTTACTGCGGCAATTTCTTTTTCCATGGATGATGCAACTGATTCCGCCTCTTTTGCATGACCCGTAAGTTTTCCTATGGTTCTTACTTCTGCAATAACGGCTTCAATTGAATCGGCCTTGGAAAGATAGAGTGTAATTCCTGCGGCTTCAAGAGCAGGCTTTAGAAAGTCGTGCATTCCGCTTGTACCGTAAACAAAATCTGGACGGTATGCGAGGATTGTTTCTACGCTAACTGTCTTTCCGTCAAATCCGCCTACGCTAGGTTTTGCGCTTAGTTCTGCAGGAAAGTCACAGAAATCTGTTCGGGCTACAATCTGGTCGTATGCTCCAACCGCACAGAGGATTTCGCTATTAGCAGGAGCAAGGGAAACAATGCGCTCAACCTTTCCAGAAGAAGAACTGTCTTTTGCACCGAAAGCAAAGGCAGCCGAACAAGTTAGTGCAAGCACCAATGTTGCACCAAGAATTTTTTTTATGCATTTCATGTAATGCCTCCTTTGTGTACTGCTTAATGAGCGCCCCATTCAGCATAGTAGGCGTCAATCTGTTTTTTAATTTCGTCAGTGATGACTGCATCAGGTTTTCCCGTGCAAAGGTAGTCGGTAACTTCCTTCATGGAAACAATGGCTCTTGCCGGGAACGCGTATTTTTCCGTTATTACTTCCAATGCGCTCTTTGTGCTGTCGGGGGCTTTTTCCATGCGGTTAAGACTTACCATTTCGCCAACAACAATTACCTTTGCGACGCCAGTTACGATGGGGTAAGTTTCTTCAATTGATTTTCCTGATGTAGTTACATCTTCTATGATGACAACTCGGTCACCGTCTTTTAGTTCGTACCCCAGAAGCATGCCCTTGTCGGCACCGTGATCTTTTACTTCCTTGCGGTTGGAGCAGTATTTTACTTCCTTACCGTAGAGTTTGCTGTAGGCGATTGCAGTAGTAACACTTAAAGGAATGCCCTTGTAGGCTGGTCCAAAGAGAACATCAAAATCATCGCCAAAGTTTTCGTGTATAGCCTGAGCATAAAATTCTCCCAGTTTTGCAAGCTGACTTCCTGTTACATATCCGCCTGCATTCATAAAGAAGGGAGACTGCCGTCCGCTCTTAAGGGTGAACAAACCAAATTTTAGCACTTTGCATGCAACCATAAAATCTATGAAGTCTTTTTTATACTGTTCCATGCAAAGCATTTTACATTACTTTTTTGCGCTCTTCAATATGGTTCAAAGTATTTTTGTTGCTTCCTATGCCTCATTGTAGACACTGAAGTTTATAATCACAGGTAATCCAGTTGATAAATGGGCTTTTTCTACCGTAATATGGCCTCCCTAAAAAAATTTGCAGAATTTACTTGACATATAATACTATTTGCCGTATATTATTACTGTAAGAACGATATTATAAAACTGCAAAGGAGGAGCGTATGATGTTCAATACGGGCTCCTCGTTGCTTGACGCCGTGGTGCTTTCGGTTGTTGCACGCGAAAAAGAAGGCACTTACGGATACAAGATAACGCAGGATGTCCGAAGCGTTTTGGATGTTTCGGAAAGTTCGCTGTATCCGGTGTTGCGAAGGTTGCAGACAGGCGGACTTTTGGAAACCTACGATCAGGAGTTTTCTGGTCGTAACAGGCGGTACTACAAAATTACCGATCAGGGCATGACGGAACTAGACGGTTACCGGCGAGACTGGCGGGAGTATTGCAGTAAGGTTAACAGCATATTTTTTGGAGATGAAGCATGACACGACAAGAATATCTTAAAGAGCTTAAATACGAACTAAGGAATTTAAGCGTTGAAGAACAGGAAGAAGCCTTGGAATACTATCGCGGTTACTTTGACGATGCCGACGACGATGCAGAGGTCATGAAGGAATTTGGAAACCCTTCCCAGCTGGCACAGTCCATCGTAAGCAAATTTGCAACGGTTCCAGAAGTAAGCCAGAAGCGCAAGAATGATTCGGAAGATGGCTCTTACAATTCGTTCAACACAAAGAATGTCCGCAGCCTGGACATTTCCCTTGGCACTGCAGAAATTGTAATGGCAACTGGCGACAGTTTTTCTGTGGACTACCGCGGACTCTTACCTGGAGAAATTAAGTGCGGCCTTTCTCCCTTCGGAACTCTTTCCATAGAAAACCTCCGCAAGATTCCAAACTTTAACTTCTGGAGTCACGATGAAAACGGAAACTCTCAGGCCAACCATCCGCGCATACTTATAAAAGTGCCAGAAGGAATTCAGCTTGATTCCCTTAGGCTGCACATTGGAGCGGGCTCTTTTATAACCAAAGACATTTCCATTACGGCAACCCGAAGCCAGATTGATGTTGGAGCGGGAAACCTTGTAATAGGAAGTGTAAAAAGCGGAGCAAGCATTTTCAGGTGCGGAGTAGGAAACCTTTCGTTTACCGGTTCTGTAGAAAGGCTGGTAAAGATTGACTGCGGCATGGGAAATGTGAAACTCAAACTTACCGGCAACCCCAAGGATTATTCCATTGCTGGAAAAGTCGGGCTTGGAAGCATAAAGTTCAACGACTTAAAGAAAGACGGAATTGGAACCCTTGTCTGTACCGACCAGAAGGAAAATCACTTTTCGGTTAACTGCGGCATGGGCAGCATAAAAATTACAATGGCCCAGTAAGGCTAAACATAAGGAGACGACAATGACAAAGAGACTTTACAAATCTTCAGAAAAAAGAATTTCTGGTGTATGCGGCGGAATTGCCGAATACTTTAATGCAGACCCTACACTGATTCGCATTCTGTGGGCTGTGCTTACTTTTGTTACTTCCTGCTTTCCGGGAATCATCCTGTACATCATTTGTGCGCTTGTAATGAGCGACCGTCCCTCTGACGCCACAACAGATTGGGACAACATGAAGCGTGCCAACGACTACACCGAAAAGGACAAGGAGTTTGACAGCTACTTTGAAAAGGAAAAGGAAGAAAATCGCAAGAACAAGGAGTAAGAACTAAATCACAAGGGGCTGCCCTAAAAATTACAAAAACTTGGCAAAGGGGCGGCCCTTACTCCTCGTTGGTTGCGGACTTGTAAAGCTGGGTGAATGCAAAGTTTAAAAATTCATCTCCAGAAATTCCGTAGAGAGCATTTATAAGTGCACCCTTGCGCTGGGCAATGCTGATTATTCCCGTTACGCTTGTCCACAAATAGAACACTGCCTTGTCGGGACTGTTTTCATCAAACAGTTTTGTAAGGCCATACTTCTTCATGGCATCGTAAAGGGTATTGTTCAGGGTGCGCGCTTCTTCCAAAATTGACTGATACAATTTCGGCGTAGAACTGTCATACGAAATTCCAAAGTAGTCCAGCATGCGCCTGTAACACACGGGATTTTTTCTGCTTACTTCGACAAACATTTTGCAAATTGCTATAAAGCAGTTTCTTTTTCCAATATGTTCGTCTATAAGTTTCTTTACATCCGAGTTAACTTCCTTAAGCTGAAGGAGCAGCATGGTATCCAGAAGTTCATCTTTGCTTTTGAAATAAGCGTAAAATGTAGCCTTGCTCAAGTCAGCTTTTTTGGCAATGTCATCTACCTTGGTCTTTTCAAATCCGTTCTGGGTAAACAAAACGCCTGCTGCATTAAGTATGCTTTTGCGAATAAACTCAGATTTTTTTTCCCTGTTCATAGCGCTTCTACTTTAACTTGAATCTTCCTATCTCCTGAGAAATGTTCTGCAGGTTTTCGCGGTTTTCTGCCGATGCATCGTTTACTTCTGTTACCGAAGAAATTATCTGTTGGGCGCCTTCCGCCATTCCTGTCATGGCCTCGTTTATTTCTTCCGTTACGCCTGCAAGAATGTTCATCTCGTTTTCAACCTCGGATCCGCTACTTACAATTTCGTCAGAACCGTTCTTAACGGCCGCAGTAGTTTCCTTGATTGTGGTAATGGATTCGAGAACCTGAGTACCGCCTGCTGACTGTTCCTGCATGGCACTCATGATTACCTGTTCCTGCTTTTTTACAGTATCAGTCAAATCGTAAATGATATTGAACTGATTCTGAACTTCTGCCGTTCCCACACTGATTTCTCCAATGGCATTCTGGAGTTCCTGTAGCTGTGCATTTATGTGCTTGCCCTGACTGTTTGACTGTTCTGCAAGCTTACGAATTTCGTCGGCAACAACGGCAAAACCTTTTCCGCTTTCTCCTGCATGAGCCGCTTCAATTGCAGCATTCATTGCAAGAAGGTTTGTCTGCCCCGCAATAGCCTGAATGATTTTGCTCGCCTCAAGAAGTCCCGCAGATTTTTCCAAAATGGACTGAGCCTGTTTTACAGAAGCGTCTATCTTTGTCCGTCCGGTTTCAGACTCAGTGCTAAGTCGGGTAACATTTTCCGCATTGCGAGTAAGTATTTCTGTTACCGAACGGATATTTGCAACCATTTCTTCTACAGCAGAAGAAGATTCGCTTACGCTTGCATTCTGAAGCACAACCTGTGACTCAAGGTTTTTTATGTGTGCCACCATGTTCTGAGTCGTAGCCTGCGCTTCCTCTACTCCGGTAGCCTGACTTGTAATGCGTTGCTTTACAGACTCTATGCTTGCCACAATCTGGGTTATGCTTGCTGAAGTCTGTTCCATACTTGCGGCAAGTTCCGTTGCAGAGTCAGTAGAAATTCCAACTGAATCCGTAATGGCAACAAGAAGTTCCCTTGTCGTCTTGTAGAATTCGTTAAGGTCGTTTATGAGAAGTCCAAACTCGTCGCGGCTGTGAACCTTCAAGTCTTCGTTGGTGTAGTTTCTCTTTACAACTTCCGCAGTAAAAGCGGTAATCTCGCCAATTCGTTCCGTTATTCCGTGTATCAAAAGAAAGACATCAAAAATGGTTATGATTCCAGCAATGATTGCAATGGGAAGCATTTTGCTTACAAAAAGCATTTTATGTGGAATGCTTTCGTTGGGAGTAACCAGAACGGGAGACACTGTGCTCAAGACAAGGCCTGTGCTTGCAAAGAAGATTACAAGAATGTTGCGCACTACAAGAGGCATGGACTTGTATTCCGCACTAAACCTTAACTGCCATATGTTTCCTTCCAGCTGCTGCATGAAGATAATGTAAGGACTTAAGGCAAAGAGGAATGTAGTTGCAACGCAAACAAATGCAATGGCGCTTATGGCGTGAGGAATTCCCTTCATGCTAAGAGACATAGAAATCATGAATATGTTGATGAATCCTACACCTACTCCATAGAGCATGTGAAGGGTTTCAAAACTTTTTACAGTCTTGTTCACATACTTGACGGAATTTTCATCTGCGCTGTTGAGCCTGTAAATTTTTTTTGTGTTGGTGATATAGAATGCAATGGGTATTACCAGTCCGAATAATACAACTCCTGCAAGAAAAAGTGGACTCTGCAAAAGTTGTAAAAACTGCATCATATCCAGTTCGTTGATAAAGGCCAAAATTGGTCCGTTTATAATTCCCGGCAAAACCGTTACCAGAAGGTAAAAGACAAAAACCCTCACAGGCAATTTGGGAATAGTGAGTGCCTCTTCTTTCTGCATAATAAACTCCTCATTTGTTTTAGACTTAAAGTTCAAAAAGTAAACTTCAAGTTAAATTTATCACAAAATGCTTTTTTATGGAAGACTCTCAGACCACTCTATGGAATAAATCGGACTTTTGGGCTATATTTTTTTCATCTATGACGGCACTTGAAGCGTATTACAACAAATTCAACGAAGAGCACAGACTTACCACCAGACACGGACAGGTTGAATTCAAGACCAACATGAAAATCATCCACGACTTTATTCCCCAGGGTTCGATGCTGAACATACTTGATGTTGGAGCTGGAACAGGCAGATATTCTGTGGCGTTTTGCCGCGAGGGACACACAGTTACCGCCGTAGAACTTGTAAAAAAAAATCTGGACATGTTGGAAGCAAAACACGAAAAGGTAAATTGCTGGCAGGGCAATGCCCTTGATCTGCATTTTTTGCCAGACAGTCAGTTTGACATTACCCTGCTATTTGGTCCGCTTTACCATCTGCACACGAAGGAAGAAATGCTAAAGGCTTTTAAAGAAGCACAACGGGTTACCAAAAAAGGCGGACTTATTTTTGCCTCCTACATTATGAACGAATACAGCGTGCTTACCTACTGCTTCAAGCAGAACCACATAAAGCAGGTCATGCAGGAAAACAAGCTTACACAAGACTGGCACACGATTCCCTCGGAAGAAGAGCTGTACACATACCTAAGGCTAGAAGATATAAACGACTTAAAAGACCAGGCCGGACTTGAAAGGGTAAAAATTTTTGCATCCGATGGAGCCTCTGACTACATGAGGCGAGAACTGAATGCAATGGATGAAGAAACTTTTGCACTGTTCATGCGCTACCACTTAAGCATCTGCGAGCGCCCTGAACTTTTGGGTGCAAGTTCCCATGTGGTGGATATCCTGCGGAACATTTAAACTGCCTGCACCCTTAAGACCATAGTGCAAGTACAGGAGAGCCTTCCTGATGGGCATCATCAAATGTAGCCACAAGATTATTAAAATATGAACCCAGTGATTCCCTTGCAGCAGAAGTGCCTGTAAATTTTACAAACCATGGATCGTGGATTTCCATAAGAACATCGTATAGGGCGTCAAGATTTTTTCCGTAATAGGACGGCAGCGGAAGAGTTTCTTTTAGTACTTCGTGCAGGTCCTCACGATTTTTTACTTCGCTAAGGTCTACCGTAAATTCCATTCATTCTTCTCCGTACAAAAGTTCAAAGGTTTCGTAATGGTCGCCGGTATAGTAGACAAGTCCGTCATTGGAAAACACAATCCGTTTTGCTCCACGGGATTTTTTTCCACGGGTGTCTATGTCGCATTCAGTATATGTCCTTCCTGATTTTTTTGGAAGCAGTCCTTCTCTGTTTCCAAAGCGGTCTCCGCCTATGCTTTTACCAGGTGCATAGGGTTCAAGGCTTCCGCCTTCCCAGCCAAGTTCCGTCGCTTTTGCTTTGGTAATGAAGTTCGAAGGCAGATGTCCAAAGGTGTGAATGTATTCCGCAACAGAGTTTTTGTCGCTGTATTCACCGCTTTCTCTTATGCTAGATTTTTCTTCTGCCACAGGAGCAATTTCAGTTACCAACAGGTCGTTTTCTGAGCCGCTGACTTCGGGAGCCACATAGGAAGATTCCTCCTCTTGCGTTGACTGGGAGACTGCGGTAAGGACATCGCTTAACACAGCAGAAGTGTTTTTATTCCGTAAGGCAAACAGTGCAATTCCACATAAAAGTACAGCTGCACCTATCGTAAGTATTTTTTTAAGTTTAGTCTTTTCCATAAGGCACACTCTACCATAACAGGCGCATTGTTTTCAATCTGAATTTTTTTTAGTATATTAAAGGAATGATTCTAAACACAGGCGGCAGAACAGATACAGTTCAGTATTTTTCAGAATGGCTTTTAAACCGATTCAAGGAAGGATACGCCCTTTCCAGAAATCCCCTTTTTCCAAATAAGGTTTCCCGGGTAAGCCTTGTGCCGTCAAAAGTTGACTGCGTGCTTTTCTGTTCAAAAAATTATGAACCTATTCTTCCCAGACTACACGAAATAACCGACCGCTTTAACACATATTTTTACTACACAATTACGGCATACGGTAAGGACATAGAGCCAGGTGTTCCTTCCATAGATCAAAGTATAGACACTCTTTACAGGCTAGAAAAAATAGTTGGCAGGGAGCGACTTGCATGGAGGTATGATCCTGTTCTGCTTACAAAAAAGTACACAGTGCAAAAGCACCTTATTACATTTGAGCACATGGCTTCAAGACTTTCTGGTCATGTTGACCGCTGCATATTCAGTTTTGTAGAGATATACAAAAAGCTCCAGTTTAACATGCCAGAACTTATTCCCCTTACCGACGAAGACATTGAACAACTTGCCTCTGGTATGGGAAAATCTGCCGCCCGACACAAGATTCACCTTCAAATATGCGGTTCCTTTACAGACTTTTCTCGCTACGGAATTGCACCTTCGGGATGCGCCACTTTAGATATTCTGGGAAGGGCAAACGGAATTCAGTTTAAGGACTTAAAGCACACTGGAATGAGGCGAGGCTGTCATTGCATAAAGATGAACGACATTGGAGCCTACGACACCTGCCCCAACGGATGCCGCTACTGCTATGCAAACCAAAATCCGGAATTGGCTAAGGAAAACTACAGGAAGCATGACCCTAAATCGCCACTACTGTTCGGTAGTTTAAATAAGGATGACATTGTTACAATTGCTAACCAAAGGTCTTTTATACAGAAACAAGACTGCCAAATGAAACTATTTAACTAACAACCGTTAGTTTTTCTTCTTTTTGGACCTTGCTATAAGAGCGTGAGCTTTGCGTTTTTCGTCATAAAGAGACAAATCAGCCTGTTTTATCATCTTTACTACGGCATCTTTTCCTGTACCGTTCAGTTTTGCGTATCCAACGCTTAGCATGAGGGTGTAGGGTTTACCAGAGGTTTTGTTGTAGTCTTCAAAAGCCTTGTGTATGCGCTCCTGCACTTCCTCTGCATTTTCACAGGCATATACTACCGCAAATTCATCTCCGCCATAGCGACAAATGTATGCGTCAGTAGTCTTGAACACTTCCTTAAGGAGTTTTGCAGTATTTACCAGAGCAAGGTCGCCTTCCGGGTGTCCGTAACTGTCGTTTATATTCTTAAAGAGATTTATGTCCATCATGAACAGATAGGGCACCTTTTCGTAAACCGTCTCTAAAGAAAGCATTCTCATACGGTTGTCAAAACTTCGCCTGTTGTTTATTCCCGTAAGAGCATCAATAGAAATGAGTGAAAATCTACCGTCACAGAAAACCAGCATTTGGCTTACGGCAAGAAGCTGCCAGATAATTTTTGCCTCGGGAAAGAGCATGTGAAAAAGTCCGCCCAAAAGAGGCATGAGCAAAAAGGCAAGCGCTATAATCATCTTGGAAGGAGTGTTGCGCTTAAAAATTACAGTGACAAGAGCAACAAAAGCGGCCGCCGTAAAGAAACCGTATGTAATTATGGCCTGAATGAAATAAAAGGAACCCTTTGTAAAAAGGTTTGTATCTTTTTCTATGTAGAAAATGGAACCATTAAAAAGCGAAACTGCCAGAAGGAAAATGAAGAAGACGACGGGAACAAAGACGGCTGTCGTAAAGACCCTCTTTAACTTGGTCTTTCCTATGATAAATTCAAGAGTGTAGACGAACCAGTTGTAGGCCATTACAGCATTCATTGCAAGGTAAACAAAAGAGAGAGCATAGTTTGCAATATAGGCCACAGTTCCCACCCTGCCGTTAACAAAAAGTTGGACGGTTTCCAAAACCAGAACGGCAAGCGAGGAAATCATTACATTGCGGAAGAGGATGTTTTTTGTCTGCTGGTCCTGATTTATCCGTGACTGATAGATAATCCAAACAAGAAGCAGGAGACAAACGGCATTTATTTCCACCCTATAAAAAAGCTCGTACATCTAAGACAAAGTATACTATAGGTTCAGAAAAAAGTATAGGGTCTTCTACACTATAGACATGTATTTAAAACTGTTTTATACTTTTTTATCATGGAATTTGAGGACTATAAAAAAGAACTTTTTAAAAGATGGCATTCCCGCATTCAGCGTGTCTGCTGGTCCATGGCCATAAGTACCCTTGTTCTAGAAGTAGCCGTCTTTGTCCTCTACCTAAAGACCGACCAGTTTGACATTTCTCCTGCCAAGTATTTTCTTGTCTGGGTTTTTTTGCCCAGCATAATAAACTTTTCCTTTGCAACGATAGCAACATATGCGGTCGTAAGTAGGAACATGAGCATAAAAAGAAAAAACTACATGGTGTGTTTCTGCTTTCTTGTAACACTTGCAGTAGCGGCCATTTTCCACAACCACTTTACAATGGTTCTAGTCTTTCCCTGTTTTGCAGTAATAATGTCCGCAGTCTTTTCCGACAAGAGGCTTACCCTTATAATTACTCTAGGCGCTTTCATTGCACTCATTCCTGCACTTTATATTTGGGTTGGTCAGAATCTTTCGCTCAACATTGCCAGCCTTATAATCAGTTGTGTCATATCTGTTCTTGTTCTTGCCGGATTTTATTTTGTTGCCCGAATGATGATACGCTACAATCAGGAACAGGTAGAATTCATTTACGATGCATTTACCCGTCAGCAGGAACTTATAGAAGAACTTAACATAGAGCCAATGACAAAGCTCTACAACAAGACTGCTTTAAACGACTGCCTTAAGCTTTACATACAGAAATTTCTTAACAAAGAATTCGTCCCCCACCTTGTACTGCTGGATATTGATCACTTTAAGACAGTAAACGATGTCTACGGACACAACGCTGGTGATACAGTTCTCTTGCGACTGTCTGAACTTATTCGAAGTAAGATGGGCGGCTCGCGAAGAGCTTTCCGTTTTGGCGGTGACGAGATGGTCTTGCTGTTCGGAAACGAAACCCTTGAGCAGATAAAGGAAATTGTAGAAGAACTGCGCCTTGAATTTAAAAACACCCAGTACGACTTTAATCCCAAAGAACCCATTACCCTCAGCGTGGGCATTGCGGCTTACTATAAGGGCCTTACAGAAAAGTCTTGGTTTGAACTAGTTGACTCTACCATGTATAAGTCAAAGACAGAAGGCCGGGACAAGGTTTACATAGCCTAGGAAATACAATGAAGTCTCAGCTTACAACTCTCTGCTACATAGAAAAAAATGACTCTTACCTTATGCTGTATCGCGGTTCAAAAAAGAACGACATCAATCACGGAAAATGGATTGGTGTTGGCGGTCACTTTGAAGCGGAAGAAAGCCCTGAAGACTGCCTGCTACGAGAAGTTAGGGAAGAAACCGGTCTTACCCTAAAAAGCTGGAAGTTTAGGGGGATAGTAACATTTGTCTACGACAGTGATCCTGCGGAATATATGTGCCTTTACACCAGCAACGAATTTTCAGGAAGCTTGTCAGAATGCGATGAAGGCACCCTAAAGTGGATAAAGAAATCGGAAATAGAAAACCTAAGCCTGTGGGAAGGTGACAGAATTTTCCTAAGACTTTTAAACCAGCCAGTAGATTTCTTTTCGCTAAAACTTGTGTACGACAGTTCTGGTACGCTTACCGCCGCATTTTTGGACGGCAAGCAACATCCTATTTCTTGAGCAGAGCCGCAAAGGGATTGTATGTCTCTCCGTCATCATCAGAATGTGAGGCAAGATAAGCGGCCACATTTTCTGATTCTTCTGATGACACAACGGGACTAAGCGAAATGCGCTTCTGCTCCAAATCCACAGAGTCAACAATAACTGGCATCTTCTGCCCAGACTTGTACACCTTGCGAAGATTTGTATTGCGTTCCACATTCAGTTTGGAAACATGCACTAGACCGTCAACACCGGGAGCAATGGTAACGAAAAGACCAAAGTCTGCAATGCGCGAGACAGTTCCCTCGGTTTTTGTTCCCGGAGTAAATTGAGAGGCTGCCTTGTCCCAAGGGTCTTCTTCAAGAGCCTTCATACTAAGCGACACTTTTTCGTGCTGCCAGTCAGTTTTAATAACCTTGGCTTTTATTTCCTGTCCGACAGAAAGAACATCAGACGGAGCATTTACACGGGCATGGGAAATTTCGGAAACAGGTAAAAGTGCCTGGAACCCCTTTACATTTACAAATGCCCCGTAAGTTTCAAGGGAAATTATTGTACCAGTTACAACAGAATCAAGCGCTATTTCTTTTGCAAGCTGCTGCATGCCGGCTTCGTGTTCCGCTTCAAGAATTGCACGGTTTGAAAGTACTATGTTTTTTCCGTCGTTCTTGTATTCCGAAATGCGGAATGTCAAATGCTGACCCACATATTCTGCTGGTTCCTTCTTCTGCCTAAATCCCATCTGCGAGTAAGGACAGAATGCTCTTGTAGTTCCCACAATGACTTCGAATCCGCCCTTAATTTCCTGAGTAACATGACCTTCAACAGGAATGCCCTGCTTGTATGCATTTTCGAGAATTTCTTTTCCAGCGTTAGGTCCAGAAAGTTTTGTAGTAAAGTGCAGCTCGTCATGCCTAGAGCCGACAAAATAAACTGTTATGCTGTCGCCTTCCTTGACTGTTAAAGTTCCGTCTTCTTTGGTAACTTCCGCCTTGTCAAGGAAACCTTCACTCTTAAGACCCAAATCAAGGAACACCGTGTCCCCAGAAATTGCAACGATTTTTGTAGTTAACGGTTGGCCGTTTTCGTAAGGAGTTTTCATATACATGCATATTAGCGTTTTTTTTGTCAATGCACAAGATTATGCTTATGCGCCTTCCAACTGACGCTGCAGATTGCTCAGGTTCATTTTAAGCGTCTGAAGTTCGTTAAGGCTGCCACTTATTTTGCTCTGCATCCAGATGTCAGAAAAAAGTCCGTCCCAAGCAAAGTCTGCAAGGGTTGCAAAAAAGCCCCTGTTAACCTCGTAGCCGTCGGGCATGTTCTTTATGTCAATGCACTGCTTTAATTCGTACAGTTTGTAATTTATTTCCTGCACTATGTCCTGAGTTGAGCTGATTTTTACATGCTTCACCAGTGTGGAAAAAGTTCCGCCTCCAAGAATGTCAAAGAATCCCCAGTTACGAGCGCCCCTGCATTTGCTGATTGCAGTGTCAGTAAGATAAAGCAGTTCGTTTACAAGCTGTTTTGCCCTTGCCAAATCCTGAACCTGACTAGCCATGACTCCTCCTATTTTGCAGACCGCTGTTCTTCCATTGCAAGCCTAACATGCCGTTCGCAAATGCAATCTTCATTTTGCTGACTGGCAATAAGACCCGCCCTGTTTAAAACTGATTCTATTTTTGCGCAGGAAAAACCTTTGAACGACTCCGCAAGTTTTTCTACACCGCATTCAGGTGAAAGTTTCTTCTGTTTTGTATAAAGTTCCACAAGCTGAATTCTAGCCTTCTCGTCTGGGTAAGGAACAGAAACCCTTGCGTCAAATCGTCCCGGTCTGATTAGCGCTTCATCTAGTGCGGATATGCTGTTTGTTGCGGCAATCACAAGAACTCCAGAAGAAGGTTCAAATCCATCCAACTCATTAAGCAGGGCAGTTACAATGCGCGTGTTTTCTGTTTCGATTGCACTTCCGCTGTAATTCCGTCTGGTTCCAATTCCGTCAAACTCGTCTATGAACACAATGCAGGGTGCCTTTCGCCTCGCCTTTTTAAACAGCATCTTAACCTTCATAGGACCTATTGCCATAAACATGCTTTCAAAATCAGTTGCCTTGGCCGGAATAAAATTTACTTTTGCTTCTCCAGCAAGGGCCTTTGCAAAAAGAGTCTTTCCGTTTCCAGGAGCGCCCTCAAGAAGAATTCCCTTTGGCATGCGGATTCCCCTTTCTGCAAATTCTTTCGGATGTTGCATCATGCTGACAATCTGAATCATGTCGCGCTTAAGGTTTTCCATTCCAACAACATTATCAAATGTTACGCCTGTCTTATGCACCACTTTAAATGTATTGGGACTGATAAATTTTCTGAATGCAATAAAAATAACAAAAGCAAAAAAGACATAAAAAATCACATCTAGAATTATTGAAACAATTTGCGTGCCGTCTTTTTTTTCCGTTACTCGTACGCCGTTTATTAAAAGCCTTTCCTTCAAAAGCGGACTGTCGGGATTTTCTACGGAATATAAATAGTCATCGCCCTGTACCTTAAATCTAATTTCGGAAGGGCAAAGCTCCGCCTCTTCTATTCTGCCTTCATCAACCATCTCGCTGAACATGGAGTAGGAGTAAAAATATTTGTGCTTGTCCCTACCCTCATTCCATGCGTCAAAAGCAAACCATCCAGCGGCAAGAACAAGAAGGACTGTGGCGGCTGCAAAAATAAGTTTTCTTTTCTTCACAGTTAATTCCTAACCTAAGGCAATATCCAGTACCATCATCAGAATGAATCCGAAGGCAAAGCCCACGGTGCCAAGATTTGAATGCTCACCCACAGAGGCTTCGGGGATAAGTTCTTCTACAACAACATAGAGCATTGCTCCTGCGGCAAAGGCCAAAAGGTAGGGCAGCAGGGGAACAATAAAACCTGTAAGCAAAATCGTAACAAGGGCCGCAATGGGTTCTACAATGCCAGAAAGGGTACCGTACAAAAATGACTTACCTTTACCGTTACCGCCGCCTGCAAGGGGAAGAGAAATAATCGCACCTTCAGGAAAATTCTGTATTGCAATTCCAAGAGAAAGAGCAAAGGCTCCTGCAGAAGAAATGTTTGAACCTTTTGCAAGAAGAGCAGCATACACAACGCCAACTGCCATTCCCTCTGGTATGTTGTGGAGCGTTACCGCAAGACAGAGCATTGTCGTCTTTTTAAGTTTTGTCTTTGGTCCTTCCGGCTCAGAGGAATTTACATGCAGATGGGGAATTATCATGTCCAAAATAAACAGAAAGGCCATGCCTAGGAAAATGCCCACCGCTGCAGGAATAAAGGCAAGTTTTCCCAAGTGTTCGGAACTCTCTATGGCTGGAATTATAAGCGACCAGACGGATGCCGCAACCATAACCCCAGAAGCAAAACCCAGCAGGGTCTTCTGCAGCCTGTCGTTAAGTTCCTTCTTAAGGAAAAATACACATGCCGCACCCAGCGTAGTACCCAAAAAGGGAATCAAAAGACCAATAAATGTTTCCATGCTCAAAGTATAGCACAAAAGCCAAAACTCGTGTAGTGGCAGATTCCTTTGCAAAAATTCATATAGTCAATATAAAATTCTACACCTTTTCTATATATAAGATAAATTCAAAAATTCATCACATCTGTATAAAATTATCCTATGAAATACAATCTTGAAATATGCAAAGTTGTATCACGAAACATAAGGGAAAAACGAAATGCACTTGGCTATTCTCAGGAAAAGCTTGCGGAAGTGTCAGGCATTGCTCCTCTTACCGTCTGGAAAATAGAAAATCAGGACATGTGGCCTGGTCCAGAAACTGTTACCGCCCTTGCAAAAGCCCTAAAGCTGAGGCCCTACGAATTCTTCCTTGATGAATACGAAGACAGCATCCTCCCCATCCAGAATGTAGAAAAGACAAAAACCCAAATCCTTACCGCCGTAGAAGAAACCCTAAATCAGGCCCTGCCCAAAACCGACAACCCCAAGGAACAGAACTATACGATTTCCCGTTTTTCTAGACAATAAAGGCTCTTTTCGATACAATACAAGGAAGAGGTCTTTATGCCAAAAATAGAAGTAAACGAAAAACTATTTTTCAGTCTAGTCGGCAAAACCTACGACTACGACACATTAGAGAAAAAACTTACCAGCGGAAAAGCAGAACTCGACGAAAAGCCAAATCCAGATGAAAGTGCGGACAAGCGCGTCATCAAAATCGAACTGAACGACACAAACCGTCCCGACCTTTGGTCAACTGGCGGAATTGCACGCTGCCTTCGCGAATACGAAACTGGAAAGCACTCAGACTATTCATCTTTCCTTTCAGACAAAAACCACACACAGGATTCTGCAGACAGAGTTGTTACTGTAGACCCAGAACTAAAGGACATCCGTCCCTACATGGTTGCATTTGTCATAAGCGGAAAAGCCATTGACGAACCCATGCTGCTGGACATAATCCAGACACAGGAAAAACTTTGCTGGAACTTTGGCCGAAAAAGAAAATCCATAAGCATGGGCGTATACCGCGCCTCACAGATTAAGTGGCCCGTACACTACAAAGCCGCTGATCCCGACAAGGAAAGTTTTGTTCCCCTGCAGGAAACCGAAAAGCAGACACTGCGCCAGATTGTACAGAACCACCCCAAGGGAAAGGAATACGGATGGATTCTTGAGGGACTAAAAAAGTATCCTCTTTATGTTGACGACAAGGGCGAAGTAATGAGTATGGCACCAATCATCAACAGCGCAACTCTGGGTCAGATAGAAACAGGAGACAAGGATCTGCTCATAGAACTTACTGGCGACGACATGGCAAACCTCATGCTCAGCACAAACATTGTTGCATGCGACTTTGCTGATGCTGGATACAAAATCCTCCCTGTACGGACAGAACACCCCTACGACACAGGATTTGGAAAAACCGTTACCATACCCTACTACTTCCAGGAAACAACAGATGCCCGTCTTTCTGCAATCAACAAAAAGCTGGGTTCCGAACTCTCTATTGAACAAGTAACAAAAGCCCTTGAAAGAATGGGAAACACTGTAACAGTCAGCACAAAAGACGGAGACTCTGTGTTTACGGTAAAGCCTGCACCATACCGCAACGACTTCCTCCACGAAGTTGATGTCATTGAAGATGTAATGATTGGCATGGGACTGGATTTCTTTAGCCCCCAGAGCCCTAGCGACTTTACAATAGGACGCCTACTGCCTATAACCGAATACAGTCGCAAAGTAAAGAACCTTATGGCAGGAATGGGATATCAGGAAATGATTTTCAACTACTTGGGTTCAAAGGCAAGCTACATTACCAAGATGGGCATAGACGAAAGCAATGTAATAGAAATTGCTAACCCCATGAGCGAAAACTATCAGTTCATAAGGCCGTCAATTATTGCAAGCCTCTTTGAAGCAGAAAGCCAGAGCGGTAATGCAGTTTATCCCCACAAGATCTTTGAAGTGGGTAAAATCGCCTACATAGAACCAAGTGAAAATACAGGAACAAAAACAGTACAGAGTCTTGGATTCCTAACCGCCGCCAACAATGCAAACTTTAACGATGCGGCAAGTGAAGTAAGCACTCTGCTCTACTACCTTGACCACAAGTACGAAGTCAAAGAAACAAACGACCCTCGCTTCATTCCTGGAAGACAGGCGGCCATTATGGTCAACGGAAAGCAGGCTGGCATTTTTGGCGAAGTTCATCCCCAGGTGCTAGAAAATTGGCAGGTTGGAGTTCCTTGTGTTGCAGGCGAAATGGATTTGGAATTCCTTATGGAAACAGGAAACGCCATTGCCGCTAAAGAAAGCACACCCAAAACTCAGCCCCAGGCACAAGCAAAACAAGCGGAACAGAAGGCCTCTAAATTTGCAGAAAATCAGATTGAGCATTTTGACAAGTACATCGACCTCCGCGTGGCAGTCATCAAGAGTGTGGAAACAAATCCTCAGGGAGAAAAACTCTACATAGAACATCTGGACGACGGAAGCGGAACAGAACGAATCATTCAGAGCGGACTTCGCGACTACCTTACGCCAGAAGAACTGATTGGTCAGCATGTAATTATTGCGGCAAACCTTGCTCCAAGAAAAATGCGCGGAGTAGAAAGCCACGGAATGCTCCTTGCTGCCGACTACACAGAAGACGGAAAGGAAAAGGTTGAACTTCTTACTGCACCATGGGCTACTCCTGGAACACCAGTAATTCCTCAGGGAAGCGACGAGTCAACAGCAGCATCCAAACCTGAAAAAATCGACATTGATCGCTTCTGCAAAGTGGAGTACAAAATTGCAAACCACGAAGCCAAAGTTGGAGGAGTAACCCTCACAGCCTCAGGCCGGGCAATTACCACTCAAAAGGCAGACAACTGCGACATAGAGTAAAAACCATATCAGCAGACAAAGGGGGGCTACCTGCAAAAGGAGGCCCTCTTTTTTTATATGTATAACTTTTACAAAATTTTCTATACACACTCTATATAGCGGATTTACAAATCCACAGGTACCATAAATTTGAAGCATGGGAACGACGAGATTCTTCTTGAACTTGCACGAGTACCAGACCTACAGACAGCAAGTGTCTCTGTGCTTCCATATTCCTAAGAAAGTTTTTCTTGAGGAACGGGACCAGATTTGCAAACTGTAGGGGAAACTTTTTCCGACTGCCCTTTGCAAATTTGTGTCTCTCTGATAAAATGTCTTCATGGCACAAAAAAGAAATTTCCAGAAAGAACAGGAACAAATCGTAAGCGGCTTTGACCCGAACAAACCAAAGCCTTCTCTTCTTCTGCACGCCTGTTGCGGTCCTTGCTCATCCGCAGTAATGGAACTTTTAAGCCGGCACTTTTCAATAACCATTTACTATTACAATCCCAACATACATCCTCAGGAAGAATATTTTCGCAGACTGAACGAACTTAAGAAATTTGTGGGACAGTTTCCTCCTGCAGTAGAGACAAACATTTGCATCGTTGAGGAAGCATACAATCCCCAGGAATACTTTGACGCCACAAGAACAAAGGAAGAACCTCAACTTCAGACAGAACCAGAAAAAGGAGAACGCTGCAGAAGGTGCTATGAATTCCGCATGAAAAAAGCTTGGGACTACGCCTTAAAAAACCGCTTTGACTTTTTTACTACAACACTCTCTATCAGTCCCCACAAGGATTCACAAAAAATTAACGAAATTGGAGAAAGTTTAATTCCTGTAAATAATCTTAAATACTTACCTGCGGACTTTAAAAAGAATAACGGCTACCTAAGGTCGCTTCAGCTTAGCAGGGAATACGGTCTTTATCGGCAGGATTACTGCGGATGCATTTATTCTATGACTCATTGACACTTTTCTTTTCTCTCGCAATACTAGAACTATGAAAGAACAGACCGTCCACAAAAAAGCAGAAAGAATCCGCGATGTCCTTCACTATGTAAAGAAGTTCAAGGATGCAACGGTTGTAATTTACATTGACGATGAAATCATAGACTCAAGGCTTTTTACAAGCCACATCCGCGACATCTGCCTTATCCACGAATCGGGTTTGAATGTCATTTTGGTTCCTGGAGCAAGAAAGAGAATTAACGAAGTTCTTTCTTCCGCAGGAATTTCTTGGTCATACAAAGACAGCTGCAGGATTACTGATGACAATGCCATGCCCCTTATAAAAATGGCGGCCTTTGATGTTTCCAACAAGGTGATGACCGCTCTTGCCGCAGAAAAGAAAACGGCGGTAATCGGTAACTGGGTTAATGCCAGGGGTAAGGGTGTTATAGACGGATTTGATTTTGGCACCATTGGCGAAACAGACAAACTCCAAATTGATTCCATAAAGACAATTCTTGGAAACCGCTTTATCCCCATATTTCCCTGCATAGGCTGGAGTAACGCAGGAAAACCCTACAACATTTCTTCCGTAGAGCTTTCCCAACAGATTGCAATACACCTTCAGGCGGACAAACTCTTTTTCCTTATTCCCGATCTTGAAATTTCCAGGGAAAACTTCCGCATACCTAACAGCTTTGGTGTTTCGGAAGATGGTACTGTTCCTGCAATGAATCTTGAGGAAGTTGATGAATTTATAGCACAAAACGTTACCGAGAGTTCGGTAGATTCTGCAAATTCTAAGTATTCTGCTACCGAGAGTTCGGTAGAAAAGACGGATTCTTTAAAAGTTTCACGTGAAACTTATGTCTCAAGCACAAGGTTTCCTAACGAATTGAAGGATAAGAAAGTAAAGGTTGGCGCTACAGTAAAAGACTCCTATCAGGAAAACGCCACAAGCAGCGAGGATAAAAACCTGCGGATATTCAACCTTCTTCTGCTTGCTAAACAGGCCTGCAGTCAGGGTGTTTCCCGTGTGCACCTGTTGGACGGTTCTTTAAACGGAACGCTCCCTTGCGAAATCTTTAGCGACTTAGGTTCCGGCACAATGATTTACAAAAATAATTATGGCTGCATAAGAAACATGACACGGGAAGACATTTCTGCTGTTCTTAATCTGATGCACCCCTTTATAGAAAGAGGAAATCTTCTTCCTAGAACTCAGCAGCAGATGCAGACAGACTTCCAGCATTACATTGTCTATGTTATAGACGATACAATCAGGGCCTGTGCCGCACTTATTCCCTACAGTGACGGACAGATGGAAATAGCCGGTGTTGCAGTAGACGAGGCCTGCTCTCACATTGGAATAGGGCAAAAACTTATTTCTTTCCTGCTAGAAAAAGCAAAGACCCAAGGCGCTTCAAATGTTTTTCTTCTGACAACACAAACTTCTGACTGGTTTGAATCTTTGGGGTTTGAACCTGCAGAAATTTCTACTCTTCCGCAAAAAAGAAAGGAAGCATGGAACCCCCAGCGGAATTCAAAAGTTTTCCACAAGTTATTAAAAAAATAATTCTTTGCTTCTTGCCAAAAGGCCCCTCCTAAGCCATAAAACAAAGGCTTTCCGGTGAAGTGCACCCCAATTATTGGACACTTTAACTAGGCTGATTTTAAGGACTGATTCCTGAATTGTAAAGGGGTCAGTCCTTTTAATTTAACCTTAATTCTCTTTTCGTTGTACCAAGACAAGTATTCAATCAATTCTTTTTTGAAATGTTCAACAGACTCAAACTCCTGTAAATACAAAAGCTCAGATTTTAATAGACCAAAAAAATTTTCCATAACAGAATTATCAAGACAATTACCTTTTCGAGACATGCTCTGTCGGATTCCTTTTTCTTTCAAACGCCTCTGATAATCATACATCTGGTACTGCCAACCCTGATCAGAATGAAGAATCAGATTTGTCCCGTTAGGAATTTTCTTGAATGCCTTTTCAAGCATATCGACCGTCTGGGCATAATTCGGACTTTCTGAAAGATTCCAGCTGATTAGTGACTGGTCATGCAAATCCAAAATTGGAGAAAGATAAAGCTTTGTGCCAAACAGATTAAACTGAGTAACATCCGTAACCCATTTCTCATTGGATTTTGTTGTAGTGAAATTCCGGCTCAAGAGATTTGGAGCAACTTTTCCAACCTGGCCTTTATATGAATTGTATTTATGCTGGCGGACCTTACACACAATACGTTCTTCATGCATAAGTTTCTGAATTACTTTGTGGTTTGTTGACTTTCCTCTGTTTCTGAATTCTAGAGTAATTCTTCTGTACCCATACCGCCCTTTATTTGCATGATAAATCTGCTGGACAAGTTCTCGCTCTTCTTTGTGCTTATCCTGTTTCGGATGCGTTTCTGAGTAATAAAATGAGCTTCTTGGCAAACCTGTAAGTTTTGTCAAATCTGCAACGGAGAAATTCTGCCTTAATTCTTTGATGACTCTGATTTTTTGTTCTTTGAGTCTTTTTCCCGTTGTTTGTCTTCCTGAATTAAGGCATTTAATTTTTTTAGGTATTCATTCTCCATGCGAAGATATGCCAGTTCTTCATCTTTCGTCCATTCTTCTCTTGGTTTGTTTGGTATTAAACTTTTCTTTGGCATTTTTGAAC